>JAABUX010000436.1_pt1 | contig 71203 bp, 60 predicted proteins | sample 5561851 | NCBI WGS metagenome assembly JAABUX01 (sample SAMN10711883, study PRJNA513361) | rock metagenome | isolation source: Antarctica rocks | place: Antarctica: Victoria Land, Richard Nunatak red sandstone | collected 2016-01-03
GTGGCCTTTGCGCCGATGTTTTATCCCAAATGATTTTACATACCAGTAACGAGCGACTGTAGCTCGGGACCAGGCTTGTCACTCACAGTATCGTCAGTCAAAGCCTCTTTCAGCACCACCAAAACCCCGTCAAGAGCTATGTTCCATCGCAAGAGAGCAACCTCGAACCCGGTAAGCAGTCCTCAGCTAGAACTACCAGAACGCAGCCCGTTCCGGTGAATTATACTGACGCTGCATTCGCAGCCTCACTTAGTAAAGACAGCTCCGAGCCAAGCTGCATCGCTTGCAGCTACGCAAGCCTTTCTTGCCAACCGAGCTTCCAATGGTGACCTTTCGGCAGCCGCCGCTGCGGCCGCCTTGCGCTCTCACGCCAGCAGTCCAGTGCCTGTCGGTCAGGTACAAACAAAGCGTATGCAACGGCGCGGCTCCGTAAGCTCTAATGGCAACCCGCCTGAACGGCCCGGGCTTCTTCGAAGAACAAGCAGTGGCTCAATGACCGAGCGGACCTTCAGAGATCCCTCACCAAACCGCCCAGCATCTTCCCATGGGCCCTACCCACGTAATGATGACACCCCCCCAGTACCCGCGCTCCCCAAAAATATTCAGCAAGCGCTTTCCCCAGTACCAGCTCAACAAAAGGCAGCACGAAGAGCGGCAAGCGTTGAGCCCATGCAAAGAGTCAGCTCTCCTCCACCTTCTCAGCTAGTTGGCGGGCGGGGTGTAAGTCTGGATAGAAAACCGGGTAACAACAAGCCTAGCAAAGGTGGATCACAAGCACGGATGACGAGTCTGAGCTCCGTCGGCGAGCTCGAGCGTCCGGGCAGTAGGAGCTCGGTCAATTTTTCGAGACCAATGAGCCCGCAGAATCTGCCCACAACTTCTCCACCGGCCGGCGGACGCGTACGATCTCCTCCACCCTCGAAATCTACCGGGGTAGCTGGGCTTCCAAATGGTGAAGTAGAAAGGATACTCGAGTCAATACAGGAGACAGTCGCGACACCAATCAAGAGGACAAAGAAGGCAACAGCCAAAGGCACGGCAGACGGCAGTCATCCTACAAAAAGTACACCTATGGGTACAGCTCAGGCCGCAGCATTGCTTGCAACGCCTCAGCGGCAACGCGTATCATCTAACCCTTCCCCAAACCCTGTGACCATGCCGAGCGGCATTAACGAGCTCCCCAAACCCAAGAAGAAGAAAAAGAAGATCATGTCAGTTGCAGGTCCCCAAGTCCAAGATGCAGCTGATGGTTTCGGTAACGCGTACCCGTCCGATACTGAGTCAGTAACATCGGAACGCAGCAGTACGAATGACAAACCCCGAAGCTATAATACAAGAGCAGCTGGTCTGTTGATGAAACAGCCGTCCATCGTACGGGAGGACAGAGAAGCCGAAGAACAAGAAGAAAGTAGACCCTCTGTCAAGACACGTAATGGTCAAGTCTCCCAAAATGGTAAAGCGGGTGTAGGAACACCCGCGAATTCATCCAAGATTATATCTAAAAGCCCGCAGCATAGCAGAGCCATGAGCCAAACGGATGTATCCAGAACCCCAAAGCGTACCTCACTAGATGTCCCAGGTGCAGGAAGGCAACAATCACTTAGCCCAGCCCGATCCACCCACTTCTCTTCTCAACCGGAGTACGAGACTCCGGATGGGGTCAAACACCAGCCACCAGCACGCTCGGTATCGCCTGCAAAATCTGCGCTAAAACATTCACCTTCACGTACTCACTCGCCAATTGGAACCCTGCCTGAAGCTCGTCGCGCAGGGCTTGCAGCGAGCGAAACTTCAGACACTGCGTCCAATATATCGGACGACGGATCGAGGTCAATTCCAAAAAGGAAAAATAAAGCGCGAGTCAGCTTTGACGATGACTCGGTGGCCATTGGTCGTGCTGCGAGCCCATCCGTTAATTCCGATTCACCTATGAATGCGAACCCCCATCACAAGCCGAATAACAGGAGCTGGTTAGATCTCATACGAGAACAAGGACAGAAACCGTCCGTCATTGACTCAGATCAAGACAGTGTTATGCAACCCACACCAACTCTGCCTTCCTTCGGCAGTATTCGACGAGATCGAAATGAGAAAGCTGCGAATGGCGGTGTGTCATCTGCGACACCAAGCAGCGGTGGGGCTAAAGACACGCTGCGTAGCATAGACACTTCCAGTGATCATGTTGTTGGGGAAATCTTGTCCAGGGATGCGACGTCGAAAGCAAAGAAAGAAGACACTCAGCCAGCTCCACAAGGGAATTTTAGTGACCCAGTCCCTCCAGAGGTCACCTCCGTTGAAGGAACCGGGTATCAGTCTGATGAGGAGGCCAACATGTCCGGTAATCAACAAGGAACAGGGCTTCCACCACTCGATGCGGAAGCTTCGCGGCGAACCGTCGTGTCCGAGCCAATCATTGAGGCGGCCTCGAGAGGATTGTCTTCTGGGAGTTTGGGATCCGAGGAGCGAAACGTTTCTGTGCCCTCAATCGCACTTCAACCAGCCACTCCAGCTCTAGAAATCGCGGATCTAAACGAATGGCTTAGTATGTCAGAGCGTTCCCCCGAGTCTACCGGAGCATCGCACGAAGTCCAGTCTCATTCTGCGCCGTCCGTAGATCACTACTCCATGGAAAATACGCCTGCAACAGTCGGACTAGCAGAGCCAGAGCCGGAAGCTCTAGCTGCACAACATGATTCAGGGTCTCCGCACGTCGGCGGGGTCGCGGACGGGTTACGTACCCAGATAGACTCGCATAGCGGCGATGAGTCTGAAGAAACTGGCGACAGCATTTACAGCGATGCCGCGGAAGATCCAGACGATCTTGATGGCGACGGCTTCGGATCTATCAATGCTATAGTGGAGAGCCCTGCGCCAAGTCCGATACCTATATCAGCCATTTCGCCCCCTGCCAGTCCCATTGTAAAAGCACCTTTAGCCAAGACCAACAAGCCCAGCCCTTTGGCACGGAACGAGAGTGAGCTATCCGAGCCTGCACTTGATGAGGGATGGGATCGTGCACAGGCGTATTGGTCTGGGCTATCACAAGAAAAACGACGCCAGCTGGAACATGCGGCGGTCCCAGGAGCACTTGATGCGCCTATCATTCCAGATGAACCAAAGAGAGAGACTGATTCTTTGGAGAAGAAAAAGAAAAAGCTACCATCGAAGACTCTGTCCTCAGCCGGCTCGAATGATCTAGTATTACCTCCTTGGCCAGACAAGCAATATATCAACGACGTTGCGAAGCCAGTTCAACCTATAGGACCACCTCTCAAATCGTCACTGCGGAAGGCTCAAATTGAAAAGGCGGGAGCACCCCACATGCGGTTGTCAATGCGGGAGGGCCCTCACCCTGAACCAGCGTTGAAAGGTGGAGCGCAACAAGTGTCCCAGCAATCGCCAGAGCCTCGGGGTGCACTGCAGAAGAAAAATCGTCCAATGTCAGCTATGGCAATGGTCGACCACAGTAGATCTCAGCCAATATCTGCACCTGGCCACACACGAGCTTCTTCTGCTGGGGTACCTCGAAACTCATTGACGCCTATCATAGCTCAGCCGAACAAGAAGGCACTAGCAAAGAAACCCATGCTACGACGGAATGACAGTGACTCTTCGAGTAGCTTCAAAAAGGAACGTTCCAGTGCACCCTCGTCTGGCAAGTATACAATGAAACGAACAATGAGACCATCATCTGTGGATGCTCGAGAACCTACAAATCTCACGACCTCCGTGAGTGCTCGTACCACATCGCCCGCAGGATCGATGGCACGACGTCCATTCAGCTCCGTGGGTCCTGGAGGTGGCACTATGCGAACGTCTATGCGTGACTCTTCAAATTCTAGTAAACCCGCAACTCGCACATCGCTTCGAGGATCATCAATGGATTCCAGTCGTCCAAAGTCACCCTCGCGCTTTGGGTTTGGAAAATCATCCAACCCAAATCCGACAAATCCGAAGCCTAAACCACGCTTCTCGAGCCGCTTCGGTGACTCTAGCGACGAAGATGATAGGAGACCTGCACACCGCAGCCGTTTAGTTGACTCGAGCGATGAGGAGCCTGCTAATTTGGCGCCAGTTCGTGGAATACCACGGCGCGTCGACGAAGGAGACTCTACAGATCTCGATGACAGTTCTGTGGAAAATGCGCCTACACTACTAAAGCCGAAGCCCAATGGTACGAAACCTACTTTGGGCACAAAGCCGGAAGGTTTAGCTCTTGCCACTGGTTCACTCCGTGTCGCATCCGGAGACGGACCTACCATGGCCATGGGCACTGGTCTGCAAGTTAAAAAAGCGGCCGAGAAGGACAAGAAGAAACGCTCCTTCTTCAGTAGTTTAGGCAACAAGAAGCGCGATGACCCACCAAGGAGTCAAGAGGCAGATATTGAAAGCATTGCGACGAGGGACAGGCCACTTGAGCGCTCGAAAATGGAGGGGATACAAACCACGGGGACTCCGAAGAATGAACGATTTCTAGGGCCAAGCTCACCCACATCAGATCCCGTGAGCATGACAGGCCGACCTGCCATCAATCCACGCACAAGCTCAGCCCAGAATTCTCCAAAGAGCCCTAAGCTACAGAGGCGCAATACGCCAAAAACGGTGCCTAGGGCGGGCGAGACTTCTTGGCCGCTTCCACAAAGTCCAGGAGTAGCCACGAGTACCCCAGATAGCCGACCACGGACTTCTGACGGTGCCGCTGCATCTAATGGGACCGGAGGACCAGACATAGGCATCAGGAGGACGACCCTACAGGGAGCCCCACCACCACCAGCGGCACCCCCAATCGTGGAAAAAGCAGAGAAGAAGAAGAGGTTTGGAATGCTGAGGAAGGCGTTTGGGATACCAAGTTGAGTCCTGTAACATTCACTACCTATTATAATATCTCCTTAAGTGAGGCAATGGTTCCTGGAAAGGGAAAAGATACCCCTGCACCTTTTTATCAAGGTTTCATACATACAGCGAAGCGCACGTTTGGTCTGTCTTTACACGCCCTTCTCTTGGAGCGTCTCATAGTATTGCGTATATATTGGCGTTTTGTGGCAGATGCATATACTCTCTCCACTGTCATCGGAAGGAGCCTCTAATAGCGATAATCACCCTTTAATCTATAGTCTTTATAACCCATCAAGATCAGTGAAGATCTGATCCCAACAATGCTTGAATAATCCATCGACACAGAGCTCCATGAATGTACAAGAGATGTACGTTTGCCTGGCTCTCTAAGTAAGCTGACTTCTGAGCGATATAAGGCTTACCCTCGTGTGCCTGCCTTGCTCGCCTTGCTGCCTCATGAGGTTCGCTTAGAATACGCTTTAGAGCTAGGATAGGGCAGTTGCTGCAGCAATTCAGACGTCTAAAATTAGATCAACCAACGTTCCAGAAAATCGAAGACGGCTACTGAAGCATCATGTAATGGCGTCTGTCAGTAGACCGTGTAGTATTCTAAGTGTCATTCACTTTCACTGCTGAAACGACCCTGTTATGCTGAGAATCCGAGACTTCGACCCAAAATCCCACCACCTTTCTGCCGCTCCTTCCTCGACAACATTCTTCCAACTTCTGCAAACCGATCATGTCTCGGCCTCAGGGTCGTACCTTTTCTTTCGACGATGACGATGAGACATCTCTAGATGCCTCGCATGCGAATAGGCATAGCTACCAGCCACAAGCTAATAGCCCTTCTGGGGACGTTAATCCTTTTCCCCTCCCAGTATATACAGATTCCCCCACAAGGCACTACGACAGCCCACCACCACCTCCAGCACATCAGGACATCAGCCTTCCTGCCCATCAAGGTTTTGATCCCACCAACTCGGCTCCGTCCTCTCCACGCCCTCGAGTACGCATCAATACGACACAAGCCCAAAATGCTCCGTACGAAAGTCGGGGTCTAGATCACTCCACTTCAACCAGAACTGCATCTACCATAACGCCCGGAGCGGACAACATGGGAGAAGCTGCTGGTGGTGGCATAGCAGGAATTGCATATGGAATTGCAAATACCAACGAGCGTGAAAGTGGGGTGGAAGCAATGAGGTCGCTTGAACATGTACCCCGAAGTGGTCGTGGACTTACCCCAGAACGTGATTACGACACACTCGGTACCACAACGCCATACGTACCAGCACCTCCTCCTAGCAACAGAGGGAGCTATGGCGGAGATCCATTCTCATCGCCCGCTCCATCGGGAAGATCCAACCCTTTTGACAGTAGAAGAAATTCAGACATACCTTCCCTAGGAGATCTCACTCCGCGGGCCGATCGCCGCTCTCAGTATAGCATTCCAATGGCCGAATATCCTTCGCAAGACGTATACGACAATGGCCGTGGCTCTTTCACTGATAACCCCTATAAGCGCTTTTCCACAGCATGGGACCCTCGTGTTGCTCGAGGTGACATAAATCCCGAAGAGATTGAGGATGACCCAGACGAGAACATAGCACCACCACTACGTTCAAGGAGATCGTTCATGGGATTGGGTAATCAATCAGATCGTGGACCGCACGGGAGTGCTCTAGATGGAGCTGCCGGTGCTGCTGCTACGGGAGGGGTGTTGGGCGCCCTTGGAGGCCTTGTGGGCCGTGATAACAACGTTCCCCACGGTGCTCGAGATCCCAGCGGTCAGTATGGCCCCGTTCCAGGGTCCTCATCGGGACCTGGCATGGAAGACGCTGCTATCGAAAAAAGTCCCTGGCTTAGCAAGCAAACATCAGGCAGGAGAAAGTCGCGATGGATCATCGGGATCCTAGGCTTCTTGATCATAGTTGGTGCTATTGTGGGTGGAGTAGTTGGTGGCCTTCACAACAGCAGGTCCAATACGTCGTCCGATAACACTTCGACCCCATCAAGTACGAAGAGTGACAGTGATCTGAATGCAAACTCGCCAGAGATCAAAAAACTAATGAATAACCCTAAGTTTCACAAGGTCTTCCCTGGAATGGACTATACGCCGTTCAACGCTCAATACCCTGCGTGCCTCACCAATCCACCAAGTCAAGACAATGTCACCATGGACGTGGCGGTACTATCACAGCTTACCAACACTATCCGTTTGTACGGTACAGATTGTAATCAGACAGAGATGGTTCTTCATGCAATTGACAAACTCGCACTGCCACATATCAAAGTCTGGCTCGGCGTCTGGCTCGACAAGAACTCAACAACCAATGACCGTGGGCTAAGCGCCATGTACAATATTCTTGCGAAAGCTGGTGCATCCCCGTTCGCGGGTGTCATAATTGGGAATGAGGTGCTCTACAGGAAAGACATGACCGAAACCCAACTGGGAACAATACTTAGCGGTGTCAGGCAAAACCTTACCTCGCAGAAGATTAATATACCCGTTGCGACGTCAGATCTAGGCGACGACTGGACCCCTGACCTCGCCAAAGATACCGACTTCGTTATGTCCAATATTCATCCTTTCTTTGCAGGTGTCGCTGCAGACGTAGCAGCGGGTTGGACGTGGAATTTCTGGCAAGGAAAAGATACAGTCTTGGTCACAGACCAGACCAAGAACGTCATCTCGGAAACGGGATGGCCGAGTACCGGTGGTACAGATTGTGGGGAGGCCACCACTACTACCTGCTCGCCTGGAAGCGTGGCAGGGATATCTGAGATGAATACGTTTATGGACAATTTCATCTGTCAAAGTCTGGCCAACGGCACGAATTTCTTTTGGTAAGGGCCATTCAATTCGTTAAAGTACATACAAGGAGGCAATTTATCTGACCGATCATCCTGTAGGTTTGAAGCATTCGATGAGCCATGGAAGGTCACCTTGAACACGCCAGGCAGGGAATGGGAGGACAAATGGGGCTTGATGGATCCTGGGCGGAAGTTGAAGCCAGGGTTGAAGATTCCCGACTGCGGAGGGAAGACCATCGGTTCATGATACACATTGCGGCATGTATAGATTCTGTAGTCGAGGCGTTTCTGGGTTTTTGCATTGGGGAGGGAGGAACGCATGCGGACAGTGACGTGTAATTGAGTCATGGATCGAGGAAGCGTGACGATTGAGATGATATCGTCATGGTCATATAGGAAGAAGCATGGAAGGAACATTGGGGGGCGTACGCTCAATTTCCACTGTTTTGTTTCGTAGCATAGCATAGCGTTTATACCGTTGCTTTTGCCATTTCGTCCACCGCTTGAACGTTTGTGAGTGCTCTTATACGGACACATGTTGTATGGCCGATATGCGGCTGCTTCTCTTCTCATGCCGGGAGTTTTGAAGGTTTAGTAGATTGAACATCGAAGCCTCGTGAGTATGATTTTGGGCAAGACGACCGTGGTTTGGCAGCGGAGATCTATGATCAGTGATCGACCAGGGGGGTCAGAACACGATTGATCCTTGCTGTTCGGCGACGGCAGTGGGGAGTGCTAGACTAGAAAGCCTCGGCGTTGTGGATTTGAGTCATCTCAGGAGAAAGATTTTCGTCTGTGGAAAGCAGGTTGTGGGATTTTGTAAAACGCACCAGGAATAGTCGGAGCGTGGTCTCTCGAGCTATGTAATTCACGTCGAGGTGCACCACTACGATCTCTTACTCCATACAGATGTTGTTCAACGAATGAGACAGGGTGAACCAAGGCGGCGACTGCCATACTCAAACACAGAGGCCATGGAATAATTCCACTGAACGATTATCATGGGGATACACCTCCATCTTACCATAGCCAAGAGTTTGGCAAAATCAGCAGTGTTGGTCAGGCGTATCCTTGAGCCAGTAGATAGCCATTGAGTTGGCCCAATTCATCTGATCGGCTTCGGGCATCAGCTTGGAGACAGTCTGGTTCAAGTAACGCCAGAAAATCTCCGAGGGACGGGGACTTTCCGCTTCGAGATAATAGCGATACAGGCTGGAATCTTGGAGTGAGCGCTGCGCGTCTGCACAATTGATTATAGGGGATGCTTACCCATCGATGTACTGACTCATGTCGTTGCTGACACACATTGCAGGTGTGCACTTCTCGAGCGCCCTAGCTAATACACTGAAGTCGAGGTGAGGAGCGTAAAGAAAGGTATTGTCGTCGATCTTTGAGAACGCTTCTGGATCTTCAAGGATGGTATAGCCACGACTTACCAGGAAGGCCTTGTCTTGAGCATTGAAGTTAGGGTCCTGGAAAATGATTTCTTGGATGGCGAATTTAACGCCTACCTTTTGCATTAGCAGCGGCTTCATGGAAGACCGCATTCCAAGGGAATATGAAGAGGCATCAGAGTGCATACTTAGCATCTCAAGCATGGTGATCAAGGCGGCAAGTTGAAACGACGAGTCTAGAGTGCCCGCTGTGAGGCATCCCAAACCCAAGCAGACACATTTGGTGAGGATGACACGGTCTGCCGTGAGTACGTCCTGCTCGAATACACTTCTCAGACTCGGCAAGCAAGTTGATTTTAGCCAATGAGTGGAGTACAGCATTTGAAACTCTTTGGAGTATGCCTCAACGGTAAGGCTCGTCCCTAATCGGTGGAATGGCGATGTTGGGAATAAAGCCGTAATGCTTCGAGCGCCTTTGAGAACATGTGTCCAGCCTGAAGAGTCCGTGACTTGTTGACGCTTCTGCTGAGCAGATGTCTTCTTTTTGCGAGTCATGAAAGGCCTATTCACACTGGATCAGGCTATCCCTCCAGCATATAACGAGAGATTCAATTCCTGGGGTCTTAAGGCCCGAAGTCTGGACATTGATTGTGTGAGGTGGTTTTTACGCTGAAGTCATGAAGTAGTGAGAATTGGAGTTCCGGAGCGGCTGAAAACCGGATAGTATCCATTGAAGAGACATCAGGAGAGCAAGAATATTTGAGGAGATGGCAGTCTGGTTGTTCAAGTAGGCCGACATGATCAGCCCAAAGATTTGATTCATAGCAATCAAATAAAGATGAAGAAGAAGTTGATGTTGAATATGACTGAGGTGTTCAAGCATTGATAGTGCCAAGATTCCAATAGACACTAGTAGTAGAACCTACCTTACTTACTCTAGAGCATTTCGGGACTAGAAGCCCCGCGATGAAACCATCCACAGCTTGAGGGCACGCTTGGCCAAGGAGGGTAAAGTTGCCGCCCGCCATGCACCGCCCGCGTCTTCTTCTTCCTCTTCATTGGCTTGACCCTGCTCGTTCTGCATGGGAGACTGCAAGCTGAGAAAGCAATGTAACCGCCCCGACTTCTCTCCTCACCAATCAGCTTGCTCTCAGCCATGAGACCTGCTCAGACAGCACTCTCGGAGAGCGTGGCACCGTCCAATGCCTGCTCAATGTGCCCTCTTTGCCCCAATACTGGCGCGGCTACAGCTGAGTATGTCAAAGACTCGAAGGCACTCTGATACTCTCCTCCTCTTCTCCATATCTATTCTTACACCTTCGAACATTTACACAGTCGCCCCAGCAGGTTTCAGGATCCTCAATTTCTTGAACATCGAGTCGGCTCATTCGACCCCAGCGCGGCGACGGCCCAGCTTTCCGTCTGAACACCGATAACGCTCACCATGCTCGGCGCCATACAATCACTGTCCGCTGCGATAACCCTCCTCTCCTTCCTGTCCGCCCTCGTTTCTTCACACACAGTCATCACATATCCTGGCTGGCGGGGTGACAATCTCCACACAAATGGCTCCATCACAGGCCTTAACGGCACCGTTTTCCCACCAGACATAATCGGCAATGCAGGTCTCGGGGTGGGGGACAATAACACCTACCCATATGGCATGCAATGGATCTACCCATGTATATCTCAATGCCTCTACCATCAGTCTTTCGAGACTAACATACAACAGGCGGTGGCATGCCCATGTCAACCAACCGAACCAAATGGCCCGTCACCGGCGGCGCCCTCGGTTTCCAACCTGGCTGGTTCCAAGGACATTCGAGTGCGCTGATGTATATCAACCTCGGTCATGACACCGTGCCACAAAATTATTCGCTGTCGATGCAAACGGTTTTCGCCATCGTCGGGCCGTCAAATGTATTGTACAACGGCAGTATCTGTATACCGCAGGTACCGCTGCCGGTGAATTACACTGCGAAGATAGGGGACAATGCGACGATTCAGATCATCGAGACCGCGCAGCATGGAGCGGCCCTCTACAATGTGGGTCACGACGGTCAGGCGAAGAGATTGATAAAATGCTAACGGGTTGCGCTTACAGTGCGTGGATATAACCTTTGCGGACCCATCAGAGGTGGCACCGGTCACACCAGACAACTGCGCAAACACGTCAAATATCGTCTTCCAGGACGTCTACTTCACCAAGTCAGGTTCTTCCGCCGCATCCTTACTTCCATCGAGAAGAACATCCTTGATGGCTTCGATACCCCTGGCTGCGGCTGTCGTGGCGGCAGCGATAATATAGATGGATTTCGACGTAATGTGAAGAACTGGTGCAGTCACGGGTGGGCTTTGGTATAGATAGGCAGTGGGCATTGATAAGGATTCGGGATTTTTCCGGTGCTTCTTCAAGGTTACGGGACAAACATTTCTTGTTTATATAAACGGGTGTCATGGCTGGCAACGTATTGTGCGAATGGACTGGCGTTTTTTCTTGGGAAGAGAAGGGAATTGGATACCATTGTCATCATTCATCGTCAGAATTCATCGTTCGAAAACGCTACGATCCGCTTTGAAGGTGAATCCATCAGATTATCTTTGACCCGTGTGGAGGAAATCGAAATCCCTATGATCACTTGACGGTGCTCTTGACGCTATGCGATAACTGCCACATCCAATGCTCCACTAGCGAAGGTCATTAAGATCATGCAAGTAATACCTGATCGACTTCGTGGTCGTTTGTAGACGGAGGTGTTTCCTCCAATCCATCGCTATCATTCATTGGCCAAAGAGTCACACGGGCATGGCCATAGCGATGTGGAAATGAACGTATTTATCGCACATGGGAGACTTCTGTCGATGTGAGCGACTAGTTGTATCTACAGCTTCTCAGCTATTTGTTTTCTCTCTAGAACGACGGGCATGCTTTCATCACGATCAGGGCTAGCAAGTAAGTGTCTAAGAGCAAGATCTCCTAGGCCGCATGCCATGTTCTCCACTCCTTCGTATCTTGCACTTGTACTTCCAAGCTCATCCTCACCCCCTCAATCTCCCTTCTCAAAATCTCACGCCCCGCTCGACCACCCCCGGCTCTGCGAAAGACTGATCGGACGGCGGGGGAAGAGAAGCGTACGTCTCCGGTCCCGTCAACAGTCGCCTGTTCGCTCTAATTTCCGCCGTCTTCTGCGTGTATTTTTCAATCTCCTCTCTATCCATCACCTTGAGCACAATCACATGATCCACAAACTCGTTGAACCGGATGCCGTCTTGCGCCAAAGCTTCTGGATTCACCAGCCGTCTGTCGATCTTGGTCCAGCGCGCGTTCGGAGGCACGTCTTTCTTCTTGTCGTCTTTGTGCGGTGCGACGCCCTCCCGGACCGTAGCTGGATATTCTGGGAATTGCTCGCGCGGTTTGCGGAGGATGCCTTTGGGAGCGGGCTTTGGTTCGAATCTTTCGTCGTTGGCGGGCGTTACGACGCGAGGGGGAGGACGATGATACCCATCATCGTCACTGTCGCTGGAAGAGGAAGATGAAGTTTCGGACCAAGAATCTTCATGTTGGGTGCTGCTGTGGTGGCGGTGAGGGCGGTAAGTACGATGATGTCTGGGTGTTTCGTCTTCGGGGCGTCTTTCGAATGACCGTTGCTCGCGCACAATCGGCTCTACTGGTCCGACGAATGCTTCGGCCTGCTCCTTAGCACGGCGGGATGCTTCTCTCGCCTCTTGGTATTCGGCATCTTCTCGTTCGCTGGTGCTGAGGGATGTGCTGACAGATTCTGTGTCTAAGTGATCACGGCCGTACTCTCGCAAATGGTCTTGAGGGCGTCTGGCTGGGCGAATGTCTCCTTCTTCGCGTGGATCCCTGTCTCTCAGGTCGACTCTCGGGCGAAGGTCTCCTTCCTCGCGTGGATGTCTGTCTCTCAGGTCGACTTTCGGGCGAAAGTCTCCTTCCTCACGTGGATCTCTGTCTCTAAGGTCAACTTTCGGGGGAAGGTCTGCTTCCTCGCGTGGGTCCCTGTCTCTAAGGTCGACCCGCGGTTGGCTGACTCTATCGCCATCTCTTCGATCTCTGTCCCTTTGATCGAGACGAGTGTCCCTTTCTCTGAAGTCGTCTCGTGGCCCTTTATCTTTGTGGTCGTCTGGCAATTCTCGGTCTCTGTGACGATGTCGTCGAACCTCCTCCGCTGCGAGACCTGCGCCAGCGGTGGCAGCAGCAGCTCCAGCTAATAAGCCACTACTCGAACCCCCATTGTCCGGGCTGTCTCGCTTTGCCCATAGCTCATCGCGCACTCTACGTTCTCTGCCATCTGCCTCATCGTCTTCACGATGATGGTCGTGATCTCTGCGATGATGCTTATGTCGATGTCTCCTTGGACGATCTTCGCCACTGCGATCATCATGGACATCTCGCGCTTTTGAGCCAAGGCGATCTTCCTCTGATGTCGGCTTACGTGGGTGAGCCTTTGACCCTAATCTATCATCTTCCTCTAGTGTCAGCTTGCGCGGGCGTAGATTTGGTTCTAATCGATCATCTTCTTCTGTTTGCTTCCGTGGGCGAATCTTCGTCTCTAGTCTATCATCTCCAGACGTAGATTTGCGAGACCGATGATGTCGTGAGTCATCTTCGGGATACGCAGGATACCCCTCAATAGGCGATTGGTGCAGAGTGATCTCAGGGCGAGCAGGATTGCGCAAGCTTATATCACGTTCATCGCGCACGTAGTCCTTTGGAACGCGCTCTTCGTCTTTGGCACGAGGTTGTTGTCGTAGGCTCTCTGATCTTCCGATTTTTTCAAATCCTCTGGATGTTACGGGAGGACCTGATCCTCGCTCAGACCGAGAGATGTAGCCATTGTCAACGATCGTGCTTTTCGGTCGATTGGTGTTGAAGCTGTCTCCTCGAGATCGCTGTCTGTATGCTGGATCCTGCAGTTTTGGTTCTCGACCTTCGGTGTATTCGAAGCCATAATCTCGGTCGTTCTCACCTTGACGTTCTCTTACAGGCGGCCTGTTCGAGCCCGATACTCGATACGACTTCTCCTTCGCTTCTTTATCAAGAATCATCAGTCGGCCAGGATCTGTTGTGTTTAGAGAGGAATGGCGCTGATGGTGCCGCCTTGATGCTGAAGTAGCTGGCAACACTTCGTAGTCCTCATCTCGGCGATCTTGACGAGATTTCACGGTGGGGCTTGGAGGTCTAGCTATAGCACTGGTGATGATTGGCCTTGTTATTCTGGTGGGTGAGCTTGGCCCAGCCATGCTTGGGGCAATCATGCTCAAGGGTCTTCGAGTTCTTAGAGTCTCGGGCTCCGGCGCTTGATGTCGAGGACGAACGCGGAGAGGAACATCGTAATCATCAAGCGATGACCTCCGTGGAGGACTCCGTGCCCTGGGAGGAAGGAGGCGTGGAGTAGCAATACGCTCGTCACTTGACCGAGGACCGGACACATATTCCCGGCTTGTACGAGGTAGCGCAGCGTATGGATCGTAGGCTGAGGAGGTGAAGAAGCTACCAGCGGATGTACGTCCTGGTGGTCCCGCTGGAGGATGATAGCGGTTGGTTCGGGGCGGAGAAAGTGGTCGACCATATCCCGAGGTCATCTTGACTATCTTGCGACTCTTGCTCGAACGTGTCGATCTAGTATATTGGACCGAGATGCGAAAGTCAGTACACTATGCAGAATTCCTATCTCGCAGTGTACATGCTGTGACGATACCAGTCTCGGTGATCTAAGTCAAGACTTGGAGATGGTATGGGAGGGAACAAATGTGTAACGTTGTCAGCACAAGTTGAAGGATGAACCTTGCCGCTGCATTACAGCAAGGTGTACAAGGCTGAGATTGACTGTTGGATTGATGCTCGATTTGGGAACCTGAAGGTACTCGCAGATTCGACACGAACTGCTTGAAACTGATAGCGGTCGTCGTGCTTGGTACGAATATACGGTCGCGAACGGAAATCTAGGTGGGGGTTTCGGGTTTTTATACAATTTACTGGCGGATGACGCATCCTTCCCTCCTGGTGACAGCAAGGGTCTTCCATAGCATTAAGGGAGGACCCTTGTACTACTGCTACCAAATCCCGAAATTACTTCCATTGCCACCAAGTTCTGATACCCCTCGTTGCGATGGTGATGTTTTTATATACTTGGCTAGCATATGTTTGAGCTTGTACAGAGAGCTGCGTCTACCCACCTGTCAATTGGCGACCTTCAGTGCCCAATGACAGGTCGATCCGTGATACTGATCGACATTGGATCAGTAAGGCAGCCTCGTTGGGCATTAACGTCGTCTAACCTCTTCTAGGCCTATCATACCTCTCGTGAACCCATGATAATACAGAGAAAATCAGGCCGTTTTCCGTTCGATCACTCAACAGTCATCAAACGGCATCAAGAGAGTATCCACACGTCTAGTAGTGATATACTCCAGGCATGAACGAGTAATGAAACTTTACAATACAGCAATCTTGTCCGTGTGACCCTCTGCTGATGGCAATGTGAATCTGATACTTGCGTCTACCTTATGAACCAAGGCTCTCCCATGTGCCTCATGAAGAAAGCTGGATGTTGAGATGTGGTTGACTTGGGTATCAAGGCGTGATAGGCTGATCGGCCAGACCGTCGATCACCATGTTGATATGGGGCAAGCCAATAGATAATGTTCCAGGACGGAACGGGTGGCCGGGCAGAGGTGTTATGGTTCGCCTGCCGTCGTCTTCGACGGCATGCTACTAGTTCTAGCATATCTCTTGGGATCGACAATGTGTTTCAAACATAAGCGTGCATAGCTTGCTGCCCGTTCTTGTCTCCTGGCTAGGTCAGCAAGGAGATGTTTTTATTGAATTGTTGGTTCCTCAGTACGGACGGAGACTCGCTATGCGTCGTAATCACAGGGTCGACTGCACAATGCAGAAAGCCATTCCCGCATCTCCCCATTGGCTGAACCATACCTAGGAAGCACGTCCCAAGCTAAAATCAAGGCGTGTTTCTATCATTCATTGGTGTCTAGAGGGCAGAAGGACAGCTGAGAGAGCCAATGGGACTCAGCCGCGAAAAGAGCTGGCCACAATGACTATCTGTATAGTAAGCCAACAGTGTAGCAAAAGAAGGTGGATTGTGCTCTTCAGAGGGCCCTATTTACACAGTGATGGATAATGACCGCGATTAGGTAGAGGTAGATATGGTGATATGGTAAGGCCGATAGTATTCTAGTAGAGAGTTTGGGGGCGTAAATTGAGAGAGTTGCCCATCCTACACAAGGGCGCCAAGGAAATTCGTGACAACAAAGTCCGCCATCTTTAGCTCCTTTCCATTTCTTTTCCATCACCCTCTCAATCAGTAGTACCAATTGCTTTCAGACATCACATTCCAACAATAACAAGCTCACAACCCTCACGTTTGTCTATGCATTGAGTCATCACGAAGAAGTCAATACCCCCTTCCCTCCCCCTCCCTCCTCGAAGCAAGGGTCTACTCTTGTCTTCCTTTCGATTCGTTCTCGTAACGGCTCGAAAGGCATTCGAGACCAGGCTCCCCCTTCTCCGGCAATCTGGACTTTGACGCCAGAGTCCCGGTTCCGTTCAGCATCTTTCCGTCGTCGTACCGGAACGACGCCGCTGCTGAAGAAACAACTACCCAAGTCAGAGTAGAAGGAGAGACTAACGAGCGCGTCGGACGGGAAGGTCACGAAGCCAAGTACTCCTCTCTCTCCGCATCTCTTCCAGGTCACAAGGATCGTCGTACTCGATTCGACGAGGAAGAGGTCACCTATCGTGAAGAGGATCGTGAACGCCGTCCGCGCCGCAAAGAGGACGTTACTGTCTACGCTGACGAGGACCATCACGAGCACGGGCGCCACCACAGACAACAGACCGAAGTAGAAATTACAAAGGACCAGTAAGCTTACCAACCTGCGTTTATTGGCTTCTAACCTCCTGGATTGAATTGACTCTAATATTTACGTGCCAACAGCCCCCACCAAGATAGAGACTACGACCGCCGTTACTCCGATACTCAGATCGACGTTGAAGTTCCACGTCGCGAAGGAGAAGAGATTGACATTACCGAACGCGAGTATCGTCGACGCGTGAACCCAACCTACGCCGTCGAATTAGAACGTCGCGGCCAACGAGATTATTATCCTCGGAAAGAACGCTTCGAAGCAGAAACAGCAGTAGACGCACCACATCGATCAGGCATGGGTTATTACGACGACGAAGGTCATTACCACTCATTTCGTCATGGCCTCGAGAAAGCCGCTGATCGCGTTTTCCATCCCTTCACCCCTCAACATGAGCGCGAAGAGGTGATAATCGAGAAGGAGGATCGTGAGCGTGGCCCTCATCGCATCCGTGAAGGTCACCATGAGTCTGTTCGCTATATTGAACGTCGTGGCCGAGCATCCGAGACTATCACGATCCCTTGCCACCATATCCGCATTGGTGATCTATTGATCCTTCAAGGCCGTCCATGCCAGGTCATCCGTATCACGACGTCTGCTCAAACCGGCCAGCATCGCTACCTCGGCGTCGACCTATTCACCAAGCAGCTGCATGAAGAGTCAAGCTTTGTGTCGAACCCTTCGCCATCTGTCATCGTCCAGAACATGCTTGGCCCAGTCTTCAAGCAATATCGCGTCCTCGACATGCGTGATGACGGCCGGGTTGTAGCTATGACCGAGACTGGTGATGTCAAGCAGGGTCTGCCAGTCATTGACCAGGGCGGGCTATGGTCAAGGCTCAACGAGTCCTTTGCCAACGGGCGCGGCAGTGTGCGTGTGCTGGTCATCAACGATGGAGGACGTGAGCTCGCCGTGGACTACAAGGTCATCCATGGCTCAAGACTGTAAATTTGGAGAAATCAAACAAGAGACAACTTGGCATCTTGTGTTCCTCTACGAGATCTAACAAACTGATGCAGGGTTGCTAGGGTTGTCATGAACATATTTTCGGGTTCTGATGTTGTTGCCAAATGGAGCTGCAGCGAGCGAGATGGTAGGGGAATTGGCCTGAATCGGAGCGTTGGATAGCACCTCGACCTCATCAATTGTGCGTTTCCATTGTCAACAGATTGGAGATAGGTAGGAGCGTTACATAGGACCAGTAGATATGATATCAAGGACGTCTACAATTCCACCCCATGGACGTTGAGCCTACACTGACTACATCCCTAATTCCACTCTAAGCAATTCCATCTTGACCATTTCGATGTGCCCTTTCCTCCGTTGTATGTCTGATCGCAACGAACTAGCCGCAGGATATGTTCTAGCAACGTGGTTCGACGAACCTGAAAGACGATGAAACCATTGCATTTCCTTTGTATGGAAGTGATGTATTTACCCCTTGTAACTGCTATCCCTTGAGCTGCGAATTTAGGTATGAAAAGCTCTGTTACGTAGTTCGTGATGATGGGCGAAGGGCGAAGGGTAAGGTAGTTCTAAGTCCTTTATTCTAGGGTTAGCTATGGAAGACATGCGTTGACTTTCAGGTTCTTCGTCCTAGACATCCTTCCTTGTTCATGGCTTAGTTCTTTCGGTTGGATGTGCGTGGAGAGTTTGTTTCACTTCTGGTTTTTTAGTTCTATTTGTTATGGAAGGCTCTTGGGAGGGATGGATTAGGTCGACGGTGATGGGAGTGATTTTGTTGGATTGGATATTTCGATTGGATGTTGGCTTGTGTCCATGGTGTTGGTGATGTTGTTTATGGCTGGTGCTCTGACTAGAATACTAGTGTAGTTGGTGTTGTGTGGGTTGGCGTTTTGTATATCCTCCTATGGAGAAGGTCCTGGACGTGGGAAGATGATTGATGGTGGGCTGCTGGTTATCATGGAAGGGAGGTATGGCTGATAGTAGGCTTGAAAATGAGGCGGAAAAGATTCGAGAGTATCCCGAATGCATGCTTGTGTAGACACGCTCTTTAATAGAGAAAGGTATCTTGTGGGATAATAGTGCTTGATTAAGAAAATGGACGCAGATGCTTGAGTATCATCATGGAGGAAACGTATGTGTTCTTGTCTGGATACCAATTGCAGTGATGGGGTCGGCATTGGGTGATTCCATGGGTCGAGCAACTTGAATCAAGAATATGGCTTTACATCTCGACCCGAGGATGCCACCATGAGCTCCAATAGGTGCTCAACACTCTGCCAAAGAGATTGAATTTCTTCCAGTCGACTGCCGGCTAATTATTGGACGTTAGAGAGGGGAGTAGAGAGATGACCTCCGAGAGGAAAACCGAGGGAAGGTCGAGACGCTTTCACTTGCCCTATGAGTCAGACAGTATTATTTTAGTTCGTGCTGAAGTTGGTTCACAGTAGAAACGGCATTTTCCCATATTTCGATATGAGATTTTGCACGCCGGCCGAAGTTGACTCACTCTGATGGAAGGTCGGAAGGCATCTCGGTGGATCAAATCGAGAAGCTTCAGATCAGAGCCGAGCAGAATCTTGGAGAGCGCCCCCGGACTTAATTTCAGAGTAAGACTGCACTCGTAAGCCGTAAGGCTCGACTCCGCGGGCCTTTCTCGTCTCACGTTGACAGCTCGAAGAGATTTGACGGCACTAACATGTGGTGTATATTCCATGACCGTCCCTGTTGTGTTTGGTCATCACTCTCCTTACTAAGCTCATGAGCCTTTGGTGTTGCTGTCTGTCACGCTCTTTCCGTGTTCGATCAGCCAATCCTGATCTCGTGATCAGCCACCTCACTCGCGTGTACAATGTGGTGTAGTGTCTTGCGTGCATACCCGTTCCATTGCGTTGCATTGTAGTCAAGGTCAATGCGAAATGCGTACCGAGCAAACGCTCATACTCGTTTGGGCATGATAAAGTAGGTAAAGTCCTCGAGGCTTACGGAGTATGGAAGGCTGGATCTAATTCTCGGTTACCAGCGTCATCCGGCACTCATTTTGCATGCTTCAAGCATGCAATGACACCTGGTATTTGGAGGTTTTCGTCTACTTGATCTCGAATAATGCACGGCGATCTTCGGTATTCTATCATGTAATGAAACTGTCTGCAGGGGCCAGCATGGCATATGCTCAGACAGTTTCCTCAGCAACAGAACAAGACTTGATGCGGTTTTCCGCGAGCCTTATTGAATGTACGGCCTATCTATCGGCGGAGGCAAGGCCGGTCAGATAACATAAGGCGAACGCATGAAAGGAAGTCTTGCGCTCGGGGCTGAAGAGAGGTGTTCATCAGCGGCATCTCCCGTGCTTCTGTGATATGTTGCAAATCGATCCCTTGGATGCTGCAAGTTGCGATGCTTGCATACTACTATGCGACATGCTTTGAGCTGCACTCATAAACAAAGGCTAACTGAAGCTTTCTACTTGACGTTGACGAGTGGCAGGCTAACGATGAAAGACTAGGAGTTTGAGGAGTCTGAGCCACACATGGTCAGACATTACGGATTTCGAAAGCAGAGCTATGGTATTACATTCAAAACGTTGCATTAGAGTTTATTCCAACCCCGTCTTCTATACGCTGTAGAGGCTGTCCGGGTAATCTGAGAACACACCGGCTCCACAATAGCTCTCCTGGGCACGTTACCCTCATTCCCTGTCACCAAGGCTGGTGAAACCCATGTCCTCTTAACAAGTGGGATCTGCATTAAAGAAGTCTTCCCGCGCCATACACTGTGGCTTGCATATGACGAGCGGCAGGCCCGTCCCCCCTATCCTTGCCTGTCAGATCAAATCGACTAGCCTGTGCTCTGTGCCGGTCCAACTCATCGTACATTGCAAGGCACCGAAGTCGGTACAGGAACTCCAGCCGTGGTCCACAAGGCAGATGCGAGTGAGGAGCCAAGCATTCATCCGAGGAGCTTGGCAATGTAGAGCGAAAGGGAGGCAACATGAAGATGATCAGAATTCATCAAGCGTGCCCCAGATTTGATACCCATACATGAACGCTCTTCAAGACGGGCATAGAAATTATTAGCCTCACATCTGCAGACTGGAAGCTGACATTCTCATTTCATCTTCATGTTATGAGCGAGAGCATCCATGCCGAAGCCAAGGAGTAGGCTTTACAATCTCCGATAGGCCTCACTCTGACCATCATACTTGAATATCTAGGAGATCATGGACGTTTGCGAAAGGTGATTGCTTGGCATTTCTTGGCTAGATACAATACTGACGACAGGATTAATCAAGGAAAAAGTCTACACAGGCGATAGAGACATGCGGGTAGTTCTACACTTTCTTGACAAATGGAAAAGACAGATATGATGCAAGCAATCAAAGAGGCAGCGGCACGACTTCAACCTCGCCAGACTTCAACGTAGGACCCAAAGGTGAAGACCAATCATGTCGGACGGGAGGCGCAGGACTTGGGATGCTCGTGCTCTACAGCTGTGGCTCGAGCACATGTCACTGGGCAGATCTCAGACAGCGTACCCAGTTCCCGCAAGTCGATACCCCAGTCATGCAGATGAAACCCTGCACGCTTGTTGAGTCGACAGTATCTACTACTACCATTCAGTCATAATACTCAGCACAGGCTGACACATCCGAAGGTGAGGGGGGGGACGTTGAAGCGATCGACCTCCGTAAGGTACCTAAGGTAGGTGTCTCTGGATGCTTGGATCCTAGACCCTGCACAATGCAAGCGTCCGCTGCGGGCCTATTCCAACGGTCGCTGGGATGTTGCTATAAGCGCTGGCGATGTCACGAGCGGTTGGAGTGTTTCTGCTTTCTAAGTTCGTTCTGAGTAGACCGACATCTACATAAGTCAATTTTCCGTAGATTAATACAGTCCTTGGTACCCAACTGCTGTCCATCATTTCTCATTCGCCAAAAACCCGAGCGCACCGCTTCGACCCCGCCCTCTCCTTTTCCACCTTTACCTTTACCCATCCGCTATGGCTATCCGGCAGTTGCTACGAGATTATGATTCAGAAGATGTAAATGAAGAGCGGAGCAAGCTTCAAGCCAATGGTGGATCCGAACAGCCACCGAGCCTGATTCGACCAGAATTCTCCCCACGCGAGCCCACGATGGCACTCGTGGATCATGGATGCGACCCGCACACTCTGTTTGACACATTGCACTCTCTCTCTCTCTCTCCACCGTTTCGACGTGTTTCATTCCCAGCGTGTGCATGTAATACAGTAATAGTACCACCACTCTATCTCACACGATATCCACCTTTCAGGCTTTCACCGATGGCCAACAACGTAGCGCGTGTCCCTGACATGAGCCTGCAGATCGGAGTGACCAATCAGCATCGACAGCCAGATGGGGTGCCATTCAAGCCTTCGGTTCCTCCTACCACAATTCCCACGGGAACCCGGCCAGGCAGCCAATCGTCAGCTTCGAGCGGACAAGTCAGCACGCGAAGCCGAAAGTTCCCCAACCGACCTCTGGTGGCGTCGCAGCTTCCGTGAGATTCGAGATTCGAAACAAGGACCCCGCTTCATCTGGAAACGGCTTTTGCTGACGTACGCAATTCCACCAACTGTGATTGGTGCATCATCTTCAAACGGACTACTGCTGGTCGACTTTTTGTAATGAAGGGATGGTGGAGTACTCCCGTATCGCACGACATTTGGGCCCAAACGGTGCATACTCCGACTCGACCAACCACAAGCTCTCAATCTTCGAGGATTGCAGGCCGCTTGCTCAAGCTTGAAGGGAAAAAGCCTCTGGCAGGCGGACCAGCCACACGTGTATCAGAAATACGCCTCTACTATCAATTTCAATCACTGGCCTTTGAAAGGTGGCGCTAGAGAAGGAATAATCCAATCTCAACGGTCGACTATCAACAGTCAACAGTCAACAACACAGGACTTTCGTACTCTAGCGGTGCATGACAGAGAAAAGGTAATCAAGTTCCGATGCACTAGTCCTTCGGGGCGAGAGTGATGATGACAATCTCACGCCCACCAACACACTGCTGCCATTGCCTTGATCCTTCGAGGCCACATAAGTCTTTCATTATCAATTAATCATTTCGACTTGTTTTTAGAACGGGAGAGCACCAAAGAGGAAAAGGAAAAGGAAAAGGAAAAGGAAATTTCGGGGCACATACTATAGAATAGCCTTTATCTCCACGAGGGAACGCCCTCGGTTGCCACGGATTTCACGTGCTCGCTCACCCTCACCCTCACCCTCACCCTCACTTTAACGTCCAAAAAACAAAACGGCTGTTCGGTAACCTAAAATCCTTCGCTTTTTTCCAAGGCGCAGCGAAGAGTGTGAAGTGTGATTGAGATTATGGGAAGTGTCTATAAGGAAGAGCCAGTGGGAGATCCTGTAAGTATCGGACCTCCCTCCTGACTTTGAAGCTTCAAATCACTTTTCCAACATTTTCCTCCTCCTATTGCTCTCCAGTATCACATCGACCCCCATCCTGGCTCACTCGCCGCGTACTCGCAGCTGGCTGCTGCGTGCATGAGAAGTTGGCCGCTAAAGCCTCTACATACATGGTACTTGCCCCCAGCTGCCGACACTACTTCGGCAGCCTTCCAGCACTTCCTTGTCAACGGCGGGGCACATCGTATTTCTTAGGAGAACCCTGCTCGCTGCGATATGTCCCACACCATCAACCCTGCCGAGTACCCACCGTCTGATTTTTCTTCTCGCGCATTGTTGATCTTCCCTACGCCCCGATCCATCCCTCACGAGTTGACCGCGCTTCACCACCCTCTGCACCAGCGCACATCCCAGATCCCATGTACGAGGTCTTCCCTGTCCTCGACCTCCCTGCTTGACCTTTGCGCCAACCTTTCTTCGAGAAGAACGTTGTGCTTAGCCTGTGGTGACTGCGTGCTGTCCGTCTAGTTCTATGATGGCGATGGGAATGGGAAGAACACCCAGCTGATCGGTGTCATTGCGTCCATAGCATCATCCTCTGCCACCTCACCACCGCTCGATTACACAAAAGTTGCAACATCGCCCTGCAAACATCTCCCAATCGCATCCGAATTCGCCCCATCAAAATCATCATCCAGGCTCGTACCCATCTCCACACTCCTCCAACCACAGTGCGCCGCTGCATCGGTCTCCATATCCACACCCAGCTGGCCCCGGCGGTCACGTCCCCCCCGAGGTATTCTACCAACCACATCCCTACGACGCGCCTATACCGGGGCACTTCACGTCTGCTGGTCCAGATCCGCCCGACATTATGGCAGCTGCCCACATGCAGCAACGACCCTATCCAACCCCCGTATATCATACGCCGCAATCGAACTCTCCAGCGTCGGTGGCTTCGTCACAAGGCCATGACCAACACGCCCGGCTGTACACGCAGCCCCCGCCACAAATGCAACAATCAATGTACGGATACCCTCCGTTTCAAGTGCCACCAAATACGTACCCGCAGCATACGGCGCAGCACCCGCAACAAATGATGAACCCTCAACCTCTTGTACCACACCCATCAAGCCAGGCCCCCATGCCGCACCAGTCGTCGGCCCACGCGGCCGGCATGACGAACAGTCCGCGTCCACACCCAAAGCTCGAGTCCGGCATACCAAGGCCGATGGATCCCACAGCACTGCAGAGATCTCCGCCTGGACCAATGAACGCGAACCACAGCACGTCTTCTGGCCCTTCACACAGTGGCAGCGGTTTACAGACGAGCCAGTCTGGTGGACAAGGTGTCAACCCTAATGCGGCACCAGGACCGATACCAGCGACCACACCCCTTGTCGTTCGCCAAGACGGGAATGGCGTACAATGGATTGCTTTCGAGTATTCCCGAGATCGAGTCAAGATGGAATATACTATTCGATGCGACGTTGAGTCTATCAATACCGATTCGCTCCCGACCGATTTCAGGACCGAGAACTGTGTCTACCCGCGAGCGTGTTGCGGCAAAGATAATTACAAAGGGAACCGCCTTCAATACGAAAATGAGTGTAACACTGTTGGTTGGGCTCTGGCGCAACTGAATGCTTGTCTTCGGGGCAAAAGAGGTCTCATCCAGAGAGCGGTAGATAGCTGGCGGAACAGTAATCAGGACCAGAGGTTACGGAGCAGGCGAGTCAGACGGATGGCCAAACTCAACACACGGAAGAACGTCGGTACGAGTCACTCATCTAGCAGTCACATGGCTGGTCCACGTGATATCGGGTTACCACCACCGGGCACGAATGCATTGACACCATCCATACCGCAGAGGCCGCCTCCGAATATCAGCATCGCAGGTTCCGCACATTTGCACCACCACCACGCTCATGCGGATGGCAGCCAGACAGGCGCGGACGACGTCAGCGGTATGTTTCACCACTTGTCATGAATTGCCATGATTGCGGCGAGCATTGTGCTCTGGCTGGCCCATTCTTGCCAGCACCATATCTGTACATCCTACCTTCGATATAGCATGACCGCTACCCTAGAATTATTTACCATCTTTCGCATGCCATCTTGAAAGCTTCAATCAAACTTCAGTACCATCAGCGCGAAAAAGCGTAGGCTGACGGCATCTGCTTTTGGGATCTCTTAGTGACTGGGGATCTCGACCAACGCCAGCGACTTTCCAAACCATCACCCGCTCCAATCCGTCCGTCCAACGTCTTCCAAGGGCTTCCGGCGTACCCTACTCCCCCCAACCCCTACGGCTCCTCGATGCTTCCACACCTGCACACTGGCATTGACGGACCACCCGCTCACAGCACCGTTTCCGTGTCAATGGCTTTACCCACCAAGACCGAGGATCCCTCACCTTCCCCCGAAATCAAACCCGAACATGCCTCCCTCTTCGGCAAACTCCCCGACGGCAAGCAACGTAAATTCTTCACCGTCGAGGATCCCGACCGGAGTAACCACAAAGTGCGCGTCAAAATGGCGCTCCACGAGTGCCCCATCGAACAAGTCCCCGATTCCTACCGACGAACCAACTCCGTATATCCGCGGAGTTGGTATCCAGTACAGATGCAGCTCTCGCCCTCATCCCGAGGCTCCAGGGGCCGCTTCCTAGAAAGCAGAGACGAAACCTCAGCCGCATCAGCAACCACAGAAGAAGACGCCACAAACCCCGACCTCTACACCCCAACCATCCAAATCCAAGTCCCCCTCTCCTCAGACCACGAAGCCTCCCTCCCCGTCCCCGGCCTAAGCCGCAAAGCGCGCCGGAAAGAAGAGCAGATCAACGAGATGGGCTACCGCATCAGCTGGGGCGCGAGCCGGACTTTTGCAAACCGCATCATGTTCCTGCAGCACAGCATCGACGTTTATCGCTCGAAGGTCCGCGATGGGGTTGTGGCGGGGGGGAAGGAGGTGGAGACTGTGGCGCCGGTGTATGAGACGAGGGTTGGGAAGAGGAGGTGGGTGGAGCGGAGGGTGAGGGTGGGGAGGGGCAAGGGGGGGAGGGGGTGAGGTGGGTGAGAAGAAAAGGGGATTCCTGGGTTGGAGGAGGCGGAAGTGCTATCGATTGCAACGTGGGCAACTTATGTACAGCAAAAAAGTCCATGTATCAGGTCCTCTAGAGATACCTCCTAGACTGGATGGGACTGGACGGAAACGGAAACGGAACGGAACGGATGGATTGGGATGAAAGGGATAGGCAAAACAATATAAGTATGATTCATATCACTCACTGCATGCGGAATGCCAGCGTGTGTGATATAGAACAGGCTTGTAAGGTACGGCAGGGCACTTGTTTCAGGGGGGTTTTCCCGAGATACAGCCGAGACGAGTGAGTGCCTAACTGGACTGGAATAGATGAATGGGATGGAAAAGGCTTGGTGGAGATGATTGAAGTACCTTAGATGATTGGACATGGATATCTAGTGAGCTAGCGCTCTTGCGGTCGAATACTGTCGTAAGGCTGATTAAGGTAGATCTGGGTTTTTCGAGGGGAGGGTGGGGTGGGATGGGTGGGTGAACGGGTGAAATGGAATGAGATGGGATGGGATGGGATGGGATGGGTGAATGGCATGCATGGTGAGTGAAGGGAAAAGGAAGATGGTGATACTGCCCGCTTGCTGGACCTATAGTTCATCTGGCATTGCTTTAGAATACCGAATGGATGAATGCTCGCCACGCGGCTGACTATCTAGCTCAAGACCGCTCGCTCGCTCCTGCATCATCTCGATCATCTCGATCTCCTCAATATCAAAATGTAGCATAAGGACCGGAAGGCACCCTCCCATGCTCATAACAAATCCAAAAGACTATCCCCTTCCTTCGCATCCACCTCTTCACGCGGAACCTCAAAAGTGCCCTTCCAAACCCCACGACTACCACCCTGTCCGTCAGTCTTCGTACGTACCAGATTCACATTGTCAGGCTTGTTTTCGGTGAGAACGCCTCCCTTGGCGACATTGACCTCGCTGAATAGCGCGGCGAAATTCTCCTCGTCTAGGCGTTTCAGTCGAGCTTCGGCATTTTCTCGCTCGGCGATGGCGGCGAGGGTTTTGTCGGATTGGATGTGGCCGCCTGCGGCGTAGGCTTGGAATGCTCGGGTGTCTGTTCCGGTGTTGTCGAGGGCGGGAGTGGGAGTGGGAGTGGGATTGGTACGTGGTATGGTATTTGTGGTGTTGTCTGTGACGTCCATAAAGTCTACCAAGTGAGAGGAAGTTCGGGAGTGGAGTGGAGTACGAGGCTGGTCCTGCTTTTTCAGAGAGGAAGTGAGGCGACTAGGGGAAGAGGTGGGCAGCTTCTTTTTCTTTGGCGATGGGGTTCGGGTTCCCTTGACCGTGGCTTTGTTCTCTTTCTGCGACGGAGAGGTGACTCTGGCGCCGTCTTGATCGTCAACGTTGCATTCGCAGTCCCCTTTACATGCATCGTAGCACAATTGTGAGCACGGGTGACCGCATTCAAGAGAGCGGGTGCAGGGTTTCTGGCAGTCGATGAGATCATGGGAGAAGCTATGGCATCTCCATTAGTGTTGGCTAAAGCAGAAAGGGATGTCCAGTCTCACGGATGACAATTCAATGCGCAGACGTGTCCGCAAGGCATCTCGTCTCGGCATGGTCTTGTACAACCTCCATCGAGACCCCGAAAATCATGAGCATCTGTGCAGCGTCAGTCAGTCCATTCTGACATATCCAAGATTGACCTACCTTTGACGTAGGTCCTTTCGTTATGCCTCTGACACGTCAAATGCAAGTAGAAGCCGACTCGACAAGGATTCTTCCCCATGGCCTGAACCACATACCACCACAACATGCTTGATTTGCACAGGTTTGGAGCATCACCAAAGAGATAGAAACCGCGCTGAGCACGGGATAATGCAACACAAACACGGTTTTCGACCTCGAGAAACCCGATGTTCGCCCTCTCATTGCTGCGGACTAATGACAGGAGTACAATCGCGTTCTCTTCACCCTGATAGGAATCGACGGTGACGATCTTGAAGTATCTCTCGCCCTGCAGGAGGCGATGTTCGCGCAGCTTTCTCAGTATCAGCTTCCGCTGGCCGTTATAGAAAGTGAGGACTGTGATTTCGCTCGACTCCATGCCGTTTTGGACGAGGTAATCAAAAAAGGATACTACTAGGTCTGCTTCTTCAACGTTCACCTTCGACATCTGGCTGTCCACTGACTCTCGGGCTTTATGTGTAAAGAAGAATGAGTTCACACCGCCCATACCAGGGACTGGAGCCCGGTCGCGGACGGACGGATGGTCTTCTAGGACTTCATATATCGGATTCAGGGCGCGACGAATTTCTGGTATCATACGACGTTGACGCTTCAGCTGGGAAAACTCCACTTTATTTCGAACTAATCGTTCGAACATGGAAACCCCAAGATAGAAAGGCTTGATTGCTAGCTCTTCGTCATTACAATGGGCACGAAGCTGTCGGTGATCACCAATGAGGATGAGGTGTTCCAGCGTCTCGAAGCATGCCACTGCGATAGGAGCTTCTAGTGTTTCGGCTGCTTCTTCAATTATGACGACCTTGGGTTTAAGAGCTTGAAGAAGAGCGCGGTTTTTGCTCAGACCGGTGGTTGTCATCCCAATGATTCGAGCTTGCTTAAGGTAGTTATAGTCTGCCTCCCAACCGCCAATCTTATAATTCTGGCACTGCTTCGCGTGTCGGCAGGCCATCGACCGGAGTTTCGCGAGGATGCTTTCCTTTACTCGTCGCTGCATATATCGGTAGACAGGTCCCCGATTTTCTGTAGGAACGTCCCATAGGTTTCGCTTTTCTAGCTCTGTTTGTACAGTCTGCTGTGTGACTCCTATGGTTTTGTGACCTGTGAAAGGTTCAGCGAACACGATCCGCGAACCTCTCAGAGTATCATAGTCTTCGTCGCCGATCATCTTGCTCTCGGCTTCTATTTCTCTCAGCTGCTCGAATTCGAGGTCAACCTCCTCAATCTCGATGCCAAAGTCTTCTGGCATAGTTCGTTGCTTGGCCTCAACCCGCTCGTCCCCAAGCCACATAGCGATATCGCCAGAGATCGCGTCTTCTCCGCCGGATCTAACCCAATCTTTTGCGCCATTGACCAGTGATTCGAATTGGTGATCTGTAATAACACCGTATTCAAGAAATAAACTTGCCGATAGTGGTTCCTTCCCTTCTGTGAGAGGTCCCAATAAGAAGGTCATCTCCTTTACCATTCGCCTAATCTCGTTTCTGGCATGGTTCCTTTGGCTACCCTTTACGTCGCTGTGCTTGACTGCGTTCTTGACTTCGTATAGTGTCCGCGGTTTGATAATTTCCATATCCGTCGTAAATCCTCCTAAGCGAATGAACTCCGGCTCGAAATCTGCAATACGACGAAGTAATTGATCCAGAGCGTGATTGGTGTGCGCAGCTACGAAAATGGGTGGGTCATCAGGGGCCATATTATTTAGCATTAGATGAATTGCGATTACAGACACGTGCGTCTTCCCGGTTCCAGGGGGGCCTTGAGCGATGGTTATCAGATGGCCGCGAAGGGACAGGGAAGACCAACTAACCTTGCACGATTGCCAGTTGTTTCGTGAGTATACGTTGGAGGGCTTCCGTCTGCGATGTATCCAGTCCACTTGTCAGGGAGCTTGGCCAAGCGTTCAATACATCCACATTGAGGACATCTGAATCCTTAGTGTCATGCCCTTCGAATAATCTGGAAAGGTCCTTGTGAGGTCGAGCCTCAACATATCTGGGCGGCTGGACGTCTCGTTCAATGTCGACGATATGCTCTGCCATAGGAAATCTACTCCACGTTAACTTAAAGTAGCTTATCGAATATACTACGAAAACACCCATCTTACTTTTCTTTTGCCAATTTCTGGAGACCCTGCAGAGTATGACGATGCCCTTCATAGAAACCGTTGCGGGACTCGACCATAAGCCATTCTTCTTGAGGATCAATCTCCAATTCGCCTGGTGTTCCAAAGAAAACATCTATCTCCGGAGGATTCTGCTCAAGCCCAGCAATGGGTCGAGCGGCTATGACGGCGACGTGGCAGATACTCTGGAACATATCCCTTGCAGGTGTCAAAGCAACGATTGCCCCAGTAAGTAGGCGCTTCGACTGTTCCCAATTCACCTTCTTACCAACCCGTCGAAGAGAGAAGGTGATCCGAGCAGCGATCCCACTGTTTGCAAATGTAAGACCAGTAACGTACACCTGTTGACGGTAAGCAGTTGTTGCATCGTTGACGGTAGGATTCAAACTCGTCGGTACCTTCTCATAGATGTATGCGCTGTCACGAGAGTCGACCTCAATAAGGTGGGGGTCGTTCTGTACCTCAGAGACAGCGTTTCGCAACGGGGCGACTGCATCCTCCCGGAGCAAAGCGTAATGACGCTCGAGGTAGTCCTCCTTGGACTCGTACGGGCCTACAACAATATTCTCTGATATCTCGACATCTTCGTGATGATGCTGACGACCTGAATCGAAGACCTCTTCGGAAGACGGGATATCTCGATATGCCATCCAGCTTGAAAGGTTGACTGGACGGTCGAACGTCCAGACGTATTCTCGAATACTTTTATTCAACTCCATGTCTGGTTTCGTGGTCTTGTGAGATTCTCCATTATCCTGACGGAAAGCAGAACCGCGACCAAAACGCTCAGTGTAGTCCTCATTCATGGCTGAGGGCACGTCTAGGTCAGTAGAGTCTTCATGAGACCACGCAAAGAAAACACGATCATACAATGTCCTGGTGATATGATATAATAGAATGGAGGAAAGACATGAAAGAGAGCAAGAGTTGTTAGAGGCGCGTACTCTGCTCTTCATCAGGCGCCTCAGAAGTTATATCACCGACTAGGCCCCCATGGCCATCCTGTCGAGGATGATCCCTTCGTTCCCCATGGTGATGTAACAGGTTTCCTCTTGTGCTACCTCTAATAACTTGCTGACTGGTGCCATGGCCACGTACATTGGGCTTTCCACTTAACGGCATTGTTTGTAAGCTATTCATCGGCTGGGCTTTCACTTTCAATTTAGCTGTCGATGGAGTGATAGACGCTGCTAGCATCGTCAGTATAGGATCTAATTGATGCAGAAGAGCTCGGTATATACCTGACGACGAAGATACAGCTTGGCTGTAAGTCAGTCTTTGTGGTGTTGACCGGGATTGTGCATAGCCAATGGGAAAGCCCGCGCCTGTTTGCTCAGCTGGAAGAGGCACCTGATGATTGGTACGTGGACCCATTATGGATGGCTTGACGAAATTATGGGTGAAAGAAAGTACGTGGAAAAAACGAATTAACACTCGGTCTCGGAATGTCACTTAAATACCTAAAAGGGCCAGTAGATTTGGTCGCCCAAGCGTGAAGCTCGAGCAATTCATTCTTAAAATGGAAAACTCGCAAGAATGGCAAACTGCATTGGCAGATTCCTGCAACACAATCTACTACCCAGTAAGACCACGCTCTTGTGATCGATCGTTTATCTACAGCTTATCACTAGTCGGCGTGCAATCAATACTTTATGAAGTCTTAGCAGAAGCAGTGAATTCTTGAGCTTCGATTTGATAAAACAATGCATTATCGGAGACGCCGTGCTCGGCTTGCTATACCCTACCAAGTTGACCTCCCTGCGTGGACCTCTTTGCTTTTCTCCTCAAGTGAAAGTTGCTCGCAGCAAGGGACGCTCGTCGTACTTACGCTGAGGGTTAACGTCGATGACGGGATAACGAGATTGACGGTCATTCGAGATTACTGAGTAATTTGGTAGCAAAGGGGAGATATTACGGCCGTGGCCCTACCAGTTTAGCCAATCAAGTCAGGTGGCGACAGTGCAATCTCGAATGACCGTCAATCTCGTTATCCCGTCATCTACGTTACTTATGTTCATTAAATTGGCAAAATTAGTGAAGGAGTGATGAGGTTTAGAGAACCCTGCCAAGAACTATGTATCATACTGATTCGGACTAGCGGTTTGACCACAACCGCTAGACCCCTTTCGAGAGCTAATCCGATAAAGCTTAGTTACCGACTGGCCCGGCTTGGCACGTCTGAGGTACAGAGGAGAGGCATCGCATATGTAATTTGTCTGGATTTTTCAAGTCGCGCTTGATCCCACAGGACGGTTCCCTTAGAAAGGTTACCGGGTCCTGGATTGGCATCTTGGTATAGCTGTTTATGATCATACAGGAAGCGAGAGCATTCCAATGCTAAGGGGCATGGAAGAACGAATATATCTCGGAACGCTACGTGCAGTGGAAAGCTTGTGGTCCGTCTCTCACTAAAGGAGGGTCAAACTCACTGTCTCCGTCTTCTCCCAGATGGGAATGGATCCTTTTGCTGAAGATGAAGATGATCGGGAAAGTGGAGGCTCTCAAGAGTGCAGTTCAGATAACGAACAAGATGGCCAGATGGATGACAGAGAAGACGATGAAATGGACGCAAACGGTGATCCAGATGCCGATGCTGATGTAGAAGCCGGTGGTTACAACGAAGAAGAGAATGAGGATGAGGAGGATGACCAAGATCAGGATGATTCCCAGTATTCTGACCATAGGGTTGCTGCAACCTCCCAACCTTCTTTGCAGAGTAACTCTTCTGAGTCTATGCAAGGCCCGAATGGGCGGGCACCTACGTCTAATCCGAATCCTTCAATGCCTCACACTTTATCATCGCCTTCCCAAGGATCTACGGCTAGTAACGGTTTCGGCATTGAAACCCTCAAAATACGTCCCGAGGCATTGACAGCTTTGGTCTACGATATTGTACCTACCATTGCCGCGCCCCATAGCACGTCCATAAACTCCATAACGGCTACTCCAGACCTACGCTGGGTGTTTACTGGCGGTGCTGATGGCTATATAAGAAAATTCAATTGGTTGGAGACCGCCAATGGCAAGTCGATGTTGACTGTTGCTCAGCGACACCCCTTTGTTGACAGCGTAACAAAGGCTGGAGTGCTTATGAGCTACTGGGAGAACAATGAGGATTCTAGTGGTAGCTGAAATTGTCCACGCCTTGCAGACTATAGTAACGCTCATTATGCTGTAGGAAAACCTTCAGAAGACAATTCCTCCATATCCTCAGTCTATTCGCTTGCTGTTCAACGTGATGGTTTATGGCTCCTTTCCGGGCTGGAGTCTGGGGGGATCAATCTACAGTCTGTCCGAGTGGATGAGGGAAAACGAATAACGAAGCTCCAAGGACATACTTCCGCTGTCTCTGTATTGAACCTTGCTCACGATGAGAGATCGGTTCTGTCAGGCAGCTGGGACAAGACTGTTATTGATCGGGATCTCAACACTGGCAAGATACTCCGCAAATTCGAGGGCAACGGAAGTCAAATATCAGCCTTAGAGACTCGGCCACTGTCTAAGTTGCCTGTCCCGGAAGCTTCGGGTGAAATGTTGGAATCAAACGGCACCCTTTCAACCGATACTGAAGATGAGGCAAAGGCCAGTGGATCTTTAGCGAATGGCATTGATCATGAGTCTAAACTTGAGCCGTTGTTTGGGGAGCAGGCCGTCAACGGGAATGCAGGCTCTCCCAATGATTCTCTGTTTGGAGGAAACGATGGTGATTCTTTGTTTGGTGACAATGAGAATGATGCTGGGGCACCATCAGGCGGCGACTTCGTTGATGAAGATGATGACTTTTCCCGAGCCATTGCAGATGGCATGCGCGAGCAGGCAGAGCAACCGGACAATGAGCAAGAGAAGACAGCTGTTGACGCTGAAGGTGACGTGCGCATGGTAGGTGTTGGCGAACCTCTAGAAGCGGTGCCCGTCAAACATTTATCAGAGGCCGAGCACGTAACAAAGGCTGAGTCGGTAGAAGATCAGATCTCTAGCCAAGAGGCGCCTTCATCGTCTGCAATCCCTCCCCAAGGCCTCCCTCATGGTGACGGCCACCTCCCAAAGCCTGACACAGACACATTACCTAAGCCATGTGAAACTCCACCAACGTCTGAATCGACTTTCTTGGCTGCAGCTATCGATGGAAGCCTTCGGGTCTGGGACAAGCGTCAATCGAAACCCATTGCGAAGATTCTACCACAAAATGTCCCTCCCTGGTGTATGAGTGCCACCTGGTCGCCGGATGGCAATTTCATCTATGCCGGGAGACGAAATGGCACAGTTGACGAATATAGCCTGCACAAAGGTTTACGAGGCGTAGAGAGAAGTTTCAAGTTGCCTAACAACAGTGGGCCAGTCAGTGCTTTGAGACCTATGGCTAATGGCCGCCATCTAATATGGTTCGTCTCCCACTGAAAATGCTTGAAGAAAATCTGACCGATGGCAGCGCATCGTACGACATATTGCGATTATATGATTTACAGCAGCAACAGATTTTCAAACATGCCACCGTACCTTTCCTCATTGTTCCAGGGCATAGAACGGGCGTTGTAGCGAGCCTGTATATGGATCCGACTTGCAGGTATTTGATTTCGGCAGCTGGTAATAGAGGTTGGGAAGGTAGTACTACAGAGGTGCTGCTAGGTTACGAGATCGGGGTACCAAAGTAAGAATCTGCGAAGGAAAAAGATCTTATAAATGATGTAAGGTTTCGTTGGAATTTGAGGCGCATTCGATTGAATTGCAAGATACCCATGCTGTTAAGCTGATTAGAGAGGGAAATATCAGATACGATATGTTAGGCGAGTGATTGCATATGGATGAACAGAATAATGCTCTCTTTCACATACCCAAACATCTGAACCGAAAGAAAATGCGTTGGACAATCTGTGGAGAATATCGACTTGGCGTGTTGCTTTGTTCAACACGAGATTGTGGGTGGTTCCTGCTTTGACCACAGTTTGCGCGCAGTTTCTTCACTTCCGTATCATCAACATCCTTGTGAGCGCAACCCCAATCACAAGCAAAACGCCCGATCGTCTGTATACCATAGCTATGCCGGCTTTTGGTACTCACTTTCTTCCAGCTGCTTAGTCCTAAATCCATCGCTACCTTGCTTAAGCTTGAGTTTTGGCTTCATCACCAATCCACCTTGTTCATCTACAAAGGAACTTGGGCACCTCGGTCATTCTCGACGTTCCTATTATTCCAGCCGTTACAATCCACACCACGTCGAAATGCCTTCGCTCCGAGGTATCACAGTCCATGTGACAGACCACGAAGGGAAAGAGCTCGAGGAGCGGGGTGTTCAGCGACTACGACAGAATACTGGGAAGAGCGAGAAGGTCTCTGCATACATTCAGAGCGACACGGGTGTACAGTTTCATGTTTCAGTTCAGCCGCGGATACCCTTTGTCGATGTCGATGACCCTGAGTCAGAATCAGAGGTTGATAGAATAGAAGACATGAAAGCTGGGGAAGCAGATTATGGTGTGTACTGACGCGACTTTTGAGAGATGCAAGTTGATAGTCAGACTACTAGACCTGAAAACCCCTCGATCAGTTCAAAGGGCCAGTGGGTTATCTCAACATCTTCGTGTAGGGTCCGAGGATCGTACTCCCAAGCGCCATCGACGCCCAGGGTATGTCAAGGGCAAACCAGCCCTCTCATCGCCAATTCGAGGACGAAATAAATCCCGCAAGCTTCCGAAATATCGGCTCATAGCTTCCTTGTTCCTCGACGGGAGGAAGACACCAGAGCGCAAGATCATAGTCTACCTTGATCCCACCGATAAGCACTTTGCCCATCCTGATGGTAGAGTGGCTTTCAAACACCGCTGGGTCCAGTCGACAGACGGGACAATGACGGAGAAAGCCTGGGTCTTCAAGGAAAAAGCAATAGAGAGCGCGTTCGACAGATTAATGATAGCAACTACTCAAGCCAGGGAAGAGGGTCGTGACGAAGACACTATCATTGAAGCAATGCAATCTTCGGGCATCGGTAGTGAGGATGATGTTGGGGCAGAGCACAGCACAGTCGGGCAGATCGTCGTAGAATTACGGAGAGTCATCCTGGGCGACCTAAAGTATGACAATAACTATCGATCAAAGCATCAAGCAGGGGATGGTGATAACATTGATATGGCTGGGATGAAGGCAGACGTTACCCATGCAACTGGCTTTGCCAGTAGGAACACTATAGCAACTTCTCCTGTGCAAGTAGTGGATTACTGGAAGTACAAGCCAGAAGAGGGGATTTGGGCTACATTTCAATTCTTTTATAGGAGCGCTGGTACGTCGTCCAATATTACACAGACTTTCATTCACTGTCTTATGTTTCGTAGCTTTGAGGAGTTGGTGGGTTTACTGTCATAGCCACTAACTTTTGTTCAGATCAACTACGCAAATTTGGGTTCCCCGGCTTCCCTGCCCTGCAAAGGATATCCAAGCCAGCTGGAAGGGCTCTCAACGCTCGTATGGCTGAATTGACGCCTTTGAGTATCGCATATCCATTGACACGAAGCCAAGCCAAGTTGAAGCAGGGTATCGAATCCTTTGAAGAGAAAATCAACAAGAAGAACTTCAAAGCACAGGACAAACAGCCTAGGCTTGAATTCGGGTCTGAGTATCATGGTGAGTCCGCCGACGAGGAGACGGAGGTAGAAGAGTCCCATAAATATCCGGCTGCTCCATTGCCATTCCTTGTTCCGAAAGTACCAAAAAGTACGTATGATCATGCTGGATCCTCCTGTTCCACTACCAGCATTTGGTATGGGGCCCTCTCCCATAGTAAATGTTCCTAGAATGAGGCCTGCCTATCAAGCATTGCACATTCTAAGTGAATGTTTTCAAGAGCTTGTTCTCAATTGTGATATCGGTTCTTGAGGCACAATCTATCTCGACGGGGAAATTATCTTGGTGTTCTCAATGCTAACATTATAATTTCATATAGTTGGTCCTAAGAGAAACGTTACAATCTCTGACTTACCCACGCTAGACCTATCGACTGTGTCCGCTGTAGCTTCGACATTGACTGCAGCGATATCTTTGGTTGACTTGAAGCAGCCCACAGTTACTTCCCCAAGCGAAGGTAGCAAGGCAGTATCGCCCTTCTCCGCCAGAGAAAGTGTCTTGTATGACAGACACAACCACGAAACTCGACTTTACCTTTCATCACAGCCAGATATTGGCGATATGTCTACACCGCAGCAACTTCCTTCAGCCACACCAACTCCCCACACAACACCACAAGACCCGATCCCACCTCCCCTAAGCAGCCTCACCAAAGAAAATCTGGCCAACCTCAACATAGTCTCAGGGTGCGGCTTACGCATCCATGGCGAAACTAGTGATGCAGACGACGAAGACACGGACGATGAGCCGAAGACCGAGTCCGATCTCGAAACGCATGCCGATGACGAGGCCTGTGACTATGTGGCTAGCGCGGAAGAAGATAGTGAGGGTCACCTTGTTTTGCGATCACGGCTCAAGAGTGTTGCGATAAGAAAGAGGACGTATGCTGAGATTGAGGCGGAGGGCAGCGAGAGAGATGGCTTTGTTGATCAGGAAAAGGAGGCTAGGGAGCATGAGGCCTGTAGACAGGAACTCGAGACGGCGGTGCTTCCGACGATGGAATGGGGGAAGGATGAGGGGCGGAATGGCAAGAAAGCGAGGACGGTATTTCGGCATTGTATTTGAGAACTGCGACTTCGGCCATTACTTCCGTCTGGAGGAATAGCTGATCGCACTACGGAGTACGGGGAGGGATATGGTGTATAAGCGTGCAGAGCAACTCCCAGGACTGGTGGAGTCTGGGATTGGGACTTGATAGGAATGGCGGCGTCCACGGTGGGATGTTTTGACGCGCGAAGCCTGAGACAGTAGGTTCTGGATCCGGACGGGCTGCTGATTTGGAGACTTCTTCGGAGAACAGCACGTTATGCATACTTGTGAGAGTCTGTGATGGCGAGGTGTTGCTACTCACAATGAACCATCGGTCTAACGACGTCAGTTACGGTCATTGTTTGCTTGGGTACAGTTCTAATCATATGCCATGTCTTCGTACGCTCCATTATCGCTATGCACAGAGGGACCTAGAAACGCGAACAACGGTCACTCAAAGGTCAAGAAGCCTGTGGTACCGACAAATGCTAACCCGCAACGCTCCATCATGCCTTCATAAGTAGCGCTCTGATCTCTGCAACTACACCCTTGACCCTCGGCTCCTTGACAGCTTTCTCCGCTTTCCCCAGCGCGGACGACAGGTCGTAAATGTCTTTCCCAGCTTCGTGAAGCTCCTCGCCCAGGCTGAGCAGTGTGCCAGCGGCAACGAGGGCACGATATACAGCTTCGGAATCGGTGGCGGCGGAGATGAGAGAGCAGAGATCATCCAGCAACAGCAAGCCCTTGTCGATCGATGACGGGAGCGAGGAGTGCGATGATGAGGTGAGTAGGACGCTGTAATTCAAATACAGCGTTGCAGCCGCTATGGTCAAGTTGCGGTTTGCAGTTCCAGCGGACGAGGTTTTGACCGTGTCGTGGATCCTATCGAACTCGGTATCCGCTAAACTACGGCCTTGGGCCGTTTCGAACAAGTTTCCGAAGGCTCGAGTCCCAAGCATTGTGTTGTTTTCCCGGTCTTTGTCCTCGAAACCACCGGTGATTAGTACATCGATGATATTGCCGTCGGCACGATATTCAGCTACAGCCGGCGTAGCTGCAGCCAGAAGGCGAAGTAGGTCCAGGGCAGGGAGGCGATGCGATGGCGGCCAAGATGTCAACATGTACACCACAAGTGCTACGCCAACCGTAAGAGCCGAATTCGCGGTGGGTGTGCCAGCTAAAGCGCCTTGTAGAGGTGACATCATGTTCTCCAAGTCAGCCAATAGCTTTTGGTCAAGAGCAACATCTTTAGACCCTTCGCTGATTAGTTGCTGATTCAATTCCTCAATTTTCTTTCGAACAGTCCGAAGATTGGCGGTTTTGATGCATAGATAGGTTGTTTGAGGAAGGACTCCGGGACGGGATCCAAGTGATTGATTTGAAGGAGGTGCAGTATTCTGCTGACCGGGTGTGTAGGCGCCGCTGCCCCAGGGATCAGAGCCCACTGGTGCTTGGGACGATTGGCCAATGGTAGCACCAGCGGTATTGGTGGTTATGAAATTAGCTACCTGATCCAAATACGTCATAGGAAGCTCATTGTCTTGGACGAATTTTGTAGCAGCTTCATATGGATTTTGTGAGAGGTTGTAGGGCAGTTTCAGTGGCGGCTTCCCGTCCTCAATATCGACATCAAAGACAAAGTCGTAGTCCTGGCCTGCATAGCTTGTCGATTTACCGCTACTACCCACAGCGTCTACCACGGTCCCAACCCGGGTCCATTGTCCGGATCCTTGGGACCATGTATGGGCGCTCACGCTGCCATCTAATTCCTTTATCATGACCGTTTGGCCTTCTTTAGTGCCTGATTTTTGGGTTAGGAATTCGGGACCCGGTAGTTTTTCCTTATTGACATCGCCGACCTGTTGTTGCGGTATTGCAGATGCTCTCACGGAGTCATCAAAAGCTTCTATTGCTTTAAGTTCTGCTAGCCGATGTTTCGTTCTCGAAAAGATGCGGACTTTCCGATCACTAGCTCCACTGACAATATCCCCATTCTCTGAACATGCCGCCACAGACCAAACCGATATGGCTGGATGGGTAATCGTCTGTACGCATTCGGTTCCTCTCCATATTCGAACTGTCCGATCTTCCCCTGAGCTAGCTAGCTCACCATTTGGCAAGCTGGCAAGAGCGTAGATGAAGTTTTCGTGACCAACTAATTCGCCAACTTGGCGTCCGTCCAGCTTCCACAGCCGTATTGTTCCGTCATTGCCAGCTGAAGCGAATTCTGCTTCTGATGGGTGAGTAGTCGGGAGTCGACATAAAGCCCGGACGGGCTCCTTGCTGGCCTGTATAGCGTGTGAGAACTTCCCTCTCGAATCAAAGATCCTTATTTGCGTGTCCGCACACCCTATCGATGATGCAATGAGCAACCCTGCTAAAATCGAGTGTCATCTAGAGGATCGTGGTAGTCATACCTGTTATTATGGTATCTTTGTTATAGGCCAGCACTGTCCACACACTCCCTTTATGCCCTTCTAACAGGGCCTTGCAATCCCACTTTCCGACCGCCCATAACCTGGCCGAGCAGTCCCAGCTGCCGCTTACGATGAAGTCTCCCGCCGGACTCACGTCCAGCGCGCACACATTGTGGCCGTGGCCTATCAGCAAAGCCTCAGCATTATCTTCAGGTGGCTTCCCAGGCTGCCGAACCTCTATTATGGTGTCCTTCCCGCCCGATATTATTAGGCCATCTGGGAAGTCTGTGGATGATGGGAGATATGCGACAGTATTGATGAATGTGGAGCCGTGCGAGATCATTGAGCAGTCGTATTTGGGAGGATTTTCCGAGAGGAGCTTCCACAGGCGGACTGTTGCATCTCTCGAAGCAGATAGAACAAAAGTCGGATGTGGGAAAATGACAGCGCGGACCTAGTACTGCTCAGCCAACACAACTAGGCCTCGCGATCAGGTGCTTACATCGTCCTCATGCTGCTCAAGGGAGGCGGAGAGCTTGTAGTCCCCCATATCTATGTTGGACGATGGCGGCGGGGGAGATGCAACTTGGGTCGAATGGTACTTCTCAACAGTGCGTGAACGTCGTTCTAAGCGACTGTACGCCGCCAAAAGTCATAAAGTCCTAACATGTTGAGCTTTCATCAAGCGGATTGAATATAAAGTACTGCGTACTTAGGGTGATATTGACTAAAAACAACAAGCGATTGCTAAATACATCTTCAAATTGTCTTGGCGTGTTTCGAAAAGGATTAGCGCTCTGCCCTACGCTCCAATATGATACTTTATGGCTTTATACCTTAGTTTATGCACTCTTTCTTTGTTCTTGTCTTTCCCCACAGACCTCTGGCACTTGTACAGGGCCGAGGTAGCTTCACGTTCTCCTCATTCACTTGGACACGATCTGCCAGACACATCTTCACGACTTTATGATATCTCATGCCATAGTTGGGTGGGATCGTTGATACCGACTTCAAGCTCGCACGCCCACCATCTTTTGCTTCATCATTTTCATTTGGATCACATGCACATGGAGCTTGCGTACAACTGATCGAACAATTAAAACCCTTACGATAATACTACACCACTCGAGTATTGAATCTAGGTCTCATTATCCTTTCGAGCTCTCGAACTACACCGCTTGTCTTTCTTCCTAACTAATACCCTATTCACCACCATGGCTTCCGGTGAGCCTCTATGTTCTTCTAGCGGTTCTGCTTCGATGCCTTGCCCCCCCACCAAGTACCAGCTCCCAGACCTGTGACCGAGCGATCCGAGGTATAGTGAGATTGCTAACAGCTACCAGAAGTCGCAAAGGCAGTGCCGTTGACATGCCATGGGCATTCCCGCCCAGTCACTCATCTTAGCTTTTCCGACGTCGTCGATGATAATCAGTATTACATCATTTCAGCATGCAAAGGTTTGCGAACGCAAGCTTTAGCAATGGTAACAGGGTTGCTAAGGGCTTATAGACAACAATCCCATGCTTCGGGATGGAGTGACCGGCGACTGGTAGATTACCTTCTCCCAGACTTGGGAACAATCGTTGACGTATTACAGGATCGGCACGTTCATTGGCCACAAAGGAGCATGCTGGCAAGCTCGTCTCTCCTCTGATGCAACTATTGCAGCTACGGCATCTGCAGACTTCTCAGCGTACGCTTAACCTCCTTCGCTCGTATACCTCAAGCAAAGGCTGATGTTCGTTGTGTGATAGCAAAGTCTGGGACACCCACACTGGCGAATGCATCCATACTCTCCAACACGCGCACATCGTCCGCGCTGTCGCCTTCCCCTCCCAACCCCGCCCTCAAATCCTCGCAACTGGTGGCTTCGAGAAAAAGCTAATGATCTACGACCTCTCCCAATCGTCTAGCTCACCACACAGTGATTCCTCTTCGCCAACATCACCAACCTTCGGAAGGACGAACGGCAATGCTACAAAGTCTACAGCACCAGGGTTCGAGATTGCTCCTGGCGTGCACAAATCGACGATCAAGTCAATAATATGGGGCGGGAATGCCAACGTCCTCATAACTGCCTGCGAAGATAAGCAGATCCGCTGGTTCGACATTCGGAGTCGCTCACCCATCAGTACATACGCTCTTGAGGGCGCTATAGGGTCCTGCGAACTGAACTCCTCCATGTCCACCCTCTCAATCGCGGCAGGTAAAAAGGCCTATTTCTTTTCCGGTACGACACCAGGCCAACTCATCAAGTCCGTAACATTCCCCAAAGATGTGGCTTCGGTGGCCGTGCATGAAGATGAGAGAAAATTCGTGACGGGTGGAAATCAAGACACGTGGGTAAAAGTGTGGGATCTAGATTCAGATGGAACAGGAGAGCCTCTGGACGTGTGGAAGGGTCATCATGGTCCGATCTGGAGTTTGGGGTTCAGCCCGGACGGCAAGCTCTGTGCCAGTGGGAGTGAGGATGGGACTGTGAAGCTGTGGAAGTTTTGCGAGGGCGGCTATGGTCTTTGGAAATGAAATGAAATGAAATGATGGGTGTAGTAAGAGTCTCTTCGCTATCTTGATTGACGGAAGGTTGCCATAGGACAGGCGTCAGAAGGAGGGTTTTATGCATGCATCATGGGCGATATCATGGATGAGGAGTTGGAAGGCCATCTGGATTCTTGCTACCTTTGATGATACCCCTTACGTATCGACATAGATGCAATTTGAGACTCGAATACAGTGAAATATTCAAAATTCATGGGGCGAGGGTTGAAGATGCGTAGCAGTCATTATAGTCACTTGTCCTTTGCGTGAGCCCACATGGTTCCCTTTGAAGGTATTGAGCCACTGCGATTGGAGAAGACATATGGTACCTATGTAGCTACCTACACCTTCCTGACTAGCGACCCATTTACGGGGACCTTTCAGTATGGGTCAACTCGCACGAAAAACATCATTGCCAATCTTTCGGAGTTGTGTACATTCGAACTTCAAGTGCAGGCTCTAACAGATCTTACTTGTACAGCATAAATAATGCACCCCGTCGAGAATCTAACAGACTGAATTTGGCCTTTCTGATTCAATTTCAACGAAGGCTTACGTGATCATATCAATGTCATCATCCTCCATAGCCGCCGTTGTAGCCGGAGCTTCCTGACTTGGTCCACTCTTGGCCGTTCCTCCGTTTACTTCGTCTTTCGACTTCCAATAATCTTCCATCTCTTTATCCAAGTCTTCCTGAGTCTTTCTTGGCCGTCCATTCGCTAACCTAGGCCCTCTCTCCCTCTCCCTCTCGCCTCTTCCCCCGTCTCCGCCGCGACCCCTTCCCCGAATGGGACTCCTGGTCCTACTGATCGGGCTTCTACGCCTCGGACTCCGTGTCCTGCTGCGTCGCCGCCGGTTGCTGCTCGCAGAAGGTACGTAGCGATCTACACCGTCTGGTGGTGGTTTCTCCACATTTGTCCGTCTCGGTGCGCCAGGGCTGCGGCTTCGGCTTCGAGTAGCTGGTGTTTCTATTCTGTCAAAGAGACTTCTGCCGGGTTTCACAGCTGTGTCGAACGGGTTTCGTTGCGCCGCTACTCGGCCACGTATCAAATCGATGCTTGGCGCAGTGGGCAAAAGTGTTAGGCGAATAGGTTGTCCTGCTGCATTTGCGCCATCGAATTCGCGAATGGCGCGGTTGGCGGACGATGTTGTCTGGTATGTTATGAACGCTGTGCCAGCAGAGCGGCCGGAACGGTCGTATTTGAGGGAAAGCGAGGTAACGGGGCCGATCCGCGTGAAAAGATCCTGACAGTGGAAACAATTAACTAGGCTTAAAAATAGTGCAATTAGGGAGAGGTACTTCAAGATCATCTTCGCTAAGATCGTAGTGCAAATTATCGACGCGAAGTCTGGCTCCGGCTGATGATCTGATAACGTATTAGTCTGGATGGCTATATGGTCTTGAGGTTATGTTCGTACAAGGCCGGCTCTGGAGAGTATCGGTCGATACGAGTATTGCGTGGTTGGCGGTAGGGTCGTTGAACTGAGAAGTGTCAAAAGGTATTCAATTGGTGTGGTTTCCAAGGGTGACTGACGTGCAGAGTGAGGATCATCGTCGAACTTGTCATGAACCCAGTCTCTGTAGCGACGTCAGCATTTAATTGTCTCCCGAAAAGCCTCAGGATCCCGGTCATTTACGAACGTATCTATATTTTCTGATGTTACGTTTCTGTTGTTCCACTATGTCGCCACGAAGAAGGGTACTATGTCAGCCAATAGCCATGCATGTTTGTGGAAACAGCACTGCTGCGAGTGTTCCGAACGTCGATATTATCGAGAGTAGAGGATTCGCCAGTTGCGGCTGATAGGATACGTCGCAGGCGACGTGGGAGGGGGGATCGGGTGGAAGAACCTATGATAGCATGTTAACTTTAGACATCATTCTTGCTATCAGATTGGTGACAGGGGAAAGAGCCTAGGAGAAGTACCTTGCTTGCGTCGTCGCGGGGCCAGTTGTTCTGACGACGGCCTTGACTTCCACGGTTGCCTTTTCTCTATACCAAAGAACGTTAGTGGGAAGACGAAGAAAGGAAGAGGTCATGTTTACCTGTCGCTCGGAGATCATATCTTGAAGTGGGCGGTCCATTCCTTCGAAAGTATCGTATTTGTATGTCCAGTGGCCTCTTGTAATTTGATCGATTTGGTCGTCAAGGTGGGCGCCTCAATGAAGTAACAAGTCTGGTGCACTCCGATGTGTGTTGCACAGGTGTTTAGGTACTTAGTTGAGGATATTGTTATTACGAAGGAACGAACGAACGATTTAGCGTTTCCAAGAGTTCTTGAGAATTCTTGGCGCGATGCTAAAATTGTCACACTTGAATACATTTTCTGCTTGTTTTTGGAGCTCTTTGTAGCATATTTACACTCGAGTATTACAGTCTTAGCGGTCTCAAGATCGGATCCCAGTGAACGATCTATTGGTTGTGCGTTACATGCTAAACGGTACTCATACAACTGTGATACTCACGCAGAAGCCTGTGGGAAATCACAATCGAAGGTCTTCCGTCTATGGATGGCTAGCCTCTTTCAACATTCTCACAGCTCCAGTCCAGTCCATTCATATAACTCTTCGCCTCCCAGACACTTTTACGTCTTCTTCCTATGACTGATGCCATCGTCTATACATAGGTTTAAGCGACCTAAACAGTGAGGTGGTAGAGTGGAGTAATTCAAGCGTCTCGACCAAGATCAGAGATTTGTTTTGTAACGCAGGTCGCTATGGAGTGAAATCCGACAAAGAATTCCTCCCGCTGTAACAAGTCAGATGTAGAGCAAAGCAGGCAAGAATGAGACGGTAGCAAGAGGCATGGTACCATTAAAAGTACGCCTCTCGAACAGTACTTTGGACCTGCCCCTGCTTTATGGCCCCGCTGCCAGAAGGGGGTCGTAAACTATGATGATGGTTTTGAATTACCGGCTGCGGAATCTTTGTTGGAGTTTGAGAAGGTAAGACTGGCGTAGGCAGAGGTTCCTCATCATAGTCATCTAGGATATATTCTTGACTTTGTGTACCTTGATCCTGCATCGACACTACATCCATTGGCTGTTGTTCGTGCCGCTGCTTCTGGGTTTGCTGTTGTTGCAGGGCTGCCCCATTTGGATTTTTGGAATTTTTATTGCCTTTCTTTCCTTTTCTACCTTTCATCTTGGCCTTTTCGAGAAGCCGCCGCTTTTCAGCCACGCGCTTACGCTCTCGCCGATCTTTGGCCTCGTACTGTCTAATCAGATGTTGTGGCGGCCGACCGAAAAGGCTCTCATATTCGCAGAATTGACAAATCCATACGTCTTCTTCTCTAGACGGATGATGGTAATTACTATACTCCTGTCGCAGACGGCGGTCACGCGCAGCGATAGCATACTGCTTTGCAAGTGGACGGCGGGGTTTCTTCTGTTGCTGGGAAGGTTGTTGACTTGGACCTGGCTGTTGGGCAGCGTTATGTCCCGGCTGGTTTGCCATGTTGGGACTTGTTTGAGTTCCCTGAGTAGCAAAGCCCCTACTGTTCTGCGAGATCCGGCTCCTAGACTCGAGTGTAGTGTCCTTCTCCCAACGAGATAAAGGGCTTTGATCTGACCAAACCATACTCTTTGCAGAATCCGACTCGCATGTGAATGTAAATTGTGTCTTTGCCGAGCTAGGTTTCTTTGATAACTGCTGCTCGAACAGACTAGCATTCTCTTGACCTCTTGTCGGTGTACTCGGCAGAGCTGCTGCATTTGCAATGGCTGCCGAGATTATACCCTGATCAGACCTTTGCGTAGCTGCAGGCTCTGCGACCCGGTCAGCTTCAAAATAATTGCATGATCGCGATGACTCTATTACCTTTGAGCTCAGCACTGCCACTTGGCCCATACCCGTTCCGTTGATAGAGGGAGCGACCGGCTTGGGGAGCGTTAGATCCATTGACCGAGACACCCAATGGACTTCGTCCACTTTGATGCCGCGCAGCAGTTCTCCCGTAACGTCCTCTGCCCGCGCCAGACAACCCGTTGCCAGAAGAGACAGCTGGGAGGGCCGAGCTACCTGAGCCGTAATAGTGTCCAACGCCACTATCGGCTTCTGCTTGCATTACATCCACCTCTTGTGCCGAGGTCAACCTCATATGAGCCATTTCAGCGGACAGCGATGAGTGATGATTTCCAAGTGAACCTGAGATGGGTATCTTGCGTTTCTTTTTATTACTCGTATTTTCAAAAGAATCATACCCATCGACAGACTCATTGGACGAAGCTGTCGACTGTGGTATAGGTGGCTTGATGTATCTCGAAGGGTCATGCCTTGCCAATGTTTGACCATTTCTCGAGGTTGAAGTAATAATGGACCCAAGTCTCTGGCGCTGGTCTTGATGTGATCTCATAAGCATAGCTTCGTCATCGCTGCCAACGTCATTTCCTTTGAACTGGTAGCTGTTCTTTCCGATCCCATTATTACTCTCCATGGAAACTATGTCCCCGTTGGCCATATCTTGAGCAACTCCATTTGCACGCTTGGATAATTCATTGAATGGAGTTTGGAAAGGCGGTGTTCCAGAGATTATCTCCGATGCGTACAAGATTGAATCTGCAAGTTCTGATGATACTCGTGACCTTAGGCGTCTCTTTGGTAGGGGACGAATAGGTCGATCTGGATGTATCGAGGATGTCGTGTCTGAGTATTGTAATTCCAGCGGAGAAGGGGGCGAATATGTTGGGCCTGTAATGTATGGGACTGTCAGTTTAAACAGCTCCCTAGTATGAATGCCCAACTTGTAATCATGAAAGTCTCCAATGTGGCTATAGAGAACGTCTTGCCGGACTCTGGTCGACTGTTCTCGTGATAGTATCGATAACAAACCGTCATACCTAAAGCTGCGGTCGCCATAGTGTCACTAGTCTCTTCTCGGGACGTCCACGCGTAGCTCTTGTTGACTCGTTATAGTAGATGAATGGGGCAGGTTGAGGTTTAGGGGAAATCTTGTGGCGGAAGGAATCGTCAAAAAGGGAGAGTGCCTAAGGAGTGAATGTAAGCTTCTGTTGACGGCTATCAATGAACGAGTAGTATCTGGAGCTATGGAAGACGCTGGTGTCCATATTCCATAGCTCGGGCTTGTCTTCCCTAATTGCCCTTACGAAGCTTGCTTTGACTCGAACAGAGAACTTCCTTACCAATACTGAAATGAGTATTCTTCAGCACTGCACGAGGAAACAACACCCGCACGAAGAGAACCGAGGAGCAGCACAAAAGAGGAGAGCTCTTTGGTCAGGTTTTGTCTCTTGATCAAATCGAATGCATACACAGATTTGGAGAAGCAACATGATCAAATCAAGCCACCGAGATTATACATTAACTTAGTCATAGCGGTAGTTCTAGTTCTAGCGGCGTTTGGGCCCGACATCCGGATACCAAGTTTCAATCCACATATCCCTCCCTCATTTAACACTAATCAATGCCAAACAATGGATTTATAACTTTCCATATCCAGGTGTCAATGGACCGCCTTGGGTTTTAACGATATCTTTTCTCAAATATGAGCTTTCATGTGTTATCAATCATCGTGTCTATTGAATGGAGAACCCCTGCCGTCCGCACCATTATGAGAGCCACAAAGAAATCAATGCTTGAGCTTAGAAAGGTCTTGTAGCGGTGGGCGGAGGAGATGACAGGCCCGATCGTCTTCTCTTTGATGATCATTAAGAAGTATAAGTGCCAAGTAGTGCACCCAATTCTCCATTGGAAAGGGTCAAAAACGACCCTCTTGGGAAGCCAAGGTCCTTGAGCATCACGTAGTATTTGGGTGATAATCTCTACGCTTTGTGCCAAATGCTCAGTCATCTCACAGCCTGACGACCTCATACGAATGTTCATACATAGCAAAGTCAATGGCTACGCTAGCTAATGAGTCAGATAGAACGTTACATATAGACTAGAGCATTGAAAACGTCAAAAGTTGCGAGTATGAATGCCTTCGTAGTCATGCTTGATTGCCATACGTCTGTCAACATGACTTTCCTCGTCCACTAGATTGACTCCCATATTTCGTCTGTTGTCTGTGTATATAATCTACCGGATCTTCAAATCATTACTAAACAATCAGGAGAAAGGATTGTGAGACAACCACAAAGCCTCTGAAATACCGACATGAAGTAGGGTCCTTGCACGCATCGAATCCCACCTATGTTATGATCCACCACGATCAGCATTGTAACTGATTCAGCATCTCGCCTGTGTCTAACTTGTAGCGACTGAGTATAGTACGAAGTAGTGATATAATAAAGTACGGGATCTGGTATTCTAAGGTATTAGCTTCGTTTTGCTATTCACATATCAAAACATCCACGTTCGTATGGTCCCCCGTAGAATATGTGGCGGCTGTGCGGAGAGGCGGAACGCTTCCGTGCATGAACATCCTTGTTGGTCACCATAGAGAGTCGCTGTTTGGGGTACTTTCCCTCGAGAATCCTCGCAACCTTTTTCCACATGCTACGAAGTATTCCAATCGATCAATCCCTAATTTGAGGTCTTCGAAAGGCATTACGTCTCTGCCAAGCGGCCACCTTCACTACAGACCCAACCATACTTTACGGCATACCCTGAAGGACTTCTCCCTCCTGCCCCCTCAACTTCTGGCTGCGAATCTAAATTACACCGACTTGCACGAGTCAAAGGCGTTGTTGAAGTGTCACCTTGGTTTTGGCATATCCCAGTGACCTTGAGCCATGTCTGGCTGGCCGTAAGAAGGCACAGACTAGTCATGTCTCCTCGTCGTTCCTCTCGCGCACGCACCACGCAGCCCACGCCTACTGGACCCCAACACTCCAGTTCCTCCTCCTCCTCCTCCATAACGTCTGGTCGTGCAAGTCGCAGCGCAGGTCCGGACCACAAGCCGTCTCCGCAACGAGGCTCTGTCATAGCACGATCGCAATCCTCGGAAGACCGCGATGCTTCATTCAAAGCGCAAGCGCGCAAAACGCGGAGCAGTCAGGAAGACATCAACGCTGAGACAACGAATGCAGTTGAAGATGATGTAGATGACGAAAGCGAAGAAGAAGTGACGAGGTGCATCTGTGGAAATCAAGAATATCTTGGATTGCCAGTGGCCCCTGGTGACTCCAATAAGGGTAGCTCCAAAGGCGATTCAGATCCCGTAACTTTGGCGGAAGATACCACTGGATGGTTCATACAATGCGATGGCTGTAAAGTCTGGCAACATGGGGGATGTGTTGGTATAATGGACGCAGCCACGAGCCCAGAGGAATACTTTTGTGAACAATGCCGCAAGGACTTGCACCAGATTACTACAACTGTCAATGGGTATGTTTTTGTCCAAGCTCTTGTCTGGCTTCTCTAACGTAGCTTCTAATAGGCGAAAATATTCTCTCTATCTTCCCGTTCAAGGATCAAAAGCTGCCAACCCCTCCCCTTTGCCAACACCTAAAAAGTACTTAAAGAGATCGAAGGACAGCAGCAAAGCTGCCCGAGTCAACGCAGAAGGTACATTAAAGGGACGCCGTTCAACTTTGAATAGCCGTGAGAGTCGTGACGCAGCCCTCGAAGAAGCACAGCTCCAGATTGCGATTGAAGAGAGCAAGCGAGATGGTGGCGCTACTAGCATACCAACCGGCGTCCGAAAGGGCAAGCGAAGTCGAAGCCCAAGCGAGGAGTGAGCTTTCCCCTTCCTTTGTGAATGCCTCTGGAAATTCGACCATGACTTAGATAGCTTCTAGACATAATGAAGACACAAAGCGACAGCGGACCGCATCGGGCTCTGCATCTTCGGCCTCCCAGACCAAAAGTCGTCGCCGAAATTCCAATTCGGAAGAAGAATCTGAGAAGCCAGAAAGAGTCAAGAACATACGGGGCGCTGCAGCTCGAAACCATAGGAATAAAGAAGTCCGTGATCGCGAGGCCCAGCAAGAGAAGGAGCCAGCAGACGCTGGCAGGAATAAAGGCCGTACTGAACAAGATGATGGTGATCCTTTCCCTCATCGCAAACGATAATGTGTTCTGACTGTCAATGGCAGAGTTCGGCTCCGTAACTCCAGAGCCTCCCCTTCGGACAGTCAGTGGCAGAGGTAACAAACCTCCCACCACGTTACTCCCAACCCCCGCCCTTCCTGACCCTCCACCTCCCAAATCCTCCCATAAAAAGACCGGCAGGCCCCCAGCGCGCAGAGGTCGTGTCGGCAGGAACCAATACACAAAGGATCGCATCTTACCACATCAAAATGATGCTCATCGCAAATCCTCGCCAGTCCCCAGCAACAGCTCGCACAACGCTGATGGCAGCACCCCACGTGCGAACGGCGTGACAAACGGGCACGGAGAATCCAACGGTCTTGGCAAGCCTTCCAAACCGCGGCACATGAATCCCAATAAGACAACTATGAACGATATGAAACGCCGAGTGGCCAACATCCTGGAATTCATCTCAATCACCCAGGTGCAGATGGCCGGAGCGACGGCAACATCGACGACGACGAAGTCGAGCACGAGCACAAATACACCGCCCGACAGCAACGGCAGCGGTAACAGCAACGATGATACTCGGGGCTGTAACGGAAAAGGCGAAATGAAAGAAAGTTCTGTCAGGGCGGGACCCTCTGATCTGAATGGAATAGACGAACGGGCGTTTGGGGTATTGAGTAGTCTTCAGATGATGGACGTGCTGACCGGGCAGCTCTTGAAATGGCAAGGGGAGTACGGGAAGTGGGACAAGTGACGACTTGGCTGCTGTCCAGCAATGACAAAGGATGGGCTGACGGACGATGGCGATAATGACGAGGACGTAACGGGCATTAATCACAAGCGGGGTGGGTAGTTTTGCAAGGGGAAAAAAGGCGTTGAACGACCTACCACAAGCTGGCGTTCGTTATGGCTGGTCTGGCTGGGAAGGCTCTCCAAACGGATTGAAGTACGGGATGATACCAATTGAATTATATGCTTTTCAAATCCCTTAGCGTACCATACAAGTGATGTATGTTGAGATTGAGCTTGCTGTACTAATACATACTAGGTATCTCATATTCGCAAACGATGCCAAAGACGTCATGATAGTATAGTTCATCCTTCTTCAAACGCCCCTTGAAAATGCTCAGACTCGCAAAACCTCTCCAGACCAAGACGCCTTTAATCCCATGTTTACAAAAATCCTTTACTATCACTCAACATCCTCTGCAACCCCTCCGCGCTCCCACTCTGCTGCCTGCTATGCGCCCTCACACTACCACCAAAATCACCATCTCCGACACCCGATCGATTCCCCCTCTCCATCCTCAGACTCTTCCAGCCCTCAAGCTCCCTCTCAAGCTTCAGCGATTTCTCCTTCTCTTCTCGGAGGTCCCGCTCGGCCCTTCTGGCAGCTAATTGGTTGTTCGCATCTTCGGCTTGTAGTTCGTCGATGCTTCGTAGCAAGCGTTCGACTTTGCCGCGGCCTTTGGCGACGTCGTCGTTCAATTGTTGGGTGATCTTGTCCCGGCGAGCAAGTTGGGCTTGCAGGTCGCGCACTGTACGGTCGACATTGCGCACCGAACGCAGGGAGGTTGCGTGAGCCGTTTCTTGCGTTTCGAGTTGGTGCTCAAGCTCCTGTACTCTGCCATTCAGGAAACGTACATCCTGGCTGGCGCTCGAATAGCCCTTAGTTTCCAAGTCTACGACCCGGCCTTGGAGATCCTTCAGACTCTTTTCCAGGGCCGCTTTCTCCTTGTGCAGAGTCACGTTGGTCTCTCGTTCAGCCACGACGTCTTTTTGCATTTCTGTAGTCAGGGCATCTGCTCTTCGCATCTTGCCAACTGCCGCAGCGGCGATATCTTCTTGCTGAGCGAGCTTAGACTTCAGGTCTAGCAGCTCACGGTCCATGCCAGCAGCATTGCGCATGGAAGGGCTCTCGCCACGAGCTAAGTCTCCAAGGCGGTCGCCAGCTTCTGTCAGGCGAGCTTCGAGGCTACGTTTCTCCTTCAGAAGCATGTCCCGTTCAGCAGCGACATCATCCACGGATGTGCGGAGGTTTCGGACTTGGGACAGAAGGGAGACGATCTTACCCTGCGCGTCGTTGTGAGCATCGACTGCCTCTTCTCTGGAAGACGATAAGTCCTGCAAAGTCATCTCAAGCCTTGATTTCTCTTTTGCCCACGTAGAGCTGTTCAGCACCTCATCATCCCATTTCGATCTCAACTCTTCCAGCTCGTCGCGGATTCGAGTGTTCTCGGAGCGCACATGGATGACATTCTCCCTCTCGATTTCAAGCTCGTTGGTCAACGTTGAAAATTCGTTCTGGTACTTGCGTCTCGTTTGCTCCATGGAAGTCTCTTTATCTTCTACGTCCATGGCCCGCTGGCTTCGGTAATCTTCGAGCTCGTGCTGAAGTCTTTTCCTCGCTTGGACAGCCGCCTCCAGATCCGTAGCGAGGTCCTCGATCTTCTCTTCATATTGCTGATTATGGCGCTGCAGGTCTTCAATCTGTGCATCCATATGTTGCCTTTCAGCCATGACCGTAGCATAAGTGTCCTCGCTTTCTCGAGCTTGAGTTTTGGCATGTTGCTCTGCGCGCGATGCTTTGAGCACTGCGATCTCAGCTTGCTCGAGCTTACTAAAGTACTCATCCGCACGGCGCTTGTAGAGACTTAGACTCGATGCGAGATCTGAGGCTTTGGATGATTCGGCATCAAGTCTAATCTGTAAATCTAAAAACTCCTGCAGCAGTTGATTCCTGGACGCTGCTTCATGCTCACTTGCAGCGGTGACCTCTCGAAGTTCGGACCTTGCATCTCGAAGCTCAACTTCCATCGAGGCGCGGGCATGCTTGATGCTGTCAAAATGCGACTTTGCTTCAGCCAGATCGGTGACAGTGTTGTTGTAAACCTGTGCCAATGCATTTCGAGAGCTTTCTTGCGAATTAATGAGATCGTAGAGCTCTTCGTGAGATTTGGCTTGGACGTCTCGTAATGATAGTTCGCCAACTTGCAGCGTCCTCTCTAAGGAAGAGACCTTCTTAGCTGAGTCGTCGAGTTTGTCGTGAAGCCGACCGTTTTCTCTTTCTAGCTTCTGTACACGCCTGACCGAGGGGCTCTCTTCCTGCCAAGTGTCTCTTTGAGGCGACAGACGTCCGAGCTGGCTCTGTAGATGGCGATTTTGCATTTCAGTCATTTGGAGCTGATTCTGTACCATTTCGAGCTCGCCGGCAAGATCCATTCGCTTGTTGTATGCTAGGGTATCAACCGTGCGGTCAGATCGCCCTGAATCAGTAGTTGGGTCGCCTTGATATGGACGACGGTCAGGCGTAGAGGCATTAGAGTAAGATTTCAAACCAGAAATCTTGCGGAGATGCTTTGGTGATTTTCTACCAGGAAGACTGTTTTGAGCATTCTGGTCGAGTTCTTCAAGAAGCTGCCGCTTGGAGGACGAATGACGGGCATCAATCTCAGCAACCTCATGGTTATGTCGCTGCCGAAGCTCAGTCAATTGACTTTCGGCACGCGTCCATTTCTCTCCTGTCACTCGTAACGCTTGTTGGGTTGCTTCCAACTGTCCCACCAGATCGGTGTAAGCAGGTAGGCTGGGGGCTACAGTTGCCCAAGAAGGCGAGATTTCATTCGATTCGGGGTTGAAGACCTTGTGCAAGAGAACAAGCTGTTGACGAGACTCTTGCAACTCCACATTAGCACCATCGAGCAAGGCTTGGAGCTTCCTAGTGTTGCCTTGGGCTTGACTTCTCAGCTGCCGTTCTGACTCCAAATTGCGGTTGGCTTCGGCTAACTGTATGTTTACTGCGGAAGAAGCTTTTTCGGCGCTACGACTAGCTTTGTGCTCTCGTTCAACCTCGTGGGTCAGATCTTCGAGACTTAGGGCAAGCTTCTCCTTCTGCTTCTCAAGAGATGCCAATGTCATTTGAGAGTCGTTCTGTTGGCGAGAAAGACGCTTGTTTTCTTCTTCCAGCTTTGTCTTTTCGGCTTGGAGTTGGCTCATCCTGGATCTCTGAGAGTCGCCAGCTCTTGAGTTCGACCTTGCAATATCCAGATTCTTTTGCTGCACTTTGTTCAAGAGTGCACGATTGTCATTTTCTGATGCAGACAATCGGCCTTTGACCGTGACCAATTCCCTTTCTAAGCGCTCCTTGTGCTGGTCGTGTTGGAGTCGGAAGTTATCAGAGTTGGCAATCAATTGCTTCAGGGACTGTAGTTCAGTTGCTAAGCGGCGATTTTCAGTCTGGCTATCATCACACTCAACGGTCTTGCTGTCCAGCTCCTTCCTCAAGATTGCCTGTCGCTCATTCGCTTGTCGAGATAGGCTTCGCTCGGCGGCAGCCTCTGCCTCCAACCTGGATGCCTCGGCCTCAAGGAAGCGTTCGCGTAATTTCTTGAGTTCGTTTTGCAAGTCCTTGCGGCTCTTCTCGGCGTTGTTACGTGCATCTACGGCACGGCGAAGGGTGTCCTGCTGCACGTAGAGCTCCTTCTCGATGATAATTTTGGCCTCGTTCAGACTCTGGTAGTCTTCCTTCATGGTCGTCATTTGGTGGTCATTGAGCATTTGGACATCATCTCTGGACTGCCTTTCGCGACTGAGGTCTGCTTGTACTTGATATAGCTCTGCCTTGAGGTCCTGTATCTGGCTGTCAAGCATCTTCCGATTGTTGCCAGCTTGCGCATCCTCGGAGATTTTGGCGTCAAGCACTTTCCTTGTGTCCGCCGCTTCTCTCTCAAGCTGCGTTTTCTGGGTTCTAGTAGCATCGACTTCCGCTTGGATCTCGCGAAGCCGTGCATGTATGCTATCATGCCGAGAAGCAAACATATCTCTTTCCGATTCCAGCGCCTTACGTTCAGCATCATACCTCTTTTGGTCTGCTTTGAGCACTGCTATCTCGCTTTCCTTGCGGCTCATCATGTCCTCATAACCGGTTGAAGTAGAGGATAGTTCCTGGAGCTGCTGCCGTATCTGGCGATTATCGTCCAAAAGATCTTTTGCTTGCTTTCGCGACAACTGCAGGTCTTTTGTCGTAGCAGCAAGCTTGACGTCTAGATCTTGATCTGTCTTCAAAAGCTTACTTTCCAAATCCGAGACTTTACGCTCTTGAAGGTGCAATTGGCTCTCTAACATCTTGTTGTCTCGGACTAGCCCCTCTTGCCTGTCATTTTTCTCAGATCTGGCTCGCTCATTCTCGTTGAGTCGGACATTGAGGTTGGTAACCTGCTCTAAGAGCTCATTCTTGTCAGTCTCGAGTCTGGTAATGATTTCGCCAGCCTGCTCTAACTGTCCTCGCCATCTGTTGGCTTGATCCTCTGCCTTCTTCTTAGCGTCGACAAGGTCGTCCAGTTGATCCTCAAGATGCTCTTGGTCATCAATCGCACCAGCAAGCTTTTCCGCAAGTTCGGTCTCGCGGTACTGCAGTCGCTTGAAGATTTCTTCTTTATCAAGTGCGAGAGAGCGCTCGCTTTCCAGCGTTTGTTGAACATGCTGAGCCTCTATTTCTGCACGCCGCCTTTCCTCTTCTACTCTGAGCCGATCTTTGCTCTCCTGTTGCATTTTCGCTTCAAGCTTTTGAATCATCTCGTCACGCTTTTGGACTTCTCCAGCAGTCCTCGAGGCGCCGAGTAAAGGCTTCATTCGGACAAAGAGTCTCCACCAGGGACTGTGGCAAAGACTAAGATAGACTGCAAAGTTATGTTGGATGATTCGAGTAGCTTCTGCTCGATACAAGCGCTTATGTGCGATCCTTCGCTGAACAAAGCCGCGCGCGACCGATTGAAGTCTCGACATGATATCTCGGATGAGAGTATCACGCTGCTCTTCGAGCTCGGCCAGAACACCGGCTCTAAAGAAGACCTTTGTCAAGCCAACTCGATAGAGTGCTCTATCTAAATCAAACTTCTCAAGCATAATCTGAGCAGCCGTTTGACCTTCGAGATAGCCTTTGGGCATGTTGCGACAAAGAACCTCATATCGTTGGCGAAATTCCGAAAAGGGCAGCCTATTTGGGAAACCAGTCCTTGCAATCCTAATGCCTTCGAGTACACCATTGCACCTCAGCTGATCGAGCACGAGAGGCGCACTGAATTGCTTTGGTCGTTTCTTGTGATTGGGAAGAATACAACGCACAAAATGAGGATGAGTAGAGTGAAGTTGATTCATTAAGCTTGAGAGCTGCTCCTTGTGTCGTTGTGCTACTGTCCGAAATAGACCCTTTTTGATACGATGTCTTGTTGCGCCTGCGCCGGCGTCTTCTTCGGGTTCTGCGCAGTCCGCGAAGAGTGACGCAGTATGCTTGTCGTTAGATGATGCAAGGAGCCTCGTTATATTGTCGTTCAGCGGATCTTTGTTCTTCTCAAGCCAACCTAAAGTAGAGTACTCAACCTCAGCTGCATAATGAGTCAGGATGAAGCCTTGAGACAAGCGTGACGGCCGGTACTTGTTAGTTTTTCGATCCCACAAAGAGTGCATTTTCTCGGTAAAAGATTTGTCTGTAGCCTTTGGCATGACAGAGTCTTCATCGAGACAAGAGAAAATGCCTATCGGATTTGGTAATTCAATCAAGTCGATTGTGGGTTGCAGGTCTTTTCCAAAGTCAATAAATTTCCACTCAATCTGTTCCCTCGCGTACTCTTCCTGCTCCAGGACGAACATATGGTGGTTGAAGAATTGTTGGAGCTTCTCGTTAGTGTAATTGATGCACAACTGTTCGAAGCTGTTCTCTTCGAATATTTCAAAGCCAGCAATATCAAGGACCCCAATAAAATGGGAGTCCTCGAGCCCCATACCAGTCCGATCAAGCTGGCGATTGATTCGAGCCACTAAATCGCCAAACGCTCGCTCATAGATACCCTTGGATAATGCGTCCAAGGACAGCCGGACCTGTTCTGGAGTTTGGACCTTTTCGACCCATTCTCTGCCGGCCTTGACTTTCGGGTGGAGTAGACCTTGGACAAATGGTTCAATAGCTATACCTAGCATTCGACAGACTTTCTCGGCTTGCGAGTACGCCTCCACCGTCAGAGTGGCCTGATCAGCCCGCATACTTTCCTTCACGACCGTGACGTTGCCAAGATGCAAGACTGCAGCTACAGTTCGTAGTACAGAAGTCTGTTCATTGTCCGAGAATCCCATGATATGGAATGCTTCGAGCAGCGAATTCCATTCGTTAGCATCAGACACACCAGCTACCATGTCATTACCATCTTTGGTATACACGAAGTCTTCAACACCTAGGTCAGATATCATGAAATCCTCTTTCATTCGGCGATCGGCTCCTCTCAGCAGCTGATAGAAAATATGGTAATTCCTTTCGCTTGAGTTCAATTTTACAACTCTCGACTTCTCAAGCAAATACCAATCGATGAATGCACCTGCAATTTGTCCGGAGCGCAAAAACTCAATTCGGATAAATTTACCAAATCTCGATGAATTGTTGTTGCGGACTGTTTGTGCGTTTCCGAATGCCTCAAGAATCGGGTTGGCTCTAAGGATTTGTTGTGAGAGATTCGAGAATTGTCGGCCACCAATTTTTGTTCCTGGGGAGTCCGAGGTTGCCACCGCAGCAAGATACTGAATGACTTTCTTCGTATTTTCAGTCTTCCCAGCACCTGATTCACCGCTGCAGGAACATTATTATAATGTCAAACCAGGGCAAGGGAAAACTTACGTAACAAGGATACTCTGGTTTTCTCCCTCGTCCACCAGATTGCGAAATGCTTCGTCGGCGATTGCATAGATGTGGGGCTTTGTATCTTCCCTATTGCGTCCTTTGTACCTTTTCATGTACTCATTGGTGTAAATTGGCAACGGACAGTATGGATTGACAGTGACAAGGAATAATCCTGAGTATGTGTAGATCAAGTCTGCTTGATACCTCATGTGCAGATTGTGCACCACAGAGGCTTCATTCAGATGTGTGAGTTCTGCCATGTCATCGGCCTTGTCAAACTTCGCAGGATTGACCTTGTCAACGCCTTCAGAGCCAACCTCACGTTGACTCCCGTCGTCACATTGCACAAGCAATTGACCTTCTCCAAGTTCTCCAGTGATCCAGCCTTTTATAAAAGCCGCTTGTGGATCCCGCAGCCAGACATATCGCTTGCCAGAGAAATCGTTCTCTCCCTCAATCCCCCCAACCTTATCATCTGCTCGCTGCGATTCCTCTGACTTTATGAATTTTGGCGCAAAGGTGTTCGAGGTCTGATGATTTGCTCTGTTGGAATTGGATCTCTGTCGTGACGGTTGTAGCGTTGTAAGACTGGGTGCGCCAAGCGGCGAGAATGATTGAGTGCGACTGTGCCCGGCGTGGTTTGCGGTGCCCGGCGGCGATGTGAGAATCGAGGATTTTGGTTTCATATTAGAAGCGTTGGGACCGGGAGATGGTGTAGGCGACCCACGTTCGAATGGGTTATTGCGCCATCGAGCGCTGCCAGGAGCTGTGGTCGACATGGTTGCAACGCAATTGAGATTGGAAGAACCGAACTTCTATTAAGGGACCGTGAGTATTAAGGGATGGAAGCATACATGATGGCGCCTGAGCGTGAGGCAGACGGTGGGCTCTGAAGCCGACGCCGTTCAGAATGAAGCAGCAGCTTGACCAAAGCTTAACAGCTGTCGTAGATTTTGACCCAAACGGGAGCAGGGCTAAATGTAAACAAACCAGCGACAGGGATTAATAGTCGAACACGCTTTCCGGATCCGGAGTTAGCGGCGCCAGAGGACGCCAAGAGTCGTCCGCGATCCCAGAAGCAAAGTTCAATTTTGTATCGTCTTTTATTCTAATCCATGTCCAAGTCCAAGTTCCTCAAATACAGACTCATCAGACCAACGTTCGCCTTCCCTCGCCACTTATCGACTTAATACTTTTGCTGCCCTCTTGAAAGGGTCAGTCTCGACACAGCGCTGATTCCGTGACAGACGACACCCACTCCTTTAAAGCTGTAGATTGCGCCCATTCTTCTTCTCCGTCATGTCCTTCGCAACCTCTCATGTTTACTCGCATGTTCTCGGAATATCTTGTCGCTAACTAGGAGTGGCTGTCTACCTTTACCTTATCTAGATTGATAAATGCGACGAGTTCGAGTCGCTAGCCATGTCCAACTATCCTCCACCTCAGTATGGAATGTCATATAATCCTAGTGGTCACATGGCTTCTCTTCCTGGTACATATAGTACGGAGTCCTCGCAATATATCTATCACAATCAGACACAACCTGCGTATCTGCATGGCCCAGGTCCTCCAAACGGCGTGTCACCAACACCGTATGCAAACGTGCAGTCATTCAACGTCAATGGTCAAGGTATAACACCACCAGGCAATGGAGTAAATCAAGGTTTTCCAGGCTATAATACTCAGCCGTTTCATAACGTGCTTCCTCCACCACCCTTCCCACCTGTGCGAATCCCCTTTGGGACTTCTCACTCTCATCAAGCTTCCAGTCAAAATTTGACCAAAGCGACTGTCCCTTTAGCGCAAGGGTACCTGCCGTCGGAGTCTTCAGAGGCTCCATTGCAGGAGAAAAGTGGAATCGCGCTCACTGAGCATCCCGAAGGTGCTATCCTACCTACTTCGGATCTTGAAGACGGGGAGTTGGATGATGAAGAAAGCGACAGGTCCTCGAACCTTACAGAATCGAACGCTATGGGAGTGAATCTCTCTCGAGCTCCTGCGCAGGGGCCGAATGAGGAGAATGGCCTCACAGGAAAAAATGTGTTGAATGGCAGTAACAACACGCATGAAATATCTCCAGGCCAGCTACAAGGTGACTACTTCTATCCCTCCTCTCATAAATCAAACGTTTTCTCTCCAAGAAGAGAGCTAATCCTACCAGATGCATTATCCGACTCTGACAATCAACTGCCAATAACTTCCCACGATCAGCAACCTTTACCGCAGACCGGATACGATAATGTCTCTACATCCTCTCTATCAGTGGGAGGTACATCTGGCGCAAACCTACCAACAAGTGATGCTGTAGAGGTGCATGCCTCCATGAATACCAAACCTATAGCCGAGAAGAAGAGGGATGCGCGAAAAGCATTACTGGATCTTCACTCCCACGGCCATGACTTCAACGATATTGTCGGCCGCGGCATGGATCCTGCCTTTCTTCGAACACTCTACACAGACGTTGGTATACCTATTGACTCTTCGCCGTCCTCGCAGCTACAACGAGAACTTGAAGTCAATGCTCGCAGAGCGTCAGCGATCGATCCAGGCGCTACGAACAAAGAAGCTCAACCGGAAGTAGCGAATCTTGAACCATCAACCACATCCAATGGTGCTAGTGGCCTTACGAAGACTTCGATGGTCGTGACAATCGAGAAGGAGAAGGAGCCTGTAGTATCCTTAGCTACAACAGCTGCGCCTAAGAAAGCGTCAACGAATACACCTTCAGGAAAGACATTGGGATCCAGAACTGCTGATTCCAAACCGCTCGATCGCAAGGAATACATCGCTCGGATGCTAGCAGCTAAGGCAGGCAAACCCGTACCCAGTATTAGTTCGTCTGTGGCACTGAAAGAGTCCTCGGTTGCAGCTTTAGGACCGCCCGTTCGATCACCTACAATTAGCGCTGCTTTGGTTTCCAGCCTGTCTGTTGCTACGCCTGTGGCTCCAGCGATCGATCAGCCTCCGCAAGACGATATGTCTATGGGTTTGCCGCAGTCACTCAAAGATAATCAAGATATTGATGCGAAGAGAAAAGCCCAGACAGAACTAGCACGTCAGAAGATGGAGGCGCTGAAATCTCGGCAAGAGAACGCAAAATTGATCAGCAGCAGTGAGCCAGCAGACCAAATTCATGTATCTTCATCTACAAATACTCCTCAACCTCCGGTGGCAGCACTGATGATGACGTCTCAGCCACCAGCATCAAGTCGCCAAGCTTCTTACCTCTCCCCTGCAAGCCAAAAGGCACCTTTCAGCATACCGGGCCTTTTCATGACAGCTCCACTAAATCCCGTTAAGCCGCCGAAAGGTGGGTCAAATCAGTCTTTTACGGCTTCCGCTCCAGGACAGCAGGAGCGTTATGTACCTACAGCAGCCCTTCATCAAACTCCCACAGTCACCGATGCAGCTCCTATCTCTCAGCCTATCGCTGATGCTGAGAATAAGGCTATCAGAATAGACACGGCCGGACCAGCTCTGACACACCGAAAACGCCAGAAGGCTGCTGACTTTCTTGATCCACCCTCTACGAGAACCAAAAGGCCATTGGGGCAACAAGAAGACTCTAGCGTGATCATCGACATCAGCGATGAAGACATGGCCGATTCTTCGGACGATGATAGCTCGAGCGTGTATCTTACCGACACTCGGATAAGTGCATCAAAGGATTCTGAGACTAAAGACATTAGAGGTGACAAGCAGAAGTCCATTGGAGATTTGCCCCCTTTAAGTGACTTTCCTTCGCAAAAGAAAGCTCCATCAATGACATCTCTCACTATGCCAACAACGAGCCAGACCAAGGACTCAAAAGGCCTAAGAAGCAAAGAAATGGAAATCGAGCTGATGAATCGCAAGATCGCCGAGCTTGAGCAGCGCATCAGCACTAAGAAGACGACGAGCCGCGCTATCACACCCAAAAATTTTGGTGACACGACGGCGTCACCCACTCCCAAGGATCCTTCTCGGGACGTTGAAGCTCTGTCTGAAGCTACAGAGGTTCTCGAAGCAGCCATTGGTCATGAAAATGATGGTTATACCCGCCAGTTGTCTCTTCCTACTGCAGACAATGCTGATACCGTGGAAGCGGAGAAGAGGCTGCATGAAGTCGAGCGGGCAAAGGCTTCAGTCGAGCGGTCTCTCGCTGCAGATCTTGCACAAGCCTCAAATGAGCAGCAAATGCAACCAAAGGAGATACTGCAAAGGACGCAGGATCATGCGCAACCAACGGTTCAAGGCGAGTCGCAGCCGGTCGATGAATCAGGAGATGTTCGACAACAACAAGTCGAACAGCAGCAGGTAGAGATTCAACGACATGGTGGCATCCAAGATGATCTGACCAGCCGACTCGTTCAAGAGGACTCACAGTCTCGAGAGCAAGCAGAGACGCAGCCGCATCAGGCAGAGCGAACGAGCCTTCAGGCAAAGGAGCAACCTGAGCTTCTTGAGGAACAGCGCCAAGAGCGAAAGCGGGCTCTTGAGTCTGGATTGCCGGTCCTCGATATGACTGTGGAGAAAACCAGACAAAAGCTTGAGTCTATGAGGAAAGAGATTGCAGATCTTGAGATGCAGGTTCAAAAAGGTATGGAGGGCAGGAAAGCTCTTGTCGAGGAACTCAAAGGGCTGTCGCAAGCGCCAGACGCGCCACCGGATGTTCACGAACTTCATCGTCCCAACATACTGAACCATGCAGAGCAGTCATCGGGGAAGACAGAGTCACAAGGTAAGTAGCTCTCTAGTTTACTGACTTTGGAACTCTAAGAAAAAGCGCCGAAAAACTGAACTTGCTTCCAGCTGCAACACTACCGCCGTCATATAGAGAAATTATCGACGACTTTAAAGGACCGGACTCTAAGGACACCGAGAAGGCAGGCACGCTTCAGGAGCCGACGACAACTGTGCAATCAGAGAACGCTTCTGCTTCCGCTCTGCCATTACAAGCCGCCACCCATGCAGACGAGCAATTGTCTGACGGAGAACTCCAGGAAGATATCATGGACATATCTCGGAGTGAAATTGATGAAGGTGAATTATCCGAATACCGCCCAAAGATACCCGATGCCAAGGTCAACCACACCGACAATCACGAAGACAAAGAAGGCTATGAGCCGGCAAGCAAGAACGGCGTTATTCAACGGCATCCAACTCAGGATTCGGACCCAATAAACGGCGAAGTAGTAGAGATTGATATGCCAGACGCCGATCCTGAGTCGCTCCTTACTAACGAGCCGGGAGCGGGATTCCCCTTATCAATTGATGAGCTCGATCACAACGCTGACCTGCAGGATGAAGGGCAACTATCGCATCCCGATTTGTCTTTGGCTGATGATAGTGACCCCGATGATTACGAGCCACCGGAGCCAGCGCTATCACCCAAACTGCCAGTTAATGAGCCCAAGACTTCGACCTCTTCGCCGCCCTACGTCGATGTCAACCGCAACATCGCGCTTGTGCAGCCGGAAACACAGCCAGTCGTAGAAGATATAAATGCTATAGCGAAAACAATCGTACCAACGCCCCATGAGGTAAGCTAGCACCTTGCGCTATTCATTCATTGTCTACTTATCCATTCACAGGGAATAGTACCTACGCGAACCCATACAAGTCGGCAGTTCATCCCATACGAGAGCCCTTTGAAGCAGTTCAAGTCGTATCGTAATCATCCAGAGTATCTCAACGAAGTCTCCCAGGGGTTTCGATCGTTGACTTATTCTCACACGATTAATCCAGATCTCCCAATCTGCCGCTATGAGCTTGGTGGCATATGCAATGACGCTTCTTGCCAAAGCCAGCATTTCAAAAGCCTTGGGCTGAGTGGTGCGTTGAATTGAAGTTTGGCGAGCTGCATCTCCCCGTCACTTCGAGAACCTCTACCTCGTTGTGTATACCTCGTACTCTTAAAGTGCCCCAGCTGACACAGGGTGTCTTCACTGTCATAGACGAAAAGATCCTTGTCGATCTTGGAACACTACCCAGGGACGCGGATGCCAACGCGTATACCGACGGACTAAAGTTGCTCGTCCAAGACATACGCAGTCGGAAGATCAAAGATGTCAACAAAGTGGCATCCGAGATCACCGCATATCGAAGACGATTTCTTGGCGAGACTCAGATCATATCCATGTAAACCGGAGCGTAGATGCTTGTGCAAAGCTACCACTGGAGCTCCGACAGGCCTTACCGTGGCTCGCACCTCTTGAAAACGACCATCACATAATCAACCACCACCTCGTGGTCCTCCGGATTCTCCCTACCCTTCTTTTCACGTTCGATTCTTGCATAGTCCAATGACCTTTCTGTCACTCGTAATACTAAGCATAGCATGGAAAATCGCCCATTCAGCGTCGGAAGATACCCAAAATTCTTGCATAATTTAAGGCGTTTGCCTTGGGGCGGTGGACAGTAACCGAAGAAACGAAGCAGTTACTCCCAATCACGGAAAGCTTGCATTACTGAGACAGCGTCTCACAAGAGATGGTCATAAAAGGGATAAGCAGATGCCGTCGAATCATGATAGGATTATTTAAGGTACTAAAATATGCCTAGCTAGTAATCACAATGCAATAATCATTCACCACCGGACTCTTTAATATTGATCAAGAGCCTACCGAAGAGAGAACTAATTGCCCTTTTGTTACGTGGACGCTCTTCTCCTGAAGGGAATGATACATCCTCTTGTAGTCACCACAGCCTGCCCTATATATACAGTGATTCTACCAATGCACTGTCAAAAGTTACCGGAAAAGATCATATTCTATGGTAGTTACTTCCTGTAGATATCCGATCACTCCCCCAACAACATAAAAAAACCCAACCACAGTACCTTAGATACCTATAATGAGGAAACCCACAAAATACGTCACCGAATATTAACAAGACGAGAAAGGCGAGCGAGCATTCACACATCTTCTTCGAACAAAAAAGGGAAATGCAGCGCACGACATGGATGCCAAACCCCTTTCTCAATAACTACTTGACTTGACTTGGCACAGACAGGACTGGATTGACAAGTTTGATAAGATAGATGTTTAAGTATTTATTTAAAGTAAGGTAAGGTAAGGTAAGGTAAGGTGGGAGTCTATATTGGAATGGACTATTCTATGTGGTAATGTAATGGAGAACGAAATATCTTGGATAATCATTATTCTACCTTTACGCTGTTGCAGAAAGAATGAATGGTCTCTTCGGAACCGACGCCGTGAAGGAAGGTCGTGTTGTGGTGGTTATCTTTGCCTGTTGGTATGGTACGGTATGGTAGGTATATAGTAGAAGCTGATGCAGGAACGAAACGCCGGACGGACTTCGAATGATGATCACTTCACTGTATGTAGCAGATGCTCAAATTTCAAGTTTCTAATTTAAGAATCTAGAATTGCCTTTTCTATTTGAGTGCGTCTTTCTTCGCTGGAAGCTATACTGTGCATAAGGGCTTCAGCGCCCAGAAAGCCGGTCAGATATCCTCTACAGGCTCGTTCGAAATGAAATACATCCCAGTGGTGGTATCATTCGTAGAATTCGTCATCACCGTCTTCCCCAGCTTCAACGCTCCATTCTCCACCACGCCTCCACCCGGACTCGGGTTCCGTTGGAGCGCATTGGCTCCGTTCAGGACCGTGAAATTCGCCAAGCTGATCTCGTTCGGGTTGCGATTGACGATCGTGGGCAGGCCGAAGAAGTTGGCGGTGACGGCGTCGTGGCTAATTTGGAGCTCGAAGTAGCCGCGGTAATAGAGTTCCGACCATTGGAGTTCGCGGTTGTAGTCGACCAGGTGGGCACTGGCGTTGTTGGCGCGCGCGATTGTGATGTTTTGGCCTGCTGGTGATGGAGAAGATACTGCCGAGCCGGCAAACTAGAGACGCTATCAGTTCAATGTTTGCAAATCGGGATTGGGTCTGGCCCTTTGAAGTAGCTCATCTGACTTACCTCGACACCTATACTTCCATTACCAGTCGTGGGGTCATATGGATGGTTGTCCAGCCAAATCAAGTCGCTAACCCAATTGGCGTGGGAGTCACCAGAGATCACGATGTTGTTGTCGATCTTGTTATCATAGAGAGTCTGGAACGTGCGGTTGCGGTTGGCCTGATAACCATCCCATGCGTCGTAATCCAATGGGTTGACGTTTCCGTACGCAATGGACTCATTGATACGAGAGAAGACGGTCTGGGACCCAATGACACGCCATGTAGCTGCCCTTTGCTTCGAGGAGATGAGCTGGCTGTAAAACCAGTTCTCTTGCCGGCTGCCCATCATGGAACGACCTGCGTCGTTTGAGATTGCGTGCACGTAGTCTGTGTTCCAGTAGAGATCGGTGATGGACCTGTCATACTGACGAGTATCCAGCATGATGAGGTCAAGCAGAGTCCCAATGGAGAAACTTCTCCAGATGCGTAGATTATCATCCATCTCTACCTGGCGAATGGGCATCCATTCGAAGTAGGCACGAACTGCATTCATCTTTCGCTGGTCGACGCTGACACCACCGTCACTAATAAATGAGGCTTCGGTGTTGTTGAGCTCTGCAGACCCATCTCGGTACGTGTTGTCAGCGACCTCGTGATCATCCCAGACTGGGATCCAAGGGAAGGTCTGATGGCTGAGTAAGAGGTCGAGATCCGTTCGGTAAGTTGCAATGCGCTTGCGATAATCATAAAGTGTATAGATAGCTCGGTCGGGCAGTGGCACACGGCCGATTGACTGACCCCAACCATAATCACCATTCTTGTACTCGTATATATAATCGCCAAGGTGGATGACGTAGTCCACCGAGTCCTTTCGGGCTGGATTGCCAAAGGCATTAAAAAAGCCAAAGGGAAAGTTGCTGCAGGAATAGATTGCAAGACCAATCTTTGTGACAAGGTCGTTGGCCGCAGGCGTCGTCTTTGTGCGGCCAATTGGGCTCGTAACGTTGGAATTGCAGACGCTGAACTGGTAGTAGTACCTCGTGTATGGGGTGAGATGCTGGGCTTCGACCTATCGCCTGATCAGAATACTGTCTGGCTTTCGCAGCTTGTGAATATGGATGGATTGCTTACCTTCAAGGTGTAGTCGACATCAGAGCTCGTGTACGCCAGTCCGGAGTCCACCACTTTCGAGAAAGCCTTGTCTGATGCGACTTTGTAGCTTACGCACACAGGAGCGGTCGATGGGGATACAGCCCCGGTGTCGTTGTAAACTGGCACTGGGTTGTACAATGGCACGTAGCCTGAGACGGTGGTATTGTCATTAACATCATCCTGGGTCGGCGCACATCTCGTCCAGATGATGACTGATCTGGGAAACGGGTCCCCCGAAGCAACGCCGTGGGTAAAATTCAGACTCGCTGCATTCTGGGGAGCCGAGCCAGCATTGCGCTTGTTCACTTTGTGAATGGAGATGCCCAGACTAGGGTGATTGTGGGAGGGTGACCGATAATTGATGTTCGCGCCATAACTTGCAGCAGCAACAGCTGCAAAGGCGGCAGTGATGAGGATCTGAAGCATGACTGAGGCGGTACTGACTACCTTACTTTGCTTCAGACTAGCTTGGAGCTCTGCACCAACATCTTATGCAGGCGCAGCATCTTATATGCGATCTCTCAGCCTTTGGACTCGACCAGTTTCGTCCATATTCCCGGGTAGCTACTTCCTCTGCAGCATGGGTGAACAAGCTCGATCTGCCAATGAAAGAGCAGATGCACTGCATGCTGACGGAAACGCCCCACATATTCAGTAGTGAGAGCCATCGAGCTTCCTCTTCGGATCAAATAGTAGCAAACGCCTTTTAAATGGCCTCCCATGACGTTGGCGTGGAACAAGAAACACGTGGAGAATCTCGACAGCAAGGATTGGACCTTCAGGGCGGGGGTGGGGCACAGTAAAGTACCTTACCCCGGCATCCCGGCTGTTCCTGCAAGTCTTGGCGCTGCTTGGCACTCAATCTGCCTCCTTCGTCCGCGGAGCAAGCAGTCCGCAGCCTACCAATTTGTGAAAGGCTCAGTTGCTCGAGTACCCCACGTAGCAAGAGAGATTCTACCTAGCAGACCCAGACGAACGTCTGTGGGGCTGCGATGATGGTATCACAGCAACGTAAACACATGTGCAGCTACAAAGACCAACTAAGTACTCACGCGGGTCGCAAAAAATTTGGAAAATTCAGAGTTGTCGCTACCCGAGAACCCCACCAGAATTCTTGGCTTGAATTTTCCAACTTTTCTGCGACCCGCGTGGTACTCGAAGCTTCCTTGATATCGCCAATTGGCCAATTAGCGTGTGCAAGAACGTTGAAATAGCTTGGCACTGGACATAAATTCCCCCCCCACCATATTTGTTATGTAAATTCATACAATACTACTAGACACTTACTCCGTATTGCCGTCACATCGTTTCACACACCCTGGTTTGTCGATAATGAAGCTATACAGACTTACATGCACTGATATATCCCTTCCAGATTATGTCCTGCCGTCTGGATTTACTGCTATATAAATACGGCGATATTGTCAATTCCATCTCAAAGCTCTGCCGAAGCTGTTCTTGATGGATAGCATTGCATAGAAATCAATTGAAGGTGGATTGGCAACAGCCGTTATGACAGGACTGGAGAGAGGATGGAAGCAAAAGATTTCAAAACCACCGGAATCTAAGCTGAATATTCTACCAGCTGCGATGACATTCCACCATATTCCCGCTTTTTGTATACCGCCTCACCAACATCCACCCATTCCCGCCATGTTTTCAGTGCGTTGCTACTCCAGCCCTTTGACCTCCTCCAAATCATCTTCCTTTGGTACCACTCCTCCTTTGGCTGCCTTGGCACTGGCAGCAGGGCCACTGGTCTTGGCAGTCTTCTCACCCGGTACCTCATCCTCAGCACTCTCTCCCTCGCCATCCTCGTCTTCCTTGCCATCCCCAGCGGGTACGGCTTCCTCATCAGACTCGTCCTCTTCTTCTTCGTCTTCTCCGTCACTTGGGACTACTTCAGGGGCGTCCTTGTTGGAAGCGGGTGCGGTCTTGCGCTTCTTGGCGGCGGGTGGAGCTTCGTTGCGACATTGGGGTCAGATCATGCGCTTTTGAGCTGCTGGTGACATTGATTGGTACCTTCAGGTGCTCCTTCGTCGTCCTCTTCGGAGGAGACCTCTTCTTCGCCAACATCGGATCCATCTGATTCTTGGTATCTGAAGAAACAATGTCAGCAAGGACCAATGCTTACAACTGATGACTATGATCGTCTCTTAAGGGTAAGATACATTCGGGCGATTGTACGACATTATGCCAAGCAGAAAAAGGCCAATTGACCTTGGAACGAGGCTATACATGACGTCAAGAAAGCTCCGGCTTACTCTTCTTCTTCTTCTTCCTCGCTCTCGTCACTGGGAAGCGCCTCAAGGGGCTCGTCCTGTTTTCTTTTGCGTGTAGACATGATGTTCGGGAAGGTTGGGGGGGAGATTTCAATCAATTGGTGGACGATAAGGGATGGATGAAGGGACGAAAGAACGTGTGTCGTCGCCTCGAAGCTCCAAGCTTTCGGGGTCCCAAGTCCAGAAGCCAGCCAATGATATGTTGTGGCGTAGCTTCAGCCCTTGCAGATCGGTAGGGCTCGGTCACGTCACTAGCGCCTCTACCAGGATCTAGCGGTGAGCGAGCAGTTCGTTGAACATGACTTTCTGTCAGACCCGTTCAATAGTACCGCTCTCATACTACTCCAACATGACATCCAACACCAGAATTGCACCCAGCTAACCTATCCAAATGTCTGATGTTCTCAATATTGTTGATTATGATTGAAAAAGGAGCCATCCCACTATCTAAGACGAATTGATGATGTATATCTTCAAGCAATCTATAGACATATGGTTGATTCTTCAACCCAGTGGTTAGAGTTCTAAAAGAAACATGGAAATTGCTAGGTACCCGTCTCATCTCTGGCAGTTATCAACTCCCACGCCGCCACATTGAAAGAATGATGTGCCAGTTTCCAGATCAATATCCCCTAAATCTTGCGCCCCCTTAACCCAAGGCCAGGGACTAGAGTCATTGCAATACCAATAAAGCAGCGAAAACCGACAACAGCATATCTCGCAGTCGAAAATCGATCATCGTGCTTGACCGTCCACCCAGAAGACGAAAGCTGACGACCCGCTCACTTTCAATAGATGTTTCTTCGAAACTAGCCACAATATGAGGGCGATCTTCAGCATGAACGCTGGAAGGATATAGACCATGGTGATGGCGAGATGATGTGGTTAGCGACTGGCGTATCGTTCATGGATTTTTCTTTCATGAGGCTTTGTTTGTGGCTTCGCTGTTGGATAAAGTAGCCTTGTGTACGATTAATGAGATGGGTTTCGGCCAATATAGTCGTGGGTAGTAGTAGCTTCAGGAGTGTTGGATAGCGCTCATGTAGTAAGGGCTACGTTCCTGTCGAACTTCTCCTAGTATTTCAATATGCGTTTACTGCTTTCCCAAAGGACGCCAACTTAGGAGTAGACCAGAAGAAGACAAGGATAGACAGCAAAAGCACGGAAAACGTTGCATTAAATGATGTAGTGGTATCTAGACGCAATAAACAGGTGGGAAACAGTCCAAGCATTACCACGATCACAGATCGTTCCCTCAAACCTCAGTTAGACTCCGTGGCCCAGTAGTCCACCATTACAACCAGCCCAACATTATGCCCGCCCCTAAGACCAGTATCCTTCATACCGCTGCTCGTCCGGTATGCAACGACCTCCCACCCCTCATCGTAAAGAACAGCACCACCGCCATCACAGCCGTAATAAGCCACAGCAGCATATTG
>JAABUX010000437.1_pt1 | contig 71010 bp, 9 predicted proteins | sample 5561851 | NCBI WGS metagenome assembly JAABUX01 (sample SAMN10711883, study PRJNA513361) | rock metagenome | isolation source: Antarctica rocks | place: Antarctica: Victoria Land, Richard Nunatak red sandstone | collected 2016-01-03
TTATACTTATAATTATAAGGTTACTACTCCTACTCCTACGCGTAGTTATAATCCTCTTAGCTAGGGGGGGTAGCCCTAGCTATTATTCTAACTTTTCTACTTAGTATAATACCTTCTATCTCTTAACTTAGAGTCTCTTATATATAGAGCTAATACTACTAGTAGGAACTAAGGTAGGTATTATTATATATACTAAAGGCGCGCTTACCGCGCGTATAAAAACTCTATATAAGGAGCTCTATTACTATATAATATCTTAGTTTTATTCTAATTATATTTAAACTAGAGATCTCTTAGCTCTATTAATAAGTAATAGGTTTATAGCTAGTACCGCGTATAAGTGGATCTTATTACTAGCTAATTATACCTATTAAAAGTAATAAAAGGCTAATATAATAAATAAATTTTAACTCCTTTATTAAAAAAATACTTAAGAGCTACTTTAGTTAACCTATTAAAAAATTAGACTACCCTTTATAATAAATAGGTCTATACCTTAAATTATAGCTTATAAGGGGAAATTATTTATTATAAAGCTTACTAAGTTATTTAAGGGTTTTAATATAAGGGATTAAATTATAATAAAACCTTTACCTTTATAATTAAGCTTATAAGTTATAAGGCTATCTTCGCCCTTACTACTACTAAAGATTAAAACCTAGAATAGATAGATATTAAGATAGCCTTCCTTTATAAATATATAAATAAGGAAATTTATATAAAATAATTAATAGGGTATAATAATTAATACTTTAAAGAGGTATATAAGTTAAATAAAGCCCTTTATAAATTAAAATAGTTATTATAAGTTTAATATAACTACTTTATAAAGTATATAAAAGAGATTAGCCTTAAACCTATTAATACTAATTTTTATATATTTATTAATATCTTTTTAAGTACTATTATTTACTTTTATATAGATAATATACTAGTTATAGGGCTATTAAAGCCTAAGATTTAATAGATTAAGGATACCTTTAATATTAAATTTATATAATTAATTTAAGTCTATATAGCTATTATCTTAATATAATAGTAACTTAAGATTAGGTTAATTAGATATTATAATTAAGATAAGTTATTTATATAGAATATTTCCTTGAGTATTATAAAATATAAGAGTTAAAGCCTATTATAATTTTAATAGAAACTACTACCTAGCTTTTACTAGTTAAAGATAGGTATATAATATTATTAAACCTCTTTAAATAGTATTAATTAGCTATTAATTCCCTTATATATATAATATTAGGTATTAAACTTAATATTACTTATATAATCTTAATAGTCTCTTACTATTTATTAAACCCTATAATAAAATATTTTAGAGTAGTAAAATATATCTTCTACTACCTTTAATTTATAGTTTATTAGTAACTTCTATTATTTATAAAGGGTTATTAAAGAGCCTTATTAGATAGGTAGACTTAAATTAAGCTAGTAATTATAATATTAAGAAGTTTACTATAAATTATATCTTTAACCTTAGAAGTAGTACTATTTCTTAGTTATTTAAGTATTAAGTAATAGTAGCGCTATTAACCTATAAAGCTAAATATATTAAATACCTAGATATAAATTATAAAGGAAGTTATTTAACTTAAAACTCTTTTAAATTAAATTTATCCTATTAATAATATACTTTAAATAGTTATTATCTTTAAGTAGTATAATTATACTTATAAAGAACCTACTTCATTATAAATATATTAAATATATAGATATTTAATATTATTAGATCTAGGGTTAAATTATTAATAGTAAGATTAACCTTAAATAGACTCCTATTAATAAATAGGTAGTTAATAGCCTTATTAAAGCCCTTAATTATAATAGCTTTATTATCTTTAAGGAGGTAATTAGTTTGGAAGAGACTATATTAAGGAGTATAGAGTATTAAGTTAATTATATATAAGAGCTATAATACCTTATAATTACTAGAGCTTTTAGACCTTAATAATACTATTAATTAATAACTATTAATAATATTACCTATTAATAATATTATTAAATATTATATTAATAGGCCTAAGGCTTAATTATACCCCTAGGTATATATAATTTAAACTATAACTTTATTAGTTTATTAATAAAGTTATTATACCCTAAATAGTAGAAGATAGCTTTCTTATAATTATAATATTCTAAGGTACTCCTAGGGTTAACCTTTTAGGGGATAATTACCCTGAGTCCTATAGTACTCTTTTATTAATTAATAGTATTTATTCTATTAACTAATACTTTATTAATTAAGTACTCTACTATCTTTATTATTATTATAATTATTCTAGGTTACTCTACTAATAGCTATAGGTATAAAAGCCTATAGTTAGTACTATTATTATAACTAAATACTATTATACTAGCTTATTTTCTACCCTAAGTCCTATAATATTTTATCCCTTTTATCCCTCTTACCCCTTTTACCTATTAAATAATTAACGCTTTATAGACTAGATCTATTAACTATACCTTATTACTATTATTATATTATTTCTAGCTACTTAATTAAGGCTATAAGGGCGCTAGCTTAAAGGTAGCGCTAGTGTTATAACTAAATACTACTATATAAGCTAACTTTCTAAGGTATCTACCCTAAAATAGTATAATAATAATAATAATATACCTTATAACTACTTACCTAGCTACTATTACCCTATTAGGCCTAGAGGTTAACTCTTACTAGTAACTATTAATAGTTACCCTCTTATAGTATATTTAACTATATTTTAGTATAATTCTAATATATATAGCTTTATCCTAAAATAAGAATCTTAAATAACTGCGTTTTTATAAAAAGTAGAATTTTTAGGTAAGAGCTCTAGATAAAAATAGTCTATTCTAAATAACTTAGTTATTTTTAACTTTTAGTTTAATATGATTATTTTTAGATATAATAGGGTTTACTCCTACTACTTAATATTAGATTTTTTTTCTTATTAATTCTTAAGACTTCTAGTAATTATATAGGAGTATTAAAATATACTCTTAGTAAAGAAGGTTTACTAAGATAACTAAGTATAAAGTCTTAGTATATATAGATAGATACTCTTACAGTCTTAGATAGGTAAATTAACTAAGTATTCTACTCCTACTATTTTAATAGTTAGCCTTAATAGGTAGACTAACCGTTTTTTCGGTACTTAGTACCAGATTTTAGTATTAACCCGACTCGCTAAACTACTTACGGCTAGCTTATTACCTGCATGGGTTTAGCGTTACAGAATAATTATGAATTCGGTTCCAAATAGAACCGACGCGGTCAGTCTATTAATAGGTTATATTATAACTTATTATTAAGATACTTATAAGCTAAGAGTACTTATACTTACTTAATTACTATAATCCTAAAAATATAATCTATAAGGTCTTATTAATTATAAGTATCCTTAACTATATAATAAATGTTTTCTAAAAGGTTAAGAGATTTATTAGGTAAATTTTAAAAGTATACTTATAAAGTATTATACTACTTAATAATACTAGTAATATTATTATATAGCCTAACTTAATTAACTTAGCTTAGCTAGTTAGTAAACTAATTATCTACCTTACTAAGTAGATAAGAATTTATATTCTACTAAAGGAGAGCTTTATCTATAATTATAGCCTTTACTTAAAGCCTATTAATAAAGTTAAAGATATTATAATAAATATTATAAGTATCCTTAACTTTAACTAATAGTATATTAGAGTTTAGATTAAAATATCTAATATTATATAAGTAAAACTAACTATTTATAGGGGGGGCTATTTTAATAGGTAAAGTAGCTAAATATCTATTAGCTTTATTACTAGCCCTATTACTAGCTATTATAGTTTAGATAAGGGTTACTATTATATTTAATTATTTAGCTAAGAAGCCTCTAGTAGGCCTAGTAACTCTATTCCTAATATTATTACTAGCCTAACTATTATCTATTATATCTAAAGCTTCTAGTAGCTAATTAGGTAGTTTTAGTCCTATTAGTTAATTATAGATTACCTCTTCTATTAATTTTACTCGCGTATTAGTAGGGATTAATTCTATATTACTTAGCGAGGTAGATCTAGGGCTATATAATAAGGACCTTATTAGGGAGTTTAAGCTAGATAGAGGTTATTATAAGTACTATTATAAAGATAAAGTAGTTTATTTAAAATATAATTTATAATATATACTAGACTCTAGTTAATAGCTTAGTTAAGAGGCTAGAGTAGTTTATTAATATTAAGAAAGAGAATTAATTTAACAGATATTACTTAAGTATAGCGGCGTTAATCTTATAGTAATAATAAAGAAGTAGAAGATAATACCTAATTAATCCTTAAAGGCCTAAGATTACCCTTAATAATAAGTAAAATTAGGAAGTAGCTAATATTATTAATAGTATTAATATATTTATACCTAGTATTAATAAAGTTAGATAGCTAAAAAGTAAGTACTATAATTTCTTATAATATAGAGGTAGCTAGAATAAGCGGTAGATTAGGAAGGTATAAGGAAAAGTTATATTTTCCTAGTAGAATATTAAGGAATCCTAATAATTCTAAAGAAATCCTAATACTATTAGATAGTAGTAATAGGTAATAAAGAAGGCTCTTATTAATAATAAATCTTCTAAGGGGGCCTTTATACATCTCTAAGATTATAGAAGGCTTTAATAGTAAAGATTTAATATAAGGTTAAAGGCCTAGGATTTTAGTAGAGTAGAAGACTTAAGTGACTAGTACTAAGGATAGCTAGTAGTACTCTAAAGAACTAGTACTTATAAAGCTAATATATAATCTTAGCTTACTATATAATTACTAGTATATAATAGTAGCTAGAAGGTATTACTACTATTTTATTATAAAGGTATTAAGATATAGTAGAAAGATATATTATCTAAATATAGAAATCCTACCTATAAATTAAAGGGCTACGCCTACCCTAGTTAGGCTATAGAAGGCTTCTATAAGTAGTAAAGTAGTAAGACTATAATATTTAAGGTATTAACTCGACGCGATTAGTCTAATAATATAGATCTTAAATATAAGAGACTAAAGAGTAATATATAATAGTAATATAAACTATTATATTATTATAAATAATAAGTAAAGAATATTAAGTATATAATAAATAGTATTACTTATAGTATTACTTATAGTATAGCTATAGTAAGATAATAGCATAGCTATAATATTCCTTACTATATAGCTAGAGTATTCCTTATAGTATAACTAGTAGACTAACTATTAAGCTAGGTTTTAGTACTATAGATTAGTATCAACCCGAATACTTAGTACTACCTCCTAGTAGAAGAATTTACCCCCTTCTAGTTTAGTCTTACTTCTAGTCTAGCCCTAAGGGGCTAGCGTACCGGAAATTTCTATTTCTATACTCTAGGGTTCTCTTAGGCTAGATTACTATTACTTCTATAGATTAATAGCTAGGCTAGTTATAAGAAATATTTTATTATAAGAACTATTTAGTTTTAGATATTTATAAGGGTGCTATGTAATAACGTGGCTATTAAGTACTATAAATAGTATATATACGTAGGTATATAGAACTCTCTATTCTTATTAATAGTAAGACTAATCGCTACCCTTCCCTTTAGGGGGAATTCCCTCCTCTATATATTATAGGTAAAGGGGTAGTATAGTACTATTATATACTATAAACGCCACGTTAATAGTAGTACTATATTCCTAACTAGTCCTTATAATTATCTCCCTATTTAGGCTCTTAGGCTTTAAGAGTATAAAAGGTTATAATCTATTAAAGGCGCTCCCTTAGTAATAGAACCTAGCTCTAATAAGAGCGTAATAATATAGTTAATTATAAGGCCCTCTAAGCTAAGCCTTAAAGAATATATAGTTTTATTAAATTATAATAATCGCGGATAATACTCCTATATATAATCCTTATATTATAATATATTCTTATTATACTTCCTATTATACTTTATTAATTTATTATAAAAGTAGTTAGAAGTCTTAGTATTTTAAAGTAAATAGGAAGTTATTACTATTAAGGGTTTATTAAGTACTTAAGGTATACCTTCTTTATATAACTTTAATATCCTTCTTCTAATTATAATATCTTTTATTTTTTATTAATTATATTAAGTCCTTTTTAATTCTTATTTATTTTATTACCCCCTCCGCGCCTTATTATACCTCTTTATACTTCTAGTAGTTACTTTATAAGTAATCCTTAATAATTAACTTACCCTCTACTAATTAATAAAGGCTCCTATTATCCCCCCTTATAATAGTACTTAACCTCCTTTATTAAGTTATTTATAACCTATTCTTATATTATCTTATATAGTATACCTCTAATATACTATATTTTAAAGTAATTTATTATAAGTCTAATATTTTTAATTAAGGCTTTACTTATCCTTTTAATAGTCTACTTTATATATACGCCTCCCCTAGCTCTATTAGATATAATTATTATAAGTATCTTATTATTAAGTATAAATAGGAAATCCTTACCCTTACTTACTAGTCTTACGCTCGCCTTTTATAGGCCTTAGATATTATAACTACTTTAGATATTAGCTCTAACCTCCCTTAACTTACTAGATTCTAGTAAACCTTTAATAGGCTTATTTACTAATACTATTACTACCTCTATTATACCCCTACCCCCTCTACTACTACTATCTTAGCTAGGGTAGACCCCGCTATTACTAGCTATATTATAAATACCCTTAAGGGTATTCTTAATATCCTCTACTAATATATATATACTTTTATATCCCCTTTTAAAGCCTTATTAAAGCCTTACTAATATATTATAAGAGTACCTCCCTCCTATTATAAAGGATAAAGATAAGGATAAAGAGGAGGATCCTATTAATAGTAGTAAGGGTAATAGGCCTAGTACTACTACTAATATAGTATAATAGCCCTCTAATATAATACCCTTAATAGCCTTAAGTATCTTTTCTTTTTTATTAATAATAATTAAAATCTCTTTCCCTCTTATATAATATAAACTTTATACTTTAGGGTAATCTTACTTAAATCTTTCTAATATATTTAGTATATTAACTAAGTCCTATTTATATAATTATTAATTATAATTATAAGACTAACCCTTCTACTTTACTAAATATTAAGGTTTATTATAAGAGATTTTATAATTAAAAATAGCTTTAACCTCCTATTTATCTTTATTATTTATAAGCTCTACTTATATAGCTTTTATAATACTCTTATTATTACCTTTATATAACTTTACTAGTAAGATATAAAAGATATTATATATATAAAAGGTATTAAGTAGTTATAACTTATATACTTAATTATTAATATAATTAAAGACCTTAAAAGGCCTTAAATAATATTATAATAATTTTTTAATTACTTATATTAATCTAATATACTTTATATTTAATAAGATATAATTATTTATATTATATTATCTTTACTTTTACTATTTATTTATATACTCTACTTATATAGCTTATATTTAGTATAAGTACTACTTTAAACCTTCCCTTTATTTTTAAAATAACTTAACCCTTTCTTATATTAATAGGACTTCTCTTAATAATAGCTTTAAAAGCTTTATATTTAACTTAGGTAAGTAGTTATAAAGTACTTTATATAAAGGTAACCTAGTACTAGTATGTTTTATATAATTATATATAAACTTTATTAAATAAAGTAACTCTACTTAGTTATCTTATCTCTAGGTAGAATAGTAGTATAGATACTATTTAAGTATACTATTCTATCTCTCTATTTAACTATCTATTTGGGGATAGAAAGTAGTACTAAGCTTTCTTTTTATATTAGTATAATAATATATAGCTATCTAGAAGCTACTTATAAATACTATCCCTTAATTACTAATAATACCTTTTAACTAGTTAAACTTTAAGAAGATTTTATAATATAATAGGTTAATAATATTAATAATATTAACTATCTTTATAATAGGTAAATACCTAGCTACTTTAATATGATAGTTTATAACTACTAAGATTATATTATAAATACTACCCTTTTATTTACTTAGAGGGAGATCTATAATAAAATCTATTATAATTTCCTAAAAGGGTCTTATAAGTATTAATAATAGTAATAGTATATTATAAATAATATATCTATATAGCTTTATTAATTAATAAGTTAAGTATTCTTATATATAATTATAAATATCTTATCTTATTAATTTCTAATAGAACTTCCACTTAATAAGCTCTTATATATACTTTTATAAATAGTAGCTAGTATAAGGGTTATTATAATAAAGCTTTAAGATTTCTTATCTAATTACTTTATTACTAGATATAAAAACTATACTACCCTTATAAAGGACCCCTATCTTATCTATTAATAGAGATATATTAGTAGCCTTTTTATAGCCTTAAGACTTTAATAATTATTTCTTATTATAAATATCCTTATCTCCCTCTTAGAGATATTAGAGTATCTCTAATATTAAGCTATTATACTTATTTTATACGCGCTCTATTATTAACGCGGTTATAATATACCTTCTAAGTACTATTTAATTAATATTAAACTATCTTATAATAGGGTTTAAGCTATTACCTATACTACTCTATATCCCTAAGAGTGCGTTACTCTCCCTTATTTTTAGGGTATAAGGCTTTCTAAGCCCTATCTCTAACCTTTTATACTATTTATAATTATAGGCCTTATTATCTTATAAACCTTTATAAATACTATATATATAATATATATTAAAAGGAATATACCTAATATTCTTTAACTTATTCTATAATATTAATAGATAAGTATCTTCTTTATCTATTACTAATATATAGTTTAGTTACTTTAATAGGGTATTAGCTAGGTTCTTAGTATTTATATAATAATATATCTTAAAATTATATATTATAAGCTTTATTACTTAATATACTTATCTCCTTCTTAATAATAATATTATCTAGAAATATCTTAAGTTATTATAATTAATAATTACTATAACTAGGTATAAACTACCTTCTAAGAAGTACCTTTATACCTAGAATACCTTAACTATTATAAGTAGTTCCTAGTTATAAGTCTTATATCTAGTTTCTACTAAATATAATTTATAGGAATAAAAAGTAATTAGATACTACTCTACCTCTATACCTTTATTACTAATTAGGAGCTTTTAGGATAAAATAGCTATAATAGCTAGTATTAAAGTATTAGTCTCTAGTTAGATTTCTCTTATAAGGTTAAGATATATAAGTAATAGTACCTTTTAAAAGAGTTACTTTAACTATTTAAACGCCGCTCTTATAATATTACTTAATATTAACTTTCTATTTTTAATATATAAATACTTATTTTTTAGATAGTTTATTAACGCCGCGGTAATAGAGGAATAGTACTTAATAAAATAATAGTAGAAATTAGTAAACTTTAAAAAGATTTAAATATCTTTAATACTCTTAAGTTCTAGCTATTTTATTATAATATCTACTCTACGCGGATTTATATATATACTATTATAACTAATAATAAAGCTAAGGAATTCTACTTCTACTATTATAAATTTATATTTCTTTAAGCTAATATAAAGTTTAAATTTATAAAGATATTATAATACTACCTTTATAACTCTAATATAAGACTCTTTATCTTAGGAGTAGATAAGAATATTATCTAAATAAATAATATATATAATATTAAATAGTCCTACTAGGGCCTTATTAATATATACTTAAAATAAGGTAGGTATATTAATAAATTTAAAAGGTATAATTATATATTTAAAATAGTTATACCTTATATAAATTATAGTCTTCTATTTATTACCCTTTCTTATTTATAAGTAATAATATATATCCTTAAGGTCTAACTTAATTAAGTACTTAGTACTAATTAATATTATTAATATCTTATTAATTAATAAAAGGGGATATTAATTTTTAATTATAATCTTATTAAGCGTCTTATAATTAATATATAAATATAATATTCTATCTTGTTTTAGTATAAAAAGAATTAATATACCTACTAAGCTTATAAAATATTAAATTTAACCCTTTTTTAAAGACTACTTAAGGTACTCCCTTAATACGCGTAACTCTTTTTCTAATAAATTATAAAGTAGGTTAAAAGGAGGTTCTTTATTCTCCTTTATATTAATTATATAATTATAAGGCGTATAAGCTAGTAGCGCCCTAGTATTCTTAATTAAGAAGATATCTTAAAATTCTTAAAATTCTAAAGGGAGTTTAATTTTAAATAGTAGGCTCTTATTACCTACTCTTAAGTATATTATAATAAATATAATACTATTAAGCTACTCCTCTAGGCCTTTAATAGTATTAAAGTACTCCTTAATATTACTTTTCTTAATAGGGAATTACTAGTTTTATATAAGCTAATCTACTTAAGGATTTTATTCCTCTAACTATAAATACTTAAGGTAGAAGTTATAATTAAAGTTTACTATTATATAAAAGGCGCCCTTATAATATTATATAATACTATTAGAGTTAATAAGTTTAATTTACCTTATATAAAAACCTAATAATAATATTAAGTTTCTAACCCTATTATATAAGGTATTATTAAAGCTAGGATCTATTTCCTACTTCTACTCCTTTACTAGGCGTATATTAATATAGTTAGTATCTACTCTAGAGTTAATTAATATAGTAAATTTTCCTTATAATTACTTATACCCTACTTATACTATAATAATAAGTTATTATATCCGCTTTTTCCTTTATATTATAATAGTAGACGTAATTATAATACTTAGGGGTTTTTTAAATTTAAGCCTTTTTTAGCTAGCTTATTATTAGGTATAAGCTTATTAGTTATAATACTTATAATTATTAATTTTATACTCTAATAGTCCTTTACTAGATATCCCTTCTTTTAATAATTATAATATTTAGTAGTAGAAAGGTTAGGCTTAAGCCTTTATAAAAGGTATAGTAATAAGCTAATAGTGCCCCTCCCTTCTTATTTTATATATAGGCTATTATCTCTTTACCCTTAGAAATTTCCTCTTCCTCTTTATAGATATTAACTTCTAGTAGGAGTATTATCCCTTTAATCTTTATATATAAGTACTATTATATAAGGCTTTAATTAAGTTACTAACGCTATAAAGGTATCCCTTATCTTAGGGATATTAAGTTATATTATAAGATAATTATAAAGATCTTTATATAACTTATTTAATAGGTTATTATAAAGTATATACTCTATTAATAGCTTAAGCTATCTTTCTAACTTAGTAAGGTAATTTATAAAGTCTATAATCTTTTAATATTCCTTTTACTTAGCTTCTAAGTACTACTTACTAGTTATAAGATATTAATTCTAAGGATCCTCTATTTAATCTATTAAAAAAACTATTAAAGTATACCTAGAACTACTTATCCTTTAATATATCCTTTATATACTTATATTATATAGCCTTAGGGTCTAGGGCTATATAATATAACGCGTATTAGATTTTTATAGAGTTATCTAGAAAGTAGGTTATACTTATTTAAATTATATTAATTATATTATTAAACTATTCTTAATATTCTTATACTAACTTCCTATTATATATATATAAATCTTATAGCCTAAAGATATAAGTCTTATATTAAGGACGCTTTAACTCTAATTCTTTAATTAATAATAAGTAATAGTAATAACCCGCTTAAATAGTATTATTAGTATATATTTCCTACTCTAACTCTTATAAATATTATCTTAACTCTTATATCTACTCTCTCTTTAAGACTTCTTCTTTAAGTTCTTTTATCCTTTATAATAGTACTTCTTAAGTATTAGGTAGTAGGGACTTAGTTTATACGCCTAGTAGCTACCCCTATATAGTTAGTTATAATTATAATATATCTATTATTAATTTATTAACTAAATCTTAAGACTTACTTTCTATATAAGCTTAGTCTCTTATATTAGGGCGGGTTATTTATAGTAATTAATTAACCTTTTTACCTTATACCTATAATAACCCTTCTCTACTTATCTTACTAATAGTCGGGCTACTACCCCTAAGTAGGGTAGAGTAATTAGAATATAAGGGTATTACGTAATAACGTGGCTATTAAGTACTATAAATGGTACGTATATATAGGTATATAGAACTCTCTATTCTTATTAATAGTAAGACTAATCGCTACCCTTCCCTTTAGGGGGAATTCCCTCCTCTATATACTACAGGTAAAGGGGTAGCGTAGTACTACTACGTACTATAAACGCCACGTTAACGGTAGTATTATATTCCTAACTAGTCCTTATAATATTCTATAATTCTTATAGTAAAGATAAATTATTAAAATCGATTATTATAAAAGGGGAGGGTATAGACTAGAAGTAAGTTTAGACTAGAAGGGGGTAAATCCTTCTACCGACCTAAATACTTAAAACTAGTTTCTAGTACTAACCTGAAAAGCCCTTAGTATCTTAGCGAGTTAGGTTAGACCGACTCGACTCGCTAAGATCTCGCTAAGACGCCGCGCCCCTAATAAAATAGTAAGGGACACTAATTTTTTTCTAGATTTACTCCTATACTAAGAATAGATTTTTTAATTAGAATTTTAATACCCCTTTTAATTCCCTAGGGATGTATATTACTAATTTATATTATCTTAAAGAATTACCTAAGTTAGGCTAGGGAATAATAATAATAATACTTAATAATATAGTAGTAAATTATATATATAATAGTAAAGCTTATTATAAATAGAAAATACTAGTAATATTATAGTTATTATTTCTATAGGAATAGCTAATTAGCTATTACCTTTTTATATCACCTTATTTACTATTTCAGGAATTACCTAGTTAGTAATAATAATAATGCTTAGTAATATACTATTAAGTCTTATATATAGTATAAAATACTATTATAAATAAAAATATTCCTAATATTATAGTCTTAGTAAAATAATATAGGTGGAGCTAATATCTTAGCGAGTCGGGTTAATACTTCGGGTCGATACTTAGTACTACCCCTTAGGGGTTTAACTCCGGATATTTACCTTCTTATAGTTACCTTCTAACTAAGTGTATTAACTAGAATACCTAATAGATAGTTTACTATAAGAATAATACTTCTATAAGAGGCTTTACTTATAATAGAGGTTAATAATAAGCCTAATAAGTAAATATATATAATCTTAATCTACTATACTATAATAAAGTTATATATAAAGTTAATTATCTCTTCTAGTAAGCCTATTAATATTATACTTCTTAAATAACTTATATAAGTTTAGTATTATATATTATAAGAGTAATATTTATAAAATAATTTAACTTATTTAAAGGATTTATAACTAGTTTTAATTAGTTTAATAAGAATATCTTATAATATTACTTTTAAGTACTTATAATAAGTCTTTCTATAATTAATTACTTACTTATAAATTACAAGATTTATATAAAACTAGTTACTTTAATTATAAGGAGTTTATAAATATACTTTATTAGTGTATTTTTAGTATAGATCTTATTCTTATAATCTATTCTAAGATTTATTAATTATTAAGTAAGTTAAAGAGGTTTCTAGTTACTCCTTTAAAAGATAGTCTAGCTTAAGCTTAAAATCTTAAAAACCTTAAGTTAAAAATAGCTAATATAAGACTTATATATTTTTATTTTTATTACTATTTTTAGATTCTTTACTATTTACTTTAAGGTATGAAACTTACTTTTATTACCTATAAGTTTTTCTTAGAGTTATAAGTAGATTTAAAATTTATAAATAAAGTAATAATTAAAACTTATTACTATATAATTATAAGATATTTATAATATTTATTACTATTACTATTATTTATCTATTAGATTACTTTAATACCTTAGATATATAAATATCTCTAATTTAATTAGATAGTTACTTTTAATATTAAAAATATTAACTTTTAACAACTACTTTATTATTATAAGTATATATATTTTACTTAAAATAGTACTTAGAATAAGGTATTTATAATATAAATATATAAATTATATCTTTATATAAAAATATATTATAAAGATAGATAAATAATATTATAATATACTTTTTACTACTATCTTTTTTTTTCTTAGATAATTTTCTAGTTTATTAAGAATTCCTTTAAAACTTTTTATAAATATTAGATTTCTTATAATCTTTAAAGAAGTTCTTATATAATATATCTTAATTATTACTAGTTTTAATACTAGGTATATTCTTTAAAAGTAAGTCTATTATATTAATATAAAGTATTTAATATAATAATTCTAAGAAGTTTACTAGTAAAGAGATAAAGTATATACTTAAACTTGTAATTATTAAGTTATATAATTAATACTTACTAACTTAAAAGGGTTTAGTAATAATAATTAAATAGATATATTACCCTCTTATTATATATTTAGTATTACTAACTTAAAGAGGCTTAGTAAGCTACTTGCTAATTAGTAGTATATCTAAGGTACTAAGGTAATAATTAGGTATTCTAGTTAGTATACTTAGTTAGAAGGTAACTATAAGAAGGTAACTATCTGAAGTTAAACCTACCCCTTAGTATTAACTCGAAGACTTAGTACTAACTATTAGTACTAACCCGAATACTTAGGCTAGGAATTTAGTATTAACTCGCTAAGAGTCGAGTTAGATACCCGACTCGAGTTCAAAGTACCGACCGGACGCGGTTAGTCTAGTAGCTAGAGTATTACCTATAGTATAGTTATAATAAGAGAAAACAATAACTTAAAGAGTAAAGCCACCCCTATATTTATATTATAAATAGCTTCTAGGCTACTTAAAATATATTTATAGTAGTCTACTAAGTACTCTATTATAATTCTAATTGCTTGTATCCTTCCTAGATACGTGTAATTAATAGTTCTAGTTAATCTAATCTATAAACGCGTCTATAAATAAATAATAGCCTGCTAGACTACTTTATAAATATAATAATATTTATATACTAGTTATATATACCTTAAAATATCTATTTAAAAGCCAATCTTATATATATAGCTATTATATTAGAACCTAGCTAATATATATATCTAATATTATATATAAGATATTAGGGGGAGACTAGAGGTATTTAAATTAATCTACCTTCCTATAAAGGTATTTTTATACTACCTTAAAATAGATAAGTATATTAACCTCTTTATAATTCCTATATCCTTTATCTCTACCTTAGAGCCCTTAGGTAAAATAAGTCTTAAGGCCCTCTAATAAAAAGCTATTAATAAAGGAAAGCTATTAATAAAGGAAAGCTATTAATAGAGAGCTATCTATTATAAAGTAGAGTACTATTTAAGAGTAGGATATACTACTAGCGATATAGAATTTAGATATATTAGCTAATAACACGTAGTTTTATACTTATTAGTAGTAGGAGACTATACTAAATAGTAGTAGAATACTACAGTTCTTATAGGTAGAGGGATAGAGGTAGAGTTAATAAAGAATAGGATACTAAAACGGCTAAGGACTATAGAGGGGTCCTACCCTAGAGTAGCCTAGTAGCTAGTACCTCTTTACTTAGAGAGCGGAAAGTAGAGTAAATAAGCCTAAGTACTAGGGTATTCTAGGAGGTATATAGCTACTTCTAGTATTATCTTAAAGAGCTAGATTAGACTAACCGTATCAAGTTAGTACTTTAAACTCGAGTCAGGTACCCGATATAAGTCTTAGTAATTTAATACTAAAATCTAGTACTAAGTATTAGTACTAAAGTATTAACTTAAATTACTAAGATTTTTTATCTAATAATATTTTTTATTTTTAATATATTTTTTTATTTTTTTTCTGATTATTATTATTATTATTACCTAGGGGATTCTTAAAAGTAAATAAGGTAATATAAAAAGGTAATATACATTCCTAAGAAAATAATAACTATAATATTAATAATATTTTCTTTTTATAGTAGTATTTACTATTATATATAGTATATATTCTTATATTTCTAAGTATTATTACTATTATTACCTAGGTAATTCTTAATAGTAAATAAGACAATTAGAAAAATGATAACTATTCCTATAAAAATATTAACTATAATATTATAAATATTTTCTATTTATAGTAGTATTTACTATTATATCTATAATTTACTATTATATTATTAAGTATTATTATTATTATTACCTAGCCTAACCTAGGTAATTCTTTAAGGTAATATAAAAAGGTAATATATATCCCTAGGGAACTAAAAGAGGTATTGAAATTCTAATTAAAGAAAATTCTATTCTTAATATAGGGGTAATTCTAGAATTTTTTTAGTGTCTCTTAATATTTTATTAGGGACTTAGCGTCTTAGCGATACCTTAGCGATTTAAGTCGGTAACTATTATAGTCGCTTTCTATTACTTCCTTATAGAAGCCTTCCGTAGCCTATCTATAATAGGCTTAGCGCTTTAATATATAGGTAGGATTCTTATACTTAAAATAATTATCTTTCTACTATATCTTAAGTATATCTATAGTAATTAGTAGTAATATTATCTAGCCTCTATTATATTCTATTTAGACTAACCGCGTCGAGTCGGTACTTTAAACTTAAGTCGGGTACCCGACTTAAGTCTTAGCGATTTAATACTAAAATCTAGTACTAAGTATTTAAGTTAGTACTAATGGTTAATACTAAGTATTCAAGTTAATACCTAGGTAGGTACTAAGTATTAATATTAAAGTATTAACTTAAATTATTAAGACTTTAATTTTAATTTTAATATTTTATTAAGACTATAATATTAAGAATTTTTTCTAGTAATATAAAAAGGTAATATAATTATCTAATAATCTCTAATAGATAGCCTAATTATTTAATTAGATATCTTTATAATTTTATACTTATAATCCTTTTATTCTTTACTATCCTCTTTACTATTATTATACTTACTATTATTATCTTTACTACTATTATTAATTTTATTAGTATCTTTTAACTTATACTCCCTATCCTCTTCTTTATCCTCTTTAGTAGTATACTTAATTTCTTTCCTATTAGTACTAATTTTAATTAAGATACCCTCCTTATTTTAATTCCTTTATATAGGGTTAGGTATAACGTGATCCTTTATATTAAACGCGTTAGCGTACTCTTATATAAACTTAGTATAAGTATTTATAATATTAGGGTCTTATATATCTTTTAATTCCTTTAGACTCCTATAATATATAATCCTTTACTTAATAATTTATATAATTAATAGATTAAATCTAATAAATTCTAACCTAATAGTATTTATATCTTCCTTAGAAGTATTCTAAAAGTTAAGTTAATTAGAAGATAGGATTAAAGATTAATTATATATTTACCTTTTTTATAAAACTAGTTATACTATTTATATTCTCTATATAATTTATTAATTTATCTAGCTTAGCTTATTTCTTAATAGCCTCTTTATTATTTTTAAGGTATAACTCTATCTTAAAATATTCTATTATATAATATTAACTATTTAGGAAGTATTATATTACCTAATTATATTATTATAAATCCCTCTCTTATCTTTCCACCTTTATAATATCCTTAACCCTAATTACTAGCTTTATATAATCTTCCTTAATAGCTATCTTTTATATATTTAATTCCTTTAACTTCTTAATCCTTTTTAATATTATTATATAGTTATTAGATACTTTTATATATAATAGCTTTTTATTATTATCTAAGTTAGTCTTTTACCTATTCTCTATTTATAATTAATTTAGGATTCTAGTTATAAGGACTTAATATTATTATAATATTATATTAACTTATCTATCTAATAGTATATTTAGGTAATATAATTAATAATAAATATTTATTATATATTAATAACCTATCTTACTATAATATCTTAAGTATATAGAGGTAGGAAGAGTTAGAAAGAAGATTTTAAGGGGTAATTATAATTATAATTATATAGAATATTCTACCTAATATTACTTTATTTTATATTAAAAATTTTAAACCTTATATTCCTTCTTTTATCTACTATTAAATATCTTTAATAACTTTAATAATAGCTTATACTAAGTAGACTTATAATATTATTTACTAATATATTTCTTACTCTATATATTAATAGGTAGATAGTATAATTAGCTAATAAAATACTAAATTTACTAACTAAAAAGGTTAGAGGGCTAAAGCCTATATAAGGTAGGAGGGGGAATTTATTATTAAGGGGGAAGGGAAAGGTAATATAAATAAGTAATATATTAAAATATAATAGTTAATCCTTTATAACTAATAGGACTTATAAGAGAGAAAAAAAGTTAACTTAAGTCTTAAAACTTTAAAAGGGATAAAATAATATTAAAAGTTTATTAATAACTTTATCTTAAAGCTACTATTAAATTATTTTATAAGGGAGGTAATAGTAGATATTATAAGAGTTAATATATATTTATATTAAATTTAAAGTTTAGCTTTAATAGTATTATAAGATATTATAGAAGTATTTATAGTATCCTTTCTCTTAAGTAAGTATATTACTATTTTATATTATTATATAATCCTTATAATAATTACTTATTAATATATCTTATAATATAGATTTAAATCTACTTTATATCTACGCTAAATATATTATTATAATATAAAGGGATTTATAGCTTATAAAGGAATTAATAAAGAGCTTTAATATTATATTATTTAATACTTAAGGGTAGTAATAATTTTATAATATTAAGAGTAGAGGGTAGGTCTAGGATAGTATAGTACTCTTAATATTATAGTACTCCTAGTATTATAACGCTCTAAGTATTACAGTACTTTTAGTAAGATAAAGAATTATATTACCTTCTTATATTACTTTTGTATTTATATATAGAAATTAACCCTACTTTATAAATATACTACCTAATTATTAACTAACTTTAAAGTAATAACTATTAATCTATTTATCTTAAGATATCTATCCATTTTAACTTAAAAGGATCTTTATTTTTATTAATACTTTAATTAATATCTTCTTCCTTTTAAAGAATATCCTAGGGTTTAATAAGAGCTTCTTTAGGGTTTAAACCTATAATATAATTATAATACTTTAGAAGTATTACTTATTTTATAGACTCTAGTTCTAATTATATATAATCTTATAAATATACTCTTTAAATAAGATTAAAGACTCTTTTAATACCTATAAATAATATTAGATATAAAAGGATATCCTTAGCTATTTATATTAAATTTAAATAAGTTAAAGTATTATCCCTTTAGTACTCCTATATAAGAATATCCTCTAATAGACTTTTAGAATAAAAGTATTAAATAGCTTTACTTTATAATAAAGACCTATAATTTAAATATTAAAGTAGACTTCTCTTTACTCTTATTAAAGGTTACTAGTTGGTATAAATTAAAAAATATTATTATATTATATTATATTACCTTATTAATATTTTATATATCTTATATATTAGTCCTTTTAATAGCTAGTAATATCTTATAATATTTATAAAAGTAGTTAGTAAATTAATTTTTATATATCTCTTTATAAGAGATTAAAGTATTATTATTATTTAACTCCTCTTATTTATCTTAAGTTTTATATAGACTTAGTTTTATAAAAGGGTCTAGAATATTAATAAGGTTATATATTAATCTACCTTTACCTTCTATTTTAAAATAATACTTAGTAAGTTTTATTAAGGCTACTTTATAAGTATTAATAATACTTACTCTACTAAGTATCCTACTATTATATATTATTATTAAAATAGTTAAAAGAGTATTATATAATTAGAACCTTAAGTATATACTTATATTTATTATCTAAGAAACTACTAAGGTAAGTTAATAAATAGGATTTAATATATTTCTAAATAATAAGATAATTAACTACTTATATCTATTAAAGCTAATCTTATTAATTTTTAAATTAATTATATTTTTATCTACCTAAGTACTAATAAATTTACGTAGCTAATATATAATAAAGTATTAGGTAGGTAGAATTCTATTAAATATAAATATCTTATATAAGTTTTTTAAGTCTTCTAATAGAGCTTTTTTATAGCTATTAAAAATTAAGCTTTTATTAAGAAGATAAGTTAATAGCTACCTATTATAAGAGCGCGGATTTATTATAAATATTAGTAAGTATATTACCTATTTATATTACCTCTATTATACTATACCTTCTTAGTAATAGTAGATAGACTTAAACTTACTTAGATATCTTTAATTTAAGTATCCTTTAATACTACTACTATATTATTTAGAGCTTCTAAATCTAGGGCTTTAATAAAGTCTTATATTATAAGGTTAAAGATATAAGCTATATAAGGAATAGAGTTTTATAATTTATCCTATTAAATATTATATTAAGTAAGAGATTTCTTTTATTTATCTTTTAATATTCTATTATTACTAGTATTATTAATAATAACCCTAAAAAGTTTATTTTTAATTCTATAAATAGTTAATATCTTTATTAATTCTACTATAAGTAAATACCTAGAATAATAGATAGTAAGTAATATAAAAGTAATAAGATACTTCTAATATTAAAAATAGGTAACCTTTTAAGGACTAGACTAGGTATCTAGTATAAGAGAAATATATTAGGGATACTCTAAATCTACTTTAATTTTTATATATATTTCTTTAAAATCTAAAAAGATTATACTCTATAATTTAGTATAATAAATTAGAGTTAAATTTAGATAGGCTATTAATAATAACTACTATAACTCTAATTAATTAATAGTATAAAAAGACTAATTTAAGGTAAGAAAGTATTTATATAATTATTTATTCTAATTCTCTTAAGAAAAGTTAGTAGAAAACCTAGTATTACTTTTCTTCTAATATTATCTTAAAGAATTAGTTTTATATTACTATTTTATATTACTATAAATAACTTACCTAAGTTAAAGAAAATTCTATTTATAATAATAAATTAAGCTACTTCTATAAATAGTATTTACTCATTTAAGTATATTTCTTTATATTAGATATACTTAAATTACTAGTTATTATTAGGTAGTTTAGAAGCTTATTATACTTTTTATATATAATCTTTAGTAATCCTTCTACTATTAAAGCTAATTAGATAAAGTTATCCTAGATATTAGCCTATTTACCTAATATAGCTTTCTTAAATTAAAGGGGATCTTTAACTTTAGTATTAGACTTTAATTTAATACTTTTATTAATAGTAGTTTACTACTATTATACCTTAAATTAGACTTTAGAGGCTAAGTTTTATTTAATATATTTAATATTCCTTGTTAATACTAATTCTAGGAATTCTTTTCTAATAGATTAAATAGTATTTAAAGAATCTCTTTCTTCTAATAAAAGGATTTATTTAATATACCCTAACTAACCTAATTTATAGATTAGCTGGGACGAATACTACTTAATATAGAATAAAGTATAATAAGATTATTTAATTCTAATTTAATAGCTTTATTACTAGGTTTTATAGGAGTTAATATAATATAGACCCTATATATAAAATAAGGTAGGAGTAATATAAACTAGTAATATAAATATTTACTATACTAGGAAGAATATATAATAGATATTAGGAAGATAAAGTTATAAGTATAATAATTATTTTAAATATATATTATAGGGAGACTATTTTAGTTCCTTCTATTTTTTTATTAGGGGTTTAGCGTCTTAGTAATACCTTAGTAATTTAAATTAGGTTAACCTAATTTACTAAGGTATTAAGGCCTTAGTAAGTTAGTACTAATAGCTAGTACTAAGTATTTAAGTTAGTACTAAGACCCTAACCTAAGTATTTAGTTAGTACTAAATCCCGACTTAACAGTCAGTCTAATTCTATTAATTATATAGTAAGCTAAGATTATAAATTAGCTTTATAAGTACTAAGTCCTTAGAGTACTATTAGTTTTTTTTTTAGTACTAGCTATCTAAATCTTCCGCTCTATTATTATCCCTAGCCTTCAACCTTATACTAGATTTATACTAAGAAGCCTTTTATAACCTTAGATATATATAAAGGTTCTTTTAAGAGAGTTAGTATTAATAAGGGCCTTCTTTATTACTTATTACTACTATCTAATAGTATTAGGATTCTATCCTATTCTATTAGGACTCTTAGAGAAACTCCGGTATTTTATTAAGTAAAGTTAGGTATATCCCTAGACTATCTCTATTTACTACTTATTCTAGATCCCTTAAAGGAAACCCTTATCTTTACTTTTTAAATAGATAATTTTATTAATACTAAATATAAATATACTAATACTATTAATAAGATTAGCTAGTTCTTAATCTTATATTTTATTAGAGGAAAGCTTAGACCTCTTTAAATTAATTATATCTCCTCTTATTCTTTATAAGATTAATAATATTATACTAGGTTATTATCCTTAGAGCTAGTAAATCTACTTAATATTAATAGACTATCTTAGTTAGTAGATTAAGCTATTAATAAAAGTCTATTCTATATAATAAATTATTATTTTAAGTAAGCTACTATATTTATAAAATAGTAGTTATAAGAGCCTCCTTTAATTCTAATATTTATAATAGGGGCCTTAATCTATTTACTAGGAAGGTTAACCTTATAATAATAGAGTCTATTTCTATATTAATAGGGTCTACTTAAGTAACTTTAGTAGAAGAAGCTATCTATAATTAGCTAATAGGACTAGAACTTCCTAGTCTACTAAAAGCTATAAATATAGCGGAAAATAGTAGAAGTAATAATAGGAATAGTCTAGTAAATAATTAAACTAGTATACCTATTAGAGGCCTTATAGCTAAATAATTTAATATAATATCTACTTATATCTAGGGCTTAAATATTAATACTATTAGATACTAGGCTAATTAGCCTATTATAGGAATAGGTAGTAGTACCCCTTAATTTTAGTTATAAGATATTAGGTATTTTAATCTAAATCTTAATATACCCCCTATTAAAGTTAAGGATATTTATTTTATTTTATATTTTATTTTATATTTTATTAATAGGCTTAAAGTAAAAGCTACTATTATTAATCTAGCTATTATATAATTAAATCTAGACTTATATCTATTAAGGAAAGCTAATAACTAGTTTACTAACTAGTTAATTTATCTTATTTATAATAGTTTATAGAATAATCCTACTAGTATAACTAAGTAATATAAGGCTTTATAAGAGTATTTTTAAGACTTACTAGGTAAATCCCTTAATCTCTTTAAAAATATTTATTATACTATTAAAGATACTTATAATAGATAAGATCTAATAGATTATATCTCTAGTATTATACTAAATAATAAGAATACTAATATTACTTTAATAAATAGTACTTAAGTATTATTAATATATAAATATCTTAATAGAGAGCTTTATTATAACTTATTAAGATTAAGTAGTAGGTTAACTATTCACGCGGGTAATAAAAACCATGGCATACTAAGGTAAGGACTTAGCAGAGAGCCCCTAGTAACTTTCTACGTACATTGTTTATATTTCTCGATTAGAAACCTGTCCTTTAGCCGTTACTATTTAAAATATACTAGCTAATTACTTATTAATATACTTAATAGACTTATAGTCGAGAAATATTAACAATATACATAGAAAGTTGGTGGGGGCTCTCTGCCAAGTCCTTACCTTAGTGTGCCATGGTTTTTATCACCCGCGTGCTATTCTAGATCTTCTAGAAGAACTCTACTTCATAAAAGATAATTAGTTTAATATCTATAAAAATAATAAGGCTTCTTATAAGGTAAAGTAAGAGACTTACTATAATACCTATTATAATTAAGATCTATAATTAGGTTAATATTTAGGTCTATTCTATTAAAGCTTCCTACTATACTAATTTAGTAGTTATTATAGTAGGCCCCTAAGGCCTTATTATAATAACCCCTAACTATTTATCCCTTATAGTAGGAATAACTTTAGGAATTTTAGTAATAATAGGTAATAGGTATTAGTATAGGTAGACTAGCCCTAGATTACTAGGCCCCGTTAACCCCTATAAATAACTAACGGAAATATAAGCGGGTTACCTAAGTAGAATTAATATTAGAACTAAGGCTAAGGATATCCTTTACTAAATACTTTAAATAATAATTAGGCCCTATATAAATCTTTTAATAGGGCCTAATAATAGCCTAGAGTCTATTAAGCTACTATTAAAGATAAAGAAAATTTATAAGAATATCTATATAATAAGTAGGTAAATTATAATACTTATAAGGAGGACTTCTATTAGTTTATAGACTAGTAAAACTCTAATTACCTAGAAGATTCCTAGGAAAATAGCTAGAATACTAGAAATAAGGGTAATAATATCATAAAAATTATTTCCTATCTATTTAATACCCTATTAAAGCCTTTAAGTACTAAAAATATATATTAATATTTTAGTCTAATAATTCCCTTTATAATTATCTATATTAAAGTTATAATAAATAAGGGCCTTAATAATATTATTATCAAGGATAGCTTAGATAAGTAGTAATAGTTATTAAAGCCTTTTATAAGGTAACCCCTTAATTATTTAGAGTATATCTAAGAATAATACCTTAAATAGGTATATATTTAAGGGGTATTATTTTATTACTACCCTAGTTAAACTTATATTAAACAGCTAGCTTTAGAAACTATGTATAGATACTAGTTATATTATAAGTCTTATAGACTAGACTTTTCTCCTCTAATAAGTTTTAAATACTAAAATACTAAAATACTAATACTTATAAGAGTTAAAGGAATTAGTAATAAGAAGTATAATACTAGCTATTAATTGAAGCTATAAATATACCTTTCTACTACTAATAGGGCTACTACTTCTATTAAGTGTAAGGTATATATAGTAGATAACCTTTTAATAAATATACTTATTAGCGTTAATATTCTTAAGCTAGAAGAAATAGTAATTAATTTAAATAAAAGTATAATAATTATCTAGTTATACTAAAACCTAGAGTATCTAATTAAAGCCTAAAGTAAAAGTAGTTAAATTAATATTATAATTTTTAACTAAGTATATATTATAATTACTCTATATACTAATAAATAAATCTAAATTACTAGACCTTATTATTATATATTATAACTACCTACTAATTAAGACCTAATCTTTAAATTAAAGAAACTTAATAGCCTATCTATTCATACCTATATTATAGACTACTAAATATTATATATCTTTATTAGAAATAATACTAATAAAGCTATAAAACTTCCTAGGAATATAAAGCTAGGATATATTATAGAGTATAAGGCTACGGAATACTTCCTAGTTAAAGCCTTCTATAATAACCTCGCTGCTAGGCCTCTAAAGAAGGCTAGAGTATCTAACTAAGTTAAAATAAATCCATAATAACTTATAATTATAGCCGCCGTATTTACTACTATTATTCCTATAGTTTCTACTATAGTATTAGAGGTAGTATACTCTATAGGTACTACTATTTATAGATTATCTAAAATAAGGCCCTTAATAGCAGGTATTATTAAAAGGTATCTAGCCTTATAATAGGATACTAGTAGTATAGCTAATATACCTAAGGTATAATAAATAGATATACCCCTAATAGATAACTAACTAGATCTCTATAAGCCTAGCTAGGCGAGGGTATATCTATTAAGAAAAGCTAACAAAGAAGTTATTAATATAGAGTTTAATAAACTCTATAATTAAGGGAGGATAGATTAAATTATAAAATTAATACCCTTTTTATTCTACTACTTTATCATTTAGAAGGTAAACTTAGATAGTATAAGAAAAGGCTATATTATTATAGATATTAGAGCCTTAAATAAAATTACTATACTTAATATATATCTAGTACCCTTATAAGCTAAGATATTAGCTCTACTAAAGAGTATTATATATATTAGTATTATAGATACTACTAGTTTCTTTTATTAATAGTTAGTTAATCGGTCTTACTAATATTATCTTATAGTAGTTAGCTATTAAGGCTAGGAAACCTTTAATATACTTATAATAGGGTATAGAAATTTATTAGTATATATATAATATATAATTAATTAGATCCTTTAACTGTATTAGTATTTCTACTAAGTATATATTAATAATTTAATTTTTCTTAAGTTTATTAGTAATAGGGACTCTTTTAATTTATATAGATTAATTTCTTAAGAAAGCTATTAAGGCTATTAAGAATAATAAAGTATTAGGGAGGTAGAAGCTATTCCACTATTACTAAGCGAAACGTATAAAGAATATATATTAGTATACTAATAAAAGAAAAAAAAGTAAATAACTATATTTACTAGTACCTATTATTTAAATATAGGTAGTTAATAATATTAGTAGCTACCTATCCTTATATACCTTTACTAATTTACTAGCCTTAGATGAATCTATAAGGTTATACTATAAATTATCTTTATTATTATAATTAACCTATTTAACTAGATATTAAGTCTTACCTCTTAAATACCTTTTATCTAGTAATCTCTTAATTTTATATTTATCCCTATAAATAGTACTATCTTTAGTAGTAATAGAAGGTAGCTACTTATTAAAAGCCCTATTATATAGATTAATACCTTCTATTTTTAATTTAAGTTATACTATTAATACTACTAGCTATATATATATTATAAGGGGTAGCTTAAGTTAATAAGTAAGTAATCCTACCTTTTATAGAATTTTAAAAGGATTAGTATACTATTATAAGAGTTTTTTATTAGTAACACTAGGGATTTTATATTCTTTATATAAATAGAGAAGGACTTTATTATTTTCTTTAAATTATATACTTTTATATTTACTATTATATTAAGACTTTATTAATATATTATTAAAGGCTATTATATCTTCTACCTATTCTTAATAGGTAAGTTATAAGCTATTAAAGGCTTTTATAAGGATATTATTAATTACTAGTATATTTATACTATTATTTACCTTAAAACTATAATAGAGCTTATTAGAAGTATATCCTATAATAGTAGGGGAGTTATTAATATTAGCCTAGATATAGAGGAGTATATAATCCTATTAATTCTAGGTATTTAGATAGTAGGTAAGGTAAAATTTTATAATAATTTTTATAATCTAATTAATATACTTACTTTATCTATTAATTTATAGATAATAGGCTATAAATATAAGATATTTAATTCTAAGATATTTAAAGATTTCCTATTAAAAGTCTAATATAAATTAAGGATCTTAATTACTAATAATACTATATAGAATTCCCTAGTTATATAATAGTAGAGATAAAATTATAATTTAGGCCTATTATAAGGCTTTTTAAGTATTAATAGTTAGTATAAGAAGGACCTTCTTTAAGAACTTATAAGTAATTATTAATAAATAATTTATACTTAATAATATTATAAGTAGGGTAACTATAAAATCTATTATAATTATATAAAATAGTAGATAGTAAGGCTATTAAAGTCTTTAATATTATAAAGAAGACTACTAAAGGATATAAAGAAAATATTAAGAATCTTATTTAATAAACTAGCTATTTTACTCCTATTTATAATTATATAGAGTCTAGATAGTATATTAAGGATTATATTTAATTTCCTAGATTTATAATATAATTTTAAATTAAATTAAGAGAGGTACTAAGAAGCTTATATAAGCTAGAGATTTAATTTATCTATATTTATAGTTCTTAATATTAATTATTTTAATATTAGGATTATAATAGAATAATTAATATAGATAATTATAAGTAGTTATAAATTTAATTTAATTATATATTAAACTTTCTTAACTACTTATATAATACTAATAATTTTTAATTTAATAGGCTAATAGTTCTTCTCTATATTATTAAGATAATAATTAAAAAATATAATAAGTTATATATTAATCTTTATAAAATACTTTAATAATTATATAGGATCTCCCTTTATATAATATATAATAGCCGTAAATCCTACTACTTTTAAAGTATTTAAATTTATATATAGAACCCTATTATACTTATAGTAAATAAGGAATTAGGGAGTCTTAAAAGTATCTTATAAATCTTAAAAGGCGCTAAACTCCTCTTATATAATTTTATAAAAAATAACTTGAATTACCTTCCTTTTTCTTATATATTCCTTTATACTTATAATAAGGCCCTTATTTAATATTACCTTTTTATTTTATAAAGGGTCTACCTACTAAGTATAATATTTAATTAATAAGTATAACTACCTAGTAAGGCCTAGGAATATTTCTAGATTACCTAGATTTTATAGAAATTATAATAAGGTAATAGTAGTAACTTTCTCTTTTATTATAGATATCCCTAGGCTATTAATATACTAGCCTAGGAGGGTAATAAAGGGGTAGCTAATATATAACTTTAATAGTAATAGGCTTATATACTTCTACTAAAATAGATTAAAGACTTTATATAAGTATTTAATATACTCTTATAAGGTATATAAGTAAATAATAATATTATTAATATAAGCCTTGATAAACACTTAGTATTACTAGAGTATAGTATTAATTTGGTATTAAATATATTAAGATAAGCCCTTATAACTTATAAGGGCTATTAAAGACTACTCCTAGCCTTAATAACTTATAATTATAAGCTTATAATAATTTTGAACCTAGATATAAAATTAATAAAATTAATAAAACTATCTAATAGTATTAATAACTATAATATATTAATAACCTTATACTAATACTACTATATTAGCTTATAAGGGGAGTAGATATATATTATTCTATATAATTTTATTAAGCTTTTATATATTAATTATAATATAACCTTTTTACTTAATAAGAGTATTATATTAAATTATAAAGTAGGGATAGTTAAATAGAGTAGGCTAATCTACTTATATAAGTTTTCCTTAGGCTTAAAACTTATTAAAGGTTTTATTAATAATATCTTTATCTTTTTACTTAAGAGGATATACTTATATAGGCTTAGATAATATATTTAACTTTAATAGAATTAATATTTATTATTTTTCTAGGATATTAACTATATCTCTATTATTTATAAAAAGATGTTAGTATAATTGAATAATTTTAGTTAATTAATTTATAATATATATTTCTTTATAGATTCTAACTCTATTCTTAAGTATATTCTTAAGACTAGGGTTAATAATAGTACTAAATTCTATTAAAAGAGTCTAATTAATAGATATAATAAATACTATAAATACTATAAGAGCCTTTTTATTAATTATAATTTATAAGGATATAATTAATATAATTAATATAATAGCTATTATAATAATTTTTTAGCCTATTAACCCTTTTAACTATTATACTAATTACTAGTTATAAGGCTAGAGTAGTATATATTAACTATAAAATATCTATTATAATTAAACTCTTTTATAGTTTTTAATCTTACCTTTCTAGGAATAATAATATCCTTATTAGTATTATTTTAAATAAAGACCTTCTTAATAGAAGTATTAATAATAGAAGTAAATATACTATTAATATACCTAAAATAGAGATTATAAAGGGCTTAAAGAGAAGGTCTTAATTATTTAATAAAGTCCTATTAAAGGTAATAGCTATTATAATAGTAGTTTTTATAAAAATTAAGAATTTTTTCTTATTCTTAATTACTTATTTTATTAGTAAAGAGTAAATTTAAGTATTTATTAAAATTTTCATATTTTAATAGCTATTAATAGTAATTTACTATTTTATAAAATCTAATATTATAGCTTCTAAGGTAAGAATATCTACTCTTATAAGTACTTTAACTTTTAGGTTATTAATTATATAATTTCTCTAGTAATATATATAATTATAGGCTTTTTATTAACTAAATTATAAAGAAAGAAAGTTATAATAGTAAATTTCTTAAAATAGTAAATTTTCAACTTAAGGCCCTTAATAGAGATATTAGAGGGTATAGTTATAATTTTTATATTAATAAAAATAAAAGTTATATCTATAATTAATATTCTATATCTTAGATTAAAATATACTTTAATATGTTTATTATTAGTAGTCTATTTAACTATTATAATAATATAGTAATAGTTCTAAAAAGTATAGCCTATCCCTTATATAGCTACTACTAATAAAATAATTATAATAGGATCCCTTATAAAATAACTTATTAAGTTAGTATTTATTAGATTATTTATAATTAATAGATTAATTATAAAAGGCTTTAAAATAATTATAAAAGGCTTTAATAAGGTAGCCTTTCAATATTTATTATAAAAGTGATTAAAGAGTTTATTCTTTAATAGGAATCTTAGATAGTAATAATAATATTTATAATTTAAAAAAGAATTAATTATAAAGAAATAGTTTTTAAAGCTATAATTATTATCTAATTTAATATCTTTTATTATTAATACCTAATAATATTATAAGGTTTCTTTTTAAAATAGTTTATAAGAATCTTTCTAATAGAAATTAGAGGGATTATAAGTAAAATCCTAGTATAAGCCTTCCTATTTATAACCTTAAGGGCTTTAAAAAGGCTATCCTTTAAAGGCTTCCTTAATAATAGCTTAATAGACTTATAAAGGTCTTAGAGGCTATTACTATTATTCCCCTTATAATTTAAAGGGAGAGTAATTTCCTTAATTTTAATTTTAGTTTTAATATTAATTTTAACTCCCTTAGTATTAAAGACCTTATTAAGGTACCCTATTAAAGGAATTAAATCTATTTAATAGGGCTAGTACTATTATTTAAAGTCTTATAAGCTATGTTAAGAGGGTATAAATATTTATACCCTAATTACCCTATTAATAGCCTTAATAGGGTTAATAGCCTAGTAGAGGCTTCTAATATTAATTATTATAATAAGTATTATTATTAGCTTATAATTATAATTAAAAAGGTAGTAATTACTAAGAAAGCTATTAAGATTAAGACTAAAATTAAGATTAAGATTAAAAAGGTTAAAATAGAGATTAATACCTATTATACTATTTTTACTAATTTAATTTTAAATATTAAGAAGTATAATTCTACTATTAATACTTTTTATAATTTAATAAGGTAAGGAACTTATTATAATTAATATTATTACTAGGCTTAAGGATATTATACTAGAATTTTATATTAAGATTATTTTAAATAAGAAGAATATAATCTTTTATTACTTTAATCTCTAAATCCTTAAATACTCTTATAATAGTTTAAGAGTACTTTTAAGGCTCTTTATATTAAGAAGTATCTTATATAATATACTTCTTATAAATTAGTATACTTATATTAATATATAATATTATTTATTAATATTATAAGTACCTAATAAGATATTTATTACCTTCTTTAAGCTTAATAGTATACTACCCTTAAATAGTTCCTTAGAGATATAGTTAAAGGTTTATATAAATAATAATATTACCCCTTACTTAAATAATATCCTTAATATAGTTTATAAATATATAAATATTATGTAAATAAATAATCTTACTAGTATATTTAATATTAGAGGCGGTATTTATAGATTTATTATTATAAAAGGGATTAAAATATCTAATATTATTAAGATTAAAGTAGGGAGTACTATTATTATATAATATATTAAGAGGTATACTAGGATTTATAGGTCCTAATACTAGTAATAGGGCTAGTAGTATAATACTAGTAATTATTTCTTATAACTTAATATATTAAGCCTTAGTAAAGCCTATATTCTTATTTATAACTAGATATTAAACTAGTCTAATAGGCTATCTATATATAGCTTCTTTAGTAGAAGTCCTATAGATTATAAAATTAATATTAAAATTTAGTAATATAATACTTAATATTATTAAGGGTATTCTTATAAGTAACTTAATATTAGATAAAGTAAGAGTAGAAGATATAATAATAGGTATTTTAATTAATAAAAATCTCTTAGGACTATTCTTAATTAATAATAGCTAATACTTTATAAAATATAATAAGAGTTATAGGAGACTTTAGTAATATTTAATACTTTTAATAAAATATTTAATTACTTTTTATAAGGCGGGGCTATTAGTAGCCTAATTAAATAGATAAAAGGGTAGTTCTATTAAAGTAGTATATTAACTACTTAACTTAGGGATTCCTAGTTATATAAGATATTTATAATAGGTAATAATATAATTAATATAATAACTAATAGTCTCTAGTACTTTATATATATATATATATTACCGGTATCTTAAATAAATTTATAGATTTAATTTACTAATATTATAAGATATTAATAAAAGGATAGTATTTAAGCTACTTTAATAGCTTCCTTTTAAAGAAAGGCTTCTTAGATCTTAGGAAAGAAATATAAAAAAAGTAATAAACTTATATAAAATTTAATAAAAGAGGCTACTAAAATCTTTAATAGTAAGCTAAAGTAGTATAAGGTTATACTAAAGTATAGTAGTAGAGTATACTATTAGGGCTTATTACTATTATAATAGATAGTAATAAATAGAGATAGATTAATTATAAAGAAATAGGCTTCTTTATACTACTAGAGGACTTTAGGGATTATTAGTATTATAAAGCCTTTTATATAATATTACTATTATATTAATAGGGACTCTTTTTATTTATATAGATTAATTTCTTAAGAAAGCTATTAAGGCTATTAAGAATAATAAAGTATTAGAGAGGCGGAAGCTATTCTACTATTACTAAGTAAAACGTATAAAGAATCTATATTAATTAGAAGAGTACCTTTTATACCTAGATTAGGTATTTAAGGCCCTTAATAATATAAATGTTTATCTCTCTCTTAAGAAGTCTTTCCTTAGGTTTCTATTAATTTATTTACTTAGGTAGAAGGTTAACGCCTTTAGACTAATTATAGTAGAAGAAAAGTTAGCTACTATCTCTAACTTGTAATTCCCTTTTACCTTTAGTACGCTTAAGTATTATCTTAGCCTTACTAGGTATTTATACTAGTATATTACCTTCTATACTACTATTATAAAACCCTTATAACCGCGGAAGACTTATCTTAATAAGTCTATTTATAGTATATTTTAATCTAATATTTAGGGGAATACGCGTAAAAGATTAGCTTAGAGAATATATCTTAATAAGCTAATATTAAAAGAACTTAATATATTTTGTTAACTTTAGAAAATATTTATAAGTCTTATAATACTCTATTATTTTAATAAGGTTCTTTAGCTATTTATAGATCTAAATACTAGTAAGGAGTTTAGGTTTAAAGCTTATATCTACTATATTAGAGGCTTAATAAAGGCTTTCTAGAGTACCTTAAATAGAAGTCTTACCTCCTTATCCTCTTTCTTAATTACCTCCTTATTAAGGCTAAAATATATTATTAGCTAATAAAGTTAGAAATTATAAATATAGTTTAAGTAGTTAAAAAAAATCTATTATATAATTAAGACGGCTTAATTAATGATAATTATCTATACTAACTATTTAGTAGTAGTTACTATTAGTTAGTAAACTAGTCTAAATACTATATTAGTTAAAAAGCTTAAACTATATCTTATATAAGTATTAGAATACCTCTAGTAATTCTATCTAGATATATAATATAAGCTAAGAAATCTAATATTATACTAAACATCTTATTAAGGCTAGTTAGTTAAGAGTATTACCTATTAAATTAGTTAAGTTTAAACACGCTATTAGTATAAGCTTTTCTAGTTAGCCTAGTAGAAATATTACCTAAATTTTAGTAGAGGGTTATTAAAGGTCTTATTAAGATCCTTTAATAGGTAAAGGTAATATTAATAGTAAAGGATAATATAGCCTTAGGTAGTAATACTACTAACCTTCTATATCAAATAATTAATAACTTATTATGTTTTAATAATGCTAGAGAGGCCTATAATTATATATACCTATTATAGCTTTACAATTAGAAATTTTCTAGCTTACTTATAATAAAATAGGGTGTCTAGGATATACTTATATATATAAATAACTAATTAAAGGGCTATATATTTATAACCTACTAATAAAGCTATATAACTTTATTAGGTATTACCTATACTACTAGCTTAATTAGACTCTTAGGTATAAACCTTATAAATCTTTATAACCTATCCTACTACTAACCTAGCTATTTTATACCCTTACTATTGATTTTATCCTTACTCTACTACTTTCCTTTAATAGTTTTAAATATATAATATTAGTTATTAATAAATTCTTAAAGGTAGTTACTCTTATTCCTAATAAGAATACCTAGTTAGGGAAGGACTAGGCTATTAAGCTACTAAACTATCTTACCTTATTAAATTAAAGTATTCTAAGGGTAATTATCTTAGATAGAGATAGAAAGTTTATTAGTTAGGTATAAAAGTATATTTTCTCTTTATTAAAAGTTAGCCTCTTATATTTAATAGTATAATACTTATAGTCTAATAGTATATTAAAATATATTAACTAAATAGCTAAAATAGTATTATAATATTATATTTCTACTCTAGATAATTAATAATAATAGCCTACTATTATAGATAAAATTTCTACCTTATTAAATAATTCTACTAAGTATAATTCTACTAATCTCTCTCTAACCTAGGTCCTTTATAGATTTAAAACCTATAAAGCCCTAGATCTATTATAGGTTAATAATAATAGACTACCTACTAATAAATTTAATAAGGCCCTTATTACTAATAAAGTTATAGTAATACTAGTATATCTACCTATTAATATATATTAGCTAACTTATATTAACGTAAGCGACGTAATTACTTTTACTATTATAAAAATAAAGGGCTATTATAACTCTTACTATACTCCTATATTCTTTAGTAAAGGTAATATAGTTAACTTATAACTTTATAAGGGTTATTATATCCTAGCTATTAAGTCTAAGAAAATTAGATAGTAATTTATAGGTCTATCTTAAGTAATTAGATGTATTAGCTAATTAGCTTATAAACTTAACCTTCTAAGTATTATAAAAATTTATAATATTATCTTTATAACTTACTTTAAGCTAGCTACTATCCCTACTAATAATCTATACTATTAACGCTAGCTAGTAGTACCTACTATTATTAATAATTATAAGGAATAGGAAATTAATAGGCTAATCTATAAGAGAAGGATATATTATAGTTAGGGATATTTAATATAGTATTTAGTTAGGTAGAAAAATAGTAGGCCTAAGAAAGACTATTAGACCTTAGAAAGAGAATTACTTAGGAATATTAGTAAGATTATTAAGGATTTTAATATAATATATTGCGAGGAATTAATATTAAGTTAATTATTCTTACTATTAAGATAATAGCTTTATTTATATAGTAGTATTTATTATAATCGCTTTCTATTACTTCCTTATAAAAGCCTTCTATAGCCTATCTATAATAGGCTTAGCTCTTTAGTATATAGGTAGGATTCTTATACTTAGAATAATTATCTTTCTACTATATCTTAAGTACGTCTATAGTAGTACCGGAAGTAGGTACTAAGTACTTAGGTTAGTACCCGGAGCTAGTACTAAGTATTTAGTCGGTACTAATTCTTAGTACTAAATCCTAGCTCGACGGTTAGTCTAGGCTAGATCTATATATAAATATAATTAATTAATTAATAGCTATAATAGGATAATAGTATATTTATAGTATTACCTATAGTATTACTTATAGTATGGCTATAGTACCCCTAGAATTATAGATCTTAGGGGTCTTAGAGAACTTAGCCCCTTAGTATTAGAGGTCTTAGCGGGTTTTTAGGGAGCTTAGCCCCTAGAGTAGTTAGGTTTTTAGCTTAATTACTAATCTCGTACTAAGATAGCGACCCTCTTACCTTAGTCCCTTAGACGTGTTCTAAGCTAGGCGCTAAGCCCCTTTAGATTAGTAATACTAACTACGTAGCTAGGCGGTAATATATCTAAGTATAAACTTTTCTTTTTTTAGTATTCTAGAGCTTATAGCTAATATTGATTAGTAATTTATAAGCGACCTTACTCTTTATAAATTAAATACTATTACCTTCCCTTATTTAGTATTTTAATACTAAGTTTATAAAATATTAATAACTTCGTTTAATATTAAAGATAGTAGCCCGCCTTCCTATCTCTAAGTATTATACCTTTTATTATCTACTACCCTAATAGGCTTCTAGACTTTAGTAGTCAGTTATAGATAATAATTCTATATAACGCGTATTTACTACTATTAATATTAATTATATAGCTAGAGAAGAGGAGTATTATTTTAATTAATCTATTATCTACTTATCTATTTTATTATACCCTTATACTACTACTTACCTCCCCTATTAGTATAATATTAGGTCTAGGCTATTATATTTATCCTTATTACCTAGTAGGTACTAAATAATAGCCTTTTAATAGAACTTAAATCCTATCTTATACTTTATCCTAAATATAAAGTAGATCTTATAAATCTTTATCCTTAATCCCTTATTATTATATAATAAGTGAATATTATAATATTATATATAATACTAGCTATCTTTAAGTACCTTATTACTATTACTATCTAGATTACCTATATTAGCCTATACTTTTATAATAAGTCCTAGTAGTATATATAAGGCGCGTATTATACTAGCTTTAATAAATTTTAATAAATAGTTATCTAATTATTCTTTTATACTAGTTTCCTATTTAACCCTATATATAGCTAAATTATCTAAGTAAATAGTATAATTATAAGGAATATCTAATATATATTTAAGACTAGGATCTAAAAATAACTTTAGTCTATTATTATCTAATTATTTTTCTTAAATAGGATTATAAATAAATTTCTAGGGCTTATAAGTAAAGTTATAATAATATAAGTACTAAGGATTATAAAGAATTTAAGTTACTATCTTTAACTACCTCTTCTTATAATTATTAATAATATCTAACCTAGTAGTAGATTTAAGATACTTACTTTTCCCCTTTTCCCTATTATATATCTAGTAGTAGCTAAGGTTAATAAAATAGTATCTTAAAAGTAGTAAGGGTAAATTACCTCTAATATTTTATTATTAGAAAGTACCTCCTCTATCTTTATATTACTCTATCTATTCCTATCTAGTACCTTTATATTATCTATCTTATTACTATTTTATATTTATAATTAGCTTATCTTATAAAGATAATAAGATTATAGATTTTAAGCCCTACCTCTAATTTTATCCTATTTAAGAGGTCTATTATATTATCCCTTAAAGGAATAGGATATATTATTTATAAGTAGGATAAGAAGAATTATTAAAGGTTAATAATATTATAAGGGCTAGAGATAGGGAAAAAGGGATGAACTACGTCCTTAATAATAAGTTATAAAGGTTAAAAGGTTTTAGGGGGTTAAACTTACTTAAGTATACCCTAGGTTAAGATAGAAATATTATCTTATATTTAGAGATAAAGTAAGTAGCTATTTATACTTTATATTTCCTACTATCTAGTAAGCCTAAATAGTAATTAAGATATAAGATTTATATTACTAGTTATACTAGGCCTTATCTACCCCTAGTATCCCTTATTATTAGGTAGATTACTTAAGGATCTTACTAATAAATAGTATCTAACTATTAATTTAACTATAATAATTAGGTATATAAGAAGATCCCTTAAAGTTATCTCTAGCTAGCCTACTATTAAATAATAGCCTTATAAGACTTCTTTTAAGTAAAGATATTAATATAAGGCGTCTTATAGCTTAAATAGATTATAAATATATTTATATTAAGACCTTCTTTATTATAAAGTAGATAAAGGCCTTAATATTAAAGATAATAGTAGCCTTATTCTCTATTATTAAGTATATATCCCTTATAATTAATAGCGCTAATATCCTTCTAGACCTTTATAATAAAGTTAAGTAGTATCTTTAATATATAAATTATACTAACCTTATTAAATTCTACTATTTAATATTTATTATAATACTTTACGCTAAATACTATTATTACTATCTTATATATAAGGTTATTTAGGCGGATTATCCTATTTATAAGGAGTTTATTAATATCCTTAAAGCTAGTATTTAAGTAAAGTAGAAGATAGTTATAATTACTAAATTTAATAAATATCTTTAATCTAAGTATAATAAAAGGAGGACTAGCTAGATTATAAAGTTTATATTATATTATATTATATTAAGTAAAAGATATACCCTTTAAGCTATAAATATTATAAGTTAGGACCTTAAATTATTTCTATTTTACCTTTATAAACCTAGCGCTTAAGCTAGGGGAGTTATCTCTCTCCCGCTTATACTTAGGATCTTTCCTTAGGACTACGGGCTAAAGATAAGGTAAATATTAATATATAATTAATTATAAAGATATAATCTTAACTTACTTTAATAAAACCTTTACTTTTAAGATTAATAAGTATCTTAGCTTTATTTACTAGATAAGGCTCCTTCCCCTTACTACTTATCTTAATATCTACTATATTAGACTTCTTAGGAGTAGTAGGCTTTATTAATAATAGCTTTCTAGATATATACTACTTTATAATCTTCTTAATTCTAGGGTTAACCTTAATATTAGATACTACCTCCTAGCCTATTTAATCTTTAAAAGATATTATAGTATTCTTATTAATATTTCCTTTACCCTTATAATAACCTCCTTTAAACTTAGAAATTAGTTTCTTTTCAAATTAAGCCTCTACTTTTAGAGGTATAATAGGATTCTTAACTAGATAATTATAAAGTTTATAAGGTAGATAGATATTAATAGTTCTACTAGATTTAAATATAAGTTTACTATTAATAGACTTATACTTAACTTAAATTTTAGATATAGAAGGTAATTTTTCTTTTCCTTTATATTTATTATAATTATTAGGATTCTTAGACTTAATAGTCTTTACTATAAAGCTTAATAATTTAATAGGGTTATAAGACTACCTACTAGGGCTATTAAAAGATAGAGTAGGAGTTAGAGTAAGAGATAGTATAATATTAATTAGGCTAAGTTAGTTTAATTTATTATTAGCGCTAGCGCTTTAAGTAGTAAAACTTATTATATCCTAATATAATTAAGCTAATTCTTATTATAATAAATAACTAACTTATAATTTTAATAAATATCTTAAATATCTTAGTTATAAACTTCTTACTTATACTATCTAATAATTAAGTATTAATAAATAGGGTAATATAAAATAATCTAAATAAGAAAGTAAAAATAATAATAATATAAAAAGGAATATATATACCTAAGGTAATATAAAATATAAAAGGTATTAAAGTAAGTTAGGGGTTTAAATATTTATAATATATAGGAGGGATATTAATTCTAAATTATAATATAAGATTAAGCTTATATAATTATAACTAGTAGATTAATAGCTAAGTAAACTCCTTATAAGATATAATATATTCTTATAAATATAAGTCAATATAGCTTAATAAAAGGGAGGTTAAATAAGGGCCTTAAAAGATAAGTCTTATTTATTAAATAAAATAAATAGTAAAGAGAAGACTATTTATATAATAAGTAATTCCGCGTAGTATAAAATTATTAATAGTAATTTCTATATATTTAATTACTTCTTATAAGATAGGAAAAGGTTAACTTTATATTATATCCTAGTTATTACCTTATAAGAAGATTAGCTAGGTAGTATTTAACCCTAATACCTAATACTTCCCCCTATCCCCTAAAGCTCCTAAGAGCCTAGTCCCCTTAAACTTTTATATTAATATTATATTAATTATCTTAGCTAAGGGGGGCCTAGATAACTATTTTTAATTTAATTTTAAAGCCTATTTTATAGGCCTTCTTATAACTTAAGTAAATCTTATAAACTTTAATATTAAGACCTTCCTTTTTATAGAGTTAGTATAAGCCTTAGTACTAAATATAATACTACCCTTAATCCCCTACTTATACTATTTCCCCGTTTATATTAATAGTACTTATATCCTTCTATTCCTTTATAATATTCCTTAGAGGTATTTATATTATATAAACTATACTATTTTAGTTAAATTTAATAGGCTAGTACTCCTTTCTCTCTTTAATCCTAGTATATATAATAATAAAAGTAATAGCTTTATTATCTAGATATACTATTATATTATATAAGATATCCTTAAGGTCTATAATATTACTATTAGAATATAATATAAGCTAGTTATAATTAGAAAATTTACTTAAACTATAATTATTAATAGTAGGGTTATAAAAGATATAATAATTAATATAATAATAATTAAGGGCTATCTTAATAGGATTATAAGGGCTATTCTTAGGAATCTTTAATTACTTAAATTAAGTAGATAGCTCTTTTACCCTATTATCTACTTTATATACCTTACCCTTACCCTTCTTATCTAGTTTAAATTTAAACTTAGGGGCCTTAGTTTAACTTATATCTCCTAGGTCTTTATCTCTACTTATATTTATATTTATAACTAGCTCTTTAGATTTCTTAGTTACCTTTACCTTTATATACTTTTATAGCTAGTTAATTAGTACCTTTTATTTATAACTTATAAGTAGCTTCTTTACTACCTTCTTTATATCTATTATTAATTTAGGGAGACTCTTCCTACTAGTTAATTACTATACTTAAGGACCTTTTAATAAAGATATAATAATAATAGTAATAGGATTATTAGAGATAGTTTCCTAGGTAGGTATTTTCTCTAAGTCTTTTATGTTAATAGTTTTAATAGTATTCTACCTACCCCTATTAATTATATATCTTATACTTATTAATTAATATAAATAGGCTCTTATATTTATTACTATCTTATTAAGAGTTATAAGAACTAGGTCTACTAATAGTATTATAAAATCTAAATAAAAACTTAGTATCTAAAGGGGATATTAAGATCTAACTAGGGTTTTACTTGATATTTAAGCCTAAAATTAACTAGTCTTATTAATAATAAATATATAATCTATTTAGCTTATATTATTATTTTTAAATCTAGTTATATATCCTATTAAAGGCCTTATTTACTTATTTAATCCTTAATTTATAATAGCTATAAATTTATATCTAATATTTATTAACTTAATAAGTAACCTTTTATCCCTATTAAATACTTCCTCCCCCCTAATATAACTATCTTACTTACCTTTATAATATAGATATAGTACCTTACTAGGGTTATTATTAAGCTAGATAAACTTATCTTATAATAACTTATTAAGATTATTATATATATTATTATATATACTATCCCTCTTACTTAATTTAATATAAGTAGTAAAATACTACTAATACTACCTTAATAACTATAAGAAGATCCTTAAAATTAAAGAAATACTTAAAGGTATTAATTAAGATATACCTTATTTCCTAGCTATATTAATATCTAAATAAAGTATACCTTATATATAATATTTATATAATTAATACTTTAACTAGGTCTATTATAATTTCTTATAAAATAAAGAATTTATAAAAGTAGTTAGAGATAGGAAGACTAAGTTTCTTAATAATTAGAGTTAAGATAATATAACTAGTACTTTATATAATAAGGTAATTATATTAATAGAGTATAAGGTCTTTAAATAATTTATATTATTAATAAAAGATAGTAGAATAGGTTTATTAAATTACTTTAAAAAAGCTATTATATTAATTAAAAAGCTTATACCTTAATAGTTAAGTCTTATTAAACGGGCTTATATAGAAGTATAGCCTTAGAACCTATTATTAACTAGTAAGGCTATTAATATCTAATAAATTATTACTATTTTTATATCTTTTTATTACCTATTATAACTTAATAGGGTAATAAACTTTTAAATAATCCTAGGATTATACCTCTATTAGGGGGGTACTAGGCGCTAAGTTTTAGATATACTATATTAACTTAGCTTTATTATATCTTATATTATACTCTAATAGAGGATAAAAAAGCTAATTAGTAAAGTAGAAAAGAAGGTATAACTAGTAGGCTAAGCTATAAGTAGTATTATTATATATAATAATTTTAAGTTTATAAAAGGAAGATATAAAGAATAAGTAGGTAATTAATAAACCTTTTAATCTATTACTACCTACCTTATAATTAAGGGTTATAGTTTTAATTATAAATAACTAGAGTAATATATATAATATCCTATTATAATATTTTTATCTATAAAGTATATTATAAATTATATATTATCTAGGGATAAAGAAGGCTAGTAAATATATTTAAATAAAATATATATATAATTATATATTAATTTATACTATCCCTTAAATTTAAAGTTTCTATATCTAATTATTAATTTAAGCCCTTTTTTATTTTATAAATAGAAATACTAAGTTTTTATAATATATAAAGATACTTATAATATAAAAGTTAGATCTTTAAAAGATAAGGGTCTTCCTTATAAAGTTAGTAATAAAGGATAAGAGTATAATTTCTAATAATATCTATATTATCTTTAATATATTTAGGAGGTAAATTAGGATTAGGGATAAAAATCTAATATATAATAATTTATTATAATTTATTTATAAAGATCTAAAGATATAACTATATATCTATTCTACTAAGGAATTATAATATAAGATATTAGAATAGTATTATAACTCTTTAAACTAACTCCTCTCTAGCCTAGGGCTATAATATTTATACCTAAACTTCCTATAACTTATTTATAAGATCTATTAAAGTAAGCTAGGGGTATTTAACCTATTAACCCTATAATATATAGTTAATTAATAGGATTATTTATAAATAGTCTAACTCAATAACTTTTAGGTATTAAAAGAGTTAATTATATATAGCTATTAATCTTAAATTTATAATATTTAAATATAGCTCCTTTAATAGTTAAAAATGTATTTTATAAAGATTAATAATACTTATAAGTAGCTTACTACTTAATAGCTTAATTTATAAAGTAAAGCTTTAAAGTATATATCTAAAAGAATTTATAAGTAGCTACTAATTATATAAATAAGGGTAGCGCCTCTTATATAAGATTAATAATTTAATAACTATTAAAACTTCTATAAATATATTAAGATATATTTAACCCTTTAATATATAATTAAGTATATAAATATTAATCTCCTTTATTATATATTAAGATATACCTCTCTTATCTTCTAGGCGGAGGTTATATAAATACTTAAATATATAAATATACTACTCTATATAATATACCTAATAAATAGCCTAGCGGCTACTATCTAGCTTTAAGAAGTAGTATTATTAAATAGCCTTATTAATATATAAGGGGCTTTAGATATAAATTTTAAGCTTAATTATCTACTTAAACTATTAAATAATAGCTTAAAAGTATTTTAATAAGAGTAATCTTACTTTTTAAAATATAATAATTATCTATTAGAATATTAAATATTAAATATATTATACTTCTAGGAGGTTAAAGTAATTATAAAGTTTAGCTTTAGGAAATTATAATCTATAAAATACCTATCTAAATTAGTAGCTAAGGATATATAAAGTATAATAATAAATTTAAGTAATAAATTACTTTAGAAATTAGAGTATAACTACTTCTTATTATATCCTATAATAGACTTATATATTACGGGGCTTAATTAACTAAGGGAAAATATCTTAAAGTATAATTAATGATATATATTAAAAGGGGATATAAAAGATAATAATATTAATAATTTAAAGGTTAAAATATTAATATATAATCTAGTTAAGGCCCTAGCTAGTCTAATTATATTTATAAAGATACTTTAATATATAATAAGAGCCCCGCTTAAATATATCTTTATATAATATTAATAGTAAAATTATATAATATAACTTTAACTTATATTTATATAAGGATATAATAACTTAGATAGAAGCTTCTTTATCCTTCTAATCTTTAATAATAATAAAAATATAAAAATATTAAGAGATTATACCTCTAAGGCCTATTAATAATAGGGACGAGTTACTAGCTTAATAGTATTACTTAGTATTTATATTAAAGTAGGTAGTACTCCTATTAAAGATTAAGATAGTATAATATTAGTAAAATTAAGAGTAGATATAACTAGATTAAGTATTATTATATTTATAATACTAGGTACTATAAATACCCTAAGAGATATTAAGGGGGTAGTCTACCTAGCCCTTTTTATAATATACTCCTTTATTAATAAGCTAGTTAGTTTTCTCTACTTATAACTATTTCTATTACTAGGTATTATATCCTTATTAAGGTTAATATATATTAACTAGTTATATTTATAACTCTTAAACTCTATCTATTTAATATTTAGATCTAGGTCTTAAGTTTGTTTTTATTTAATAGTATAATATTAGGTCTATTCCTTAAAGATAATACCTCTTTTATTTAGTAAAGTATAAGCCTTTATAAAGATTATAATAATCTTAATATAATACTTATAAATAGAGGCCTACTTATATTTAACTTACTATTATATAGTTAGCTTATTATAAATATATTTACCCTAGTTAACTAGAGATATTAATATACTATTTAGTATAATAATACTAGGGAAATAAGCTAAGAAAAAATTAGGGTATTAATTATATACTTTCTTCTCCCTCTACTCCTTTAATTAGTAAAGGATCTATAGCTAATAAAGTAAATCCTTAACTAAAGGCTTCTTTAATTAAATATAATAATTTATATTTACTTATAAGTTAGGGTTATATATTAAATAATAAGGGTTTAGTTTAATAAATAAAGATATATAATAAATATTATCTTCTAGGAAATCTAACTTAATATAATATATATAGTTTCTTTATAATAGGGTATTAATAAGGTCCTATTAACTAGCTAGTAGGTCCTATTAATAATTAATATCCTTTACCTTTTTTATCCCTCCTAATTATATAATATTTAGATTAATATCTATTTATATAAACTTATTTATAATATTTACCTTCCTACTACTTTTAGGGCTAATATATTATAGGGGATAGAGTAAGATAAACTACGCCTAACTAATATTATAATATATTATCCTACTTATACGCTAGAAAAGCTTTAATATAATTAATAAAAGTAGCTACTATATTACTCTTATAATATCTAGGTTATTAATATTAAGGCTATATATATTAATTATAACTAGTATCTTTAGTCCCTTATATTTAATAGATAGTATCTTAAAATATATAATAACTCTAGTCTTATTTTAGGTAGTTATATTAGTAAAGAATAGAGATACCTAGTAATATAATCTAAGGGAATACCCTAGTTAATTTATTTATATCTTTAATAAAATATATATATTATAAATTAATTTTATAAAGTCTATAAAGATAATTATTCTAAGTATATTATATAGACTATAAACCTCTTTAAGTAAAACCTATTAAAGATTTAATATTATAAATATAGCCTCTTATAAATAGCTAGTTTATATATATATCTTAAACTGATTTAATACTATCTTAATAATATAATAATTAGCTAGGAATTTATACTATTTTTAGATAACCCTAAGAGTTATTTTATCTAGTATTATAAATACTCCTAATATAGGTATATTATTAGGAAGTTATAATTAAAAGATATTAAGCTAGTAATAACTTAGTTTAAAGTCTTATTAATTAGAAACTAGGTACGCCTTATTAATAGCTAGAAGGTATAGACTTATAAAAAAATTAGGGTACTTTAAGATATTTTAATTAAAGGCCTTTAATATTATAGTTTTAGGGCTTATAAATACTATAAAAGTTATCTACCTATATAAAGGATAAGAGGTTAGGGGATATATTATAAGTATAGTAGCTATTATAAATTATCTTAAGGTTAAAGCTTAAGTTAGTATCCCTATTTAATATAAATAGCTTATAACTACTAACTACTTATAGTTTTTTATACTATTCCTCTTCTAAAGTATTAAGTAGTATAAAAACTAGTACTTTCCTTAATAAAAAAAAAAGTAATAGTACTACCTAGAAGATAATACTCTTTTTAAACCTTATCCTAATAATAAAGATAATATCTATCTCCTTCCCTAATAGGGTTTCTAGTATTTTAACTTACTAGGCCTTTATATTAAAATTAAACTTATCCTTTATTCTTATAATAATAAGCTCTTAATTAAGCTAGCTTATTAGATCTTTATCTATTTTAAAACTCTATTATAATTATATTAGAATTAGCGCTATATTAAGGGAGTAAGAAGGTACCTTAAAGTCGCGTTTATATCTATTAAGAGTACTAGGTATCTAAATAATAGGCTTTAATATTAAGAACTAGCTATTTAACGCGCTAAGGGAAATAAAATAGAGTAAGGGTATTACTATTACTACTATCTAACTATTAAAATTCTATCTAGATAATAAGTTAATAATTATTAATAAAGATACTAGATTTTTATTAATATTAAACTACCTTTTTAGTAAGTATATTAGATTTAATATAAGTAAAAGTATTAAAAACTAATATATTATATAATATATAAAATATAGTATAAATATAATTACTATATAAAGTATAATATTAATAGTTTAAAAGGATAAATAAAAAATTTATATAGCGCGTTACTAAAAAATAGGATATCTAGTAAAATTATAAAAGTTTACGCTTAAACGTACTACCCTCCTATTACGTAGTTAGCCTTACTAACCCGAAGGGGCTTAGCGACCGGCTTGCCCGGCTTGACACGTCTGAGGTACTGAGGCAAACCCTCTAGTAGTGAAGTCTTTTCTGTTCCTAGCCTTTTGGCTCAGTGGAGTCTTTCCTGTTCCCAGCCTTGTTTGAGGCCTCATGAACCTTGAACTCTCATTCGAAGATTAACAATGGAATCCTAGGGTCTAAATTGAATCGGAACAATGCGAATAAAGACAATGCTTATCAGCTGAATGAAGCACCCTCATAGGCAATACGTGAAAGAAAGCAGTACAAACAATCGCAGCCTATCTCGACTTCCTTTGTTCTCGAGGACGACGGCTCGTTGAAACATTCCCTCGATCTCCCCCCCCCCTCACTCTCCTCTTCTACTTTCACCTACATACCACAAGCATCACACAATAGCATTCTTCATTCACAGCACCTCGAAAAAGAACAAAATTCATTAACCAACACTCAAGAGCAATTCTAATGCCGGCATTTATAAAGATTGATACTAGATTCAGCCGACAGGTTCCTAGGTCTCACCCTCGAATAGCTCGGAAGGACACTATTGTGGTAATTTGGCAATGCAGAAGTTGTGCTTATATCTGCATTGATGGAGTTGCACTATCCGAGGTCAAGTCTGCGCCCCAGCCAATGAGAGAGTGTCTTGTTGATATATGGACACACCATGATAATGACAGTGAGTTAGACTGCCAACACAGCAGGATGTGTGAATTTGTTCGTCGGGATCGAATTTCTCAGGAATCGTTATGATAAGCGATACACGGCCGTGCTAGATGCTTCTGAGACGTTGTTTAGACATCATGATTTGTGGTTGGAGGGTCGTGATCATACTGACTGTGACAGCAGTAGTGTAGGAAATCGACCACTTAGTTTTATTAGAAGATTGAAAGAATTGGAGGAAATGGCTTTCCAGAAATCAATACGATTCTGATCCAGTGATGATGCAAATCTCACTCACTCTTGAGATCGTCCAAGGCCTGCTCTTTCTTGTCATAGTACCTCGTGGGCATCTTTCATGTGCAACGGGTTGTGGCTGTAACGTACTTCTTGGGCAATGGCACTTGGCCTTGGCCTTGACCTGGACATGTACGCGGAATAAGATCTCGATCGTTCTGGTCGCCTTATCATCTCCTAAAGGCCTTCAATTTCCATCTCCTTTGTCAACGTCAGTATAACCGCTCCACTGGGAACAGATTCTACTGACCACCACGCCTTGAAATCCTGCGTTCTCACATTGATCCCTATATCTACCAACGCTTTGGTCGATAGATGAGTGTCGTAAGCTGCGCGGGATCAAAGGTTAACGCCGCTATTGAAAAGTGAACAATCTAGGATATTGAGATAACAAGTACAAGCCGGGAGCAGGGGTTCACCGAGATACTGGTTTCTGAGCATGCTGAACGTTCCAGATGGGTGCGGATGAAGAGAAAGGTGGGATCCAGGTATACGTACGGCGCTGTACGCTTGCTATGGGGCCACCACCCTGGCTGTCTGCTAGTACCCCATCCATCGGCAAACCCATGAGATCACCAAATAATTGACAGATCTCGTACTTTGTCATTTTGTCCTCGGATGAGAATTGCAAAACCACAGGCAATCGCTGGCGAATTTCCGGGCTGTCTAAATATGTCCTAGATACGTCAAGGCACACGCGCGCGACGTCTTCTGTGTTTGTAGGGTATCGCTGCGCCCAGGCATCGATCTTGACCTTAGCACCCTTCTCTTGTGATTTCCATAGAGCATCCATCAGGACATTGACAGCGCTGTCCTTTGGCTCATCAGCCGGACCATATAACACGGGCACCCGTAATACGACGCCTAAACCCGTCCCTTGTGTAGCTTCCAGTATCACCTTCTCCCCATCAAGCTTCGTTTGTCCATAGAGATTAGTAGGACCTGGCTTCGCGTCCGCTTCGTAAGGTGCATCGCCTGGCGTTCCAGGAAATACATAGTCGGTCGAGATATAGATGAGCAAGATGCCTTGCCTGAATGTCGCTTCGGCTAGATGCTTTGAGGCTTCCACATTGATAAATCTTGCGTTGTCTGGATCGGCATCACATCTATCTGGAAATCGGTTTGCAGCACCTGTGATAGAACACGTGTGAGCTTGCCACGGACAAAGGGAGAGGTGTCAGGGTAGACTCACAATGCACCACAACTTCTGGCCTTGATTCCAAGGGCGTCAGCACGGCTCATTACCGGAAGCAGCATACACTTTACAGCATGATCTGAAGAGGAGCCTACTTGATCTTTAGAAGTACAGATGTTACTTCAGCTGGTACAGTCAAATCGATCTTCAGAATGCTTGGAGGGTTGGCTCGAGTATGTCCTGTGCCCACAGTGTTCCATCCTTCTGACTGAAAAGCCTGCACCACCTGACGTCCAAGAAAGCCGCTGGCACCTGTGACGAGCGCTGTCCTGGTCATGACCTAAACGCAATATTTTCTTACTGTTCGCGCATAATAAGTGGTCAAAAAGACGATACCTGAGGGAAGAGATGACTAGGGTAACGACTGGCCAGTGATAGAGTGACATACATAACCATTGATAGTGTGCGTTCGATGGCGCACAACTATGTGGTAGTTACTCTACATCTTGTAGTGTAAGTCTCTTCTTTACAGTCATCCGTCAAGGACAACAAGCAATGAAAAGGTATACCAGTTCGAGACTGATGAAATTGCCAAAAATTCCCATACGATCCGAAGACCATATGAAGTGGTCATAGTATAGTTTTCAACTAGCAAAAACGCGATCTCGGACGAATCCTCACTGATGCGCGTATTGCCCCTGCACTCAGATGAAGAAAAGGGGAAAAAGCGCATAGGGAGTTTGGAGCAATTATAAGTACTTTCGACACGAGTGCCGGGTAACAGAGGTGACGATAAACTTTGGTCAAGCGAGCAGGACTCGAGAGAACGTAACAAATGAATAATTATGATCCGCCAATATGGTTGGTTGTCATAGCTTCTGAGAGACGCAATCTATCAAGCTAATAGACTATCTATCTTGGATCACAACTGCACCACTCAACGATCTCCGGGAAAGCGGATTCAAAGATGTATATCCAGCATTTGACACTCAATTCTACTGGGTCCTACGATCCCAACGCTACTTCAGACGGACCATAATGGGAAGTGCCCTACCGCAAACCCTATGCACTCACTGAACCTGTGGAGACAAGTCTAGGCATCACATACGCATTCAATGCTTCCAAAGTAGTCGTGCCTCTTTGTGGGCACGCTTGACTCAGACTATCGTCTTGAAGCATAGGCGGCTTAGAGGTTGGTAATCACCGAGGTCGTACCAGAATACTCTGGATCAAGACGATACCCTACTAGATACGACCTCTTAGGTTGGGATATAATGGACGGCGTGAGCACTGATGCATGTTATAGATCCTCATCCTCATCATCTAGTAGCTCCTCCAGCAAAGAATCCTTTCCATTCGTTACACCCTCATCCTCTGTCACCTCAATCTTGACGTCGTCCTCACTTGCCAGCACAGAATCTTCGACCTCTCGACCTTCCACCACAGTCAAGCAGTCATCATTACTTGTGGTGGATGTCTTTACTGAGCTTCCCTTCCCTTTCCCTGATTCACCCATAACTTTACCCAAGGCCAAGTGCAGTTTGTTGAGAGCATTGCGTGACCCAGCGTCAGCAGCAATTCTGTCAATAATGGCCTCGTTAACTAGAGCGTTTGTGGTCTGAAGCTTGTCGACGCTCGAATTGGCTGTGATGTATAGCTTGCCAAGCATGACGATGAGTGCTTTTCGGTATACTTCTGGATGAGGCGTTAGCATGACAGTCTGTTCCCTTGTGAAAGCGACCATACTCGAGGGTCCTTGAGTCATTGCCTGTTCAAGAAGGCTGTTCGCGAGGTCGAGATGGATGTCTCCATTAACGGTTTTCATTTCTTTCTTTCCAGTCTCATTCCAGCTAACAGAAGCCTCATCTTGGACCACAACCTTTCTAGCATCCGTCCAATCTACGAGCATATTCCCGATTGTACTCAACCTTACCATATCTTCACCTTCGTCAAGTTCTTCGCTCAGATCTACAAGTGTATGCATGACCGCTGCCGCTACACGGGCCATTCTCCTCATATTCTCCCGACGACTGCAGCAGTATACTGGTAAGAAGTAGTTCAATGCTTGTTTGACACCCGCATTGTCCTTCGTTGCCGGGTCAAAATAGCAGATTACGATCTGCTCAAGCAGGTCCTCGTCATTAATGACCGAGGTGAGCATCAATTTGCAGATTGCCGTGATAGCGACCAACTGCACCTCCGGAGTGTGCTCCGCTTTCAAACCCTTCGCGAAAATTTTTAAAATCGGTTTCTGCAGATTAGCTTCGGCATCTTGCACAGCAAGCAGACTTGGATGGATCGTTAGTACGTCTGTTATGACATGAATCGCTGTGACTTGAAGAGCATCATGGCCCTTGTTGAAGCAGTGGAGAAAAAGAGTCAGGTTTTCTTCCGCCAGTTTCTGTTATCGAAAACATTAGCACATTTCAAAACACCAGCCTCTGGTTTCTGGTGTACCTTGTCGAGAAGACAGCAAAGCCCCAAGCACACAAGTCCGCTCTCCCTGATCGGTGCCTCATGGCTTCTGACGGCGGGCACCACGAGGTTGTTGAGCATTGTCACCAAGTGTAGGTTGCGCTGCATATTGCCCTCAACGTTTTGTAACATGCATTGAGCTATATGCAAGCACTTCATGTTGATCATGATCTCCTTGATGGCTTTGGCTTCGTCCTCGTCCTCGTTTCCACCCCTGTTGTCGACAAGGTCCCGAGGTCCTTTGTCTTTTCTGGGCGTTGTGTCAGTCAACTCAGATCGTGCAGAATGAAAGCTCTCATCCTGGTTATCCCCCACGGGCTCATCAAATGCGATAGCATCATGGACTTCAGCTACTGCTTCGAGCACGATACCACAAAATTCTCTTTCTCCCGCCTGTTCTGCACCGCAAACCCTTCGAAGAACGTCAACAACGAGCTTAGTGATCTCATTGGGTAATTCGGCAATCGCTAACGTCTCCCTCAATAGGGAGAACATTTTTCTGCGGCCAACTTCATCACTGTAATCCAGTGACTTCGCGATGTGCAGGAGTTGCTCTACAATGAACTCTTGCTCAATTGTATCTTCCTCTTCCTCCTCTTCTTCTTCCTCATACTTGTCATAATTGCTTCGCAGAGATTCGATCAGATCATTAGTGTATCTTTGCAAAAGGAACGCAAGCTTCGTGACTTCAGGCATCTTCTCCTCGATCATGATATCAAGCTTTCCATCACCTTCGAGGCGACAATAGTCGTTGTAGGTTCTGGCTAGGAATATCTTCTCCGGACCTAAACAGGCCCAAAATGGATCATCAAAGCTGATCGCTTCTTGATAGTCGGGTCGTCCTCTCCAGAACTCTTCCATAGCTTCCAAGGCTACGCCCTCTTCGACGCCCGAATTGACGACATCAATACGCTCTAGAAGCTCTAGAAGGCCGTCGATACTCGGTATTGTGGCTTTCGGCTGATCACCTCCATCGCCCATCGGATATGGTCCGACACAGTCAGCAATCCAGCGCTCTCGGAAAAGCTTAGTAGTAGCTTTGCGGACATTCTCATCACGGTCACGCAGTCCCCATCGAAGCAGCTTTTCTCTCATAGATAAGGACAGATGACGGAAGTCTCCCAGGGCAGGCAACAAGCGAGAATACAATGCTCTCCGGGTTGCTGGGTCCACATCTCGAGCTCGTTCAAGCAGGAAAGGTAGTGTTCCAGGTGTTAAAGGGAGATTGAGTAGTAGTGAACGGCGCACGTCTGCGCTTGGGTCATTTTGAAGAACGTCCAGTAATTTCTCCAGAAGCCCGTTCGCACCGTCATCATCACTATCCAGACCCCCGTGGTCTCCGTCATCATCGTCACCCGCAAGGCGTCCAAGACCTAGCGCCGCTTGAATTCGAATCATCGGCTCCTTGTCTCTGATTTTCTTGAGGAGCCCCATCTTCAACAGGTGGTAGTATTCATCATCAATTGAATCCAATGAGTTGATTATATGGGCGACGAGTTGGGTTGCGCGGTATCTTACATTTTTCTCCTTCGAGCCTAGCAACGGGATTAGGATAGAGAGGATGTGAGACGTCAGTCGTGTGCTCGCCGTCTCCGCGAACGAGCTGGTATTATTGAATCCCGATTCCGAAACCAAGGCTGCATCTTTTTCACTTGCATGACGCAAGAAGAAGCCCAAAAAGCGCACAAGACGGTCTCCTACACCTTCGCTTTTCTTGACCACCATCAAACGGATCACGCATCGGGCAATCTCGACATTAAAGTCATCCTCATCACGTTCCTGATTATTCTCCTTGCCAGGGCGCGTCGGTTCGTAGACACAAGACTCTTGGATCTTCCTCAAGCTAACAATCAACTTTCGATGTCCAGCAGTAGCCTTTTGGGCATCGCTGAAGACAGTACAGATCTGAGTGCGCAAGGCAGAAGTATGGGTCCCTTCCAGGTCAATAATTGTGGGAGATGCAGTGGATCTGCGCGAGGCCACCGCATTATTGGAGGCCTTGTGCGAGATAGGTGGATTCCTTGAGGTGCCTGTAGAGACTTTGCCTGGCATTTTGGAAAGATGAAGAATTTAGTACGGAGCTTCTTACGGGAAGTATTGCGGACGAGTTTCTCAAAAGTCAACATAGTTGTAAACAGATCCACGAAACGCCAAGGCGGGACAGCGCTATCTTAACCCTAAAACTAGAATAGAACAGAACTAGTATTTTGCGACTTCAATAGTAAGGTAAACCTGCGAACCATCCCCTGTGCAGTAGTCAACTTTTCCAGTAATACAGGGGCGTAACGTCTTGATATTTTAGTTCGAGATGATAGCTAACCCATCACCAACTTACATCCTCAATATTGTTATCAGGAGCAAAAGATGAAGATTCATAAACAGGCGAGTTCAGTGCCAAGGAATTGCAAGATCAATTTTGCGTCATGCGGGGAATTAATGCGCAAATAATAATACTGTGGTTTTGACAACAGACTTGTTTTGTAGCAAACATTTTCTGTTCCCTTCGACTAGCAAGCCATGTTCAGATATGGCGTGCGACGATTCACTACCACAGCATACAAAGCAGTTGAACATGCACCCAAACTGAATATGGCAAGTGTGCAGCTAGCAAAGGCTCAGGGTTATGTCAATGGCTTCGTCGGAGGTAATACCACCGTTACGCGTAGGCCCACCGTGAACCCACTGAATCGATTGTAGCGATTGGCGATACCCCACTCATTCGACTTCAACGACTTTCGGACGAGACAGGTTGCGAAGTCCTGGGTAAAGCGGAGTTCCAGAACCCTGGAGGCAGCGTGAAAGATCGCGCCGCGCTATATGTGGTTAAGGATGCAGAAGAGAAGGGTCTATTACAGCCAGGTGGGACAGTCGTTGAGGGCACTGCTGGCAATACGGGTATCGGGCTCGCCCACGTATGTCGGTCCAAAGGTTACCAACTTGTCATCTACATGCCGGATACGCAATCCCAAGGCAAGGTCGACTTGTTGAGATTACTTGGGGCAGAAGTCTACCCCGTACCTGCTGTAGCATTCGAGAACCCGGAGAACTACAACCACCAAGCCAAGCGACACGCACAGCGCACCGATAATGCAGTATGGACGAACCAATTTGATAACATTGCCAACAGGAGAGCTCACATTGAGACCACTGGACCAGAAATATGGCATCAGACAGGTGGGAAGCTTGACGCATTTACTTGTGGGACAGGCACTGGTGGCACATTGGCTGGTGTGACAAGATATCTCAAAGATGTATCCGATGGAAGGGTCAAAACCTTCCTTGCGGATCCTCCGGGCAGCGTATTACATTCCTACATAACGAGCGGAGGACAGTTGACAGAACGGAGTGGATCAAGCATCACCGAAGGCATTGGCCAAGGTCGAATAACAGATAATCTTGCACAGGACATCGATCTTGTGGACGGAGCATTACATATAAGCGACGAAAAAAGCATAGAGATGGTCTATCGCTGCCTAGATGAGGAGGGTCTTTACCTAGGGGCAAGCTCTTGCCTGAATGTGGTGGCAGCGAAAGAGGTAGCCGAGAAGCTGGGTCCGGGGAACACTGTGGTTACGATCCTGTGCGACGGAGCATATAGATACGCTGACCGACTGTTCTCCCGCAAGTGGTTATCCGACAAAAACTTACTACGCGTGATACCGCCTCACTTAGAACGATACATTGTCTTGGAATAGGGTTCACTCGAGAAAAAGCCACTCAGGAAGCTTTGAGTGGCTGTAATTCGCGTGCCTTGTCCGCTCCAAGTATGTGATGCTAGAAATACGCCCTTCGGAGCTCTTCTCAGGGACCCCCAAATCTCCAATGCCGGTCATAACGAGGTGCTTGACGATATGTTGAATATCTCGCCATGTGGGATGCTAATGCTTTGGTGCGTGTAGGGGCTTACTCGAGGTGAGTAATTCCCAGGGACACCCGGGCTACGAAGCTGTTCCCGTGATCATGGTTGTAGTAGCTCATTTTCTGCTAAAGTTCAGATATATGAAATCTGCGCGCTTTGAGTTGAAAGCTCCTTCACAACAAGACGATAGTTGTTGACTTTGAGATATGCGCGCACGCGGGCAGCAGTGGTGGTGGTGAAAGTATCAATCTCCAGGCAGTGATCGCAAGGCGAACGACCAACGTAATACTCATTCATTACAATGCCATCACTGCGGAACTTCCCGCCATCCTACTTTGAATCCCAGACATTGGCCTGGGCCTACGGTAAAGGGACGGCATAGGTGGAGAGGCGTTGTGGAAGACGAATGGCAGAATTTGGTAATTTAATTATTAACCTTTCGCCAATATGTACTTCACTTGTATTCCATGAACGGGAAGTTTAGATTGAATGCCAGCCTCTTCCCACATCTCTGCTAGCTTTAACGCTATGCAAAAATTGACAAAAAAATGCTGTATAATTTTTCTCCTTCCATCCTATATATTGCTCCCACGGTTGCCAGCCTCAGTGCTTGACGGATAGAGAACATAAGAGCTAACCCCATATGGACCCTGTTAGGCTTCTTTGCGTGACTTCAGTGTTGCCACGGTAGCCAAACCCGCCATGGCTCTCCCTACATCCTTTCGTACGTGACCTGAGTGGCTCGTATGATGTCCTAGATCCTCGTTCACAGCATTCTCGATGTCTCGACCTGATGCTGTCGCAGTATTGGGCCACGTAGACGCCGGAGTGGGTCCGGCAGTTCGTGCTGGACTAGCGGTATGTGCTTCCATGTTGGTGAGGCTCAAACTGCGTCTCTGCAACTCCCTTGACGCATCCTTGTCCTCATTCTTGTGTAGCGCCTCACTTGGAAGCATGATGGCACGATCGAGCCCGTACGGAAGGCCACGGTGGCGGCCGCGAATTTGCATGGCAATAATGACGAGCTTGGAGATGACTTTGAATTCGGCGGAAAAAGATGCGTCAATATTCGGGTAGCCGAGCGAAAGCCCTACTGTTCCATAGGCTGAGACTATTTCGAAAAGAACAGAGAAGAGCGTGAACGCATACTCGTTTGTATTTGCCAGCCGATTGCCTTCGGCGACCGCGATGACGAATAGTCCGAGGAAGATATACCACAGGTCAAAACTCAGCTGACGACGCAAGTGAGCCCCCAGATAGCTGGGCCCTTTCTCGGCTTCCTCCTTGTCGGAAGAAGACCCATATACACCTAAACTCTTCTCCTCATATACATTTGTACGTCGTACGGATATAGCAATCGGGAAAACGGAGATATACATCATAATGAGATAAGAAACTTGAATACCAGGGTGGAGACCTGAAATGGCAACGGAAGCTGTACCTGCGGTACGTGTACTAACAGCTTGGAAGAGACCATTCAGTACCCTATAACCAGGGGGATTAATGCTCGTAACAGTCGGATCGTGAATCTGCGTCCAATTTTAGCAAAATCGAGAAAGGTGATTAGCCTAAGATACATACGTCAAGGATGATAAAGAATATCATGTCGACCCCGTTCAGGAAGACTAGAACCCAGAACAACCACCAAGTTGCCAAACCCGGAAATAGGAGCGTAAAGCATCGTCTGGGGTGATCAAGTAGGAACCGAAATTCTTCCCAAACGCCACTACTGCGAGGTACTACGTTCGATGCAATCCAAATCACGAAGCGAAGCATGCAGGGAAACCCCGTGTTACCGATGACGATGAGAAATGAGCCCAGAAGAAGTGGTACGACCGCCTCTTGGAACGATGCCATGGAGTCTGGAGTAAGCGTGAAGCCGACATCGTTGAACATAGTTTGAGGAGTGAAGATGCCCCTGACTTCTACGTTAGCTATTTTTGTGGAAGATGCGGGGCGAGTTTCATACCACCAAGTCCGTGATTGACCGTCCTTATCAATTATGGATCCCCATGTGTCGGTACGGATAATCCACGGGACTAGGATAATTACACCGAGTAAATGGAACAGGACATAATAGGCTTCATAGTAATCAACGCTATTAGCAAGGTAGATAGCTAGACGTAACAAGGTACTCAACTCACAAACAAGAACGATAGCCAGTGTCTTCAATGATCTATATTCAATACCTCCAAGCTCTTCTCGCTGCTCCTCAGTCAAATCTATGAATTTAGAATTCCTTCCGATCGTTGGCTGCCAGCTAAGGTATGGTGTAGCTAGCGACTCGTTCTCCGTTGAACCCCAGCCTTGCAAGCTTGAGAACGTACCCGTGCGAGCTCTCAGACGGTTAGGCTCAGCGTTGTTGTCATCAGTGGGCGCTGATTTTTGCTTTTCCAAATCACCGCTCTTTCGTACTGAAAACTTTGGGAATGTACCTGTTTTCGCCCGAAGGTGGGGATGATCAGGCTCATCACTTGTGACCTTGCGTTTCACACCGTCTTCATTCACAGTCTCCTTCATCTCCAAGGGACTCGTTAGCTGATCAGTGAGCTGCCCGCCATCAATGTCATCATTGAGTGGCTCCGGCACGCTACCGCGGTCAAAGTCTCTGGGGCCGGGTATCCGAAGCGCTCCTCTATCTTTAGGGTTTCTTTGATTCTCCAGAAATTTAAGGTGCGATTCTGGGCTTAGACGTTGGGGCAAAATGGTAGGCCTCGAGTCCTCTCCTTCAGATTTGGTGACCTCGTCCGCGAAAGTGATGTCTCGACGTAAGGTTGACGGCTGCTGGGGTGACCCATTGACGGTATGGAGAGTATCTTCTGATGTATCCGATTTGTCAACCGTGTCCGGCTTCTCCGTATTTACTCTCTTGCCGTTGCTGGTTGCATCTACGTCCCCATTGTGTAGCACCACTATATTACGACCGCGAAGACCCGCTTCCGCATAACTAGGTTCTACGTCATCCACGGGCTCAGTTTTGCTTCGTGACTTCGTGCGTCGGAAATTACGAGCCTCCCGCACAATATTTTGAAACCTCCGCTCAAACCAATAGAGCCTGACAAAGACCACGAATGTGTTGATGAAGATAGGCGTGCAGATCATCCCCATGAAGTAGAGGACAACCTACCGGATAAGTCAATGTCTGGCGTTGAATTCTAAAGGGAGAAGGTCCCAAACCTGCTGATAGGTATTCATATCATTGATGTTCACCCTACCAGAAACTCAGCGTGCGATACAACGTGATCGGGTATAGGTGCATACGTATTAAGTCCACTCTGTGTAGCAGCGCCACTGGCAAAGAACAGAGCATCGATGTACGCTAAGCGACCCGCTGGGTACAATAGAATCGAGCCCACTATCGCGGCGGAGAGTATGTAGATATCTGTACAGGAATTGGTGTTGAAGTGAGCCTAATTCCTGCTGCTGATAGAAGAAACATACAATGTATAGTAATGAAATTGAGTTGGCGCTTCCTAACGATCGAGCGAGGGTTGTGCGTCTTGAGCCAGTCAAATGACTCGACAATAGGGTCGAACATGTAGGCGGTGTTTACGAAATTCTGACCATCAGGTATAAAGATGTTTAGCTCTTAGGAAGGATTTGCTTTGGCGATATGAAGCTGGCTCTGCAGGAGCAGCAGCAGGAAAAGGAGGGTCCTTCTGGCCGGTAGAGCACAAGACCTCGTTGCCCGCGTTTCGCCTCCTAGGGTGATCATTGAGAAGCAAAGTCATCATCAGCTGTTGTGACCATTGGTTGACTGGTTTATATTTGGCGGTCTTTGCCTTTCTGTCGCAAGAGTTCGTTGCTTGACGCTTACTCAGCACGTTCTGATTGGAGACAGCTCCGCAGAGAAATAAGGTTTGATATGGCTGGCGGGCCGGGCGATACCCGTCGAGTCTTGCACTAGTGAATTACAGTACCGATACGGAGGTACGGAGTAGAGGTTGTATTGATTGATATCCATCTTAACCAATCTCGCTCGCGTTCCTGAATTTTCTAAACCCTATGTTCTGCCTGCATGAATTGCGACATCACTTCCTAATAGACTTCAAATACGGCGGCAATAATTCTCATAGTGCAGCGAACAATGTATCATTGTCTACACTATGAATATGGCAAGAGACGCACAGATTTCTCCGGTGGAGATACTTCACGTTCCTCTACATTTTCTGGATGATCCTATGTAGGGTGCTATCGCCCATATGTTAAAGCAGACCTGGGCGTGATCCCAGAGGTTCCACCCGAATGGAGGCTAGCGTGTCATCCAATATCGCTTCTCTTCCACCTCGAATGTCAATGCTTCATTTGGGGGTATTGGTCCTCATCACCGGTAGTCTGATCTGTTCCTCCATATTATGTATTGAATGAGAATGATAGGTATTCGCTATCGCTCGACTCTCTAGCTTAACGTGAACTCATTAGACCAGATTCTCGGTGGCTACCACGAGGATCAGTATCACTGTTACTCTATCGTTGCGCCATGTTCTGCGGTATGAACTTCACAACGACTGGCATAGAGTTCGGGACATCGAGACCTCGCATTACCCGAGTAGAACACTACCCACCACTAACCGCTGCTATACCGGAGACCGAAAGACAGCTTGCCTGTGGATCTCCAATCTTGGCGACCAAGGCCACTCAATCGGAGACCATGGCTGTAGTTACACCGCAATCAGTCCTAAAAAGAGCCGCTCAAGACCCGTCAGCAAAACCCAAGAAGGCTTGCAAACAGGCTCATGTCGAGGAGCCGAAATGCTCCTCGTCTTCGTCTTCGACATCATCATCCTCTTCGTGGTGCTTGCCTTCCTCACCGTCTACCATTAATGCCAATGGCCAAGACCGCCATTTGGCAGAGCCATTGAAAGCAAACAAGTGGAGCAACGCTGAGCCGTCGGGATTTATGAACGTTAACGGCCAGTCGTGCGAATCGACGAAGAACGTTACGAGTAAAGCTGGTGCTGCGAATCAACCAAGGTCAAAGAATCCGAAAATTTTAGCGAGTCGCGGAAATCACCAATCCCGAATTACCTCGCAACCTGTCAACAAGAAGGCAATCAATGGTCTGCCTGAGAAGCGGGTGAGATTCGCGATGGACATTCAGGAACGAAATGTGTCAAGGCAACCGGAACCTCCGAGTGAGACCTCGAGTTCAGACGGATCCGATTGCTCGTACATAGACCTACCGATACGGACCCGCCCGGAGGATGCCTTTTCTGGACACTCTCATCCTGTTGCTTCGCAACCATACAGATACTGGCCAGCTTCTATGACGATACTTCCCCAGCCAGCGAAGCGCTTTGCAGATAAGCCAACACCTGACTTACCTCCTCGCTCGAAAGGACAGCCAGGAATCTCGAAGACACCATCTAAGACTAGAGCCCCAGAGCCGATTGTTGTAATGGGGTCAGGTTTGAAGAAGAGCAATCACAAGGTGCCATCTTCCGAACACCCTGCTGTCCTGAAATCGGCCTTGAAGAACCCGTTCATTGGGCAACATTCCACAGCGTCCAATGACGACAAAGAGAACAGCCTACAGTATGACGAGCGTCTAGGTTTGACCTTCCGGGACCTCTGAGGTACGCTTACCAACGTTTTGCGACCACGCTACTTGCAATTGTCTAAAGATGACCTGGACCTTATTCTCTGGCCGCTGGGAATATCTCGATCCTTTCTTTTGCCTTTCTGAGGACAAGCTTGCTTATCGTGGCCTTTGTCCCCACAATCATAGCATGTTCTATCACCTTTACCACTGCCGGGTCCGCTACCGCCCCCTCCACCACCAGAGATGGATGCTAATCTATTCAGCTTGACCCCCTTCTTTCTCCGTCTCTCTGCAAGCCGCGCCAACTCAGCCTTCTCCACCTTCCTGAACAAAGTTTGGGGTCAGCGTTACCGTTGACCTTCGCATAGGAAGGGGCTGAGCTTCAACACATGTCTCAGACCACCACATTCTTCGGGAATGATTGCTCCAAAAATGCATACCTTTTTTGTTTCCGGTCGAGGCGTTGCGCGATCGTACGCTCAAGGACTTCATCTTTCGGAGCCCGTCTCAATTCTCCAGTTCTTGCGGCTTCGTCGCTGTTGTTGCCATCTTCGCTATCTTCGTCGCTAGTGTTCGAATATTCTGCTGTGGAGGATGAGGGCATCTCTGCTGTACCGTTCTGATGCTTCTGTATGTGTATTGTATTTATTAGCTTTGCAACTTTGAGATTGTATGTTACTGGCGATTTTATGAATACATAGTGGCATGAGTCTAAAGCAGCTTTCTCTTTGGTTGCATACTCTAGTCATCATTCCCGCTGGTGCAAGAAGCATGAGATGGTTATCGACAGGCCCTACCTCTAATTCACGGTTGAATTTTCCGAAGCTCCGTCTTCCTACCACAGCCGGCCTCCAAGCGTCTTGGTCGATGTCTGAATAACCTGCTACTGCTATCCGCAGCCCATGCTTGACGTCACCTGCGCCAACGTTCACAGTGCTCAAGACCCATTTCGTCTCTCCTGCTTCGGCAGCAGACCTCTCGATGGCTTTCTCCCGTTTTTCCTCCTCTTCCCCCAGAGCAGCCTGTATTGTTTCCTGGTCTGAGCTTGGTGCAGTCGTAGATATAGGGACATGCAAGGTCTTCTGGCGTTTCGATGGTGGCGTCTCTGCTCCTTGGAACTGCGCGCAATGTGTGGTGGGAGGAGTAGATGCTGCAGCACGTTGCATGAACTACCAAAGGTATGTTAGCATCTTGTGGAAGAGGCCAGGGTTGTAGGAATAGTGATCTAGCACTGAGTTGTACCTTCATGGTCATTAATCGGGAAGACATTGTCTTCCCCGAAGCGCGTGGTGTGCTGTTTGACATATTGGCAACAATTTGCCCTTTGCTGGAAGAGACCGGATGTGACCGCGTGTACGGAGAATTTCGAAGCAAACGACAGCCTCTGGGCGTTGTAGGGTATTAAAGCTGTATGGTGGATACCTACGGAATACCTGTAGCATCATGTATACTATTCTAGTGTGTAGGAAAAGTACCCCGTAGATCGGGAGTTTCTATACCTGCGCCGTTCCTAAAATTTATTACGTAGGGCTATATATAGAATTAAGCCTAACCTAAGCTATATTTATTAGTAAGCCTTATAATAAATAAATATATACTTACTTAACTTTATATAATATTTTATATACCTTACTATTATTATTTCCTATTATTATTATTATAGTATTACTTAAGAATATTACCTTATAATTATTACTAGTCTCTACTACCTTTTATATAGTTATAATATATATATATAGAGATATTATCCCTACCTTATTATTATCTCTCTTAAATATAGGTTAAATAGCTTATATATTATTAAATTATAAAAGATATAAAAAACTCCTTTTTTAACTTAACTAACTTATATTACTAATAATTAATAGAATAGGTAGATTTAATATAAAATAATAATTAGCTAAGTCTATTTATTATTAAGAGTATATTATTATTAATACTTAATAGTTAAAATAAGTAGAGTTAGCTTATATAACTTAATTCTCCTTTACCTCCTACCTCCCCTCTTAAATAAAAGGCCTCTATCTTAAACTCCTTTATATAGAATATATCTCTTAAGTATTTTAAATCTTTATCTATCCTCTATTATCTTTTAATAAATATTTAAGTAATATATTAAGTTATATTTATATTAAAAAAAGGGTTAATATAAATATCTAAGGAGCTAGAGTTATATTAATTATATATTAATAATTTTTAATATTATAAAAAGATAAGAGGAGTAATTAAGCTGATTAAAAAAAGCCTTTTATATAAGTCTCCTACTATTAATATTACTTATATAATAGTAACTGTATTAATAAAGGCTATAATATTTATAATATAAAATTAAAACTATTAAAGACTTTTAATATCTTAAATCTAAAGATTCTAATATAAGTTAATATTAATTTATATTAAAATAAGAGTAAGTTATATACCTCCTATTATTATAATTTTAATTATATTAATAAGATTAAAATTAATAGTAAAGTATATATTATAATTATAATTAAAGTAGCTAAGGGCTATTATAAGGCTAATATTAATTATAACTTAAATACTATTAAGTATATACTAAACCTTACTACTTTAATAGATATTAATAGTTACTATTTAACTCTTAAATATATTTATAATATTAACTATAAGTAAATAGCTAGAAATCTAGATATTAGAGTAAAAGGGTTAAAGGAGGTATAAGAATTATAATAAAAGACTTATATAGAATTATTTAAAAGTAATAAAGAAATAAGGTATAAAAAGATTACTATTATAAGGTTATTAAGTAAGGAGATAGTATATATAATATATTTTATAAAGTAAAGTATATAATATTTATTTTTTAAAAATATTAATTATTATAATAATAAGCTTTATAAAAATTATACTTAACTAGGTATTATTTTTATAAAGCTATATAACTCTTTACTTAAAAGGGTATAAATCTAATTAACTTTATATATTAAACTATTTAAAAATATTAACGCGTAGGGGCTATCTTATACTTATAGATTTAACTTATTTTATAAATATATTAAAATAGAAACTCTTTACCCTTATAATATAAGATAAATATCGCCGCTAAATCCCTTATACTTATATACTCTTAGAGTATAAAGATAGTAATATTATAAAAGCTTTTCTATAAAAAGTAAAATAATAGTATAAAAAAAGAGGTAGTTAGAATCTTTATTATATAGTAATAAATAACTCTATTATAAAATAATAAAGTATATATAAAGCCTTCTAGGGTCTATATAAGGGTAAGACTAAGGTTAATTACTAGCTATATTAAAAGTATAATAAGAGATTATTAAAAAGAGCTTTTAAAGTAGATAATTACAAGTAGTCTTTTAAGTACCTTTATAAAACTTTATATTTCTACTATTCTTTAATAGGATATAAGTAGGAGATTTAAGCTATAATTAGGCTATATTATTATAAGAAAAGAAGGATTATATTAAATAAAAATAGTAGTTAATATATTATTAATAGGTATATTATACCTAATAATATTTATATCTTCTCCTCTAATATATAATAATAAATATAGTTAAGTCTTAGTATAAGTCTCTAAAAGTTTATATTAAAGATAAGGTAATAATACTTATATAGAGCCTTATAAGGATATTAGAGTATATTTTAAAGATAGGTAATTAATAGGAGCTATATATTAAGTAGTTTACTTTAGATTTTTAAACTACTTAGATATTTAAAGCTACTAAGATACTAGCCCTTATTAAATTTCTAAGACTAATATAAAAAATACTTATTAAGTAAATAAATAAGGGGTTAATAATTATAGATAATAATATATCTAGATATTATAATATTTATTTTATATTAATATTATTAATTAATAAGTAAAATTCTTTAATATAAGCTTCATAATAACTTTATATATAAATATAAATTTTATTACTCTTATTAACTCCTAGACTAACCGCGTCGGGTCGGTACTTCGAACTCGAGTCGGGTACCCGACTCGACTCTTGGCGAGTCAATACCAAATTCCTGGCCCGAGTATTCGGGTCGGTACTAATAGTTGGTACCGAGTATTCGAGTTAATACCAAGGGGTGGTACCGAGTATCGACCCGAAGTATTAACCCGACTCGCTAAGATATTAGTTCCGCTTATATTATTTTACCAAGACTATTATATCAGGAATATTTTTTATTTATAATAGTATTTCGTACTATATATAAGAATTACTAATATATTACTAAGCATTATTATTATTACTAACTAGGTAATTCTTAATAGTAAATAAGGTAATATAAAAATATTATAGCTAATTAGCTAGTCCTATAACAATAATAACTATAATATTACTAATATTTTCTATTTATAGTAGTATTTACTATTATATCTATACTTTACTACTATATTACTAAGTATTATTATTATTACTACCTAGCCTAACCTAGGTAGTTCTTTAAGGTAATGTAAAAAGGTAATGTATACCCCTAGGAAGTTAAGGGGGGGGTTATTAAAATTCTAATTAAAAAAAAATCTATTTTTAGTATAGGGGTAAATCTAGAAAAAATTTGGTGTCTCTTACTATTTTATTAGGGGCTTGGCGTCTTAGCGATACCTTGGCGAGTCGGGTCGAGTTAACCTGACTCGCTAAGGTACCGAGGGCTTTTCGGGTCGGTACCGGAAGTAGGTACCGAGTATTCGGGTCGGTACCAATCCATGGTACCGAAACCCGACTCGACGGTCAGTCTATTAACTCCTCTACTCCTACTTTTAGTAATAGTAAATAATATAGAACTACTTTATAAATTACTATTAGGTAATATAGTAATTTATATTTAAAGATTATAGCTTTAAGATATATAAGGATATTACTTAGATATTTATTATTAATAAGATTTATAACTAGATTAATAGGCTTAATAGTATAAACGGAAGGAGTAGCTAGAGCTCTAACTACTTATATTAGCCTAGATATATATATCTTAGTCTATAAGAATTAATAATAATATAACTTAATATAATATACCCTAGGCGAGTTAATAATATAGAACTATTATATTAATTCTTCCTGACTAAAGCCTAGCTTATAATCTTATTAATTAGGGCCTAAGAACCTATAATACCTAAGATATAATATAATATAGACCTACTTAAGAAATAGCTAATATACTATCTTTATTACCTATATATTAAGGAGATTATAACTTTAGAGGTTTAAATACTAGCCCTAAGATAGCTTAATAACGATTTAACTAAATAGCTATCTTTAAGGCTAAAGTAGTAAAGTCCTAACGCGATACTATTAATATAACCTTATAAAGGGGAAGAGGCCTAATAGATCTATTAAGGCTTATTATAAGGCGTAGCGTTGCCCCTTTTATATATATACCTCTAATAGGAGCTATAATAGCAGCGATAGTAATAAATTAAGATTATAAGAGAGTAAAATATAATAAACCCCTAATATTTACTAGCCCTCTAATAGATATTTATTTATAGATTATTAATTATAACGACTTCTTTAACTTATAAATTATTAAGGGCTCTAATACTTAAGCGTTTATAGCGTATACCTACCTTAGACTTAAAATTAGAATAAGGATATAACTTATAAGACTATTAAGTCTTTAAGAAACCTTTAAGGGCTAGGATAAGTTATAGGTATAGCTATTAGAGAATTACTCTATTAAGGATACTAGATTAGATATAGAGTTAAAAATAGACTATATATATATATAGGAAATAGGGAGTTAGTATAAAATTTTATTAATAAATTTAAGACCCTAGTAATAGATTTATTATAAAATAATTTAATAATTTACTATACCTTTAGGAAAAAGCTATTAGCTAAAACCCTAGACTATATCTACTAATTATAATAGTAACTACTAGATATATTTATAAGATTTAAGACTATAGTATAATAAGCCGAAAATTATATTAAAATTAGGAAGCGGACCTTAGAAGATTATAAGGAGGTAGAATAGAGTTAATAAAAAAGGGTATAATTTACTAATAACTATTCTAATAAGGAAGGTAGAAGATACTCTCCCTTATATAATAAATTAAATAATATAAACTTTAAATTACTAGGGTTAAATAGTAAGAAGAGGGCTAATATCTATAATAACTATTAAAAGGCCTAAAGGAATTAAGGGGTATATATATATTATAAGTAGAAGAAATATTAGGTTAAAGACTATATTAATAGACCTATTAATTACCCCTATCTAAAAAATAATTACTTATAATACCTAAGATAGCGTCGCGGGTTATATTAATCTTAGAGGAGTACCTTATAACCTAGGAATTAGCCCCTTTAAGGTAGGTAAGGTATAACTTAAACTATTAATTATAAAAGCTATAATATACCCTTAAAAAGGAGTTCCTACGCCTTACCTTATTAAATATATTTAATAAGGTCTATAATAAAGACTATATCTTAATACCTATATAGATATAAAAAAACTGTTCTAACTTATATTATTAATATATAAAATTAACCCTATAAGCTTTAATTAATTATAGAGCTATAGCGAATTTTATTAATTAAGACTAAGTCTAAATATTAGGCCTTACGCCCCTAAATACTAAGGTAGCTAGGATAATTAATATAAATAGAAGGATAATTAGTCCTACTTTATTATAAGTACTATTTTATATTAAAATTAGTGCTTTAAGTAGATACTACTCTTATTATACTTTTAGAGCTATTCTTATATAAGGTTATTAGATAATTTTAGGCCTATTATAACTTTAATAAATTAATCCTATTATAGATTAAACTAATAGAAAGGTTAGTATATCTAATAATATTAGAGTATTAAATTAAATAGACTTTAATAATAAGATAGAGGGTTAGATTATCTATAGCTATTACTCTATAATTAAGGAAGCTAACTAATTATACCTAAGAGTCCTACTAATAAGGTACTTAAAATACTTAGATATTTTTAATAAAGAGGTAGATAGTAAGTTACTATCCTATTATAATAAATTTAATTATACTATTAACCTTTAATTAAGAATTATACTATCTTTTAGCCTACTTTATAACCTATTAGAGACTAAGTTAGGTATCTTAAAGGTATATATTAAATAAAATCTTAAATTAGGCTTTATTAGACGCTTAAAATTAATAGCTAGGGTACTAATCCTATTTATAAAAAAAAAGGACGGAGGCTTATACCTTTATATGGATTATTAAGGCCTTAATATAATAATAGTAAGAGATTAATATTTAATCCCTTTAATCTTAAATATTCTAGATTAATTAAAGAGAGCTAAAATATATATAAAAATTAACCTATAAAGGGCTTATAACTTAATTTAAGTAAAAGAAGGTAATAAATAGAAAATAGCTTTCTATACTTATTATAAGCTATTTAAATACTATATTATACCTTTTAGACTAGTTAATACCCCCTTAATATTCTAATTATATATTAATAAGGCGCTATTATACCTTATAAATATTATAGTTATTATATACTTTAATAATATCCTTATCTACTATAATAACCCTACTAATTATAACTATTATATAGAGGAGGTTTTAATAGCGCTAAAAAAGTATAGTCTATTTAATAAGCTAGAAAAATATAAATTTAGTATTAATATTAAAGAATTCTTAGGGTTTATTATTAGCTTTAAGGGTATTATAATAGACTTAATATAAGTCTTAACTATTATAGATTAGCCTACTCTTATAATTATAAAGTAAGTCTAATCCTTCTTAGGATTTTATAACTTTTATTATTAATTTATTAAGGAATATAATTAAACTATAAGAGAATTAATAGAGTTAATAAAGTTAATAGTTACTTTTTAATAGTTATAATAAGCCGAATTAGTATTTAAAGAGCTTAAAGAGGTATTCACTAAAGTACTATTATTAATATATTATAACCCTAACCTCCCTTTATAAATAGAAATAGACGTAAGTATATATATACTATTAAGGGTATATTCTTAGAGGAAAGATAATATTTATACCTACCTAATTATATTCTATAACTATAAATTTAACCTAGCTAAAATAAATTATAATACCCTAGATTAAGAATTATTAGCTATTATTATATCCTTTTAGAAATACCTTAAAGGAGTCTAATATTATATTATAATTATTATAAACTATTATAACCTTAAATTATTCTTTACTACTAAGACGCTTAATTAATATTAAGCCTATTAGGCGGAATTTCTCTTAGCGTTTAACTTTAAAATCTAATACTAGCCTAGGAAGAGGAACCCTACTAATATACCCTTATAAAGGGCTAATTATAATAAGCTTAATACTACTTATACTATAATCCCTTTCTTTAAGTTAGCGCTTATAATTATTAAAGAAGGGTAAAACACGGCCTACTAAATAATAATAGACCTAGAATTAATAGAATAAAAAGATAACTAAATTAAGAAGCTCTTATAAACTATTCTTAAAGAAATCTTAAAAAAACTTAAGACTAATATTAGAGCTATTAAGACTAAAGGACTAAGCTATAAATAGCTATTAAGCCTTTTATATTTTTAAAGTAATTATTTTCATATACTTAAAGATATAGATTTAAAGGTCTATATTATATAAATTTTTTATAATTCCCTAATAGTAGGCTACTTTAATTATAATTAAATTATTTTAATTATCTACTATTAATTCTACTAGCTATTATTAAGTAATAATATAAGTAACTATATAAGGATATATAATACCTACTAAACAATTAAAGCTTTAAAATACCTATTATATAAGGAATTAATACTTATTCTAATTCCTAATATATTATAAAGGTCTATTACAGTAGACTTTATTATAGACCTCTTAAATAGTAAAAGCCCTATTAATAATATCTCTTATAACTATATTATAGTAGTAATAGACTATTTTAATAAAATAGACTATTATATTATATATTACTAGAAAATGCCTATAAAAATTTAAGATTTTTACTTAGGAAAAGTATACTTAAAAGTATAATTCTTTTATTTATTAGTAAGTAATAATAGTTATAAGGTAAATTTAAGTCTAAATATAATAGATATTTATATGAACTTTTATAGATACTAAGACCCCCCTTAAGTATTATAAGAGATATAGGGTGAATATTACTAAAAATATTAATTTTTAATCTAAGGGATTATTTATAATAGTTACCTAGTACTAAAGTATTAATAAATAGTTATTAGGCCTACCTATATTATAACTCTATTATAACGTTACCGTTTAGGACTAATAGGGTATAATTAAGTATACTATTATTAGATAACTTATCGTATTAGTTATCATTAAGAAAAGATATTATTATTATTAAGATAGAAGCGTTAAAAGACTAACGCTATCTACTAAGTACCTGATTAACTACGGGATATCTAGTATAGTAATATTCTATTCTATTAATAACTTTTATACTACTAGACCGTTTAATATAATTCTTAAATTATTATACCCCTTATATTATAACGTATCTTTTATACTCTTATAATAACTATTAATAGTTATACTAGATTTATTACGTTAATATAAAGGAATCTATTAGATATAGGAGTTTATATAACCTAGTATTTATCCGGCCCTCTAAAGTTTAACTAGCGGTATTTAATAAACTAAATAATAGAATAGCTTATTTTTATTATTAGAAAGTCTAATATTACGGTCTAATATAAAGATATAACTATATAATTAAGTATAGTATTAGGCCGTTTTTATACTTCTAATATTATAATTATTATTCTTATAAGCTACTAAGTAGCTATTAATAGGATCTAGGTATTAATAATAAGTTATAACTAGTATATTAGGGGTAGTCTACCTATTATCTAATAGTACCTACTTATATATAACGTTTCTTATTATTTAGCTAGATATATATTTAGGAGTTTTAAGCCTAATAATATAAAGGTTTCCCTGTCTTATTACCTATAATAGAGCTATATATAGCTAACTATAATTAAAAGTAGGCCTAGTCTATAAGTTAATAACTACGTACTTTATTAATTAGCCTTATAATTTATTAATAGTTATAGTAAATACCGGTTAGATAGGGTACTACTTATAGATAAAGGGAGTAGGAATCTACCTATTATTTTCTTTAGATTATAACGGCGTCTTAAATAGTATTACCTTCTTACTATTATAGGTACTACCTATAATCTCCCTCTTAAAGATATACTTACTATACCTTATTACCTATAATTAGGTCCTATTATATAGATATAATAGATTGAGGTTCCTTAGTAGTATAACTAGCACGCCTAGCTTAATATATAGCTTATAGGATAGTAGGGAGGGTTTATAGAACCTATAAAAGTATTTAAAAGGGAAGAGTTTATTATCTTCTTCTAATATAATATAATTAATACTCTAGTAGGTTATTATATTACTAGGGATACGCGATATTATTTTAGTATTAATACTAGTAATATCTTTATTAGTAATAGTAAGAATAGCCCGTTCTAATAGATAATCTCTTTAAGAGATATTTATCCTAATATTAGTATAGATATTCTTAACTAAATTATTAATAGCGTTTCTAGGAGTATAACTATATTTCTAATATAATACCTCTTTATTAGTAGTAGGGCTTTTACGGATATTAATACTATTACTAATAGTAAGGAGATTACTTATAAATAGTCCTATTTTATAATATATAGCGTCTATTAGGTCGGGATTATTAAGTTACTTATTAATATTAAAGATTTAAATATATAACCTTATTCTAGAAATAGGCCTTTTAAAGATACGCCTTAATAACCTAGCTACTAGATCCTCCTAGAATAACTAGGAGTATTTATT
>JAABUX010000438.1_pt1 | contig 70842 bp, 47 predicted proteins | sample 5561851 | NCBI WGS metagenome assembly JAABUX01 (sample SAMN10711883, study PRJNA513361) | rock metagenome | isolation source: Antarctica rocks | place: Antarctica: Victoria Land, Richard Nunatak red sandstone | collected 2016-01-03
CCTGCGACGTCCGATATCCGGTATCCGATGCCGCGCAATAAAATTATTTCCCTGCCTTCTGAGCAGCCCAGCGCTTCTTTTGTGCATCAGCGATACGCTTTCTAGCTTCCGCGCTCAACACTCGCTTTGTGCCGGCCGGACGACCAACGCGCTTCTTTACAACTTGCTTGGCAGCACCGCGGCTGCGTGGAGTTACTTCCTCTTCCTCTTCGCCGGCCAGAATAGTACGGGCCTGCTGAAGTCGAGCGATTTCCTTATCGATTGCCGCAATGACTTCTTTATTTGCCATGAGAAATAGCTTATCGCAATTGACACCTGATATGTCACGATATTCATAAAAAACACTTACCTGCCCACATGTGTTTCACTTAATGCGAGAAAAGGCTGCCTTATCCGCGATTCTTAAGTATGCGTTAAGGATTAATTTGGAGAGAGTGTAGCGTTTTCGAACGGTCATTCAGGATGGTTGTTCCAGGAGAAAATTTCGGAATGCCCCGGCAGCGCCACCCGCTTGAGGGCCGGGGATAGAAGCAATGGAAAACATGCGAGTGATTGCCATTCCCTGTACATGAGCGATCCGCAGAGTACCCAATGCGAGCTGGTTTCTTACCGCCCAGCGCGAAACAAAGGTGACGCCAAGGCCTGCTTCAACGGCGCTGAGCAGACCTTCTGTTGAATCTAGTTCCATGGGAACTGACAGGGTTTTCAACGGGAACCCGGCTTCCCTGAGCGCCAGCTCAACTACACGGCGTGAGCCGGAGCCGAATTCGCGCATCAGCAGGGGCGCCTTCCCGAGCGCGTCAAGGGTAACTTGACTGTCGGCCCACTCATGCCCTGCCGGAACAACCAGAACCATTCCGTCCTGCATGAAAGGCTCCACTTGCACGTCCTTTCTCAGGGCAGGGCCTTCAATCATGGCGAGATCGATTTGTCGCGCAGCCAGAAGGTCGAGAACCGCATCGGTGTTGCCGCTTCGCGCCGATACCTGCACGCGAGGATGGCGGCGTAGATACGTGGCAACAAGGTTCGGTAATAAGTACTGGCCGATGGTTTGTGAAGCGCCAAGGGTAAGCGCGCCGGCAAGCGTACCGGTAACCGCGGCTACCGCAGCTTCGGCTTCGTCAGAAAGCGCTTTGAGCTTTTCAGCATAGGACAGCAGCACTTCGCCCGCGGATGTCAGGCGGATGCGTCCTGCGGTGCGGTCGAACAGCGGAACACTGTATTCCTCTTCCAGCGCCTTGATCTGCTGTGTCACCGCGGGCTGGGTCAGCATGAGCTCTTCGCCTGCGCGGCTGAAGTTCAGGTGCCGGCTAACCGCGCGGAATACTTTAAGTCGAAAATTCTCCATGCTTATCTTTCTTTTTACTCCAGTCCACATAGGAGGTTCTGTTAGGGGGATGGCGGTGAAGCATGCGCGCGGCCAGGGCGTGAGGTCGCGATGCCGTACAGCGATTGCGAGGACAACCGCGCGGCAATGCGCCAGGCGGCTAGATTACATAGCAGCAGCAGTGGCAACAGGGCCCATTTACCCGTAAGTTCCACGGTCATGAAGGTCGTCATAAGAGGCGCGTGAGTAACGGCGGCCATCAGACAACCGATGCCCGCGACAATAAACAGCAGGGGTACGGGTGAGTGAATGCCGGAAGCAAACAAGGCCCCAAGCGCCGCGCCGGCAAACAGCGTTGGCGTAAACACGCCGCCGATTACGCCCGCGCCGACGCAAAGGCAGGTGGCGAGCAATCGAAACAGCAGCACGGTGGAGGTACCGATCACGGCAGGCGCGTTCGGCCCGGCTGTGTGAACCAGCGAGAGAAGCGCAGCGTCGCCATTGCCCCACACCGTGGGGAGCTTGAGTGAGAGCAGCCCGACGGCAACACCGCTCCACACAAGCGCAAGCGGTAGGCTCCGCATGGCCCCGAGAGAGCGGATGAGCCACTGGTAGGCGGGCCCGAGCATTCCGAACAGGGGAGCCATCAGGAGCAGCCACCACCAGGAAGCTGAGGGCGTCCCCAGAGGGGCAGGCGCGGCAAACAGGAAACCGGGACCAAGGAGCGGCCGGCTCGCAAGCCAACCGGTGCAGGAGGCAATCCCCAGCGGCGCGAGATCGCGCAGGCGCATGCGGGCCAGCACAAGTTCCGATGCGAAGAAAACGCCGGCAACCGGCGCCTGATACGCCGCGGCGACGGCGGCGGCGGCGCCCCAGGCCACCATGTCTGCCAGTGGGGGCCGGAGGGGGACTGGTCCGGGCGCCCATCGTCTGCTGCATCGCAAGCCGAGGAATGAAGCGCATGCGGTCGCGAACTGGATCATGGAGCCTTCTCGACCGATGGCCGCGCCGGTGGCAATGGAAAAGGCCGAGGCCACGGTGCGCCACGCGGTGGAGCCGAAGGGAATGACGCCGTGCTTTTCTCGTACAGCTTCGCCGTAGTCAGTAAACGGCTCCGCGGGGCCGACGTGTTTGTAGATCCGGAGCACTGCCCATGCGAGCAGCCCGCCGAGCGCCGGCAGGCAAGCACGCCGCACCGGCCCGAGTGCCGCGGCTGCGTCGGGGAGCATTCCGCTGTGTCCGGTGAAGCACCACTCAAGCCCGCCAAAACTGAGCCGCGCGGCGGCGCAGGCCAGTCCGCTGGCTAGCCCGAGCAGCACGGGCAGCAGCAGGCCGAAAAACAACGAGCGTAGCTTTCTCGCATGGCGTTGGCGCACGGCGTTGGCGCCCTCCCGCTGCGCGTTCACAACATAGCAGGCGCGGGGGAAAGGAGCGGTTTTCTTGTACAACGGTAGCGATCGAGAGTTATGATCAGCCCATCTTAATTTGCCCAGCCGATAGCAATGTTTTGGTGAACGGGGCCAAGTACATAGAACGAGAAGCCCGCAGAGGCTGCCGCATTTCGCCACTCGTTTCACCACCTAAGGAGCCGGTTATGGCAAGCAGGCAGGGAGTACATTTCGCAGGGCGGGCAGCACTGGTGATGGCAGCCGGAGCGCTGGCGCTGTACGCGCCCGCGGCACGGGCACAGTACAACGCATCCATCCAGGGCACGGTGACCGACCCTGCGGGCGCGGTGGTGCCGAACGCCACCGTCACGCTGACGAATACCGAGACCAGCCAGGCGATTACGCACAAGAGCTCGAGCGCCGGCGTGTACAGTTTCAATCAGCTCGCGCCCAGTCGGTACACCATCGCGGTAACGGCTCACGGCTTTACCAAGAAGGTGCTGGACAACGTCCAGGTAACGCCGGAGCAGGCGAACGCCGTGGACGTGCAGCTAGGGGTAGGATCGGATACCCAGACCGTAACCGTATCCGGCGACCAGGCCCAGGCGCTTGACACGGAGACGGCGACGATCAGCGGAACGATCACGGCGAACCAGATCCAGCATTTGCCGTCGTTCGGGCGCGATGTGTTTCAGCTGGCGCAGCTCGCGCCCGGTACGTTTGGGGATGCGGCGCAGAGCTCGGGTGGCGGCAGCTCAAACCTGCCCGGCTCCAATCGTTCGGGTTCCGGCGCGGCAGAGGGCATTTTCTCGACCGAGAATGCGCCGCAGATCAGCGGCAACGGCGGCCAGAATGAGAACAATGGGATCTCGATCGATGGCATCAGCACGGTCAGCGCCGTTTGGGGAGGCGCTTCGATCATTACGCCGAGCGAGGACTCGGTCAAGGACGTGCACATTGTATCGAACGGCTATGATGCTTCGAGTGGGCGGTTCTCGGCCGCGCAGGTGCAGGTCATCACCAAGAACGGCACCAATCAGGTGCACGGTAGCGCGTTTATCAAGATCGACCGTCCGGGGCTGAACGCATACCAGCGCTTTAACACGCCCACTTCTTTCGGTGGCGGAACGCCCAAGGCGAGGGGGGTGAACCGCGACGAGAGCCGCTTCAACCAGTTCGGCGGCACGATTGGCGGCCCACTCTGGAAAGACCACGTCTTCGCATTCTTCGCGTATGAAGGACTGCGCAACGCAAGCACACTCTTCACGCAGGGCTGGTACGAGGCTCCGGGCTTTGCGGCGCTTGCCACCCCCGGCACCATAGCATCGCAGTATCTGGGCTTCGCCGGCGAGGCTCCAAGCTACACGAATATTCTGCCGGTAAGTTGCGCGACCATCAGCTTGGTGGAAGGGGTGAACTGCCGTACGGTAAATGGCGGACTCAATCTCGGGACACCGCGCACCAATGCCGCGCGAGGCACGCTCGACCCGACCTGGGTCAGCAGCCAAAATCCCGGCACGGGCAATGGGCTTGGGACCACGCCGACCATCGCGTTTCTGAACACTGCCAATCCCACCACGATCGTGGAAGACCAGTACAACGGGCGTATCGATGTGAACGCTACCAAGAACGACCTTGTCACCTTTACGATCTATTGGGTACCCAGCAGCCGGGTCAACGACAATGGCCCGGTGCGCACGGCTAACTTCTTTAATCATTCCCAGGTGAATGACGCCTTCACAGGGATTTGGGATCACACCTTTTCGCCCACGCTCATCAACGAAGCCCGCGCCAATGCCGCAGGCTATCGCTATAACGAGATCACGAGCAATCCCCAGGCGCCGTTCGGGCTGCCGATAGCGCAGATCGACGTGCAAGGCACTGAAGTTACAGGGACCAATCAAACCGCGCTCAATGGCAACGGGTTCGGACCTCCGGGACCATCGGATCTGAACCAGTGGACCTACAGCTACGCCGACACGGTCACCAAGGTGCTGGCGAGCCAGCAGCTCAAGTTCGGCGGTGAGGTCACGCGGCTTTACTACCTCAATAATCCGACTTACACCGCTCGTCCGCAATTTTTGTTCCGCAATCCATGGGACTTCCTGAATGACGCGCCCTATCAGGAGTCCGGCACGTTTAGTCCGTTGTCAGGCGCCGTATCGGTCAATCGGCAGGATATTCGTTCGACCATGTACAGCGGGTTCGTGCAGGATGACTGGAAGGTCAAACCGAACCTGACGCTCAACCTGGGTATTCGCTGGACCTACTTCGGGCCTATCTCCTCCAAGGAGAACAACCTTGCCGTCTTTCAACAAGGTACGGGCGCCGCGGCGCTTACCGACTCCTCGGTGCGCGTGGGCGGCAATTTGTACGACCCGCAAACATTGAACTTCGGCCCGCAGTTCGGTTTTGCCTGGAGCCCGCAGGCCCAGGCGAACAATCTGGTGTTCCGGGGCGGCTTCGGTCTTTCCTTTAATCAGGAAGAGATCGCCATTCAGGGTAATGGCGCGAGCAATCCGCCCTTGATCACCAATGCTACTTTCTGTTGCTCGACCGGCAATCCGGGGGTGATCAAACCAAGCATTCAGTACCAAACATCGAGCAGTCCCACCGCGTTCTATGGATATCCGGCGAACCAGGCGGCTATTTCATCGTTTGGCGCGAACAATCTGCCGACAAGCGGCACGATCACGGTCGCGGCATTCCCCAGCCGGCTGCCGACAAATTACAGCTACCATTACTCGCTCGACACCCAGTACCAGATCGCGCCGAACTGGGTCACAACCATTGGCTACGAAGGCAGCACGGCGCGCCACCTCATCCGCCAGTACAACGAAAACGTAACGGCGATCGCTGCGGGCATTCCATTGAACCCTCGGCTGCAAGCCATCAATTTCTACGGCAACGACAACAACTCGAATTACAGCGCGCTGCTCACTACGCTGCGTCATAATTTCTCGCACCAGTTCCAGGCCGAGGGGCAGTACACCTGGAGTAAGAGCATGGACCAGGGTTCGCAGCCATATTATGAGGATCCGTATCCGTACGACAACCGCCTGGCCTGGGGTCGGTCCGACTATAACGTGCAGAATGTTTTTAAGGTATTCGGCCTGTGGCAGCCGGTGTTCTTCCAGGGCAGGCATAATGCGCTTGAGAAGGTCGTAGGCGGCTGGTCTGTGAGCGGCATTCTAAATATTCATTCCGGCTTCCCGTGGACACCGGTCTACAGCGGCACAGGGGGAGGCGTGTACTACAACGGCTCAGGCTATAATCAGCTGCGACCGGCCGCGTACCGGGGCGGCGCCGGAAACGACACAAGCAATAGCGCCTTCTTGTCAGGACCGGGTAACCCTGCCGCGCCTGTCAACAAGAACTACAGCCAAGGCTCGCTGGCTTACTTCACGGTGCCCACGTTTACGCCGGGGCCGCAGTTCCCGGCTGGAGGCTCTCTGCCCCAGGCACCGGGCGTAGCGCGTAACACACTGAACGGGCCAAACTACATCGATGCCGATATGACTCTGAGCAAGGCGTTCGGCCTGCCGAAAAACAAAGTGCTAGGTGAGGACGGGCAGATTGAGATCCGCGCCAATGCTTATAACATCTACAACCGGCTCAACCTGAACAGTACAAGCATCAGCAACAGCATCGGCTCGCAGAACACTGATGGCACCTTTACAAGCAATGCGGCTTTCGGTCAGGCGCAAAATGCGCTTGGTTCGCGCACGATCGAAGCGCAGGCCCGGTTCTCGTTTTAGAGATTTGACACGTGGCCCCTTACTGCCGAGTTTTGTGGCGGAGGGAGAGGGATTCGAACCCCCGTTACCTGTTAAGGTAAAGCGGTTTTCAAGACCGCCTGTTTCAACCACTCACACATCCCTCCGCATTTCGCGCGCGGTGCTCAAACAGTTTACAACGCAGCACATAAAGGCCGCTCTGAAACAGAACGGCCTTTGTGGTGTTCCGAACAGCGCCGGTTAGAACTGCAGGCGGGCTCCGAACTGGAGTTGCCGCATGTACGGCGTGCCTGTTCCGCTCACGGCAGAGTCAACGCTGGTGATTAACCCTGGGTTGCCGGTCGTGGCGTCAATCGACCGGCTGTTCTGCGAGTTCGGCAGCCCGAGCGGAACGTGGTTGAACACATTGAACGCCTGGAACTGGAACTGGCCGCGGAGCCGTTCGGTGATGTTGAAGTTCTTGAACAGCGAGGCATCGGCGAAGTAGTCGGCTGGGCCCCGGAAGGAGTTGCGGCCGATGTTGCCGATGGTGCCGAAGGCTGGCCGGACGAACGGACCGGACGAGCTGCCCGCAGCGCCCAGGGGAGCCACCGGGGTAAAGTAGCGGCGGGAGTGGGTTGCGGGGTCAAAGCTGGCGGCAGCCAGTGAAAATCCAGTGCTGCCGGAGGTCTTGTTCGGACGGCAATCGCTTGAAGTACCAGGGCTGCCGAAGTTCGTGTCGATGTCCTGGTCCGCACCGCATTCGTTGTAAGTCGGCGTAAACGGCAGGCCGCTTTGCCAGGTCGTAGTCCCGGCTAATTGCCAGCCGCCTACGGCATAGTTGACTAATCGATTGTCCGTATGGACAAAACGGCGATTCTGGCCGAAGGGAAGTTCGTATAGTCCGCTCAGCACGAAGTTATGGGTATGGTTGGTGTCGTTCGGGCCATATTCCACGCCGTGGTCATGCGCGAAGTAAGTCGCGCCGTAGTTCAGCGCCCGCGACCAGGTGTAGTTGGCGAGGAACTGGAAGCCACTGGCAAAGCGCTGCGTCAGCGTTGCTTCGAGCGAGTTATAGTTGGCCCGCGCCGCGGGAGCGGTCGAGTTAATGTCCTGCGTGCAGCACTGGACTACAGCGCCGTTGTACAAGTTCGTAAAGCGGTTGTAGTAGGGCCGGCGTTGGTCGCGCTGGGTTAGCTCGATCGCCTGCTGCCCGGGGTTCGTGGTGGCGGCGGGCAGCACCGGCTGATTGGCGTTGAAGCCCTCGGTCTCCGACGGGTAGATACGGTCGGCGATGTTGCCGACATAGGCTATTGTCGCGGTCAGGTTATTGCTGATCTGCTGCTGCAGGCTGAGATTGTACTGATAGACCTCAGGCAGGATAAGTGTATTAGGCCGTACTTGCACGCCAACGCCGTTCGGGATCGGAATCGCTCCTGAAGCCGGAATTACATAGGGCGCTGGTTTCCCAGGTAAGTTGTTGTAGGTGTAACTGAAGCGTCCCGCCGAATTACCGGCATTGACGTCCTCGTTATTCACAACTGGAATGTCATGTGCCAGGATGGAACCGAAGATAGTTCCGAAAAAGCCTACATTGTCATACATTTGCCCGAAAGCGCCACGAATTACCGTGTTGGGATGCGCCTGGTAGGCAAAGCCGAAGCGGCCGCCCAAGTCTTTCAGATCAACGTTGCTGCCGGCGTTGGTTCCGTAAGGGCCGACACCGGCCACACGAATAAACCCGGTGGTCAGGTCGGCAAAGCCGCCTGCTCCAGGCGTGTTCGCGGTTTCCGGAAACACGATATCCCAGCGAACGCCGTAGTTCACGGTCAGCTTCGGGGTCACGCGCCAGTCATCCTGAACGTAGAAGCCGCCGCGCTTCTGTCGGTTCGATGCTGTGCTGTTGTACACATCGAAACGCTGGAAGCGATCCACTTCGCCGAACAGGACAGAGGCGAGGCCCAACCCTGGAACGGTCGAGCTGATCGCGCTGCTGCCCTGACCAAAGCTCAGAACACCGGCCCGGTTGTTATCACTCGCATCGCGCAGGTTGAAGGCATAGCGGATATCTCCACCGAACCGGATCGAGTGATTGCCTACAATCTTGGTCCAGTTGTTAGCTAACTGGTACACCTGCTCGCTCTCTTTCAGTGGGCAGTTACAATTTTCGTTGCCGAAGTTCGCAATCGAGCCGTCTTCGACGGTGAAGGTCGGGGAGCCGGTCGTGTCCCCGGCACCAGTGTTCAGGTTGGGTATGCCTGCGGCTGTGGCTGGCGCGGTGCCTGCGTCGTATTTGTTCTCGGAAACGTGGTACTCCAGGAAACCGGCTCGCACATCTGTGAGCAGCGTCGAGCTCAGTGCATAATCCACGCCAAGCGCGGCGCTCTGGTTCTGCGCATTGTCCGTGCCGCTCGAGTTGCCGATGCCGAAACCAAGGCCGCCCGCCGCGCCGAAAACGGGAGCGCCAAACAGGCGGTAGTTTGAATAGTCATAGCGCCCGAACGCGTGCGCCTTCTGGCTCAGCTGCTCGTCAAGGCGCACATCGGCCTGGTCGCCGTCATAGCGGCCGCTGCCGGAAGCGACGTAGTTATTCACCGTGCCATTCGCCGTGCCCGCGGCGTTCGGCGCCGGCAGCGCCCGCAAAAGCGCAACAGCTTGCGGCGAGATCGCCCCGGCGGGGATCGCGTTGGCCGGATAACTCACGCCATCCTGACCCCGCACCCTGGCCCCGGCGGCCGGCAGGTACTGAGTCAGGTCGCAGGTGCCCACGCCGGTCAGGCAGGTGTTGCGCACCTGCGCCGTCGGCACGTTTTGCTGCAGGCTGGTGCCCACGCGCTGCCGCTGGCCCTGGTAGTCCAGGAAAAAGAAGGAGTGGTCCTTGATAATGGGACCGCCGAGCGAACCGCCGAACTGGTTGTACAGCGACGACGGCAGATACTTGCCGGTCACGGCATTCGGCTGATATTGCGTGAAGGGGTCGCGCGCCTGCTGGGCATCGCTGCGGCGGAACTCGAACGCATCGCCGTGCAGCGTGTTGCCGCCCGACTTGGTTGAGCCGGTGACGAAGCCGCCGACCGCGCCGCCGTACTCCGCCGGGTAGTTCTCGGAGATCACGCGCATATCCTGGATGGAGTCGAGCGTCGGGTTGACGACCACGATGCCCAGCACCGGCTCGCGATTGTCCGTACCGTCAAGCAGCCAGCCCAGCGTGCCGTAGTTGGTGCCGTTGACCTCGGTCGAGACCGTGCCCTGTGGGTTTTCCGTGGGATTGATGGAAAAACTCGAGCGCTGCACGCCGGGCGTCAGCAGGGTAAACTCCGTGAAGTTCCGGTTGATATTAGGCACGCTCTGCAGCTGCTGCGAGGTGAGTGTCTGCGACACATCCGCCTGGTCAGTTTTGAGCGCGGGCGCGGCGGAGGTTACGGTCACGTTGGTGGCCACGCCGGCCGCCGTCAGGGTCAGGTTCACCTGCGGCGCGGTATCGACCGCGACTGCGACATTGTCGGCCTGGGCCGGGGTAAACGAGCCGGAGCTTGCCTTCACGCTATAGGGATCGGGGATCAGGCGGCTGGCCGAGTACTCGCCGCTGGCGTTGGTTTGGAGGGTCTGGCTGGTGCCCTTATTGGTGTCGGTGATCACAACAGTGGCGTTTGGCACCACGGCGCCGGTGCTATCGGTTACCGTACCGACGATGGAGCCGTATACACCTTGCGCGTGTGCGCCCGACTGCATGGTCAAAAAGGAAAAAGTGGCCAGCGCAAGCGGGGCAGCTTTTCCGGATAGCTGCCAGGGTTTGCGCAGCCTTGGGCGCGGGCGATGAGCGCCCGTGAGTCGTTGGGTAATCATGTGGTTACTGCCTCCGAAAGCGGCGCCAGTCAAATTGATCAGACGCCGAGTTAGACACGCGTTTGTATTGGTCCAGGCCGGGCGTGCACGGTATGGACCTTGGTGAGGGGATGCTCCGGCGCGGTGCTCAGTTGTCTTCCGCCTGATGACAGTGTTGACGACGAAGATACGATTCCGCGTCCGCAGCAGGCTGTTCCAGTGCCCGATTGAGTTGGCGGTCTCGCGTACCATAAATGTTGGATATGCCTTCGCTCCGCACTCCAACCCGCACCCAAACGCGAACCGCATCGCGCGCGTCCTTCAATCGAACGCTTGCCAGCGCAAAGCGCACGATGCCGATGACGGAAATCGTGCTGCTGGCGATCGATAGTTTTCGCGCCAGCAAGGTACGTTTCGCGCTCACCGCGCTCGGCATGGTCATCGGCGCGGCCTCGCTCATTTTTGTGGTCACCATCGGCCTGACCGGCAAGCAGTACATTCTGGGATTGCTGGAAAGCATCGGTACCAACATGGTTTCGGTCGAGTATTCCGGTGGTGGCGGGGGAGCGGTCAATAATTATCAAAGCGATTACCTGACACGTGACGATGAACGCGCTATCCGCGAGCAGGTGCCAGCGGTCGAGTACTCCTCGCCCTTGCTCGAGATGCATGACCGGATTTCGATTCACGGCACCGAGAAGGAACTGCTGGTGCTCGGAGTGGTGCCGCAGTACCGCCTGGTGCGCAATCTAAAAGTGCTGACCGGCCGCTTCTTCGATGAAGAGGATGAGAGCTCACACACCAAGGCCGCGGTTGTGACCGAGATTCTTGCAAAACAGCTTTTCGGCTCGGATGATGCCGCGATCGATCAGACATTTTCCATCTCCGGCATACCCTTCACCATCGTCGGGGTGTTCAAGGAGTCTATCGACACCTTTGGCGAGTCCGAAATCGCCGATCAAACGATTCTTATTCCCTACTCGGTAGGGCGCTACTTTACCGGCACGGACAATCTGAAGCAGATCTACATTACGATTCGCGACCGCACGGATGTCGACCAGGCCGCGAGGCAGATCAAGGCGGTGCTGCACAGCCGCCATCAGCCAAACTCCGTGTACAACACCACCACCCTCACTGAACTGCTCACGACCGCGGGGTGGATCACGGATGCGCTGACGGTCATGCTCCTGCTTATCTCGACCGTGACGCTCGCGGTGGGCGGGGTCGGCATTATGAACATCATGCTGGCCACGGTGCGCTCGCGCATTCGTGAAATCGGTATCCGTAAGGCGCTCGGCGCGACCGCGCGCGAAATCAGGCTGCAGTTCCTCATCGAGGCTGTGTTTATATCGCTTGCCGGAGGGCTTATCGGCACGGTGCTCGGCCTTGCGGTTCCGCTCTCGTTGCGGCTTTTTACGTCTTATGCCATTCCAATTACGTGGTGGTCGGTCGTGATCGCGCTTGTCACCTCCAGTGCCATCGGTGTTCTTTTCGGAACGCTGCCCGCCAACCGCGCAGCGCAGCTCGACCCGGTGGAGAGCCTGAAGTATGAATAAGCGCCTGCTAGACTGAGAAGGATTGCCCTTGGGCGCTTTTGCATGCGCCGTAGCATCTTGCGCCAGGGCACACTTTCAGCCATTACAGAACAGGAATTTTCACGTGCCTCACTCCGACATCCGCAACGTTGCCATCATCGCTCACGTTGACCACGGCAAAACCACCCTGGTCGATGCCATGCTCCGCCAATCGGGAACCTTCCGCGAGAACGAGGCGCTCACCGATCGCGTCATGGACTCGAACGATCTCGAGCGTGAGCGCGGCATTACCATCCTCGCCAAGGCTACCTCGATCTTCTATAAGGATTCGAAGATCAACATCGTCGATACCCCGGGCCACGCCGACTTTGGCGGCGAGGTGGAGCGCGCGCTCAAAATGGTCGACGCCGTAATCCTGATCGTTGATGCCTCCGAAGGCCCTCTGCCGCAGACCCGCTACGTGCTGTCCAAGGCGCTCGAAGCCAAGCTACCGCCGATCCTGGTCATCAATAAGATCGACCGGCCGGATGCGCGCCCGCAGGAAGTGCTGAATGAGGTCTACGACCTGTTCATCGATCTCGATGCGGGGGAAGACCAGCTCGATTTTCCCGTGCTGTACACCAATGGCAAGCTCGGTCTCGCGTCTGATTCCGCGACGAAGCTGGGCGAGAATCTTCAGCCGTTGTTCGAAGCAATTCTCTCGACCGCTCCCCCCGCTCCCGGTGATAAAGACGGCACGCTGCAGATCCTTGTCACCAATCTCGACTACTCCGACTACCTGGGGCGTCTGGCGATTTCACGCGTGTTCAATGGCACGCTCAAGATGGGCGACGAGGTGATGGTGTCGAAGCGTGATCTCTCACTTGAGAAGGTGCGCATTACCAAGCTCTTCACTTACTCGGGTCTGAAGCGTGTGGAGACCACTGAAACCGAGCTGGGCGATATCATCGCGATCGCCGGTATCCCCGGCATCACGATTGGCGAGTCGTTCGTCAGCGTCGAGGACCCGCACCCGTTGCCGCTGATCGTCATCGATGAGCCTACGATCGCGATGCAGATGTCCGTCAACAACTCGCCGATGGCCGGGCGTGAAGGCCAGTTCGTGACCTCGCGCAATATCCGCGAGCGCCTCGACAAAGAACTGCTTACGAACGTCTCGATCCGCGTCGAGGACACTGGCTCGCCCGAGACTTTCAAGATCCTGGGACGCGGCGAGCTGCAGCTCTCTATCCTGCTCGAAATGATGCGCCGCGAAGGCTTCGAGATGATGGTGGGGCGGCCGGAGATTGTCACCAAGCGTGTCGACGGTAAGCTGATGGAGCCGGTCGAGCACCTGACCATCGACATTCCGGATAACTTCGTCGGGACGGTCATTGAAAGGCTGGGACCACGCAAGGGCGAGATGGTCAAGATGGCTAGCCACGGCTATGGTCGCACGCGCATGGAGTTCAAGGTGCCCTCGCGCGGGCTGATCGGCCTGCGCTCGGAGATGCTGACCGAAACGCGCGGCACCATCATCATGAACTCGATCTTTGACGGTTACATGCCGTACCAGGGCGAGATCCCGCAGCGTCCCTCGGGGGCGCTGATCTCGGACCGCATCGGCCCGACCACGACCTATGCGCTCAACGGTTTGCAGGACCGCGGCGTGCTCTTCGTTACCTCGGGCGTTGAGGTGTATGAGGGCATGATCATCGGCGAGCACTCGCGCGACAACGACCTGGACGTCAACGTGGTGCGCGAGAAGAAGCTCACCAACATGCGCGCGTCTTCGGCTGACGATGCTGTCAGGCTGGTACCGCACAAGGCCATGAACCTGGAGCAGGCGATCGAGTTCATCGCCGAAGACGAGCTCGTCGAGGTCACGCCTAAATCGCTCCGTCTGCGCAAACGAATCCTGCAGGCGAACCGCCGTCCACGCCGCAACGCTTCCAGTACAGCGGAATAATCATAAGCGCGGCAGTTTCTCACTGTCGCGCATCTGTTTTCCTGAAGTTCCTAAACCATGGCCCAGCAGCCGAACCTGTTTCCGCCCAACTCGCCCGACGCCCGACAGGCCGGCACCTCGCCGGAATCAGACGTATCCGCGCGGCCGATTCGATGGGTGCGGCGCATCGAGGCGATTATTCGCATTCTTGTGCGTCTTTACCTCGGGCTACTCGTGCTGGTGCTGCCCTGGTTACCGTTCTGGACGCAGAATAATCTCTTCACCTACGATCCGATCCTGCTGACGCTGGCGAGCAGCGGATTTGTGCGCGGTGTGATCTCGGGGTTGGGCCTGCTGGGCATCATTCTGGCTGTACTCGAGGCAAAGAATGCACCGGAGCTTTCCTGAAGAGTTGAGGGCATGCGAGGCGCGGTGCTCAGGTGTCTGGCCCTGCCCGCAGCCGTTCCGTACAGGTCCACATCGTTAAGCGCTTATTTATCAAAGCCCACATCGTAAAGACAGACTTGAGGCCCCGCATGGCAGCCGCGACGGCATCCGTCTTCAAGACCGGTAGGGGGCAGGCACTCAGCGTGGCAGGGTGAGCACGGTGAAGCTGGCGCGCGGGAAGGTGTAATGAAAGGCTGGCCCGACGGGAACTGGTTTGGTTTCCGGGACGATCGCTTCGGGGTCCATCTCGTCGTTGGCGGCGTAGAGGCTGGGGGCGCTGAGGGTTTGGGCCTGGGCGGTCGCTTTGCGCAGGCCGGGGATGGCGAGTTGGGCGGTGAGGTCGCGGTCCTGGCTGCGGTTTACCACGAAAAGGGTTACGGTGCGGCCGTCCTGGCTGATGGCCGCGTCGACATCGAGGTAGGGGACGGCTTCGATTTCCGGGATGCGGGTGGAGCCGTTGTGGACGGTGTATGTCCCGCTTTTGACTTCCACGGGGAGCAGGTGTTCAGCGGGGGCACCGGCGATCATGCCGAAGGCGTAGGCGGCTGGGGTGCGGTAGACGACGCCGCGTTTTTTCCAGATGCCGGCGAACTCGAGGATGCCGGTCATGTCGGAGATGGGGACGATGTCGGAGGAGCGCATGAGGGCGTTGAGGAGGCCGGCGGTGGTGAGGGCTCCGGCGACGTTGTCGTAGTTGGGGTGGTCGCCTCTACCTCCGCCAGTACCGCCGCCACCGCCCCAGAGCCATTCGGTGAAGGCTGTTTTTACGGTATCTTTCTGGGGGCTGGCAGCAATCTGGTCGTGCATGGCTTTGAGTTGGTGTTCGAGGCCGATGGGGAGTGCCAGGGTGGCGGCGGTGATGAACTCCGGCGAGGCGTTTTGCAGTTGAACGCTCGTGGTGGTCTCGACGAAATGCGTGGAGAGGTAATTTTCCGTGCCGACGGGGTTGGCGAGCTGTTTGGCGTTCCACTGCTCGAAGTGGTCGGGATCCTGGCCGGTGGCGATGAGGCGGGCGGAGGGGTCGACGGCGCGGATGGCCTGGCTGAAGGCGAGGGTGCGCGGGGCGAGCTCGTCGAGGGTGGGCCAGCCGGTGTTCCAGGAGCCCCAGAGCTCGTTGCCCAGCTCCCAGAGCAGGCCGCCGCCTTTACGGTTGGCCTCGGGGTCGGCCCAGTGGTCGTCCACATAGCGGACCCAGTCGGCGGCTTCGTCAGGGGTGCCGCTGCCCAGATTGAGGGCGATTTGCGGCTCGGCGTGGATCAGCTGGCAGAAGTGCAGGAACTCGTCGGTGCCGAAGGTGTTGTATTCGGGGATACCCCAGGCGACGTTGGGCATGCTGACGCGCTTGTCGCTGGGGCCGATGCCGTCGCGCCAGTGGTAGCCGCTGGTGAAGTTGCCGCCATAGCGGATCAATGGCGTGTGCATTGCCGCGGCGGCCTTGACCATCTCGGGGTCCAGGCCGTTGAGGGCGTCGGCGGGCATGAGAGAGACCTGGTCGAGGAGCACGCGCTCGTCGCCCTGGACGGCGATGCGGAGTTCCGCCTGATCGAGCGAGGCGAGTGCTCCGTTTTCTAGCTTGAGTGTGAACGGTAGTTTGGTCCAGGTAGCTGCGGCGGCGTCGAGGGTAGCGGTGGCGAGGGTGGCGTGGGGGCCGGTGCGGCTTACGAGCGAGACGGTGAGCTGGGTGGCGCCTCCGGAGAGGTGCCGGGCGTAGAGGCTGCCCTTATAGGTGAGCTCGCGCTCGGCGGGGAGGTAAATGCGCTGGACGATGCCGGTCGGCTCGCCGGGGACGCCCATGATTTCGAGGGAGCGAGCGGAGTTGGCGGCGTCCCCGTAGCGGAACTCGTAGCGGTTGCCCTGGTGGCCGTCGAGGGGGAGCCAGGGGAGCGGCAGGCCCAGTGCGGAGGAACGGGCCAGCTCCGGCTCGGCGCGGACCATGGTTTCGATGTGGCGGACATCCCATAGGCCGGCCTCGAAACTGGGGTTTTCGAGGATTTCGGCCCAGAGCCCGTTGTAGGTGGAGTTGCCGATGGGCTCGAGAAAGGTTCCGAAGAGGGTGCGCGGGATGGACTGGGGGCTGGGCTTGCCGAGGTCGATCCGGATGGTGGCGTCGCCTTCGACGGGCTGGGGGACGATCTGGGCGAGGGCAGGGGCGAGTGGGAGGAGAAGGGCTGCGATTAATAGCGGGTTTGCGCGGCGGGTAAGATTTGTTCGGCTGCTTTCTATCATGATCGCGCTGCTCCATCTGGAAAACGACGCCGTACAGCGCGTCCGGGTAAGACCGGATGAGCATACCATCGCGCAGCCCTTTTAGGTTGCGCAACCTGTGGGGCTTGCGAGAGCAACAGGCGGCACGGAGAAAGTGCAACGGCGGGGGTTGCGCATGCATCCGAGTCGCTAGCATTTTGGGGGTTCGCCATGGGGAAGTCCGCCCGGTTTGTGTTGATCGCGCTTGGGGCGCTTGTGCTGCTGGTCGTGGTGGCGGCATTGGCTTTGCCGCTCTTCCTCAATGCCAATAACTTCCGGGCGCGGATCGAGACTACGCTTTCGAAGTCGCTGGGGCGGAAGGTGACGGTTGGCAACTTGAAGCTGTCGATCTGGGCAGGCGGGCTGGTGGCGGAAAATGTGATCATTGAGGACGACCCGAAATTCAGCACGCAGCCATTTCTGCAGGCCGACACGGTGAAGATCCGGGTGGAGGTGTTGCCGCTTGTGCTGCACAAGCAGGTGCATGTTACGGGTTTTGCGCTTGATACACCGAAAGTCGACCTGCTGCGAGCGGCAAACGGTACATGGAATTACTCATCGATCGGCGGCGGGGTGAGCAAGCCGGCGACGCAGGATGCGGAGACGAAGCAGACATTTCCGGACTTGACCGTCGGTCACATCACGATTGAGCACGGGCAGATCAGGGTGGGAACCGTGGGTGGGACGCAAGGCGCGGCGAGCATGCCGAACCGGGTGTACCAGCAGGTTGACCTGGATGTGAAGAACTTCGCATTTACAAAGTCGTTTCCGTTCACGCTTACGGCGCAGCTGCCAGCGAATGGAACGGTCAGTCTGAAGGGTACGGCGGGGCCGCTGAACCAGGCGGATGCCTCGGCTACGCCATTTTCCGCGCATCTGGAGATGAAGCATGTGGATCCGCTGGCGGCTGGGTTTGTGGATACCTCGGCCGGCATTTCAGGGCAGGTGGATAGCCTGATTCTGGATGCGGCGTGGAGCGGGCAGCAGATGCACGTGACCAAGCTGCTTGTGGATAGCCCTCGGCTGACCTATGTCGAGAGCAACAGGCCGAAGCCGCCGAAGCCGGCGAAAAAACCGGGCGAGACGTCGATGCTTGAAAACCTTTCGGTAGATGATGCGCAGATAAAGGACGGCACGTTGACCCTGACGACGGCCGGCAAGGCAAGTGCGCCTGCGGTGTACCGGAACCTGAATGCGCAGATCACGAATATGACACCCAGAAGTTCGTCGCCGTTTTCAGCCAGCGCGCAGCTGCCTGGGGGCGGCAGTCTGAGCGCCAATGGCCACGCGGGGCCGTTCAACCAGGAGAGTGATGCGGCGACTCCCCTGAATGCGCAGGTTTCGCTGAAGCGTTTTCAGCTTGGAACTGCGGGCGTGCTGCCGCCGGATGCCGGGATCGCCGGAATGGCGGATTTGCAGGCGCAGGTGCAGTCGAATGGGCAAATGTTGAACGCCGCGGGAACGGCGCGGGTGGACGGCATCAAGCTGGCGAAAAACGGGCAGCCCTCGGCACAGCCGGTGCAGGCGCAGTTTGCGATTGTGCAGGATGAGCGGGCGAAGACGGGGCAGATCCAGCACGCGACGATCACGATAGGTCGTGCGGCGATCGATGTGTCCGGCACCTACCAGACGAGCGGGCCCACGACTGCGCTCAATCTGAAGGTGAACGGCAATTCGGTATCGATTGATGAGATCGAGTCGTTTCTGCCTGCGCTGGGCGTGCATTTGCCGCAGGGCTCGCGGTTGAAGGGCGGCACGGTGACGACGGCGCTTACGGTTTCCGGATCGACGGCAAGCCCGGTGATCAGCGGGCCGGTGCGGCTGGACAATACGCAGCTGGCGGGGTTCGATTTGGGGTCGAAGCTGAGCAGCCTTTCCAGGCTGACCGGCGGCAGCATCGGAGCGGCGACAGGGCCGGGTACGAACATTCGCTCGCTGAGCATGGATGTGCGGGAGCTGGGTGGCGGGATCCGTACGGATAAGATCGCGCTCGATGTTACCGGTGTGGGTACGGCGACCGGCGCGGGGAGTGTGAGCGAGGCTGGAGCCCTGAATTATGACATGTTGCTGAAGCTAACCGGGCTGACGTCAGCTCCGGCGGGCAATGCCGCGGCTGCCCCTTCAGGCGGAGGTGGTATCGGGGGCTTGGTGGGCGGGCTTGCAGGCTTGATCCCTGGGGGTGCGTCAAAAGATCTTGGCGCGATAGGCGGCGTTGCGGGTGGGGTGATGAAGAGCGGTATCCCGGTGATGATTGGTGGAACCACCAGCAATCCCACGTTTGCGCCCGATGTACGCGGGCTGGCGACCGCGATTGGGACCAGTGCTGCCAGGAATGCATTGAATGGGCAGGGACTCGGGATGCCGGCCGCGGGTGCGAAGCAACAGCCTGGAAACCAGTTAAAGAACGCACTGGGTGGATTCCTGGGTAAGCATTAGGCCTGTGTGCGGGAGTGCGAGAATGGGCAGGTGAGCGAATCGAAACCGGCACCTCTCCCGTACATCGACCTGCAGGCGCAGTACCGCGAGCTGAAGACCTCAATCGATGCGCGCATCCATGCTGTGCTCGATCACGGCCAATACATACTTGGACCCGAGGTGAAGGAGCTTGAAAACAGGTTGGCCGCGCGTGTGGGTGTGCGCCATTGTGTTTCGTGCTCGAGCGGCACCGATGCTTTGCTGCTGGCGATGATGGCGCTGGGTATCGGGCGCGATGATGAAGTCATCACCTCGCCGCTTACCTTTTTTGCGACCGGTGAGGTCATCGCGCTGCTGGGCGCGATTCCGGTGATGGTGGATATCGAGCCGGATACCTGGAACATGGACCCGGGGCTGATTGAGGCCGCGATTACACCGAAAACCCGTGCCCTGGTGCCGGTTTCACTGTATGGCCAGCCTGCGGAAATGGACGAAATCAACGCGATTGCCGCGCGGCACGGTTTGCCGGTCGTGGAGGACGCGGCACAGAGTTTCGGTGCGGTGTACAAGGGGCGCCACTCGGGGGGAATGAGCACGATCGGGTGCACGAGCTTTTTCCCGTCGAAGCCGCTCGGCTGCTACGGGGATGGAGGGGCCTGCTTTACCGACGACGAGGCGCTGGCTTTGCGGCTGCACCAGCTTCGCAATCACGGGCAGGAGGCACGCTATCGCCATACCGCGATCGGCATCAATGGCCGGCTCGATACCCTGCAGGCTGCGGTGCTGCTGGCCAAGCTCGATGTATTCGACCGGGAACTGATCGCCCGCGGCGAGATTGCGAACGACTACAACGGCGCGCTGCTGGCGCTGGCAAAAAAGGGCCAGCTGCGTATCCCGGTGCTGCGCTCCGGCCGCAACAGTGCCTGGGCGCAGTATACGGTCGAGGTGGAGAACCGGGACGCGGTGGCAAAAGCGCTGGGGGAAGCAGGCATTCCGACCGCCGTGCACTACCCGGTACCCATGCATAGGCAGCCGGTGTTTGCGGGTCTGGGTGCAGGTTTGGGCCGGGAATTGCCGCGTGCCGAGGAGGCGTCGCGACGGGTGCTCAGCCTGCCGCTGCACCCTTACCTTGGCCGCCGGGAGCTGCTGCGGATTACGCGCGCGCTCGAGGGTGCGCTCGAGGGTGCGCTGGCTGCTGGGTAGGGTCGGGCAGGGTGGAGGAGGCTCCATCGAGCAGAAGTTGATGTGGAAAAACGTTTGTTTACTGTCTTTTGGTGTAAGCACCTGGTGAAACATGTGCAGCGGCAGGTGGAATTAACCACTGCCTTACGTTACTGAAGTGTTTTGGAGCACTTTATAAGCTTTTTGTAATGAGTAGGTTGCGGTGCAGGTGTAATCATAGGTTCCCCAAAGCAAGAATCGACTTGCCATTGATGCATAGAACATTTAATTTGCACGTGCGATGGATGAGGCAGATCGATGGCCCGCCTTCCGCAACGAGGACAGGAAAACAGATGGCACAGACGCGCAGGATTGGCATCTTTTCAGAGGCAGCAGAACGACGCATACGCTTTGCAGCAGGGGTAGCAATGATGTCCGGGTGCTTGCTGCTCCCGGCAGCTCCTTTTGCAGCCGCACAGAGCACCACAGCCGACATCGTCGGCACCGTCACGGACGCCGGCGGCGCGATCATCGCCAACGCCACCGTTACGCTCACCAACCTCGACACCAAGGAAATCAGAACCGTCCAGTCAACCGGTTCGGGCGATTTCGATTTTGCCCAGCTCGGTCCGGGCAACTACTCCGTGCAGGTGAAACAGAACGGATTTAAGACTTTCGAAGTCCCCTCGATCGCACTTGCAGCCGGCGATCGCGCCCGTGAGGACGCCAAGCTCGACGTCGGCGCGGAATCGCAAACAGTCCAGGTAACCGCGCAGACCCCCGCGCTCCAGACGGATACCTCCGTCGTCGAACAGACCGTAACTGAGCAGTCCGTGCAGGATCTCCCGCTGAGTGGGCGCAACTACATCAATCTTGTGCAGATCACGCCCGGTGCGAACGAAGGTCCCGGCAATGGCCTGACTTCTGGTTCGCGTCCGGACGACCGGCGGCAAACCTCGGCTGTGGTGGCCAACGGTCAATCGGAAATCCTGAATAACCAGACCATCGACGGACTCGACAACAACGAGAGGATCATTGGCGGCATCGGCGTGCGTCCCTCGATTGAAACCATTCGCGAAATCAATGTTCAAACCAATAATTACACGGCGGAGGTTGGACGGACTGGCGGCGCGGTCGTCAACATCATCACCAAGTCAGGCACGAACGCCTTTCATGGCTCAGCGTATGAGTTCTTCCAAAATGACGTGCTGAACGCGAATCCCTTCCAGTTCACACAGGGCCAGCCGAAACCGAAGCAGCGCCAAAACCAGTTTGGCGGCTCCTTCGGCGGTCCTGTCGTCAAGGACAAGGTCTTCTTCTTCGCAGCCTATGAAGGGTTACGGCAGGTTCTTGGGTCCAATCCCACGGTGCAACAAACCGTACTGCCTAATCAGTACAACCTGCTTCATAGTGGCAACAACGCATTGATAAGTCAGCAGCTCGCCGGCGGCGCGGCGCTTGATCCTGTCGGTCTGCAATACGCTCAACTCTATCCTCTCGCCAACGTGGCCTTCGACTCCAAAAACCCGAATACGCAGGGATTCACCGGCTCCCCCGTGGTGCTCCGTAACTCCGATACTTACGATGGGCGCGTGGACTGGCAGATCGATCCGAAAGATCTTATCTACGGCCGCTATACCCATAACAATGTTCCTTCGACCTTTCCTGGCCTCTTTCCAACGGTCAATCAAGCCGGCCTCAACATAGCTCCCAGCGGCAATGTCTACGCTTTCTACGGCACTGCCATCGACACGGCGCAGAACGCGCAAATCAATTTTGTCCGCACGATCAGCCCCAGCGTTCTGCTCCAACTCGGCTTCGGTTACACGCGAGTCAATAACCAATCCTTGCCGCTGAATTCCGGGTTAGCTGTCAATACAGCGTTCGGGCAGCCACGCATTAATATTAATCAGAACACGTCTGGTCTTGGACCGGTTTTCGTCAATGGCTATGGAAGCCTTGGTGACGGCAACTTTATTCCGATCATTAACATCGACAACACCTTTCAGGAGCAGGCGGCGCTTGTTCTCAATCGCGGCAAGCAAAGTATCAAAATTGGTGCCGCTCTGATCCGCCGCCAATCCACCAATGTTCAAAACAACTTTGGTATCGGCAACTATAACTTCACTCAAATCAATGGCAACGCAACCGCTCTTTCGGCACTCCTGACCGGAAACTTTAACAATGTCGAGCGGTCCAACAGCCTTGTCCCGCCTCACTACAGGGATTGGGAACCAAGCGTTTACGTGCAGGATGACTACCACGCAACGCAGAATCTCACTCTCAACCTTGGTATTCGCTACGACGTACTGACCCCGTTTACCGAAGCAACCGCCAATGCTTTGACGAACTTCGATCCGGTCGCGGGTCGCCTTCTCGTTGCGGATCGAAATGGTGTCAACAACTATGGCGGTGTAAATACCACATACAGTAACGTAGCGCCTCGCATCGGCTTTGCCGTCACGCCGAAGCCCGGCTTGGTTGTCCGCGGCGGATTTGGCATCTCCTACTTTCAGAGTAACTACACGTCAAACAGCTCCGAAAAGGCACAGCCATTTGTTTCCGATTACCGTTGCAACAACGGCGGCTGCGCTGTCGATCCTGCGACCGGCGTCGCTCCAACCACTCTGGCTCAAGGTCTGCCTGTTCCAGCACCATCCGACCCAAACAACCCGTCCGGCAACATCAACGATGTTTTGAACGCAAATTTCCGTACTTCTTACATCGAGGGCTACAACCTCGGTGTTGAGAAGAGCTTCGGGGCTAACGTTCTCATCGTCAACTATGTAGGAAATCTGGGTCGCCACCTGGCGCAGATTACCAATGATCAAAACGCGCCTGCGCCGATATCGAATTCGACTCTCGCGACTCTGGCTCTGCAGGAAGGGACTTCCCAGGCTACAGCCTTCAACCTGCTCCGCCCTTACCACAACACGCTGCCGAACGTTAGCCAGATTGGCCAGTTCACCAGTACTGGCGCATCCAGCTATAACGCCCTGCAGATCTCACTGAACCGCCGCACGACCGCCGGTCTAACTGTCGGCGCCAACTATACCCTCGCTCACGGTCTTGACAATGTCCTGGCCTACAGCAACGAAGTGAACGATGGTTATGGCCTTCTTCCAACACAGCTCAGCTCGCTGGAGTACGGGAACAGCGATCTTGATCTTCGGAATCGCCTTGCTGTCACTGCAAATTATGAGCTGCCCTTCGGCAAGAACCTGACTGGTTATAAAGCAGCGCTTGGCAAAGGCTGGCAGGGCAACACCCTTCTGCGCTGGCAGAGCGGCTTGCCCTTTACAGTACTCCAGGGCAACGGCGTGGCAAGCACAAATAATGCGGCAACTACCAATAGTCGTCCGAACCAGCTGCGTAAAGCAGTCCGCAACGGGAATAATATCAATCAGTTCTTCGATGTTTCCGGCGCAACCTTTGCACCGCAGGCGTCGGGAACCGTGGGTTCTGAGAGAAGGAATCCACTCTATGGCCCGCACTACCGGCAGGTCGATGTTTCCCTCTTCAAGAGCTTCCCTGTGTACAGGGAGTCCACGCTTGAGTTCCGCGCGGAGGCTTTCAACGCCATTAACACGACCAACTTCGGCCAACCGAATAATACCTTTAATGCTGTGCAGGCGAACCCGAACGCAAACGCTACTAGCCCCGCTGCAAATCAATACGTTTATGCAGCAGGTAACAATGTTGGAGAGATTCAAAATACCTCAGCCAACTACGTCCCACGCCAGATCCAGTTCGCCCTCAAGTATCAGTTCTAATCAACCCTCAACCCAGAAAAGCCCGGCTAACCAGCCGGGCTTTTCTGTTTTCGCCTTTATCCTTCACTCTCTACCCTGGCCACTTAGCGCATGCCTTCGAGAATCGAGCCGACGATGCCGCCGACTACACCAGTGGCGGTTTCCCTTGTGGTTTCGCCGCCCATATATTGCTGGAGTTTGTGGGCGAGTTGCGGCAGGGGGAGGGTCTGAAGCCAGATGCGGCCGGGGCCGGTGAGGGCGGCGAGGAAGATGCCGTCGCCGCCGAAGATCATATTGCGGATGCCCTGGATGCGGGTGATGCCGAAGTTGACCGAGGCCTGAAATGCGCCGACGTGGCCGGGGTGGACGCGGAGGGTTTCACCAGGACGCAGATCGCGGACGACGAGTTCGCCTGAGAGTTCAAGCCAGGCTACACCGGAGCCGGTAATTTTCTGGAGCAGGAAGCCGTCGCCCCCGAAAATGCCGGCGCCAAGCGATTGCTGGAAGCCGACGCCGATGTTGACGGCGGGGGTGGCGCAGAGAAAGCCGTGGCGGTGGACGAAGTACTCGTTGCCGGGCGCGACTTCAACGGGGACGATGTGGCCGGGCATTTTGGCGGCGAAGGCGATTTCGCCGGGGGCGCCGATGGCGCGGTATTCGGTCATGAAAAGGCTGCCACCGCCGGCTACGCGTTTGAAGGCACCGAAGAGGCCGCCGCCCCCGGCGAACTGGGTGTGGGTGGTGAGCTGGATGGAGCTGGACATCCAGCTGAGCTCACCGGCTTCCGAGATGACGGTTTCGTTGGGTTCAAGAAGGAACTCGAGGACGGGCATGGTGGTCCCGAGAATGCGGTTCTGCATGTGTGGTTGCTCCTGTGCGCGTACAGCGAACGCGATGCGAGCTTAGGCTAGCACCGACCTCCTTTTACGGCTACGGAAACTCGCCGTTGAGCTTGGGGGGGCGCTGGGGGGAAGGTAAAGCCACATCTCAGAAACGAAATACGGGGCACCGGCTCAGGATGACCTGGCAGGACGGCAGGGGACAAGCAGGTCTGCTCAGGAGAGTTTGGGAGAGCACACCTCCAGTCACTTCCATCACTTGAAGCCGAGTACCGGGTGAGGGACGTAGGCGCTTTCGAGATCTGCGATTTCCTCGGGCGAGAGTTCTACGTCGAGCGCGGCGACCGCGTCCTCCAGGTGATGCGGTTTGGTGGCGCCGACGATGGGGCTGGTGATGTAGGGCTTGGAGAGCATCCAGGCGAGTGCGAGGGCGGCTTGGGAGACGCCCTTTATCCGGGCCAGCTCAGTGACCTTGTCGATGACCTGGCGGTCGGCGTCCGCGGTGCCGGCGTACATGGTTTTACCGAACTGGTCGGTTTCGAGGCGCTGCGTGCTCTCAGCGTTTGAGGGGCGGGCGAGGCGGCCGCGGGCGAGCGGGCTCCAGGGGATGACGCCGATGCCCTGGTTCTGGCAGAGGCCCATCATTTCGCGTTCTTCTTCGCGATAGATGAGGTTGTAGTGGTTCTGCATGGAGACGAAGCGGGTCCAGCCGTGGAGGTCGGCGAGGTAAAGCGCCTGGGCGAACTGCCAGGAGTACATGCTGGAGGCGCCGATATAGCGGGCTTTGCCGGCTTTGACGATGTCGTGAAGGGCTTCGAGGGTTTCCTCGATGGGGGTTTCCGGGTCCCAGCGGTGGATCTGGTAGAGGTCGACGTAATCGGTCTGGAGGCGGCGCAGGCTTGCGTCGATTTCGTTGAGGATGGCTTTGCGGGAGAGGCCGGAGCCGTTGGGCTCCTCGCGCATGGGGCTGTGGACTTTGGTGGCGATGACGGTCTGCTCGCGGCGGGTGTTGCCCTTGAGGAACTTGCCCAGGACTTCTTCGCTGGCGCCGCGGGAGTAGACGTTGGCGGTATCGAAGAAGTTGATGCCGAGGTCGAGGGCCTGTTTCAGGAAGGGCTGCGAGTCGGCGTCGTTGAGGGTCCAGGCGTGGCTGCCGGGGGTGAGTTTGCCCTTCGCGGGCTCGCCGTAGCTCATGCAGCCGAGGCAGATACGGGAGACTTGTAGGCCTGTTTTGCCGAGGCGGGTGTATTCCATTTGGGCTGACTCCGGGGTGAGTTTTGTTGTTGAGATGCTGAGGAGACCCGGAATTGACTGCCCAAGGAGAGTTCCGGCGTTTACACGGGGGCGATGCCGTATTTTTCGCTGAGGAAATGTTGGAGGTCGTTGGGGCAGACAGCTGAAAGCTCCTGCCAGGTGAGCAGCTTGAGCCGGGTACGCAGGGCTGCGCTTCCGACAGCGCAGAGCACGTTGTGCCAGGCGGCGATGAGGTCAGTGCGGCGCGCATCGAGAAGTACGCAAAAGCCGGCGCCGGCGCCGTGGGCCGCGAGCACACCGCGCAGGAGCTGGTAGCCGGCGTAGGCACCGGTGGCGGTGCGGGGCAGGGCCTCCAGATCAAAGACGTCGCGGTAATTGGAAAAGCGGGCCAGGAGTGCGGGAGGGGCGGACTGGAAATCGGATTCGGTGAGTTTGGCTTCGACCAGCAGGCCGTCGAGCTCCATATCGACCTCGGTCATATCGATGAGGTTGCGTTCGCGCGGAAGCCTGGGATGCACGCCGAAGGAGGGCCGGGTGCCGGGGGAGATGCCGAGCAGCGCGCCCGCATGGCTTGTCTGGTAAAGGTTCGGGTGACAGAAGATGTTCATGAGCAGGGCATCGGAGCTGGCGGCGCAGTCGAGCTCGCGCCAGTGCCAGTCGGCTCGCGGCAATGCCCGGCGGCTGGCGGTGTGGGCTTTGCCCAGGCGTGCTCGCCAGGCTGGGTCGGCAAGAATGGCGCGATAGCTCAGGGGGTGAAAGTTGCCGTGGCGTCCCATTTCGTCCTCACCGAAGATGACGCTTGGGTGACGGCCGCAGGTGAAGTCGTGCAGGAGCGTGTGTTTGTTGGCGTAGAGGGTGGCGCGGGCGTTGAGGTCGCGATGCAGGGCCGAGGCGGTGCAGGAGGGTGGGCTCGAGAGTTGAGAGTGGGGGAGACTCACGAGGGTGATTCTAGGCGAATAAAAGGCGAAGATCAAGAGCATGTGCATAAATACAATACTTCGCACGGGAGGTCTTCAGGGGCGCTAAAGGTTTGTAGTGCGCGTGATCGGGATCCCTACCCCAAACCTTGAAAATCGTACGCTTGTATTTTGGGTTTGTGGCTGATCGTTTGTACGCAGGTCTGACAGACCGAGCTTAGCTCTGGGTGGCCGCACATGCTGCTTCAAGCTCGAATGAATGCCTGGGCCGTGCTGAGCCTGTATCCGGGGTCACTATACCAAACCTCAAAAACCGTACGCTCATGGATTTCCAACTCTTCACGCAGCGCTCCTCCGAATAGCCGACAAACCGTTATCAAAGTGCCGATAAGCGCGTTTACAGTGTTCATCCTGAATGCGAGGGCGGGGTTGGCACAATCACCGGATTTGCTGCGCTCTGGATATGCGTGAACTGAAAAGAGGTCGGGTACTTCAGGCCGTACCCGAGCACCCGGTCCAAGCTTATGTGGCCGATCCAGATTAGGCTCATTTCCCCGAGCAGGGCGCTGGTGAAGATAACGGCGAGTATGCCCAGCAGACCAGGGAGCACATAGCTGTGGATCACGTTGTAGACGATGCTGGCCACAGCATTGGGCCCCCGAGCATACGTCAGCAAGCTCAGGTCCGGAACAAGGAACAGACACGCGAACATCACCCAGTGATGCGGAAACAGCAGGTGATATGCACCACAGGAGGCGAACAGGACGCAGAACGCCTCGGTGCGCAGGAGGTAGACGGGGCGGGAGAAGGATGGCTGACTCTGCATAGCTTACAGTGTAAGCTTAAGGATCGCGAACTTCCAATTTATGGACACAGGATGATTATTCAAAGAGTAATACTCCAACTACGGCCTTTAACTCGTGTAATCCAGGAACAACAGGAGTAGTCCGAATACCGCGATCATTGCTGCTGAAAGCGACGCTAATCTTCCATTTCTGCCCGCTCTAGTCGACACCACAATCGCTGCGCGCCAGTACATGGCGGCACCTGCGACAACGAGAACGAGTTCTACGCATGCCGCCGCTCGCGGGTCATTCCAAAGTCCCAAGCCGAGGCGTGGAAGGTTGCCCAGATTTCCGGGGAGCACAGGCATGTCAGGGCGATGGACGATGAGATCAAGCACCCAGTGCGACGCGCTGACCAGCGCGATGACCAGTGCGACTCTCCTACCCAGTTTGGGCAGGAACATAGCCCCCAAGACTGCGGACAGCGCCACCATGCCGACAATCGAGTGCGTGTAGTCCGCGTGAATGATCAAGCCGCCGTACCCCGCATGCGTCGAGATTGGCTGCACCGTTTCCAGATGAGCAAGAAACAACGGAGTGAAAATAACGTCAAGCCATACTGTCGCAAGCATCAACGCCCAGAGAGGCGCGGACTTCTCACGAGATTTGACGATTGCGGCAAAACCAAAGTGGCCAGCGATCATTTGGCGACCTCCTGATGTCTTACGGATGGCCAGGGAAGGCGACGATCCACCAGCCCGACCACTACAACGAACAGAACAACTCCGGCGATGAATGCCATTTTCACTCTCCTTTAAATATTGTCGTCGGCAACAATCAGCTTTATAACTTACAGTGTAAGCCTACAACATTCAGCCGTCAAGGCTTATTATGTAAGCGATGGCCCACCCCAAGCTCCTTTCGCCAGCCGACATCCTAAAAACGGCGGTCCACATGGTGGAACATGGCGACGCCGATGGGCTCTCGCTGCGAGCCGTTGCGTCGGCGCTCGGCGTGAAGGCGCCCAGTTTGTATCGCTACTTCCCGCACAAGGAAGCGCTGGAAGTCGCGGTCGCCGAAGAGGTACTGAACGCCATGTTGGGCGAGTTGCAGGCTGCGTCTGAAATCGCGGACCCGGAGACCAGGTTCCGAAGAACGGTGGATGCCTATCTGCGCTTTGTGCGCGAACGGTTTCCGCTCTACTCGTTCGTCATGCAGAACCGCCTTCCCAAGATGTATGGGTCAAAGACGGGCAAGGCCCTATGGAACCTGCTGTTGGGGGCCGCAAGCGGCGTCTCCGGACAGCCGGACGACACCGCTGCCGCTGTCGCTACCTGGTCCTTCTTGCATGGTTACGCCACGCTTGAGCACTCCGGGGCGTTCGGGGCATCCGGACCCAAGGGTGGACTGGAGCTGGGTGTGGCAGCCTTCTTGGGTAACTTCCGCTATCGCGCCGAGCCCGTTCGGAGAGAACATCCAGCGACAGACGTTCGGCGCCGGAAGAAGCCATAGCTAACGATAAGTCCCGATATGTCGGCTTGTCGGAAGCTATCCGGTCCAAGCGGCAGCGGGCAAGCCGGAAAGCGCCCCGGTGCTCGCGTTGCGCAAACGAACGTTTGCGCACGCTTTGAGAGCAAAGGGCCAAACCCCATCAATTTGAGTTGCAAGGGGCTGTTGCGATTGCTCTATCGCTGGCAACATGTTTGCGCAACGCAGTCTTTGCGGACAGTTTTGGACGTTTTGTGTAGTGACCTCGCACAACATTTGGAAGTGTGTGCTTTGCGCGTATCCACAGCTGCGTTCAAGCGGTCGCTCCTGGACGGTGCTGTGTACGACAGCTGTTGCATTTGCCTGGGAGCTGCCCATGTTCGCTCCGCGCGCCGGTGCGGGTCGCCGAAAGGGATGAAGGGCCGCTAAGATGGGAGCGAGCCGTGGATCATGCGGGAAAAGGTCCTATCGGAATCGATTGCAGCGGAATGGGAGCAGGATGATGCCGTCAGCGGAAGAGACAAAGCGCAAGGCAGCGGAGCGCAGCATGGAGTATGTGCGGGACGGGATGCGCGTGGGGCTGGGCACGGGGACTACGTCGAGGTTTGTGCTGGAGTTGCTGGGGGAGCGGGTGCGGGGTGGGTTGAAGATTGTTGGCGTGCCCACCTCGAGTGGGGCGGCGGAGCTGGCGCGGCAGGTTGGGATTCCGCTGGCTACGTTTGCCGAGGTGGGGGAGCTGGATGTTGCGATCGATGGGGCGGACGAGGTGGGGCCTGGCCTGGCGCTGATCAAGGGCGGGGGCGGGGCGCTGCTGCACGAAAAGATCGTGGCGACGGCGGCGCGGGAGTTCATTGTTGTGGTGGGTGAGGGCAAGGTGGTGCAGATGCTGGGGAAATTTCCTGTGCCGGTGGAGGTGATTCCATTTGCGGGGCCTCTGGTGGAGCCGAAGCTGGCGGGGCTGGGCGGGGCGCCTGTGCTGCGGAAGAGGGGCGATCAGATTTTTTTGACCGATGAGGGGAACTGGATTTTTGATTGCTATTTCGGGTCGATTCCCAACCCGGCGAAGACAGCGTCGGAGTTGCGCGCGATTGTGGGTGTGGTGGAGCATGGGTTGTTTCTGGAGACGGCGACGCGGGTGATTGTAGCTGACGCTCAGGGTGTGAGTGTGGTGGAGCGGTGAAGTGTGATTGGGGAACGCAGATGTTTGGCGCAAGCGTTATCGACTGCTGGGGCATAGCCCTGTAGCTCAGGATGACGTTCGCTTAAGGATGTGTGCAAAGGTGTTCGGGAGGGGAGAACGATGCCTCATACGAGTTGAGGACGAGTTCGACGGTTGCGGGCTCGAGCGAGGAAATTGTCCTGAGCTGCCGCTCAGAGGTACCCACATCTCAAAAGCGAGATACGGGGCACCCGTTTTTTTATACCTCAGGAATATCTGCTGAGTAGGTGGGGTTTACCGGCGGCAACGTTTTGCCTGCATCGAATATCATGGGTGAGTGAGACGGACGCGCTTACGCAGGCAATAACTGCGCGGGGCGAGGAAAGAGGAGAACGGAATGCAGATTGGTTTGGTGGGCCTGGGCCGCATGGGCGCGAATATGGCGAAGCGCCTGATGAAGGGTGGTCACGATGTGGTGGTGTCGGACCTGAGCGAGAAGACGGTGCAGGATCTGGAGGGCGCGGGTGCGACGGGGTCGACCTCGCTCGAGGATTTTTTGGGCAAGCTGCAGAAGCCGCGTGTGGTGTGGCTGATGGTGCCGGCCGGCGCGGTAGATGGCATGCTGGACAAGGTTGTGCCGCATCTTGAGAAGGACGACATCCTGATCGATGGCGGCAATTCTTATTACATTGACGACATTCGCCGCTCGAAGGATCTGGAGCCGAAGGGCATCAAGTATCTCGACGTAGGTGTGAGCGGCGGCGTTTGGGGGCTGGAGCGCGGCTACTGCATGATGATCGGCGGGCAGGCGGAAGCGGTGCAGTATCTCGATCCGATTTTTAAGACCCTGGCGCCGGGGCGCGGGGATGTTCCGCGCACCAAGGGGCGTGAGGGGAAGGAGTCGACGGCCGAGGAAGGCTACCTGCGCTGCGGCGAGGTGGGGGGCGGCCATTTTGTGAAGATGGTGCACAACGGGATCGAGTACGGGCTGATGGCGGCGTATGCCGAGGGGCTGAATATTCTGAAGAATGCGAATGTCGGCAATCAGAAGGAGCAGGAGCACTCAGCCGAGCTGACGCCGCTGCGCGATCCACGGCACTACCAGTACGACTTTGAGCTTGAGAACGTGACGGAGGTATGGCGGCGCGGGTCGGTGATTTCGTCATGGCTGCTGGACCTGACGGCTGCGGCGCTGGTGCAACAGCCGGACCTGGGCAACTATGGCGGGCAGGTCTCGGACTCGGGTGAGGGGCGATGGACGACCATTGCGGCGATCGATGAAGGGGTGCCGGTCGATGTTTTGAGCGCGGCGCTGTTTTCGCGGTTTTCATCGCGCGGCAATGGTGAGTTCGCGAACAAAATACTGTCGGCGATGCGGTTTGGGTTTGGCGGGCATCTAGAAGAGACTAAGGCCGGCAAATAAAACCGCCTGTGCGGCTGGCGGCCACTTCGTGGCGTGTGGCGTGGTGCTTGCCAAGCTAGCCTCTGTGGCCCCTCACGTTGTTCGGGATTAATATTCCCGACTAGCGGAAGGGCCACAACAGTTTGTCGTGCAAGCACCACGCAAAATGCCACGCGAGTGGCCGGAAGCCGCGTAGGCGGTTTTCGTTTTCAAACCCGAAGAATGCGCATGCCGCGTTCGGCCAGGGGCGCGAGCATTTTTTCGGTAGCGCCGGTATCCGTGACAAGTGTGTGGACTTCGCTCACAGCGCAGATGAGCGAAGAGGAGATGCGTCCGAGTTTGGAGGAGTCGGCGACGATGATTACCTCGCGCGCCTGGCGGACCATGGCTTGAAACGTGAGGGCCTCATCGGCCTCCATGGTGGTGCAGCCGCGCTCGGGGTGGATGCCGACAACGTTGAGGAAAACCTTATCGAGGAAAACGTCGTCCATGAAGCGGACTGCGGCGGGGCCGGTGAGCGAAAAAGACCAGGCGTAAGGCAGTACGCCGCCGGTGATGGAAGTGCGCATGCCGGGCTGGTTGCACAGCTCCATGCCGATGTTGATGGCGTTGGTAACGACCTGGATATTGGCGCGATGGCGCAGGGCGCGGCCGACCTGGGTGGTGGTGGTGCCGGCGGTGATGCCGACGGTTTCGTTTGGCTGCACGAGGTCGGCGGCGGCGAGGGCGATGCGGCGTTTTTCCACGGCGGCGCGTTGTTCGCGAGCCTGGAAGCTGGTGTCGTAGCGGAAGGGTTCGTAGAGCAGGGGTTCGACGAGCATGGCGCCCCCGTGGGTACGGCGAATGAGTCCGCGGTTTTCCAGGCGGTTGAGGTCGCGTCGGATAGAGGGCGCGGAGGTGCCGATGCAGGCCAGGAGCTCGTCGATGGTGGCGGAACCCTTGCCGAGGAGCAGGCGCATGATCTTTTCTTCGCGGATGTTCGTTTTCGCCGACATGGTTCGGAGGGTCCTTTGGGGCTGCGATGGTTCTTGGCGAGCATACCGGGTGAAGCCTTCATTTGCCGAGTAAGTGCGATCTTCTTCCCTAACTTTGTTGAATTGGGCGCGGACCGTGAGAAACAGTCGCAGACAGCCGATGACTGTCAGGCATAAGATTGCGCCGGTAGCGAGGAGAAGCCCGGATGGGGGAGATTGCGCCGTTTACGCCTTTTAGCCATTGGGCGAAGGCGAGTGCCGAGGGCAGCTGGACGCGACGGCAGTTTTTGGCTCGCGCGCTGGGGCCGGCTGCTGTGGCGGGAGCGCTGGCCAGGCCGCGCCGGTTGTTTGCGGGGGTGGGCGCCGCGCGACGGAAGCTGATCGTGGTGACGTTTGGCGGGGGCGCCCGGGATGACGAGACGTTTTCGCTGATGGGGCAGGCGAACATTCCGCACCTGGTGGGAACGCTGGCACCCCAGGGGACGTTTTTTCCGCAGGTGGTGAACCGCGGGATTCTGGGGCACTATGTTGCGACGGCGAGCATTGCTACGGGCACCTATCAGACGTTCGATAATTTTGTGGCGCAGCATCCGGCGGCGCCGACGGTGTTTGAGTATTTCCGGAAGGGGCTGCACCGGCCGGCGAGCGATGCGTGGGTGATTGCACCGAGTAATGGCTTTGAGCGGCTGGGGGCAAGCAGCCACGCGGCGTATGGAAGTGCGTTTGGCGCGGAAATCGTCTTGCCGAAGCGGCTGCTGGCGCTGGCGGCCGACGCGCAACACCATACGTTGCGCGATTACGGGTCGCTGCTGCATGACAACTATGAAGCGCCGATGGAGAGCAACGGGCCGGGCGTGGCAACGGAGCGAGACAAGGGTGAGCTGGAGCGCATGGCGGGGCTGCTGCGGCTTTCACTGGCGGAGTTTACGGCGCATGCGCGGTCTCTAGGGAGTCCGGATGAGCTGTCGCTGTTTATTACGCGGCAGGTGATGCGGCAGGTAGCGCCGTCGCTGATTTTTCTCACGCTGCATGACATGGATGTCGCGCATAGCGGAGCGTTTTCGTTGTATATCGATGCGATTCAACGGGCGGACCGGCTGGTCGCGGAGCTGTGGGGGGAGGTGGGGGTGAACCCTGAGTATGCGGGGCAGACGACGCTGCTGTTGCTGCCTGATTTTGGCCGCGATGCGGATGGGGAGGCGAGCGGGTTTCAGCATCATCGAACGGGGAGCGCGATGGCACGGACTACCTGGATGCTGGCGCTGGGGCGGGGCGCGGGTGAGGGCCGGATTGTGCATCGGCCGTTGGAGTCAGTGGATGTGGTGCCGACCGCGGGGGCGATGCTGGGGTTTGCTACACCGTTTGCTATGGGCAGGCCGGTGCTTGAATTGCTATGAGGTCGCTGCTATGAAACCGCTCTTATGAAACCCGGAGATTTGACCGCTGCTTCGTTCGCCGGCTACGGAGAGAGTGCGCAGGCGCTGGCGATGGCGCACCTGCGCCTGCTGCGGGCGATGCCGCTTTCGTTGCTGCCCGGCTACCTCCTGCAGATCCGGGAGTACCCGACGCTTTTTCCCGTCGAGCAGGAAAGGTTGCGGCGGCAGCTCGATGCGCTGGGGGCCCGGCCGGGGCTGATGGGGGCGTTTGCGGGGATCGCGGTGCCGGCTGCGATGGAGGGCGAGGACTGGGTGGGTCGGCCATCGCAGTTTGTCGCGACGTTCTCAGGCGCGTTGTGGCAGACGGGGCAGATCGATGCGTACCATCGCGCGGCGGAGGAGTTGTTTGCCGCGCTGCCCGCGGGGGAACGGGTGCCGGGGAGCACGCCGCCGATGCTGATCGCGGTGATCGGGCGGGGTACTTCATCGAGCAAGACGCCTGGAGATTATCCGTTGTTTACGCGGCTGCGTAAGCAGGGTCTGTATGCGCGGAAAGTGGAGGATGCGGGGGCGGCTGAGGCGCTGTGCGGGGCTTTGCTGAAACGCGCGAAGGCTGACGCTACGGCGTATGCGCACTGGTATGTGGATGGGGGTGCTTCGTGGGAGATTGGGGAGTCGCCCGTGCAGAGGTTTACGTTTCCGCAGCTTGCCCCGGTGACCGATGCCGTGCTGCGGGAGATGGACCGGGCGGTGCGTGAGGGGTCGGGGCCGGAGGTGCTGGCGGACCGGTTGCGGGCGATGAGCCCTGCGGCGCTGGGCCTGGTGGCGGTAACGCGGGATGAGCGGATGGCGCGGTTTTATGTATCGCTGCTGACGCAGGGCAGTGGGACGCAGCTGTACAGTACGAGTTTTGTGCAGGCGGCGGCGGTGGAGCTGGTGCGGCGGGCGCAGCCGGCAACGCTGCTGGTGCGGTTTGCGCCGCGACGCAAGCCTGCGTCGATGAATGACATGCTGGAGCAGCGAGGGCAAAGCGCGGAGATGGACCCGCAGGGGGCGCTGGTGGATGCGGATATGGCGGTGTATTACGCATGGCTTGCCATGCAACACCAGCCTGCGGGCGAGCAGGCGCGGCTGCTGGTGTATGCCGAAGGGCATGGGGAGGCGTTTGTTGCAGGGCCGGGCGTGACGCGCGGAGTTGAAAGTACCACGCCGCTCGGTATGGCTCAGGTGCTGGCGTTGGTGGGGTAGCAAGGATGGCGTGGAGTGAGTCGAACGCAGATCATTCGGCTTCGCTCCCATCCTGAGATCGCTGCAAAAGTAAGCTTCTTTCACGATGAAAGAGGCTTACTTTCACCTGCCGTTCTCTCAGCGAATAAGCCCAATGATTCCTAAAAGCATGATGGCAACGCCCAGCACACAAATGTAAAGGCGAAAGGCAATGTAGCTGATGACCAGTACGAGGGAGTTTTCTCGTACCCGTATCTCCGCACTTGCCTTCCGATACACTTGCCAGACCAACAAGGCAGCAAGCACCAGAAAAAACAGAACAAAAGCAAAGAAAATAAGCAGGCCAGGATCGGTTTTTCGCATCGCTGTGAGAATGCGAAGGGTTTTAGCCAGAGCCAACAAACAGATGCCGTTGAACAAGATTGCCAGTACAAAATGTATGGAGCTTGCCGGTCTGCCTGCGAGAGTGCGTTTCCATGAGAGCGGAATGTTTTCAGGTGTGACGGAAAAGGCCATATACGCCTCCGCAGTTCTAGTCGAAAATCCCTACTTCATTCCAAGCCCATAGTCCAAAGCTCACGGTTCCGAAAAACAATGCAACGGGTTCAGCCCCGAAAGCCGCAGCCCCTAAACCGATCCCGGCGCAAACTCCTTCTAAGTACGAAACCTATCTATTATGAGGCTGTAATCCATTCGAAGTCGCACCTGAAACCTGCGCCAGAATCTCCTGCTCGATTGCGTTTACCCCGGCACTTATGACCTGATTGAGGGTCGTAGAAAGGCCGGAGATCGTTAAATCGTAAGTTTCTTGTATTTGGCTGCTTGTAGGCGGCATTCGAAACCGACAGTGCTTGGGCGGTACCGGGCGTCAAATTGATTAGAGGTGCGGCCTTTTTTTGAACGAGTGCTAGACGCGACGTGCTGATCGGGCCAGTATTAGCCGGGGGGGCGGAGTGGCCTGTGCAAGGAGAGGGTGGGTATAGGCCGAAAACACGGCTGAGGTCGCGCTAATTGCGAGACCCGATGAGAGCAACGTTCTTCTGTTCAAGACAACCCCTTATTTCTGGATTTAAGGATGCGCGGGCTAAGTATTAGGTGTCAAGTTAATCACTCAATCTTCCAATGCCTATTACGCACAGTACTTTAAGCGGCTTTGCCAAGATGCGGAAGCTCGCCGCCCAGCGACGAGGGCGAGCCGAAAGCGCCTAAGTGTGTTTCTTTCTGTATTGACGGGGTTACGAGTAAGTCTGCCGCAGGAGGGCGGGACGCTTTTCGGCGAGGGTGAGGATGAGCTCGCCGAAGAGGGTGTTGGCCCAGGCGAACCAGGGACGGGTGTATTTTGCCGGGTCGTCTTTCCAGAACGACTCGTGCATGAAGTGGGTACCGGCGGTGGTGTTGCGGAGGGTGTGGAGGCAGGCGGCGGTTTCCGCGTCGTCGATGCCCGAGAAGGCGCGGAAGATGATGGACATGGGCCAGATGTAGTTGAGGCCTTCGTGGGGGCCGCCGATGCCTTCGCCGGCCGTGCCTCGAAAGAAGTATGGGTTGTCGGGGGAGAGGACGAAGGCGCGGGTGCGCCGGTAGACCGAGCGGTCGCCCGCGAAGACGCAGCCGAGGTAGTCGAGCGAGAGCAGTCCGGGGGCGTTGGCGTCGTCCATGCGGAGGGTGTTGCCGTAGCCGTCGACCTCGTAAGCCCAAATGGTGCCGTGGTTTGCGGTCTGGAGGTAGGCGTACTGGGCGAGGGCCTGGCCTACCTCGGAGGTGAGGGTGTGGGCTTCCTGCGCGAGCGCCGGGTCATGGCAAACGGTGTTGGCCAGCTCGGCGAGCTGCTGCAGGCTGGCTAGGGCGAACAGGTTTGCGGGGATGAAGAGGGGGTAGGTGCAGGCGTCGTCTGACGGGCGAAAGCCGGAGTGGATGAGGCCGACGGGGCGGGCGGGATTGCCGTAGCCGGAAAGCGGGAGCGTATCGGTGGGATTGGGGGAGCTGCGCTGGAAGTGGTAGGGGCCGTGGCCGTGCTTGCGCTGCTGCTCGCGGAAAGTGCGCAGGATGGCGCGGGCGGACTCGCGCCATTGCGCGTCGAAAGGCGCGGTGTTGCCGGTGGCCCGCCAGTAGCCGTGGGCGAGGCGGAGGGTGTAGCAGAGGGAGTCGATCTCCCATTTGCGCTCGCCTACGCCGGGTCTCATCTCGGTATCGTCGTGCACGGCCCAGGAGAGGCGCGGGCTGGCGGTGCTGGGGAGAAAAGCGTTGGCGTAGGGGTCGAGCAGAATGCAGCGGGTCTGGCGGCGGATGACGCCTTCGATGAGCGTGGAGAGTTTGGGGTCCTGCTTGCAGAAGGGCAGGTAGGGCCAGACCTGCGCGGAGGAATCGCGGAGCCACATGGCATCGATGTCGCCGGTGATGACGAAGGTGTCGGGCTTGCCTTCGGATGTGCCGGGAGTGATGGTGGTATCGAGGGTGTTGGGCAGGCAGTTGGCGAAGATGAGCGCGAGCTGGGGGTCGGCAATTTGTTTGGTGACTGTGGCGATGGCTTGCTCGACGGCGGGGGATGAGAAGCGGCGATCGCCGGGGGCGGGGCGTTTGTCTAGGACAGGGGTGGGGGTTTGGGCGAATGCGGGCAGGTGCGCGGCCGCGGCAAGGGCGAGGCCGGAGCGGAGGAGGGAACGACGGGTGGTCGGCATGCTTGCACTCCGGGCGGAGCAGGTCCGTCCCTGCGTTTCGGCTGATTCAGGATGACAGTTGTTCGAGGTTCGTTGTTTGAAGACGAGAGCGTTTGCCGGTCGGAGTTCAGGATTCAGGGCGAAGAAGGCTCTTGAGCTTCGCTCCCCTGGCGTGAAAACTGTTCGTCGCTTACGTGCTCCAACCAACGGACAGCCTCGCCGTCAAGCATTTCGTGGATGGCGATGTGCGTCATGGCGGTCGCGGGCGTCGCTCCGTGCCAGTGCTTTTCGTGCGGGGCGAACCAGACTACATCGCCGGGACGAATCTCTTCGACTGGTCCGCCTTCATGCTGCGCCCAGCCGAGGCCGGCCGTGACGATCAGGGTCTGACCGAGCGGATGCGTGTGCCAAGCCGTGCGCGCTCCCGGTTCAAATGTGACGCTGGCCCCGCCGACACGCGCCGGATCGGGCGCTTGAAAAAGCGGATCGATACGGACGGCGCCGGTGAACCAGTCGGACGGTCCCTTCCGCGAAGGCTGCGAGCCCCCTTTTGTGATCTGCATCGTTGTCCTTCCCTCCTCTTTCACTATCGAGTCACGAGAAAGTGCGGTCCTGAGCTTTCGCTCAGGACGACCCACGTCTCAAACGCGAGACGTGGGGCATCCTCGTTTTTCGCTCATACGTTTTCGCTCATACGTTTTCGCTCATACGTTGAGCGAAGGTGGGGCGAGCTCCGGCGCTGTTCCCAGGGTTGTGTTGGGGTTCGTACCGAGTTCGAATGCGATGTGGCCGCCATGCGCGATTTCTTCGTGCGAGACCCAGAGCTTGTCGGAGCGCTTGCCGTTGACGGTGACGGACTGGATGTAGATGGCGTCGGGGGAGGGGCGCCTGGCTTCGATCACCAGCTCCTTTCCTCCGGAGACCGTGATGGTGGCTTTGTCGAGGATCGGCGAGGTGAGCACGTAGTTCGCGCTGACGGGGTCGACCGCGTACAGGCCCATCGCGCTCATGACGTACCAGGCCGACATCTGGCCGCAGTCTTCGTTGCCCTGCAGGCCGTCGGGCTTGTTGCTGTACATGGTTTTGAGCAGGGAGGTAACGCGCGCCTGCGTCTTCCAGGGCTGGCCCGCGTAGATGTACAGGAAAGCGATGTGATGGCTGGGCTCGTTGCCGTGCGCGTACTGGCCGACGAGTCCGGCGATGTCGGGCGGAGCATTTTTGGGCAGGGTGGAGGGTACGGTGAACAGAGCGTCGAGCTTTTTGACGAACGGCTCGCGCCCGCCCCACAACTCCATGTAGTGCTGGTTGTCGTGCATGATGCCGAAGGTGGTCTGCCAGGCGTTGGACTCGGTGTAGTCACGGTATTCGTCGGTGTGGCCCATGTCGATGGGGTCGAACGGTTCGGTGAACTTGCCGTCGGAAAGTTTGGCGCGGATGAACTGGGTTTTCGGGTCGAAGAGGTGCTGGTAGTTCCGCGAGCGTTGGCGCTGGATCTCCGCGTCGTCATGCGCGCCGACCGCGTCCGCGACGTGCGAGACGGCCCAGTCGTTGTAGTCGTACTCCAGGCATTTCGAGACGTTCTCGCCTTCCTTGTCGGCCGGGATGTAGCCGACCTGGCGATAGTACTGGAGACCGCGCCAGTGGTCTTCCATGTTGCGCTTGCGCATGGGTCCGTAGGCGCGCTTCCAGTCGATGCCGGGAAATTTTTTCGCGCAGGCCTCGGCGATCACCGAGGCCGAGTGATAGCCGGTCATGGTGCCGGTTTCCTTGCCCTGGAGCGGCCACACCGGCATGCCTTCCGGGCTCTGCTCGGACATCTCGATGAGACTGTTGACGAATAGTGGGACGCGCTCGGGCTGGAAGAGTGTGAACGCCGGGTGCTCCGCGCGGAAGGTGTCCCAGAGCGAGTAGGAACTGTAGTTGTGCTGACCGGCTTCGAGGGTGTGGACCTGGCCGTCCATGCCGTAGTACTCGCCGTTGGCGTCGTCGAACAGGGTGGGCGCAACCATCATGTGGTAGAGCGACGAGTAGAAGATGCGCCGGGTCGTGTCGTCCGGTGTCTCGATGCGGATGCGGCTGAGCTCGGCCTGCCACTTGCGCTTGGCGGCGGCGCGGGTCGCGTCAAACGCGTAGCCGGGCATTTCGGCTTTCAGGTTCGCCAGGGCGTTCATGGTGGAGACGCCGGAGATGCCGACGCGGACGTGGATTTTTTCGCCGGGCTGGAGGCCGGGAAAGTGGAGCGCGGTCTTGAGTTGCATGCCGAAGGCGCCGGTCGCCCCGGCGGGCAGCATGGCGCCGTCCCCCTGGACGTCTGCCCTGGCGAAGGGCTTTGAGAACTGCACGGCGAAGTAGATGCGGCGTCCATCGCCCCAGTCGTGCACGCTGCGGCCGCCGGTTACCGTATCGCTGCCGACGATAGCCAGAGAGGCGTCGTAGGCCGGCGACCCTTCGTAATCGGTCGAACCATGGGCGAAGTCGATCAGGACGTGGCTGTCGCCGCCTTTCTGAAAGGTATAGCGGTGCAGGCCGGTGCGCTCGGTCGCGGTCAGCTCGACGAGAACACCGCGATCCTTGAGCGGGACGGAGTAAAAGCCGGGCTCCATCACCTCGTCATCGTGCGAAAAGGGCGACCGGTAGCCTGCGCTGGGGTTCTCACGTGAACCGGGGATCCACTTCACTTCGCCCACATTGGGGATGAGCAGGATATCGAGCAAACCGGCCGCGCCGGTGCCGCTCAGGTGCGTGTGGCTGAAGCCCATCAGCGAGGTGTCGGTGTCATGGTAACCGGAGCACCAGTCCCAGCCCTGGGTGTAGGTGTCGGGGCTGAGCTGCACGGCGCCGAAGGGCACCGTGGCACCGGGATAGGTGTGGCCATGGCCGCCGGTGCCGATGCGGATGTTGACGTACTGGGTCAGGTCGTCCGCATCGGAGTGGCTTTGGCCAGAGGGCAGCAGCGTGCCAAGCGCGCCACGGGATTTGAGCAGGGATAAGCCTGAAACAGCAGAGGCAGATTGCAGGAAGTGGCGTCGGTTGATCATCGTTTCCAGTAGAACCTTTCTAAGCGTTTACCGCTACTCAATTTAGACAGCTCCGCTGCCGGAAGGGTGCGCGCGTCCCCACCGTTTCGGCCCTCCCTCGAAGTGTTGCTCGATCTCTTCCAGAGTCTTGCCCTTTGTCTCCGGCAGGAACAGAGTGACCACGACAAGGTAGACAAGCGTGAAGACAGCAAAGAGAAAAAACATGCGCGAGTAGCCGTGTTTGCTGACGAAGGGCAGGAAGATGCCTTGCAGCGTGGCGGCGACGCCCTGGTTGAGAACCAGCGCGATGCTCATGCCGTTAGAGCGGATACGGGTGGGCATCAGCTCTGAAAGCGCCAGCCACACGCAGACGCCCGGCCCCACGGCATAGAAGCCCATAAAGAGGTACAGGCCCAGGGCTACCAGCAAGCCATTGGTTTTGCCCGGCACCGCGCCTACGAGTGCCCGCTGAATCACGAGAGGAGCGGAGCGTGATTTTCGGAGGTTTCCTAGCGGGTTTTTGAGGAATGCCTCAACCGCGTTCGCGGGCAGGCAGCTCTCGCGGGAGACATGGATGGGCGATGCCGCAGGGTCGTCGGAGCGCGCGAAGCTGGTGGCGGCTGAGTAGTCGCCGCAGGAGTAGATGACCGCGAGGGAGGCACGGCTGCTGCTGATCTCGCGTGCGTTTCCGTTTTTGGGATAGCCGCTTGCCGCGAGTAACTGCGCCGCCATCGGTCGGTCAAAGTGGAGGGTCAGGTCTCCGTCCGGGGTGAGCATTCGCTGTACGGCGACCCGGGTGTCTACGTTTAGCCTCTCCGTTTTGAGAAAGAGGATGCCGACGCCGATGAGCGAGACGAAGATGCCGCTTGTACCGAGGATGAAGAGGAAGCGCCGGCCTTTTTTGTCCACGAGTGCGATGCCGCCGATAGTCAGCAGAAAGTTGACCAGGGTAAAGACGACGTAGCCCCAGTGCGCATACACATCCGAAAGCCCGCTTTGCAGCAGAATGCCCGTGTTGTAACCGATGAGCGAGTTGACGCCGGTAGCCGTGTTGCATGCCAGGATCAAGCATGCCAGCAGGAAGGGGATGACATATTTGCGCCGGAGTAGGGGCTCCCGCACCTGCTTGCCGGCTGTGCTTGTTTTCGGCCCAGTTGGCTGGAGGTCTTCCATTTCTCGTAGTTCAAGTTCTGCTTCGGATGGCGTACGCGAGCGGCGCAAGGCCGCGAGGGCAGACTGTTTGCGGCCCTTGCGGAAGAGCCAGCGCGGCGACTCCGAGACAAGCAGGGAGCCGAGTACAAACAGGATGCCCGGAGGCATGGAAACCCAGAAGATGCGCCGCCATGCCTGGTCCTTGAACGCGAACAGCGTCCCGGCATCGGCTGACTGCGCCACCGCGGCCACGCGGTAGCTGTAGTAGATCCCGATCAGCGCAGCGCCTACGATGCCCAGCGTCAGCAGCCACTGGAAGACGGCCGTACCTTTGCCGCGATTCGATGCGGCCAGGCACTCCGCGAGGTAGAGCGGGACGACCAGGCCGATGAGTCCGCCGCTGACACCCTGCAGCAGGCGGCCGAAAAACAGCGGTCCATAGCCATGCGAGAGTGCGATGACGGGAATGCTTACCACGAACAGCAGCCCGCTGAGGACCATCAGCGGCTTGCGGCCCATCCAGTCGGCCAGCAGGCCGGCAAAGAGCGTCGAGAAAACGCCGCCCAGCAACACAGCCGCGACGATGATCGAGAGCTGCCCGGCGGATAGCCTGGAGGTCGCCTCAAGATAGGGTAGCGCACCGCCGATGATGCCTACATCGACGCCGTAGAGCAGGCCGCCGAGGCCGGCGACCAGAAGAAGGAAGCGTCGGTAGCCGTGGATGGTACGGTCGCTTGCAACGATGGCCGAAGTGCTGGAAGAGGAAGATGCCATAACGGGGGATCGATAGCCTCAGTCGATGAACTTGAAAGCGATGCCAACTCAGCGTACTGGATTCGCGCGAGAGTTGCCTGGGGTCCGTCTGGGGTCCGTCTGGGGTCCGTTGCATGCCGTTGGGGGCTGCTCCGGGAACCGGGAACTCCGCGCCCTGCTTTAATAGGGTGGATTGAATCGATGGCCCGGAGGAGTCGCAGAATGATGCTGCGGTGGTTTGCTGTATCGATGTTTGTGTGCGCGAGCGTGGGTGCGGACTGCGCGCAACAGGTGGCCTTGATGCCCATGCCGGCATCGGTGCAGCGCGCGGATGGGGCACTCACCGTGACGCCGGCCAGTGGACGTTCGAGCTTCACCGTTCGTTTCGACCGTTCAGGTGATGTTGGGGGAACGGCATTGGCATCGAACACGCGCCTGGCCGACGCTGCCCATCGCATGCTGGTGCGACTTGACCGTGCCTGCGGAGGCGACGTGCTGCGGTCCGCTGCCGTGTCCCCGACCGGTCCGGCGACGTTGACCATCGCGGTGGCTTCGGCCGGGGAGGCGATACAGGGCGTCGATGAAGACGAGAGCTATACGCTGAAGGTCACACCAGCCAACGCAGTGCTTACAGCAAAAACAGACGTAGGCGCGATGCGCGGGATGGAAACGCTGTTGCAGCTGGCGGGCAATGTTGGGGGTGCTTGTGTGCTGCCGGCGATCGCTATCGAGGACGCGCCGCGATTTCGATGGCGCGGGTTCATGCTCGATGTGAGCCGCCATTTTGAACCGTTGCCCGTGATCGAGCGCCAGCTGGACGGGATGGCGGTTGCGAAGCTCAACGTATTTCACTGGCATCTGGCCGACGACCAGGGGTTTCGCGCGGAGAGCAGGAAGTTTCCCAGGCTGACCAGTGTCGGTTCGGGCGGCGAGTTCTATACGCAGGACCAAATGCGCGAGGTGGTCGGGTATGCGCGGGCGCGGGGTATCCGTGTGGTGCCGGAGTTCGATATGCCGGGACATACTTCGAGCTGGATTCTGGCGTACCCCGAGATCGGTTCGGGCGAGGACATCAAAGCGCTGCCGGTCACGTTCGGGATACCGGTGGCGGAGCTCGACCCCAGCCGCGAGAGCACGTACAAGTTTATCGATGCGTTTGTCGGCGAGATGAGCACGATCTTTCCGGACGCGTATTTTCATATCGGCGGGGATGAGACGGAAGGGAAGGGCTGGCTGGCGAATCCGCGGATCAAGGCCTTTATGGATAAAAAAGGCTTTGCCTGGCCGCCGGAGCTGCAGGCGTACTTCAACCAGCGGCTGCTGCCGATCCTGAAGAAGCACGGCAAGCGCGTGATCGGCTGGGACGAGGTGCTGAACCCGGCGCTGCCGAAGGATATTGTGATCCAGAGCTGGCGCGGCGAGGCGTCGCTTGCGGCTGGGGCAAAGCAGGGCTATGCGGGCATTCTGTCGGCGCCGTACTACCTGGACGGCGAGAAGACTTCGGCGCAGATGTTCCTGGCCGATCCCGTTCCCGCGGACACGACGCTGAGCGCGGCGGAGCAAAAGTTGATCCTGGGCGGGGAGGTCTGCCAGTGGGCCGAGCAGCTCGATTCTGAAACGGTGGATAGCCGGGTGTGGCCGCGTACGCTTGCCATTGCGGAGCGGTTCTGGTCGCCGCAGAGCGACCGGGATGTTTCGTATATGTATGAGCGGCTGCGGAGGGTTTCGCTGGAGCTTGAGGATGTTGGGCTGACGCACATCTCCGGGCCGGAGAGGCTGCGGCGCAATCTGGCGGGAAGTCGGCATCCGGAGGCGCTGGAGATGCTTGCTGCCGTGACGGAGCCGTACTCGTTCAGCGATCGGTACAACGCGCAGCACACGGACCGCTACACGTCGCTGGACCGGCTGGTGGATGCGGTTGTGCCCGATCCACCATCGCGCCAGGAGATTGCGGGCGATGTGGTCGCGATTGCCGGCAAGCCGAAGCCTGCGCAGGGAGGCAGTGGCCCGGACACAAGCGGGGATGTGGCGGAGGGTTTTGGGCCGCGCCGGGGTGAGGCGATGGCCAATCTGCGCAGGAGGTTCGCAGAGTGGGGGCAAAGTACGCCGGCACTGCTGGAGTTGGCAGCGCAGACGCCTCGTCTGAATGACATGGGCAGGCTGGCGCTGCAGCTCGGCGAGCTGGGGGCCATCGGCAGCCAGGCGCTGGCCTATCTGGATGCGCGCGCAACGCCGCCTGAGAGCTGGAACTCGCATGCTCAATCCGTGCTCGATGAGGCGACAAAGGGCGTGGCGCTGGTCCACTTCACGTTTCTGCCCTCGCTGCGCAGGCTGGTCGCCGCGGCGAACGAGCAGCCTCGGCGTTAACGAACCGGGACGGCGCGGGGTTCGAGTTCGCGGAGCACGGCGCGCACGTCCGCCTCGCGCACGGTGTACAGGTCTTCCTCGTCGCGAGAACCCATGTTGGCGGCGTGGGGGCCAGCGTGGGCGGCTTCGCGCCACGGGCTGCGCAGGGAGGTGTGCAGGGTGTCGACCGGGATCGTACGCCAGAGTTCGCCCGCGTTTTTGACGCGGACGCCGGCACCGCCCATGATCTCGATGCGGCCGGAGGCCTGTTCGGCAATGCGCGTGACCTCGTGTGCGCCGGCCAGCAGGCTGACGGCGCCGCCGGAGGTCAGCAGGATCTCCGCGCCGCAATCGATGATGTCTTCAAGTGCCTGCGTGCGGTTGGCTGCCAGATCGAATGCGCGGTGAAAGCAGAGCCGCATGGGGTGTGCGATCTCGGTGAGGCGGCGCATGGCATCGACTGCGACGGAGTGCTGTGGCGTGAGGACGCCTGCCACGATGCCGTGCACACCCGCGCTGCGCATGGCGCGAATGTCGCCGGCCATGATCTCTAATTCGGCCGGCGAATAGAGGAAGTTGCCGGCGCGGGGGCGCACGATGCAGTGGACCGGGACCGAAACGGTGGCGAGGGTCCACTCGATGAAGCCGAGCGAGGGGGTGAGGCCGCCGTCGGCGAGCGAGGCGCAGAGCTCAAGGCGCTCGGCGCCGCCATTCGCGGCGGCGAGCACGGCCTGGGTGTTATCGACGGCAATTTCGAGGCGGATGTTTCCCATGCAGTGTCGGTTCCTTTACTTGCTCGGTCGTGTCTCCGCTGCATGGAGAGCCAAGCCAGTAGACTGCCCGGAGTGGGGCACCTTGTCAATCGAAAATGATCGTTTGCGGTACTTATGATCACGGCTTAGTATTCAGAATGTTCTTCGGTGCAAACCGTAGAGAGACACAGGTGAGTGGATGAGCGAGTCTTCGCGGACCTTCAGGCATGCCATGCTGCGGGAGATTTTCGAGCAGCCGGATGCGCTGCGGAGGCTTCTGCGCGTCTCGATCGCCGCCTCGGGCGCCGGTTTGCGGGGGGAGCTGTTTGGGCCGGTGCGCGCGCTGCTGGCGGGGGCGTCGTCGCTGGTGATCGTTGCCAGCGGGTCAAGCCGGCATGCGGGACTGATGGCCGAGGTCACGTTTGAGGACCTGAGCGGGCTGCCTGTGGACGTGGAGTATGCCAGCGAATACTCGTACCGCAGCAGCAACACGACGCCGGGCGCGGTGGTGCTGGCGGTTTCGCAGTCGGGCGAGACCGGGGACACGCTGGGAGCGCTGCGCGAGGCAAGGGCGCGGGGGCAGGCGACGATCGCGGTGACGAATGTGCCGGACTCGACGATGATGCGCGAGGCGGATGTGGCGCTTTGCACGGAGGCTGGGAAAGAGTTCGCGATCCCGGCGACGAAGAGTTTTACGAATCAGCTGGCGCTGTTGCACCTGCTGGCGCTGGCCGCGGGTGAGGCGCGTGGGCGCTTGACGGCGCATGGGGTTTCGGCGCGGCTGGGAGCGATGGAAACGTTGCCGCAGGAACTTGAGGACGCCCTGGATGGGTGGGCCGTGCGGGCCCATGGCTGCGCCGAAGCATTTGCCGGGGCGAAGAGTTATCTGTTCCTGGGGCGGGGCGTGCATTATCCGCTGGCGCGCGAGGGTGCGCTGAAGCTGAAGGAAAGTTCATATGTGCATGCGGAAGGTTACCCGTCGGGGGAAGTGCTGCATGGGCCGAATGCGCTGGTGAGTGACGAGGTACCGCTGGTGGTGCTGGCGTGCTTCGACCCGAAGGATGAGGATTCGGTACGGCGCTACGAGCGCACGGTGAACCTGCTCGAAATTTTGAAACGGCAGGGCGCGCGCGTGCTGGCGGTGGCGAATGTCGGTGATGAGCGAGTGCGTTCGCTGGTACGTGAAGTCATCGAGGTGCCGCCCGCGCCGGAGTATCTGCTGCCGCTGCTGGAGGTGGCGCCGCTGCAGTTGTTTGCCTACTACGTAGCATTGAGCCACGGCGTGGATGTGGATAGCCCGCGCAATCTGGTGAAGTCTGTTCCGGTGGCGTAAGGAGTTTCTTGCTTATGAAGAGAAAAGTAGCAGCCCTGTTGCTGAGTGCCGTTGCGTTCTGTGCGCCCGTTATCGCGCACGCGCAGAAAACGCTGTTCTACATGACGGGTGAAGGTCCGTCGGAGCGGGATTTTCTGCTGCATCGCTCAAAGATCGACATCATTGTGCCGACCTGGTATGACGTGGATGAAGACGGACTGGTGGGCGGCGCGCCCAACCCGTTGATCCTGAAAGCGGCGAAGGAGAGCCACGACTCCGTGGTGCCGATCGTGTCGCTGATGAACAAGGACAAGGTGCACAAGCTGCTTGGAAATACGCACGCGCAGGATGAGATGATTGCGGCGCTGATTCGCGAGTGCAGGAACAATGGATATGACGGCTTCCAGTTCGACCTGGAAGATATTATGTGGACCGACCGCGATGCGCTGTCGGCGATGGTGGCGAAAACGGCGGACGCACTGCATGCGCAACACTTGCAGCTGCAGATCGCGGTAGTGCCGAACGCGCCGGGGTATCCGGGGCACACGGCATTCGGCAGGTGGATCTTTCAGGAGTGGCGCGGGGCATTCGATCTGACTGCGCTGGGGAAATCGGTGGATCTGCTATGCCTGATGACCTACGACCAGCACACGCGCTGGACGGTGCCGGGGCCGGTGGGCGGGTGGAACTGGACGACGATGAACATGAATTACGCGCTGGAGCGGGTGCCGCGCGAGAAGTTGTCGCTGGGCATCGCGCTGTACGGGTATCACTGGTACACGGGCGATCCGGGGCTGGACGCAGACAAGAAGGAGCCGCACCCGACGGCTGATTACATCAGCGCGGCCAATGCTCGATCGCTGCGTGATAGTTACGGTGGGCAAGAGCAGTGGGATCCGGTGGATCACTCGGCGTGGTTCTTTTTCTATCGGGACCAGATGCGCGAGTGGATTTTTTACACCGATAAGCGTGGATACAACGATCGCTGGGAGCTGGCGAAGCAAAACCATTTGGCAGGTACGTGCGCGTGGGTACTGGGTCAGGAAGACCAGGATATCTGGTCGGTGTTGCCGGAGCATAAGTAATGTATGTTGCTTCGAAGTGCATTACGCAAAATGCCACGGAGTGGCCGGCAGCCGCGTAGGCGGTTGTGAATTCCGGAAGCTCGCAGGGAGTCGCTGCTTTCTACGCGGTATCAGCTGTCGGCGGTATCGCACTTTACGATCGGATGGCAGAGTAAGCGAATTGTATGTTGATGTCATGAGCCTGAGCTCGGAATGGAGCAGAACAGCTCCTTCTCCCTGGGAAGAAACAGCGCATGTCTACACAAAATGTAACTTGTCGTTAAACGTGGCTACATAGCAGGAAGCACGCTACTCTGACTACTGACGCTTAAGGATGAAGACAGTGCTGTCGTAATCGCCGCGCAGCGTGACATGGATGCCCGCGCCCATCAGCTCCGCACCGGTTGCCTGCTGCGTCAGCATGGGTGCTTTCGCCGGGTCGCGCGGGGTGAGCGTATAAGTTGCGGTGGGGTCGAGCCCTTGCAATGGAATCACTGGAAACGGCTCACCGTATTGCTGTGAATGCAGAAATGCGAACACAACTGCCTCCGACTTATCCGGCGCGACGTACTCTGTTGCCCAGCGGCCGGGGGTGGCGAGCGTGGGCGTAAGCCGGTACAGCGATCCTTGCTGTACAAGCGGGCGTATGGATTTGTAGAAGGCCACCTGCGCCGCGGCGAGTTGCATTTCGGCGTCGGTCCACTTGTTGAGGTTGCCGCCAATGCCGAGCGAGCCGGTCATGGCGACGTCGAAGCGGAAGGACAGCGGAATCGTGCGCCCGTCGAGGAAGTTAGGGACGTCGGTGACCCAGGCCATCATGACGCCGGGCGTGTAGGCGTGCGTAAAGCCGTCCTGGATGGTGAGCCGGTCAAGGGCGTCGGTGTTGTCCGAGGGCCAGACCTCGTCGGTGTAGTGCAGGATGCCGTCGTCCACGCGGCCGCCGCCGCCTGAGCAGGACTCGATTTCCAGTTTGGGGTGCTTGCGGCGCAGCTCGGCGAGGATGCTGTAGAGGTTTTCGACGTACTTGACGTAAATGGTTTTCTGTTCAGCGAGCGGTGCGGTGTCCCAGCCGGGCTCGGACCAGTTGCGGTTGTAGTCCCACTTGAGGAAATCGATCCGGTTTTTCGAGACCAGTTCGTCGAGAAAACCGAAGACGTACGCGCGCACATCGGGACGGGCCAGGTTGAGCACGAGCTGGTTGCGCGCCTCCGTCCGGGGGCGTCCGGGGAAGTGCATGGCCCAATCGGGGTGCTTGCGGTAGAGGTCCGAGTCGGGGTTGACCATCTCCGGCTCGACCCAGATGCCGAAGTCCATGCCGAGCCCGTGGACGCGATCGATGACCGGTGCGAGGCCGTGCGGGAACTTTTGCGGGTTGACGTACCAGTCGCCCAGGCCTGCGTGGTCGTCCTTGCGCTGGCCGAACCAGCCGTCATCGATGACGAAACGCTCGACACCGATTTTTGCGGCGCGCTCGGCAAGCGGGAGTTGCCCGGCCTCGCTTACGTCGAAGCCGGTGGCTTCCCAGGAGTTGAACAGAACCGGACGCGGACGCGGGTGTGGCGCCTGGGGCAGGATCGCTCCCTGCTGGAAGCGGTGAAGAATGCGCGAGGCCTCGCCCTCGCCGGCCGCGGTGTAACCGGCATAGAAATGCGGGGTGGCGAGGGTTGCGCCGGGCGCGAGCGGGTACGCGAAGTCGAACGGGTTATAGCCGCCGGTGATGCGAATCTGCTTTGCCTCGGTTTCTTCGACCGCGATACGCCAGCTGCCGCTCCAGGCCATTTGCCCGAACCAGACGGGGCCGCTGTTCTCGTTGGTGACGCCGTCCTCGCCGATGGAGAACCATGGGTTCGTCTGATGGCTGGTGCTGCCGCGACGGCTTTCGAGGATGGTGGCGCCGGGATGAATGGCGTTGCGCTGTAGCTGCCACTCGGCGCCCCAGCGGCCGGTGAGCGAAGAGAGTTGATAGCGCGGATCGGGAGGGAGATTCCAGATAGCGCTGGCCGCGTTTTCGAGCGTGACGGTCACCTTCGACCGGTTCTCAATCTCCGACCAGCGGGCGAGCACGCCTTGCGCGTAGACCTGGTAGAACAGGTGCACGTATATGGGCTCGACTGTGTCGCGCATGGTGAGTTCGAGTGTGTCGGCGTCATGCTTTTCTGCTTTGTCGAACAGAAGCGTCATGGAGCGATTGCCGTCTGGAAAGCTGCCCTTGAGCGCGGGCTCGTAGGAGAGGCCGCCGCCCCAGGCGGGGTACTCAAGCGGCGTGGTGGCGATGGATGGATCGAAGGACGCGAGCTCGGGGTGCATGGTCGCCGGGGGCAGCCCGGCGATGCTCGCGAGGTGCGGGCCCCAGTAGACCGTTTGCGGCATTTTCGCGTTATTGATGGCGACGACGTAGCTCATTTGGCCAGCGGAGAGGAGCCATGCATTGCCGCTCGGCGCGGCCTGGATGCCGGCTTGCGCATGCGCGAGGGGAGGGAAGAGTGCGCAAAGCGCGAGAGCCGTGCAGCGAAACGGCAGTGCCATGGCGTGTGCTCCTTGCCGGGATTTACGGCGGCATTGCCGGCGCCTCCAGAGGGTAGCAGTTTTGGATGGGAACGTGTTGGCGGTGAGAGCAGGGGATGCATGAGGAAGGGCGTGGCTGCTCAGCTTGTACCGGAAGTATGCCGGAAGTACGCTGAAGGCGCTAAGATGGCGGCGTGCAACGCAGCCGGTTCGAGCTTGTCGCAAAGGTAAACCGGATGCAGTGGTTGGGCCGCAACACGATGATCGGGGTGCTTTTGGTAGGTGCGCTGCTGTGCGCGGCGATGGACGCGCAGGGGCCGGCGGGGCAGACCATCGCTATTGACGCGAACGCCCCAACGACGCCGTTCCCGCATTTCTGGGAGCAGATGTTCGGCTCGGGCCGCGCTATTTTGTCGCTGCGGGAAAGCTACCGCGACGACCTGCGCGCGGTACATGCGATTACGGATTTTCGGTATGTGCGCTTTCACGCGATCCTGCATGACGACGTGGGCGTGTACAACGAGGACGAACATGGCAACCCGGTGTACAACTTTGCTTACGTGGACCAGATCTACGACGGGCTGCTGAGGAACGGTGTGCGGCCGGTGGTCGAGATCAGCTTTATGCCGAAGAAGCTGGCGTTCAACCCGGATGCTCTGCATCCTTTCTGGTACAAGCAGAATGTTTCGCCGCCGAAGTCGCTCGCGCGGTGGGATGCGCTGATGACCGCGTTCGCGCAACATTTGGTTGCGCGGTACGGCATCGAGGAAGTCTCGCAGTGGTATTTCGAGATGTGGAATGAGCCGAATATCGACTTCTGGAACGGCATCCCGCGGCAGGAATCGTACTTTGAGCTGTACGCGCATACGGCGCGCGCGCTGAAGGCCGTAAGTTCCAGGCTGCGCATTGGCGGCCCGGCGACCGCGGCTGCGCAGTGGGTTCCGGAGTTCCTGGCCTATGCGGCAAAGGAGCATCTGCCGGTTGATTTTGTTTCGTCGCATGCCTATGCGGACGATACGGTCGAAAACCTGTTTCACACGAACGAGGCAATTCCGATGGACGATCGCGTGTGCCGGGCGATCCGCGCGGTACGCTCGCAGATCGATCGCTCGGCTATGCCAAAAACTCCGCTGTTCTGGACGGAGTGGAACGTGCAGGGCGAGAACCAGTCGCGGGATACGCCGTTTGTGGGACCGGCGCTTGCGAACACGATTCGCGCGTGCGATGGAGCGGTCGAGATGATGGCATTCTGGACGTTTTCCGACGTGTTTGAAGAGGGCGGCCCGATTGCGCATCCGTTTGAAGGGAATTTCGGCCTTCGCGCCGAGGGCGGAATCAACAAGCCGTCGTTTTACGATTTTGCGCTGCTGCACCAGTTAGGGCAGCAGCGGCTTGCGAACAGCGCGGAGAACGTGCTGGTGACCAGGCGCGGGGATGGTGCGCTGGCGATCGTGGTGTGGAACCTGGTGGACCCGGCGGTCCCGGAAGGGGACTCGAAGCGGGTCGCTCGGCATGTGATTTTGCAGTTTTCGGGAGTGCCGTCGGATGCAAACGTAACGATCAGCCGGGTGGACGAAGCGCACGGCAACGCGCTGCCGCTGTACCGGAAGATGGGTAGCCCGCAGTATCCGACGCCGGCGCAGGCCGAGCAATTGAACCGGTTCAGCGCATTGCCGGCCCCGGGCCCCGAGCGGCTCCGCAATGAAAATTTGAGCTTCGATTTGCCGGTAAATGCCTTGATGCTCGTGACGGTGGAGGGGGAGAAGTCGCTAGGGCATTTCTTCCGGTGCTGTGCACCACCCAGAATTGGGCATGCTGCTTTTTGACGGAAAAGCCGCGTCATGTATCAAGGCCTCGGTCTACACCTACGGGAGAAATGCTTTAGAGTTCGCGCAGGCGCCTGACCAGTTCGCGCGGGTGGATGGGTTTGGGCCAGAGTTCAAAGCTCTGCCCATCGCCCCGTGACCGGTCGAGCAGGTCGTCGATGTGAGCCTGTCCCGAGAAAAGCACGATGCGTGTTCGCGGGCATTGCCGGCGAATCAGATGTCCGGTTTCGATCCCGTTGCGACCGGGCATGCTTACGTCCGTCAGAACGATATCGGGGCAAACAGTCGCGAGGGTCGCCAGAGCGGCATCACCGCTGTAGGCGGCCTGAGCCGAGAAGCCGCTCAGGTTGAGAATGCGTACGAGGGTGTCCGCAATCAGCTGTTCGTCATCGACGACGAGAATGCGCCGCGGGCGGGAGATGCTGTTTGCCGAGCTTGCGGGAGAGCTTCCGGTTTGGCTGGACGCAGGAGTGACGCTCCCCGGCCGCGGATCATCCACGCTGCGCTCCGAGCGCTCGAGTACCGCATGGCGACCCGTAGCTGCTTCGTACCGCTCCATTACATCTGCTCCTGTCCGATTGACTCAGAAACGTGATGATAAAGCAAATCGGCTTGGTTGACTGTGTGTGACGACGGATTGGCTGGAGTTCTCTCAGAAATAGTATATGGGCAAACGAGCAGCGGTCCCCAGAGGGGACCGCTGCTCGTTTTTTTGGCGCGTGTGCCATGTGCCATGGATGGCATTCTGAATTATTTCTTTCTGAATATAAGGGCGTTCGGGTAGGAGGCGACATAGGTCTGGTAGTGCCCGTTTACCTGGGAGACTGGGCGCGTGACGTCCTCAGCGGGAGTGAAGTAACTGACGTCCCACGAGCCGTTCATCTGCACCTGCACGGGAACGGGAGTGACCCAATTCAGGCTCTGGTTTGCCTGGTTCCAGACGGGAGCTTCGTTCCACATGAACAGTGCGATGGAGCCGTCCGACCCGGTCAGCGCGAGAGCGTGCCCAGTGCCGTTCGGCAGGCCGGTAATCTGCGCCTGCACGGTTTGCTGCGGAGAAGCTTTGTCGGCGGGCAGCACCTTGGCCAGGTGTTGTAAGGCATAGGCAATGACTTTGGGTGAGTTATCCAGGTGAAAGAATCCGAAGTTATCGTCGCTGTTCTTTCCTTGTGGATCGGGGTAGGGATCGAGCAGTTGATAGACGTAGGTATGACTTACTCCCTGGAGCGCAGCATCGAAGTAAGTGTTCATGATCATTTCTGCCTGAGCCGATTCATCGACGCCGTCCGGATCGCTGGGATTCGGTATGGTGGCGTATCCGGTTTCGGTGATGGCTTTCGGGTAATTGCCGGTCATAGTGAAGTAAGAGTTGAAGTCGCTCTCAAGCCGCGCGAAAGGCTGCACGCCTTTGTACGGGTAGGGGTGTGTGTTGGCCACATCGGCGAACCCGGGCTGCGTTTGCAGGTCGACCGGAGCGGCACCGGTCATGTAATAGACGGGAACTCCATTGAGGTGCGGGTTTCCGTGAACGCCGGCATAGAGCCGCTTCTGAAATGCCTCGGCTGCGGCTTCATTCGAGCTGCCGCCGGTGCAGGGCCAGTTATTGATTTCATTCGGGCCTTCGACCGACAGAGCAACGCCAGGATAGGCCTGCACCATGGCATCGAGCTGCTGCATTTGCGAGTTGAAATCGCTATTGCAACCTGAAACGAAATTGAACCGGATACTGTTCTCGGCGAGCATGTGCATTGCGTTGATCGCCTGACCACGGGGCAGCCAGTTGATGGGATCGGGGATGCCGTCGCGAAGATTGTGAATGCCGATCAGGCGCAGATCGTTCAGCACGGCTGTGGCATCGGCATACTTGCCGTCTGTGTATTCAATATGTGTATTGACGCCGAGACTGTCCTGAAAGGTGGACAAGGGCATGGATGGAATGGTTTGTGCAAGCAAGGCGCCGTGCGTGCACAGGAGTGAAGCAACGGCGAGAAAGCATGGAGCTTTCAGGCGAGAGATACGCGACATGGATTCCTTTAGGAAGCGAACGAGACTGCAAGTAGTTTCTTGCGTCCGCTGTGCAAATTCAAATTACTTCCTCGCATCCTAACCTGAAGACAAGCATCTCGCCTAGTTAGCTTTTTCTAAAAAGCAGACACAGCTGTTACTTAGGTCCTATGTGTGTATTTTTGACCATAGGTAGGTTGTAGGGAGTGTAGGTAAACTTTGTCGTCTATCCGGTAATTCCGAACCTCTATCCGGGAAGCTGTTACTCCGTGGTCGACCGTGACTACACGGGCCAGAGTAGAAGTTGCCGGCGTCTGGATCGATGCATAGTTCCAAAAAATAATTTCAAAAAATTTTACATCTGCGGTATAAGTGTGGGTCGATCGACGGGAATCCCTGCTTGCGCCGGGCTTTGGGCCGTACGGGCCATGCGGCGCGGTTTTGACGCAGTCGCGATGGCGAACAGGACCCAGATGATCGGTTCAATCGGATCGGGCGTGGCAATCAGGAGTGCGACCAGCACGACGGCGATGGCGAAGAGCGAACGCTCATACATCTCGAAACGCGCGTAGCGTTTGGGCGTCCAGAGCGGACGGAGCAGCTGCAGGATAAAGAACAGAAAGAGCAGCACCCCGGGGATGCCGACGTTGGCCATGAGGGAACAGGCGAAGCTGGAGGCGCGGACGCTGCCCCATCCGGCTCCAAAGTAGTAGGAGTCGTGAGAGGTCTTGAGCGCGAGCGTGTTCCACAGGCTGCGTTCCCGGTAGGAGGCGCTGTCGACCTTGTTGACGAATACATTCGCTAAAACATTGGAAATGGTATGCCCGGCGTCCGTGAGTATGAGCAGCGGTACGGCAGTGCCGACCAGGCCGAGCAGCAGCAGCAGCTTGACTGGAGCCATGCTCTGGCGGCGAAAACTGTAACGGGCGTAGAGCAGGATGCCGCCGATGGCGATGGTGCCCAGGCACGCATACCCCACGGTAGAAACCGTGAGTACGAGCGCGGTGAGGATCAGCAGGAAGCTGGCCGCGGACTGCCAGCGGATGCGGTGCGTGGCGAGGTGCCAGCCGAGCAGGGCGAGGCCGGTGCCGAGATAGAAGGCCGCCTCCGAGGCTTCGGTGAGGGTTGAGTTGAGCCGCCACACGCCGCTGATCTTGTAGGCGTCGTAGATGGTGTGCGCGGTGTTGGTATACAGGATCGCGGACGGGTACGGGACGTGCAGAGTGGCGTTGGCGAGCTGGTACATGGAAAAACAGGCGATGCACACGCAAGCGCGGATGTACCAGTTGACGGCGTTGCGCAATTGCTCACGGGTGCTGTGGATGGACAGCAGAAAGACCGCGAGCGCGGCCAGAAGGTATGTGGGCTGGGTGAAGTTGGTCATCGACCAGGCCAGGTGCACGTTGAGCCCGTTGCGCGAGTTGCTGACCAGGATGCCGTGAAACAGGAAGGGAAACACGACGGACGAGAACAGGGCGTAGCCGACGAACAGGAGCAGCGAGCGGAACGCGGCTCGATTGAGTCCTGGAACCGGCCGCAGGCTCAGCTTGCCGCTGAGCGCTTTGATCGGTAGGCAGATGATGAGGGCGAAGAGCCAGGGCGTAACGGGCGCGCCGGCGACATTCAGCGCGGAAGCTGCGTCGAAGATGGAGGTAAACAGGACGATGGGCAGCAGTTCGCCCTTTGTGCGCCACCAAAGAAAAGCAATCAGAACAAGCAGGGGTAGTGTCGAGGCAGTCATTTGCTGTCTTTCTGGTTCGGGGAGTGGAGCGGAAGGCGCTTAGTAGGCGCCTTCGGTAAACAGCACGGTTTTAACGGTCCGGTACAGGATATACAGGTCCATGGCAACCGACCAGTTACGAACGTAGTACTCGTCGATCTGCGTACGCCGCTCGTAGGTGGTGTTGTTGCGGCCCGAGATCTGCCACAGGCCGGTAATGCCGGGGGTGACGCGGCGGTAGTGCTGGTAGCGGCGGCCGTAGCGGTCCACCTCCGCCATGACGATGGGGCGGGGACCGACCAGGCTCATCTCGCCCGCCAGTACGTTCCAGAGCTGTGGCAGCTCGTCGAGCGAGGTTTTGCGCATGATACGGCCGATACGGGTCACGCGCGGGTCGCGCTTGAGCTTGCGGTCGCGCTCCCACTCGGCGCGCAGAGCAGGGTCGTGCTCGAGGTGCTGCTCGAGAACCTCATCGGCGTTCATCACCATGGAGCGGAACTTCCAGGCGGTGAACATTTCATGGCCGCGCCCGATGCGGCGTTGGCCGTAGAAGATGGGTCCGCGAGAGGAAAGGCGGACGCCGAGGATCAGCGCGAGGAACAGGGGCAGAAAGAACAGGCCGACCAGCGATGCCACGAGGAGGTCAAAGCTGCGCTTGATGAGGCGGGGCATGGTCTGTGATAGGCGCTGCTCGATTTCGAGCCCCAGCATGCCGCCCAGGTCTTTGGCCGAAACCCACAGGCTGGACATGCCGGCGACGTCGGGCAGCACCAGCACATGGTGGAAGTGGTGCGAGTAGTCGTTCAAGACCTCTTCAAGTTCGCTGGCGCGCAGTTCGGGCATAGCCAGGATGGCATAGCAGCCGCGATTGCGTCGGGCCAGGTCGGCGGCGCGAGCGAACTCGCCCATGAACAGGTTGCCGGCCTCTTCCGGGCGCTGGGCCAGGGGGGTCTGGTTGAGAAGAGCGATGGGCCGCAGACCGAGGGTTGGCTGTTCGGCCAGAACCTTGAGCATGGCGGCGCCGGTTTCGTTGGCGCCGAAAACCACGGTCGGCACGCCCCACCAGGGCTGCCTGGAGCCGAAGGAGCGTACGGCGCGGCGGCTGATGGGGACCAGCGCAAGGGTCAGCAGCCAGGACAGGACGAAGGCGACCCTCGAGTAGTGGCCGCCGGTCTTGATGAAAAACGTGGATACGATAATCAGCAGATAGCCCAGGGTGACCGCATGCATCATTTTGCGGAACTCTTCAATGGCGTTGGCCGCGATGCCGGGGTACAGGTCGAGCGCCGAAAAGACGAGAAAGAACAACGGCAGGGATGGAAGCAGCGCCGCGTATGCGGAGAAGTATAAATTGCCGTGGAAAGCAAGCCGAAGCGACACAGCGATGAAGCCGGCAAACAGGACCGCGAGCAGGTCGGCTGCGACCAGAGCCGCGATGGTGAGGGTGCGGCTGCAACGAATTGCCGGGATATCGGCGGCCGTGGAGTACGGGGACGCGAGAGTGGAAACAGTGCTCATGGGCTCGGTTTCTCTTGCCTTGCGGCAGTTGGGGTTCAGAGCGCCTCGGCTTGGGGAACCAGGGCCAAAATGCGAAAGCGCGCGGCTTCCGCAGGAAAGTGCGGCAGTTACTGCATGAGCGCCGGTTCTGCTATCGGCGCCTGGGTGGTCTCATCGCTCTTATGGGAACTGTGGCGATTGAGAGTTGAGGTTGCGCGAAGTGCGTCGTTCAGAATCTCGTGGAAGCGGGCGATAAACGCCGCTTCGGAGAACTGGGCAGCGCGGGCGCGCAAGGTTTCGGTTGGAAAGTCGTGGGGGCGGGCCTCAAACGCCAGCATGGCGCGTTCCAGGGCTTCAGGGGTTGGCTGGTGGAAGAAGACGGCGGTGTCGGGCGTCATCGAGTCCAGGATGCCTCCTTCGGCCAGTGCGATGACCGGGCAGCCGCAGGCGATGGCCTCGACCGGCACGATGCCGAAATCTTCCACGCCGGGAAACAGCAGCGCGCGGGCGCCGGCATAGTAGCCGGCCAGCAAATCGTCGGAGGCGAAGCCGGTGAACTCGACCGTGAAACCGGCGTTTGAGGCGGCCGGCTTGATGCCCAGCTCCGCAGCGAGTGCGCGCAGGCGGGCCTCCTCGGGGCCACGGCCCACGATCGTGAGCTTGCGGCCGAGTTTGGCGCAGGCGCGGATGGCGTGGTCTACCCGTTTGTACGGCACCAGGGCCGAAACCACCAGGTAGCCATCACCCGCTTGGCGGGTGGCCGTGCTGTAGCGCTCGACATCGACCGGCGGCGGCAGCACAAGAGCGTCGCGGCCATAGATACGGTGCACCCGCTCGGCCACGTACGACGAGTTGGCGACAAACAGGTCGACCCGGTTCGCGGTGCGGCGATCGTAACGGCGCAGGGCGGCCGCGATCGGGGAGAATACAAAGCGGGAAGCAAAGGCTCCGACCCGCTCGGGACCGAAGTACTCATCGAACAGGTCCCAGATGTAGCGCATGGGTGTGTGGATATAGCAGATGTGGAACGGCGTGGCGGGCTCGCCGCGCTTTCCGGCTTTACGCAGAACCATGGACTTGGCGACAGCGTGGGACGTGGAGATCACGACATCAATGCCATGCGCCTTATTGGTTTCGGCGAAAAACGGAAACAGGGGCAGGTAGGAGCGGTAGCGTTTCGCTGCCTGCGGCATCCACTGCAGTAGGCTCGGGTGCACGGGCCGGTTCTCGATCGTCTGGCTCACCGAGCCGCGGTTGTGCAGCAGCGTCCACAGGGGCGCGCCGGGGAACATGCGGCAGAGCACGTCCAGCACTTTTTCGCCGCCGCGCATGCCGGTCAGCCAGTCATGGACCAGCCCGATGCGCTTGCCTTCAAGAGGTGAGTTCCTGTGACTCATGCCATGCTCCAACGGCGCGAACGGTCGGCACCGACAGTCTGGCGGGCTTCGGAGGCCCGCAGCAGAACGTCTTCGGTGCGCCGCGCCGACTCGTCCCAGGAGAAGCGGGCAGCCTGCTCAAGCGCCGGGGCATACGGGGCGGCCGCCGCATTTTCCCGGGGCAGGTGGCGTAAAATCGCTGCCGCCATCTCACGGACGTCCAGAGGATCGACGTAAACGGCTCCGTCGCCCCCGACTTCGGGGAGCGAACTGTTGTCGGAGGTGATGGCTCGCAGTCCGCAGCTCATCGCCTCGAGCAGGGGCAGGCCGAAGCCTTCGGCGAGCGAGGGAAACAGAAACAGCGAGGCCCCCGAGTACAGGCCGGCCAGGTGCTCTTCCGGCACGTACCCGGTAAAGTGCACACGCGCCGGTATGTCCGAGAGTTTCTGCTTGCCAAACACCGATGCGCTGGCCTTGGCGCCGGCCAGAACCAGCCAGATGGTGTCGGGCAGCGATTGCTGCGCCTTTCGCCAAGCGGCCAGGATCGTCGGCAGGTTCTTGCGTGCTTCAAGCGAGGAGAGCGAAAGTATGTAACGGCGCGAGGGCAGCGCGAGCGCGGCACCGGCCCGTGCGGCCTCAATCGGCGTGGTAAGCTGCGTCGACGCGGCCGGGCCATTCGGCACTACGGTGATCTCGTTCGGGTCGCGGCCCAGTACGTGGGCGATGCGGCCCTTGGTGTACTCGGAGACAGCGATGAGGTGCACGGCCCGCGCGGCAAGCCGGTGGAACATGAAGCTGTACCATCGCGCGTAGGCTGCCGAGTACCACTCCGGGTGCTCGATCGGGAACAGGTCGTGGAACGTGACGACCTGGCGGGTGTAGGTGACCGGTCCCGCGCCGCAAGGGCTCCACAGCAGGCGTCCGCCGGCAAGCCGGGGCAAGGCAGCCTGCTCCCACAGGTGGCCGGGGGCGCCCTTGCCGCGGCTCGGGATGAGCATGGTATGGGGTGCAGTGAGCCGGGACGCGATCTCACGCGCGTAACGCTGTATGCCGGTGACGCGATGCGCGGTGAAGCGCGCATTGACGACATAGGCCGAGTGGGTGGGTTCTGTCTTCATAACCTCTGTTCTCGTGTTCATCTCGGGGCCGGTTTTCGTGGGCATGGAGTTGGTTAGCTGGCGGTAAGGACGCGGTCGTCGTACTGCCCGTACACGCCGTAGTGCTGGTAGGTGGGGCTCATCTCGCGACGCACCTTGTTGAGCACCAGGCCGAGGACGTTGACGTCCAGACGATTCAGGGTGCCAAGGGCGGCAGCAACCGCTTCCTGGTTGGTCTGCCCGGCCTTGGCGATCAGGATCACGCCGTCAGCCGCGCAGGCGATTTGGATCGGCTCGGCCAAGCCCAGCATCGGTGGAGCATCAATGACGACCAGGTCGTAGTCGGCCATTGCTTCCTCAAGCAGCGTCGACATCTTGGTGCCGACCAGGTGCGAGGCCTTCTGGAACAACTGCCCCGCGGTCACGACGTGCAGGTTGTCCACGCCGGGGATCTGCTGGCGAACATCGTGGATGCTGCAGCCGTCCAGGATGACCTCGGCCAGTCCGCTGTTGTTCTTGAGCGCGAAGTGGTTGTGCTGGGAAGGGCGGCGCAGGTCGGCATCGATCAGCAGCGTCTTACGTCCCTGCAGCGCGTGGGCGATGGCCATGTGTGCCGTGCAGGTGCTCTTGCCTTCTCCGGCCAGCGCGCTCGTGACCAGCAGGGAGCGGAGCGGTTCGCGGCTGCGTTCGAGCAGGACGAGCGAGCGCATGGTACGGATCGCTTCCGTGTAGGCGTCCTGGGAGCGGCTCCAGTCCAGCGGCGACTGCTTGCGGCCGGAGATCGCGCCGTTGCCGTCTTCGAGCAGGAGGCGGCTGCCTGCCGGCTTGAGCTCGTGCACATCTGGCAGCACGCCCAGCACTTCGATCTGAAGGGCGCGTCGGGCCTGCTCCGGATCGCGCACACTCTTGTCGAGCATGTCGGCGATCAGGACCACGGCAATGGAAAATACCATGGAGAGGAGAAACCCAAGGAAGATAAAGATGCTCTTTTTGGGGAAAACAGGCGAGTTTTGCGGACGGGCTTCGTCCGCGATACGGATCGCGCTGTTCTGGAAGCCGGCATTGATGCCCGCCTCCTTAATCTTCTGGAAAAGCTCGTTGTAAAGGGTTTTATTGGCCTCGGCATCGCGCTTGAGCTGCTGGTACTGGATGGAGCTCGCGTTGAGCTTGTCGGCCTGCGCCTTAGCCTGCGCGAGCGCGTCGCGCAGCATGGCTTCATGACTGGCGGACTGGGAATAGTCGGTCTGGATACGCTTGCCGATATCAGCGCGTGCCGCGTTGTACTGCCGCGTGACCTCGGCCAGCTCGTTCGCGCCGAGCTTGTAGTTCATGTTATTGACGCCGTAGGTGGTCTTCAGCGTGGCCATTTTTTGCTGCGCATCCTGGAGCTGTTGTTGCAACTTGGTGAGCTGCTCGGCCTGCGAGGAGATCTCGACGGCGGCGGTGTCGCCTGATTGCACGCCCTTGTAGGCGGTCTGCTTGCGGATGCGGTCGTTTTCGGCCTCGGTGTACTCGGTGTTGAGCTGGAGCACGCGCTGGGCCAGCGTTGTGGTCTGCTGTTCAGGATCGACAACACCGAGCTGGCGTTCGTAAGCCACAAGCGCTTCCGAACTCTTGCCCATGTTGTCCTTCAAATCGTCGAGCTGCTTTGCCATGAAGGTCGACATCTTCATGGAGCCCCGCAGGCTCTTCTCGTACACCGTATCGATGTAGGACTGGGCCACGGCGTTCGCTACGTCAGCTGCCTGCTGTGCATTTTTGGAGCGATAGGTGATACGCATCAGAAGGCTGTTGAGCGGGTGGGTGACGGTCAGGTTCGGGAGGGAAACCGGACCGTTCGGCATTGTGTTTCCATGCTTAGGCGTTGTCAGCAGGTGAAATTGCTGGGCTACCGGGCGTAGCACGGAGTCGGACTGGATCAGGTCCATCTCCGTATTGAGAAACTCTTCCACATCGCTGGTGTTCTGCGACGAAGCATCCTGGCCGATGACGCTCGAGGGCACCTTATTGTCGACGGTAATGCGCGCGGTCGCTTCATACACGGGCGTGATCAGGAAGCAGCCCACAGCGGTGAGCAGTGTGCAGGCGACCACGGCGAGCGCGATCTTCCACCAGGCGCGCCGCAGCAGCCACAGGTAGTGGTGCATGGGCAGCAGCTCTTCCGGCTCGGGGGCGGGAGGGGCCGTATACGTGAGCAATTGATTGTTACTTGAAGCGGGCAGTATCTTCGGCTTATTGGTGTAGACAGACGGCATCAGGAACCCTCATGTGAACGCTTGCTCTTGGGAATTTAGGCAAGGGAATGGGCGAAAAAGAAGCCCAGTCCCAAAGAAAAACAGTGTGACGCAAATGCCATTCCCGGCTGTACGCCGGCTTCGAGAGAACTCTCGAGAAACTTAGTGGTAGATCAACATTCCGGCAGCAGTACTGGTACCGAAGCCCGCGAGCTCCGCCAGGACCTTCGCGGTCATCTTGCCCTTGCTGTTTTCCGGCACATACAAAATGTCGTCCGGCTGCAGCACCACATCCGGGGCCTTACGCGCCATGATCCGCGAAAGCGGCACGGAAATCTCTTCGCGCTGCGTGCCCGGTGAGCGCTCGCGATAGATATAGGCCAGCTTGGTGGAGTACGCCTGCAGGCCTTCGCTCATCGCGAGCGCCTTGACCACGGTGGTGTCCGAGTTGTCCTGCATGGTAAAGCTCCCCGGCTTCTTCACATTGCCGGCGACAAAGATACGGCCCGCCTCGGGCACCCGCACCTCTTCGTCCCCGGTAAGTTTCACGTTGAGCTTAGGATCGGCAGATTCGATCAAACCTTTAACCGGGATCGATTGCACGGTGATATGCATGGTACCGTCCTGTATCTGTTCTCGGTGGGTGACCGTGATGGTCGGCCCAACCGCGGTGGTGAGGCCACCCGCCTTAGCGATCGCGTCAAGCAGCGTGGTGCCGCCGGTAGCCTGGAAGGTAAGCGGATGATTTACGGCGCCTACCACGCTGACCGGCTTGGAGCGATACTCGAGCACCGAGATATTGACGACCGGGTCGGCCAGCACTTGCTCCGAAAGCAGCTCGGCCGCGATCTTCTTTTCTACCTGCGAAGGCTGAAGGCCGGCCACGGCAATACGTTGTTTGAGCAGGGGCAGGGCGAGTGTGCCGTCCGAGCTGACACGGAACGAGCGGGAAAGCTCCGGGCAGTACGGCACCATGATCTGCAGGAGGTCATCGGCACCGAGCGCCTGCGAAGGCAGAACATCGGCGACCGTCGCGGAAGCGGCCAGCGGGGCGGTGTTCCCTCCGTTATCCGCTTCCTGCGCGGCGAGTGTGCGGGGAAGTGCGTTCGAGAGAACCAGGGCAGCAAGGGCAAGAGGGATAGATATATGGCGCAAAGAAGCAAGGGGGCGTGGTGCGCGGGGAACGAGTTGGAGCAAGTGGGGCAAAGTCATCGTGGCATCCAGGAGTACTTAGAGTACTTAAGCTGTGCTGTCTCAAGCTGTGTCGTGCAAGCCCTGACAGAAATGATGTGGAGCAGTTCGCCATGTGGAAAGCTGCTGTGCATATTTGTCGCTTTTGCGATTTCCTTTACAGGGTAAGTAGGTAATTTCAACCAGCCGCATGCGATCTATCGGCACTTTAGCATCGGGGGTAGCCAGTAACTCAAGGAATCTTGGGTCACCAGCAATGGCGCATTGTCCCTAATTGGTAACCATTTCCATTGTGGGAAAACCAGGGGAAAGATGCAGAATATATATGTTTGAGGCTGAATCCAAGGCATGACGACTATCTTGCGGCAGTTCTGAGGGAACTGGTTACCAAACGGTCTTTCTGCATTCTCTTCCGGGTTGAAAAAGACAATGCGACCGAGAAATATTTGCACGATTTATCGCAATTTGCACGATTTTCATGCAGCCCGGAGTTGCTCTTACGCCATGCGGAGGATGCGATTGGGATGCATGCGCCCGGCCAGGAGCTCCCGGAAGGCGAGCAGGTTGCCGCGCAGGCGGCCGCGGCGGTCCACATACGGATCCCGAAGCACGCTCCACAGCAGGTTGGAACAGACGTTTCGCCCGATGCTGCGCACGGTATTGCCCCAGGGGAACGAACCCTTGCGCGACAGATAGATAGGGTTTGCCACCTGCGAGTAGCCGAGCCTGCGTCCGGAAACGCGACCGACCTTCGCGCCCAGGTGAACCCCGAGCGCATCTGGAAGACACATCAGCGAGCCCCACTGAGCCAGGCGGCGCGAGAAATCGATGTCCTCGTACCAGGCGTATGCAGGCAGCTGCTCATCAAACCGCAAGCTGTGCTCGCGAACCGTGGCAAGGCGAAAAGCCATATTGCAGCCGTAGGTGTTGAAGGCGGCCACCGGTGAATGTTTCACGAAGTCTGAAGCAGCGGCCTTGTTGAGAACCTGCGTGGCTTCCTCTGTCGACAGGCCCGGTCCTTTGGCGCCATCGGCAAGCACGATGCCGGTGGACGCTACCAGGTTTCGATCGCGCCGGAACGCTTCTTCCGTTACGGCAAGGTAACGCGGGTCCAAAAAGAAGTCGTCATCCATAAAGAAGAGCAGATCGGCTTCGCAGGCATCATCCAGGATGCGATTGCGTTTTTCGCACAAGCCGCCAACACCTTTGGCGAAGCGGCAGGAAGGAAACTGCTGTTCGAGGTCCGCGATGTCTTCATCCCTGCTGTAAAGAACGAACACCTGATGCGGCTGAAGTGTCTGGCGCGCAAGATCCGCAAGGGTTTCGGCCAGAATCGCGGCCCGGCCACTGGTGGCGATCCCTACGGCGATCCGAAGGCGCTGGTCGCGTTCGGGTTGCCGTAGGGCGGCAGCGGTGGGGAAGCTCGTCGAAGTAGGCATGCGCATCCTTTCAATATCGTGATCGGCCGCAGGTTCCCGCGCTCGGCACTGTGACCTTCAAACTCTGGCCCGGAAGCGCAAACGGGCGTTTCGTTCCGCTTACGGCATTTCCTTACGGCATTCCCCTACTGCATTCCCAGGATGCGGTCAGGGCGCATGCGCCTGCAAAGCACATCCCACAACGCGAGGACGTTGCCCCGCAAACGCCCGCGCCGGTCGATGTAGGGTTCGGGAGCAAAGCTGCGCAGGAGGTTCGCCGCCAGATGGCGAATCATGCTTTCCCAAGCGTGGCTCCAAGGAAAAGTGCCCTTGCGCGCCAGGTAAATGGGGTTTGCGATCTGCGAGTACCCGAAGCGTTTGCCCGATGTTTTACCGACTTTGGCGCCCAGGTGGATGCACTGCGCTCCGGGAACCAGCACCAGCGGGCCGAAAGGCAGAAGCCGCCGCGAGAAATCGATGTCTTCGTACCAGGCGTAGGCGGGAAGCTGCTCGTCGAAGTGGATGCCGTGCCGGCGCACCCCCTCGACGCGGAACGCCATGTTGCAGCCATCCGTGTTGAAGGCCGGGACCGGAGGCTGCTCCGCGATCGTGGGTACGGTCCGGATGGCTCGCAGGGTAGACCGGGCATACTCGACGGAGAGCCCCGGACCCCTGGCCCCGTTGAAGAGGATCCTGCCTGTCGCGCCCAGGACGTCCGCGTCGTCCAGGAATACCTGTTCCGTGCGCAGCAGGTAATCGCGGTGCAGAAAGCAATCGTCATCGGTGAACACGATGAGATCGAAATCATCGCCTACCGCATCGAGCAGGCGGTTGCGCTGTGCGCAGGAGCCGCCGGCGCCGGCGGGACCCTGGATGAAGTGAACCTGGGGGAAGTGGTGTGGAGCGTCTTCGATATCGCTCGGGTCGACGTAAGCGACGAAAATCTTCTCCGCCGGACGCGATTGTTCGAGCCGGTCGGCGAGGGCCTGCTTGAGAATGGCTGCGCGTCCACGCGTGGCAATCGCGACGACAAGGCTAAGGCGCTGTGCCTTATCCGTTACCGAGTGTGTTTTCGAGGTGGGGAGGTCGTTTGCAAGCGGCATGGCAGGTACTTTCCGGTGGATTCACAAATGCTGCAATGGGTGGAGCAGGGAACATCCATTTGTCTGCGACCTATTGTCTGGGACCCTATTGTCTGGGACATAGACGCTGGGCCGCTCCTAGTATATGGGGCTGCCGGTCGAGAGGATCTCCCCACCGGCAGGCAAAGAGGGAAGCAGCCGGCAAATTTCCGGCGCAGGGGACAGGTGTGCACGGGGCTCACCTGTCGCCTGGGCAGGATGCGCGGCGCTTCTTCGAGAGGTGAGAAGCTAGCGCGCCGGCTGCGCCATGTAGCCGAATAGCCTTCCACGGAAGGTACCCCAGTAGTAGCGGGCATTCAGCATGCGGGCGCGTACAAGGCTCAGCAGCATGCCCCCGATGGGGCGAATGAAGTAGGGCAGCGTGATGCGCGCGGCGATCGAGTGCCGGCGTAGCACCCGGCCCATGCCCGCTCCATAGTGAAAGGCGCGCTTGGTGGCATGCGCTGAAAGAGCTTTCTCCGGGTGATAGATGGCAAGCGAGACATCGTAAAAACCGCGGTAGCCCAGGCGCAGCAGGCGCAGGGCGAAATCCGGCTCCTCGCCTGATCCCCAGGGGGTGCCCGGCCCGATAGCTGGATCGAAGCCCCCCACCTCGCGTGCCGGGCCCATGCGTATCCACATGCCATACCCGGCAATGGTGGTCCATACGGTTTTATCGTCGATGGCGCAGGAGAACGGCGTCCAGCGACCGTTCGAAAATTTGCCTGCGCGAGAACGGCAGGGGCCGGCTAATAATGTCAGGTTCGTATCGCGGTCAAAATGCTCGAGGATGCGGGCCATGGTGTCCGGCTGGTACAGGCAGTCGTCGTCCGGGAAGCCCACGATCTCGCCCTGGGCGGCAAACATGCCCACGTTGCGAGCATGGGAAGCATTGCGCACATCGGAGCGAATGTGGTTGACGGGAAACTGCGATTGGAACTCGGAGACAATCGATACGAGCCGGTCGTCCTCATTTTGATCCACAATAACGACTTCGAAATCGCGGAACGGTTGTGTTGCAAAGCCTTGCAGCAAGTCGTGCAACTCCTGGGTGCGCTCAACAGTGGCGACCACGAGAGAAAGTTTCATCAGTTAAGTCCTCGGCCTAAGTCTGTCATAGAATCGGCAGTTTCTACCCTTTGTTTCGTCTTCACGCAGCATTTTTTGCGTAGTTGCTTACCTTGGTGTTAGCTACCGAATTACCCCGCGCGGCAAACCAGGTCTGCCGCGCCAACTTCGTGAGCTGCCACCATGGCGAGCTTCGGGGGAAGCGCTTGATGCTTTTGCCGCATTTGCGTCCTTGCGTGCTAGCATGCAACCCATGCTTTCGGCTGTTCCCTCGCGGTGCCACCGCGTTCTCGTCGTATTGACTCTGCTGATGCCGGCGCCGCTGCTGGGGCAAGGCGCGCCGCAAGGGACGGTGCTGCGTGCTGCTCACCTGCTCGATGTGCAGGGGGGCTTGCTGGTGTCGCCGGGCGAAGTCCTGGTGCGGGGCGAGCACATCGTGGCCGCGGGCGCGAGCGTGCCCCATCCGGCAGGTGCGGCGATTCTTGATCTCGGTCCAGTGACGTTAATGCCGGGGCTGATCGACGCGCATGTGCACCTGTTTCTGCACCCCGGGGCGGAGGATTCGCAAACCGTTGTCGAGTCGGTGCCGGAGCGCACCATCCTGGCCGAGCTGGCCGCACGGGACGATGTGATGGCCGGCTTTACGGCGGAGCGCGATATGGGAACCGAGGGCGCGGGTTCGGCCGATACGGCGGTGCGCAATGCGATCGACGCGGGGTTGATCCCCGGACCACGCATGCGGGTCAGCGGGAACGCGATCAGCATTACGGGCGGGCATGAGGACGCGATCCACTACAACCCGACCGAGCATATTTCGTCGAACGCGACCTATGCGGATGACGCGGACCAACTGGTGCACGTAATGCGAGAGCAGATCAAGGAAGGCGCCGACTTTACCAAGATTTACGAAACGGGTGCGGATCATTTCGCGGACGGCAGGTTGACAGCGCCGTACCAGTACACAGAGGAAGAGCTGGCTCGCGCCGTGGCCGAGGCTCACCGTCAGGGGACGCGTGTCGGCGTGCACTGCACGGCCGAGCCGGGCGCGCTGTACGCAGCGCAGGCAGGTGTGGCGTCGATCGACCACGCCTACCAGTTGAGCGCGCTGACGATGGGGGTGATGAAGGAAAAAGAGATTTACGCGGTGCCTACCTTTGCGATTTCGGAATACTTTGCTGATCACGCAGCGACGCCCGAGGCAGGGGCGCACGAGCGTGCTTTGCAGAGCTTCCACGCGGCCGAGTTCAAAAAGCAGCTTGCCGCGGGGGTGCCGATGGCGGTGGGTTCCGACGTCGGGCCTTTCCCGCATGGCACGCAGGCTCGCGAGCTGGAGCTGATGGTTGAGTACGGGATGCCGGCGCCCGACGTGTTGCGCGCTGACTTGCTCAACGGAGCACGTCTGCTGGGATGGGGAGGGGCTATCGGAGAACTGAAGCCGGGCTTCTATGCGGACGTGATCGCAGTGGACGGTGATCCGCTGCGAGACATATCGGTGCTGCGCAAAGTGCGGTTCGTTATGAAGAATGGGGCTGTGGTGCGAAACGAAGCGGCAGGGCAGGGAGGGACGAAACAGTGAGGATGTGTCTGGTTGCGAGCGCGCTTATGCTGGGAGTGATGCCTGCGGTTCACGCGCAGACGGGCGGGCAGGGTGCGGCGGCCCACTCGGCGCCTCATAAATGGGCGCTGGTGCTGCATGGCGGCGCAGGCGTCATTGAGCGCTCGTCGATGTCGCCCGAGGCTGAAAACCAGTATCGCGCTGGTCTGAATGAAGCGATCACGGCAGCCGGTGCGGTGCTCGACAAGGGCGGCTCGGCCGTGGATGCGGTGCAGGTGGCGATCGAGTTGATGGAGGACAATCCGCTGTTCAACGCGGGCCGTGGCGCCGTGTTTGCGGCGGACGGTACCAACCAGCTGGACGCGGCTATTATGGACGGCGCGACGATGAAAGCGGGCGCGGTGGCCGACGTGCAGCGAACCCGGCACCCGATCGCGCTGGCGCGCGCAGTGATGGATAAATCGCAAAACGTGATGATGATTGGCGCCGGCGCGGATGCGTTTGCGGCGCACGTCGGGCTTGAGCAGGTGCCGCCCGGCTTTTTCTTTACGGAGCGGCGATGGGAGGGACTGGAAAAGGAGCTGAAAGCCAAGGGCGAGCCTGTGCCGGCGCGCCCCGCCGGCGCTCCGCCCGCGCCGGGTGTTCCGCTGAGTTTCTTCGAGCAGCCCGATGCGCATAAGTATGGAACCGTGGGTGTGGCGGCGCTCGATGAACACGGCGATATCGCGGCCGGTACCTCGACCGGCGGCGTGACGGCAAAACAATGGAATCGGGTTGGCGACTCGCCAATACTCGGCGCCGGCACCTATGCCTCCAACACGTCGTGTGCCGTGTCGGCCACTGGTACGGGCGAATATTTCATTCGTTTGACGGTAGCGCGAACTATTTGCGCGCTGGTCGAGTACAAGGGCTTGAGGCTACAGCAAGCCGCTGACGATGTTGTGCAGAAACAGCTTCCGGCCATTCATGGCGACGGCGGCGTCATTGCGATCACCCCCGACGGCCAGCTGGCCTGGAGTTTCAATACGCCCGGCATGTTCCGCGCGAAGCTAGTGCAGGGCGGCAAGCCGCAGATCGGGATCTACCGCGACGAGCCGTGAGCTGATTACGGGCGAGTGCCGCCCAGGTTCGCCCCTGCGCTCTTGAGCCGCTGCACCTCAGCGAACGCGTGTTGCGCGTCGGCCTTACGGTCAAGGCGCGTGTACACGCGACCGAGCTGGTACCAGGCGCTTTGCGCGATGAAGTCGGAAGGGTGCGCGGCAAGTGAGGTTTCCAGAGCCTTCGCGGCTTGGTCATTGCGGCCCAGCGCGGCGAGGCCGAAGCCAAGGTAAAACTGAGTGGGAGCGGGGCTTGCATGGAGCTCCGCGGCTTGCTGGAGCAGCGGTACGCCGTCGGCCGCCTTGCCGTGTTCCACATCAATTTTGCCAACGTTATAGAGCGCGATGGCACTGTTCGGATTGAGCTTGAGTTCCTGTTCGTAAGAAGCAGTGGCGGCGTCGAAACGGCTGATTTTCTGTTCTTCCTCGGCAAGCGCTTCGTACAGGTCGGCATTGCCGGGCTGCTTACGGATGGCGGCCTCATACTCGGCGATCGCCTTTTCGGGCTGCCCGGAGCCGGCAAGGCTTTCCCCCAAGGCGCGGTGCACGTTGGCGGAGTCGGGGTCGAGCCTGTAAAGGGCCTGGTATGCCTGCTCGGCAATCAATGTATGGGCGTGGCCCTGGTAATAAAGAATGTTGCCGTCCCTGGGAGAAAGCGAGGCGGCGTGGTCGAGCGGGGCCGCTGCGGCGACCGGGTTGCCGGCGCCCAACTCGACGATGCCGAGCCAGGTGAGTGCTTCGACATTGTCCGGCTGCAAGGCCAGTTCGCCCCCGAGACTGGCGGCTGCCGCAGTCGAGTCGCCGCTCTGGTACTGGGCGATGCCTAGAGCTTGTTTCATAAACACCGTCTGAGCGTGATCCACAGGCAAGCGAGGTGGAAGAAGGCCTTATAGGTGGTGAGGAGATGCTCATGCCGGACAAGCAG
>JAABUX010000439.1_pt1 | contig 70736 bp, 71 predicted proteins | sample 5561851 | NCBI WGS metagenome assembly JAABUX01 (sample SAMN10711883, study PRJNA513361) | rock metagenome | isolation source: Antarctica rocks | place: Antarctica: Victoria Land, Richard Nunatak red sandstone | collected 2016-01-03
AGCGTTACCCGTGCTCTCCCGTAATTTGGAACAAACGCTCCACCGCGCCCTGTCGCTCGCCAGCGAGCGGCGCCACGAGTATGCGACGCTCGAGCACCTGCTGCTCGGCCTGATCGACGACACCGACGCGGCGACCGTGCTCCGTGCCTGCGGCGTGGACATCGACAAGATCCGCGCCGACCTGACCGACTTCCTCGACAAGGACTTGGCCGGCCTCGCCACCGAGCGTTCGGGCGAGCCCAAGCCCACCGCCGGCTTCCAGCGCGTGGTGCAACGCGCCGCGATCCACGTCCAGAGCAGCGGCCGTGACGAGGTAACCGGAGCCAACGTGCTCGTCGCCCTGTTCAGCGAGCGCGAGAGCCACGCGGTCTACTTCCTGCAGACGCAGGACATGACCCGGCTCGACGCGGTCAACTTCATCAGCCACGGCATCGCCAAGGCGCCCGGTCGCGGCCAGCCCCGCCCGGCATCCAGCAACGGCAAGAACGAGGGCAACGCCGACAAGGAAGAGGGCGACCGCGAGGAGAAGCAGGGTCGCCGTGGCCAGGATGCGCTCGGCACCTACTGCGTGAACCTCAACAAGAAGGCGATGGCGGGCAAGATCGACCCGCTGATTGGCCGCGAGAGTGAGATCGAGCGGACGATCCAGATCCTCTGCCGCCGCACCAAGAACAACCCGCTCTACGTGGGCGATCCCGGCGTCGGCAAGACCGCCATCGCCGAGGGCCTGGCCAAGCGCATCGTCGAGGGCGACGTGCCGGAGGTGCTGGCCAAGAGCACGATCTACGCGCTCGACATGGGTGCGCTGCTGGCCGGCACTCGCTACCGCGGCGACTTCGAGGAGCGGCTGAAGGCGGTCGTGACCGAGCTCGAGGCGCAGCCGGCTTCGGTGCTGTTCATCGACGAGATCCACACCGTCATCGGCGCAGGTGCGACCAGTGGTGGTGCCATGGACGCGTCGAACCTACTCAAGCCCGCGTTGGCGCAGGGTACGCTGCGCTGCATCGGCAGCACGACGTATAAGGAGTTCCGCACGCATTTCGAGAAGGACCGCGCACTGGTCCGGCGCTTCCAGAAGATCGACGTGAACGAGCCGAGCCTGGAGGACGCGATCAAGATCCTGAAGGGGCTCAAGACCAACTACGAGCGCCACCACAAGGTCCGCTACACCGACGAGGCGATCCGCGGCGCGGTCGAGCTGTCGGTAAAATACATCCACGACCGCAAGCTGCCGGACAAGGCGATCGACGTGATCGACGAGGTGGGCGCGTCGCGGATGCTGCAGCCCGAGAACCGCCGCCGCAAGACGGTGACGCTGAAGGACGTCGAGGAGATCGTGGCCAAGATCGCCCGCATCCCGCCGAAGAGCGTCTCGACCGATGACAAGGAGACGCTGCGCAACCTCGAGCGCGACCTGCGCAGCATGGTGTTCGGCCAGGACCAGGCAATCGAGGCGTTGGCGGCGGCGATCAAGCTGTCCCGCGCGGGCTTGCGCGACCAGGAGAAGCCGATCGGCAACTACCTGTTCAGCGGCCCGACCGGCGTCGGCAAAACCGAGGTGGCGCGCCAGCTCGCGAGCACGCTCGGCATCAACCTGACCCGCTTCGACATGAGCGAGTACATGGAGCGGCACTCGATCAGCCGGCTGATCGGAGCGCCGCCGGGCTATGTCGGGTTCGACCAGGGCGGCTTGCTGACCGACGCCATCGACCAGCACCCGCACACCGTGCTGCTGCTGGACGAGATTGAGAAGGCCCACCCGGACCTGTTCAACATCCTGTTGCAGGTGATGGACCACGGCAAGCTCACCGACCACAACGGCAAGACGGTCGACTTCCGCAACGTCATCCTGATCATGACGACCAACGCGGGTGCCTCCGAGATGACCAAGGAGGCGATCGGCTTCAATCGCGAGGGGCGTGAAGGCGAGGACGGCGAGGCGATCAAGCGCATGTTCACGCCGGAGTTCCGCAACCGGCTCGACGCGGTGATCACCTTCGCGGCCCTGGGCCAGGAGATCGTTGGGCGGGTGGTCGAGAAGTTCGTGATGCAGCTGGAGGCGCAGCTGGCCGATCGGAACGTCACGATCGAGCTGTCGTCGGCGGCGAAGGAGTGGCTGGCCGAGCGCGGCTACGACAAGCTGTATGGCGCGCGGCCGCTGGCCCGGGTGATCCAGGAGCACATCAAGAAGCCGCTCGCCGAGGAGTTGCTGTTCGGCAAGCTGGTCAAGGGTGGATCGGTCAAGGTTGGGCTCGCCGACAAGAAGCTGAGCTTCGACTACGAGGAGGCGACGCCGCAGACCAGCCCGAAGCCGGAGGAGGCAACGGGCGGCGACGATGGCGAGGGCGGCGAGACGCGCGAGCCGGAGAACGCCGAGTAGTAGGCCAACGAACCCGCCGCTCCGGCTTCGACCGGGGCGGCGGGTTCATTTCTCGCCGAGTTGCGCCCTGAACTCGGTGATTTGTGCGACCATTTCGGCGGACGGTTTGGGCGTCTTCAGGTCCAGTAGTTCTAAAGTGGCCACCATGGCGTCGACGGCGATCAGGTGCGTGAACCACTTGTTGTCTGCGGGGATCACGTACCAGGGCGCGTGCGGTGCCGCGGTGGCCGTGATCGCAGACTCGAATGCGGCCATGTAGTCGGCCCAGTGCACGCGTTCGGTCAGGTCGTTCTGGTCGAACTTCCATGTCTTCTTCGAGTCGTCGAGCCGCGCCAACAGGCGTTTGCGCTGTTCCTCCTGGCTCACGTGCAGGAAGAATTTGACCTGCAGCAACCCCTGCCGCGACAGGTAGGCCTCCCAGTTGGCGATGTCGGCCAGCCGGTTGCGCCAGAAATGCGACTGGTCGCGCGCCGGCGGCGGCAGGTGCGCGCCGTCCAGCAGCGCCGGATGCACGCGAACCGCCAGCACCTCCTCGTAGTGCGAGCGGTTGTGCAACCCGATCACGCCCGCGCGCGGCAAGCTGTGTGAGTGCCGCCAGAGGAAGTCGTGCGCGCGTTCCTCGACGCTCGGACTTTTATACGACGTGACCTGGACGCCTTGCGGGTTCACGCCGGTCATGACGTGCTTGATCGTTCCGTCCTTGCCGGCGGCGTCCATCGCCTGCAGAACCACCAACATGGCCCAGGTCGAGGAAGCGTAGAGCCGCTCCTGCAACTCGGCCAGTCGCGTCACGCCGTCGGTCAGCCACGCCTCGGCTGTCTCACGTTCGATCCCTGCGGTGTCGGCCGGGTCGTGGTCCTTGAGCTTGAACCCCTTGCCGTCCGTCACGCGGTAGCGCTCGAGCAGCTTGCCCCGCTCGGTGGCTTTCACGGCCGCCACCCTCATGGTCGCCGCTTGATCGCCAGCGCTTGGCTGGCCTGGCACGTGGGCATCATCTCGATCCGGTTCACGTTGAAATGCGCGGGCAGTCCGACCACCCAGGCGACCGCCTCGGCGATGTCCTCGGGCGTCATCGGCGTCGTGCCCTCGTAGACCTTGGCCGCGCGCTCGGCGCTACCGAAGCGGACTGCGCTGAATTCCGAACCGCCGACCAGGCCGGGTTCAAGGTCGGTCACCCGCACGCCGGTGCCGATCAAATCGGCACGCAGGTTGAGCGAGAACTGCGCCACGAACGCCTTGCTGGCGCCATACACGTGGCCGCCAGGATACGGGTAGGTCGCGGCGACGCTGCCGAGGTTGACGACATGGCCCCGGTCGCGCGCCACCATGCCGGGCAGCAGCGCGCGGGTGACGTGGATCAGGCCGGTCACGTTGACCGCCACCATGGTGTCCCAGTCGGACAGTTTCGCCGATGGCGCCGGGTCCATGCCGAGCGCGAGGCCGGCGTTGTTGACCAGCACGTCGATTTCGCGCCACCCGTCGGGCAGGCTGTCCGGCAACTTCGCCACCGCCGCCGCGTCGGTCACGTCGAGCGTCAGCGGCAGCACCGCGCCGCCCAGTTCGGCCGCGAGCGTATCGAGCCGGTCGCGGCGGCGGGCGGCGGCGACGACCCGGTGGCCGTCGCGAACGGCGCGCCGGGTAATCGCCTCGCCAAACCCGGACGACGCGCCGGTGACCAGGAAGGCGAGCGGTGCCGTCAAACGACCTCGATCGTCACGTCGATGTTGCCGCGCGTGGCCTTGGAATACGGGCAGATCTCGTTGTGCGCCTTGTGCGCGAGCCGCTCGGCCGTCGCCTTGTCCACGCCGTCCACATGAACCTTCATGTTGACCGACAGGAAGAAGCCAGTGGCGTTTTGGTCGATGCTGACGTCGGCGGTGGTGGTGACCGGACCGGTCTTCACCTTCTCCAGCACGGCGGCGTACTCGACCGCGCCGCCGAAACAGGCGGAGTAGCCGGCGGCAAAGAACTGCTCGGGGTTCGAGGCGCCCGGTTTGCCGGGTCCACCCATATCCTTGGGCACCGAAAGGTCGGCCTTCAACAGCCCGTCATGGCTTTCGACGTGGCCGTTGCGGCCGCCGATGGTGGTTGCGTGTGCGACATAGGCCATCGGTGGAACTCCGCTTCGGTGGCTTCACCCAGGGATACGCAGACGGACCGACACGGGGCAGTGGGTGGGCAGATGCGCACGTGCGTCATCGTCCGTCTCACGAAACATCATAGTGCGCAACGTATCGGGTGTCATCCACGTCCGCGCGGCACCGCCGAACAGCAGGTGGTCGGTGAACGCGCCGCCGCCCCAGCATGGGTTGGCTCGCCCGGCGGTGGCGCGCAGCACGGGTTCCGCTCCGGGGCCGAGCAATGTCGCGAGGTCGCCGGGCGTGTCGAGCACGCGGCCGAAGTCGCCGAGGATCGCGTAACCGCCCTCGCCCGCCCGCGCGTCGAGCCACGCGCGGAGCACCACACCCTGTTCGCGCAACCTGGCGCAGGCATCGGGACCGTCTAGCGGCAGCACCCGACAGCCGGCCTTGAGGTGCACCGACAGCAGCCGCAGCGACGCGCCCCGCCCCAGATCGAGCGTCAGGTCGGCGCCGCTGCGGAGCCGGTGCCGACCCAGTGCCTCCACGTCGTCGTTGAGCCGTGCCGCGATCCCGTGCCGGACCGCGAACCCGCTGCGCAGCACGACGTCGTCGCCGGTGAGGAACACGTCATAGGCGGTCGGGTCGAACACGGTGGCCGCCGCCTCCGGGCCGTCGACGCCCTGGATCGCGACCACGTCCGCGTCGAGCCGGGTCACATACGTCCGGAGCCGGGCGCGATCGTCCGAACCGTACAGCTTCACCCCGGGCGGCAAGTCGGGATCGGTGGCGTCCCGCAGCGTCAGCCAGCCCAGGTTCCAGGTCGCGACCTTGAGCTCGCGCGCCTGTGTGGCACCCGGTAGCAGCAGCGCCAGAACCATGGTGGCCGTTCGCAGCATCGACGCCTATCGAAGCACAAATGAGCGACGCCGAGATCACCCCACGCCAACGTTTCGCGCTTGGTGCGTTATTCGTCTGCCACGGCCTCGAGTTCGGCACTTGGGCGGGCAGCGTGCCGCGCCTGCGCGAGCTGTGGGCGCTACGCGACGGGCCGCTGGGATTGGTGCTGCTCGGCATCGCCCTCGGCGCCCTCGCCGCGATGCCGCTCGGCGGCCGGCTCGCGGCGCGGTTCGGCGCGGCCCGGGTCGCGATCGTCGGCGGCGGCCTGTTCGCGCTCCTGCTCCCGTCCCCCGCGCTGACCCACGAACTCGGCCTGCCGCCGCTGGCGGGCTGGGCCGTCTTGCTCGCCAGCGCGGGTTTGGTCGGCCTTGCCGCCGGCACCATGGACATCGGCATGAACGCCGAGGCGTCGGCGGTGGAACGGCGCGGCAAGCGCGTCATCATGTCGGGCCTGCACGCGTTCTGGAGCGTCGGCGGTCTCGCAGGCAGCGGCATCGCGGCGGGAGGCGCCGCATTCGGCGTCTCACTCGCGGCAACCCTGGCGACCGCCGGGCTGATCGTCGCGGTCCTGACCGGCGGTGCCGCCATCGTGCTGTGGCGATCGTCGCGTCCCGAGACCAAGGCCGAGCGTGCCGCGACCCGCGGCGGCATGAGCGTCGGCGCGCTGGGGGCACTCGGCGTTATGGCGGCGCTCTGCTTCAGCCTGGAGGGCGCGCTGGCTGACTGGTCTGGCCTCTACATGCGCGACGTCCACGGCGTCTCGGCGGCGGTCGCGTCGGCCACGTTCTCCGGCGTGGCGTTCGCGATGGTGGTGGCGCGGTTCGCGGGAGACGTGACCCGGCACAGGATCGGCGCGGTCGGACTGGTCCGCGTCGGCAGCCTGCTGGCTGCCGTCACGATGGCGATGATCCTGCTGGTACCGTCGATGCCGCTGGCGCTGCTCGGCTTCGCGGTCGTCGGCCTGGGTCTCGCCAACGTGATTCCGGTGCTGTTTAGCGCGGCCGGCAGCCGGGGTGGCGCCAGCGGCATCGCGATGGTTGCGAGCGTCGGCTACGCCGGGTTGCTTGCCGGGCCGCCGATCATCGGTTTCACCGCCCAGACGTTCACGTTACCGGCCGCGTTGTGGCTTGTCGTGCTGGGCAGCGTCGCCGTGGCGCTGCTGGCCGGCTCGGTGCGATCCCCCGCTATTTCTTCTTCGACACGTGCTTCGGGTCGTGTTCGGAGCGGTGCACGAACCTGAAGAACCGGCTGGTGGAACCGTCCTTGGTCTCGTCCTGGTGCAGGAACGCGAGCTCCCGGTCCTCGAACGTCTCGAAGAAGTCGCCCCAGTCGATCTCCTCCAGCGCGTCGTCCGGCTCGCGGAAGTCCAGCCGCAGGATGCCTTCGTGCGGCGCGTCGCCCTTGTGCTGGCCCTCGGTCGCCTTGACCACGCTGGGTCGGCCGCCGCGCGCCGCGGCCCAAGCCTTGATTTCCTCGTGGTCGGTGGTGGTCTTGGCGGAGCTCATGTCTGTGATTCCCTAGATCTTGCGGCTGCCGATGACTTCCTTGGCGGCGGCGGGATCGAGCGCCTTGGCCTCGCCGGCCAGGAAGTGCGCCTCCTCCTTGTCGCCCTCGGCCAGCGCTTCGATGGCCTCTTCGGCCAGGTGGCGGGCCTCCTCTGTCGCGGGCACCTCGCCGGCGGTGGCGGGCTTCTCGGTGGACGGCTTCGTGTCGGGCATTTGCGGAACCTCGCTGCGGCGTTGATGGTGTGAACCGCCGAGCGCGGGCCGGGTTCAATGCGGATCGGTGGGGAGGCGGAAAGTTTGGGTGAGATCAGGGTCGCGATCGTCGGCGTCGGCAACTGCGCGTCGTCGCTGGTTCAGGGCGTGCGGTTCTACACCGGCGTGTCGGCCAACGCGCCGGTGCCGGGGCTGATGCATGTCGACCTCGGCGGCTACCGGGTGGACGACGTCACGTTCTGCACCGCGTTCGACGTGAGCCGCGACAAGGTGGGCCGCGACCTGGCCGACGCGATCGGGGCGGCGCCCAACAACACGCGGGTGTTCGCCGAGGTGCCGCCGAGCGGCGTCGTCGTGCAACGCGGCCCGACGATGGACGGCATCGGCAAATACCTGCGCGACGTGGTGCACGAGAGCGACGCGGCCCCGGTCGACGTCGCCCGCGCATTGCGCGACTCGGGTGCCGACGTGCTGGTCTCCTACCTGCCGGTCGGCTCCGAGGACGCCACGCGATACTACGCCGAGCAGGCGCTGGCGGCCGGCTGCGGGTTCGTCAACTGCATCCCGGTGTTCATCGCGTCCGACCCCGCATGGGCGGCGCGGTTCGAGCGGGCCGGGCTGCCGATCGTCGGCGACGACATCAAGAGCCAGGTCGGCGCGACCATCATTCACCGCATGCTGGCCAACCTGTTCCGCGAGCGCGGCGTGCGGATCGATCGCACCTATCAGCTCAATTTTGGCGGCAACACCGACTTCCAGAACATGCTCGAGCGCGAGCGGCTGGAGAGCAAGAAGGTCAGCAAAACCCGCGCCGTCACCAGCCAAATGGACTTTGACTTACCTCCGGGCGACGTACACGTCGGGCCGTCGGATCACGTCCCTTGGCTGGAGGACCGGAAGTGGGCGTACATCCGGCTGGAGGCGACGACGTTCGGCAACGTGCCGCTGAACGTCGAATTGAAGCTCGAGGTGCACGACAGCCCGAACTCGGCCGGTGTGGTGATCGACGCGTTGCGGTGCGCCAAACTTGCGATGGACCGGGGCGTCGCGGGCGCGCTGGACGGGCCGTCGTCGTACTTCATGAAGAGCCCGCCGACGCAGTACACCGACGACGAGGCGCGGCAACGCACGGAGGCCTTCATCGCCGGCACCGAGTGACCGTCTTTCATCTGATTCGGCACGGCCTGTATGACGCGGTGGACCGCGTGCTGACAGGCCAGTCGCCAGGACGCGCATTAAATGCGGCGGGGCTGGCGCAGGCCGAGCGGCTTGGCGCTGCCTTGGCGGGCCTGCCAATCGCCGCCGTCGTGGCGAGCCCGTTGCAACGCACGCGGGAGACGGCGGCACCGATCGCGCGGTCGCTAAGGTTGGAAGTCGTGGAGAACCCAGGATTTCTCGAGGTCGACTACGGCGCCTGGACCGGCCTAACCGCCGCGTCGCTCGACGGCGATCCGATTTGGCAGCTTTGGAACACCGCGCGCGGCATTGCGGCGACACCGGGCGGGGAGGCCATGGTCGACGTGCAGGCCCGCGCCACCGGGCAGTTACGGAGATTGCATGCTGAGATGCCGGACGCCGAGATCGCCGTGGTAAGCCATTGCGACGTGATCCGGGCGATGCTGTGCGCGGCGCTCGGGATGCCGCTCGACATGCTGCTGCGGCTGGATGTCGCACCCGCGTCGCGCAGCGTCGTGGTGCTGCACCCGTACGGCGTCGAGGTGCGTCACATCAACCTGCCGATCGACTGAAGCGGCATGGACCAGTCGCCGGGCATCGCCTGCCGCAGCAGCCTGACGCTGGGATAGCCGGGTGCGATGTCGCCGACATCGCGCCAGCGCCAGTCACAGCCGTGCCGCAGCAACAGCAGCGTCGGCGCGCCCAAGGTGCCGGCGAGGTGGGCGACCATCGTGTCGACCGTGAGCACGCGCGAGCAGCCCGCGATCAGCCGCGCGGTCCGCGTGACATCGGGATCGTCGTCGCCGGGGTTTTCGAACCCGTCCCTCGCCTCGACCGCCGCCGCGCCGCGTTGCAGGCTGATGAGCTTTGCGGTCGGCAACGCGGAAATGAGCTGGGCCAGCGGCAGCGAGCGGCCGGCATCCCAGTCGCCCGCCTGCCAGCATAGACCGACAGCCCCGTTCCACTCGGTCGAGAGGGGCAAGATCGGCGGCGGCACGTCGTCCACGCCGAGCCTTAGCGCGTGCGACAGCTCCATGATCTCGATGTCGACGTCCGGCGACGGTAGCGGGTGGCGCTCATCGAACGCGACCACTTGGTCGGCCAGCCCGTGCAGCAACGGCCGCAACGCCGCTTGGACTTCCAGCAAAACATGCTCGGCCCGCAGCCGGAGCGGGGCCAGGAACCGGCTGTATTGCAAGGTGTCGCCGAGGCCGTGGTAGCAGCGCACCAATACCCGCCGCCCTTCGAAGGGCCGGCCGTCCCATACCCATCGCTCGTGGTAGGGGCGCTCAGAATCGTCGCGGGAGGCGGGATCGCGCGCCGCCAGCACCGCGTCGTTGATCCGCAGCGCCGTGGCCACGTCACCGCGCCGCATCGCCGCGAACCACTCGTCACCGTAGGGCATTGCACCTCTGCCACGCCCGGGGCATGACGCCGTTGCCCCGGTTCCGGAGGCTTGGAGTTATCAGCATGTCGGCCACCATGCCCGTTCGCGCCGGGACGGACACCCTAACCCAGTCGTACACCTCGGTCGCCAAAATGTTCCACTGGCTGACGGTGGCGCTGCTGATCGTGCAGTACGTGACCGAATTCGGCCTGCCGCGCCTGTTGCCAAAAAGCGACGAAGGCACGCTGATCGCCTGGCACCTGTCGGTCGGGCCTACCATCCTGCTTGTCGTGCTGCTGCGACTGGCTTGGCGGCTGACCCATCCGCCGCCGCCTGCGCCGGTCGATCTGTCGGCTCCGTTGCGGCTGCTGTCGCGCGCGACGCATTGGGGCATGTACGCGCTGCTCATTGTGCAGCCGTTGCTGGGCTGGACGGCCGCTTCCGCGTATGGCGCTACGCCATATCTATTGGGCGTGATCCCGTTGCCGGCGCTGGTCGGCAAGGACGAGGCGTTCGGCACGCAGGTCGGCCATATCCACGGCGCGGTGGCGCTGCTGCTGCTGGCCCTGATCGCGCTGCACATCTCGGGCGCGCTCTACCATGCGCTGATCAAGCGTGACGGGGTAATTTGGCGCATCATGCCGAGCCGCGCTTGACCCGCGTCCGCCACCGCCGGCTGACCGCGTTCCGGCAGTTCGTCTCCGGCGAGTCGGCCGGCGGCGTGCTGCTGATCGTAAGCGCGATCGCCGCCGTCGTGTGGGCCAACTCGGCCGCCGCGCCGGCCTATCAGCGCATGTTGCACTGGCCGCTCGGGGTTGTTCTTGGCGCGCGCACGGTCACCGCCGACCTGCGGTTCGCGATCGACGACGGGCTGATGGCGATCTTCTTCCTGCTGGTCGGCCTGGAAATCCGGCGGGAAGTGACCGAGGGGCGGTTGGCGACGTTCAAGCTGGCCGCCGCACCCCTGGTCGCGGCGATCGGCGGCATGGTCGTTCCGGCGCTGATCTACGTGGCGTTCTGCCGTCGCGACCCGGCGGCGATGCGCGGCTGGGCGATCCCGGTCGCGACCGACATCGCGTTCTCGCTGGCGGTGCTGCGGCTGCTCGGCTCGCGGGTGCCGGGCGGGTTGCAGGTGTTCCTCACGGCACTCGCCATCATCGACGACCTCGGCGCGATCCTGGTGATCGCGATATTCTACACCGCCGGCCTGAACGCCACCGCGCTCGCCGGGGCTGCCGTCGCGGTCGTCGCAATGGCGGTGCTCGGGCGGCTGCGGGTGCGCTCGGTGACGCCCTACCTGGCGCTGTTCGCGATGACGTGGGCGCTGCTGGTAGCATCCGGCGTGCATGCGACGCTGGCCGGCGTCGCGACCGCGCTGGCGGTGCCCATGCGCACGCCCGATAGCGTCGGACGCAGGCTGGAGCACGGCCTGAATCCGATCGTAGCATATATCGTCCTGCCGCTGTTCGGGCTGTTCAACGCGGGACTCGACCTGTCCTCGATCGGGGCAGACACGTTCCGCGACCCGGTGGTGCCCGGCATTTTTGTCGGCTTGCTGGTCGGCAAGCAAATCGGCGTGTTCGGCGCATTGCGCGGCGCGGTCGCCGCCGGCATCGCGCGCGTGCCGCACGGGTTGAGCTGGACGCAGCTGTACGCCGCGGCGATCCTGTGCGGCATCGGCTTCACCATGAGCCTATTCATTGGCAACCTGTCGTTCCCCACCGGACTGCGGACGACGGAGCTAAAACTCGCGGTGTTCGCAGCCTCGCTCGCGTCGGCGTTCCTGGGTGCCGCGATGATATGGTTCGCCGCCCGCGCTAGACCCGCGTCATGACGCGCTGCGCGTTGAACGTGTCGACCGCACCCCAGGCGTATTTGTAGCCCTCGGCCCCGCGCAGGAAATGCGCCGTGCGCCCGCCGGCGTTCTCCAACATCCAGCCGAGCAGCAGCGTACCCGGGCTTTCGAAGGCGCGTGTGTCGTCATGCCCGCTGAGATAGAACAGCACGCGCCCCGGATCGCGCAACGCATAGATCACGGCAGCCACGGCACCGCCGATGTAGAGCGCGCACAGCCACAGCAGCCCGGCCTGCAGCAACCGCGGCAACGCCCTGCGATGAAAGGCGAGCACCGCCGGGTCGACCAGCACGCCCGCGCCTCGCCACCGCGCCGTGTGCAACTCGCACAGTGACGCGAACATCGCCTCGGCCGTCTTGGCGGTGGCGACCTCGACGGACCATCCACCAGCCCGGTCGGCCCGGTGCCGCGACATCCGCAGTTTCCGCAACTGCGTCGCACTGATCTGAGACGGATCGAGGACGGGACACGGATCGGAAGCGACGGCCTCGCCGTGCCAGTCATCGATCGCAGCGGTCCGCAAGGCGGACCACGGCGGCAAGTCGATCAGGTGAAGCGGCAGGGCGGCGCCCTGCACGGCATCTTCAAGCAACGCCTCGGTGGCGCTTGCCGACGGATCGAGCAGGACATCCTGGTAGTCGGTGATGCCGGCGCCGATCGGCAATATCTTCGTCGACAACTCATACAGTGGCAGCACGCCGATCAGCCTGCCATCCCGCCGCGCCGTCGCCACACGCGGAAACGCGGTGCCAAACACGTCCCACCACGGCAACAGCCACGCCGGGTGCTGGAACGGCGTCGCGTCCGAGCGCGACCAGAGCGCCGCCCACTCCGGCTCCAGCGCGTGCAGCTTGGCGTTCGTGGTAAGCAGCGTCACCACTGGGAGTACAGCGCCAAGTACTCCGCCGTCATACGCCGCACGTCGAACCGCGTTCTCGCTTCCTGCCGACAGACCTCAGGATCGATGCGCCCGAGGTCGGCCAAGGCACGAACCATGCCGTCCACATCGTCGACGATAAAGCCGGTGATGCCGTCGCGCACCGTCTCCGGCAACGCGCCGGCGCGGAACGCGATCACCGGCGTGCCACACGACGCCGCCTCCATCGCCACCAGCGACGACGTTTCCGCCGCCAGACTCGGGATCAACACGCATCGCGCGGCCGACAGCAAACGGCGTTTCCGCGCCAGACCGATCGGGCCGATGAGCCGACGCCTCGCATCGAGCAACGGCCGCACCTGGTCGCGAAAATAGGCTTGGTGCGCGGCATAGGGGTAGACCACGCCCGCCAGCAACAGCGCGACATCGGCGGCGTAGGCGGCGCGCAGCGCAAGATGCTGACCCTTCTCCGGACAGATCCGGCCGAGCATCAGCGCGAAGCTCCGTCGCGCGTGCCGTGCGGCCACCAGCGGCACGCCGTTGGCGATCGTGCCAACCCATCGCGCGGATGGGGGACACGCGCGATGCTGTGCCGCGCTCACGGTGTTGAGCGACGCGCGCCCGTTCCAGATCGCCGGCGGATACCAGTCGGGCGGCAGATGCAGCGTCGCCAGCACCGGCGGGCCGGCGTCGGGCAGGTAGTCGAAAAAGTCGATCCCGTGCATGTGGACCAGGTCGACGTCGGATTCCGCCGCGATCGCTTCACGCACCCGCGCGTGCTGGCCTGCGCGGACCTCCGCATCGATCTCGCCGGTCACCGACGGCACCGAATTCAACCGGCCCGCGATGGTCGAGCCCTCCGACGCGATCACGACCGACTCATGTCCGGCGGCGACCAGCGCGAAATCGAGCGCGCTCGCGACCTGTTCGGCGCCGCCCACCGCGTCCGGTCCCATGGCCGCGAACGGGTATGCGACGGTCAGCACGCGCATCAGGCGGCGTCGGCGATCCTTCGCACGCCCGGCGCATATCGGCGCACCATGGTGGCGCAGAACTCGGCGAACGCCTCGGGCCGTTTCGGCGGCGCGGTGTAGTGCTCCCACACGCCCTCCTCGACCGGCGTAAAACAGAACGTCGCCGTCACCTCGAACGGTTCCAGCGCGGATACCATTCTGTCGAACCACGCCGCCGCGTTCGGCCGCGTCCAGTCGGCCCAGCTGAGCCCGGTGCGGAGGTGGCGCACACCCATCGCCTTCATCTCGCGCACCGCGTCGTCGAGCCGGTGGTCCTCGAAGTGGAACCACTGGCAGATGCCGAGTTCGGGCGCGTAGTCATGGAACTGCCGCGCCGCCTGCTTCGCGCGGCCGTGCTCGTCATACAGGCCCATGTGGAAATGCCGGTAGTAGCTCGACCCCTCCGCCTCCTTGTGCCGCGTCGTCGCGGGCCATGCGGCGGGGAGGTCGTAGAGCGAGTACCAGTGGATGCGCGGCGACTTGCCGATCAGCAGCTCGGCCGTCCGTTTCAGCCCGAACGCCTGCACCTCCTCCGCGCCGAACGTCGAGACACCGACTTCGCTGACCCAGACCGGCTTGTTCGTCACGGCCGCGATCGACGCCAGCTTTTCCGGCCATGTGTCGAGCGGCCAGTGGTTCCAGTCGAGCGGGAAACCGTGCACCGCCACCGCGTCGAGCGACGCCAGCGCGCCGTGCGATTCGAGCAACCGGATGAAGTCGGGGTCGATCGGCGAGATGCCGCCCAGCACGCGCGGCAGGCCGGGGCTCTCGGCGGCGATCGCATCACCAGCCAGCCGGGTCATCTCGCCGAAGATGCGCCACTCGGGATCGGCCTCCAGATCCCAGTGACTCTTGTTGTTTGGCTCGTTCCAGATCATCGCCGCTTCGATCAACGCGACGTCTCCTGTCCGCGCGCCGGATACACGGCGCCGTATCGGGGGTCGGGTTGCTCGACCCGGCGGCAGATGAACATTTCCGGCTCCGGGTGGTGCTCGATCGCAAACCCGGCGCTTCGCAGCATCGCCGCCGCCGCCGCACGGTTCGGCGCCCACCAGTTGGTGTTGTCGTGCGAATACGAGTGCTCGATGAAGTGCATCTTGGGGTATCCGGGCTTGTCGAAGTGCTCGGCCTGCCAGAAATCGTAGTCCGGATCGACGGCAGCCACGTCGTCGCTGCCACGCTGCAAGGACTGGAACACCAGCTGGTCCCGCGCGACGTGCTCGTGGATCAAGTCCAACGCGAGCAACGGATGCCGAAGGTGGTAGAACACGCCGATGAAGAACACGACGTCGAACGTCTCGCCCAGCGCACCGACGTCGTAGACCGACATTTCGCGAAACTCGATGTCGAGGCCCTCGACCTCGGCCGCGAACCGCGCCTGCGCCAAATAATCCGCGTCGAAGTCGATGCCGAGCACGCGGGCCGCCCCGCGCCGCTTCATCTCGAGGCTGTAGAACCCACCGTTGCAGCCGATGTCGAGCACCGACTTGCCGCTCATGTCCTCGGGCAGCGTGTGCGCGAAGCTGCGCCATTTGACCCGTGGGAAATCGCCGAGGAAGTGGTCGGGTGCCGTTTGCACCGTGCCCAGGCTGAGGTTGTGGAACCACGGGCCAAGCTCGCGCGCGCGTTCGGCGATGCGGTCGGGTGTCCAGATCATCGCGCCCGCCGCGCCGCCGCGAACGTGCCGTCGTCGCCCACCATCGCCAGCGCCTCGCGCCAGCCGTGCAGCGTGCCGACGTCGACATACGACGTGCCCGCGCGCACCCCGGCCGCGCGCCCGCCGCCGCCGACGTAGGCGTTGATCAGGCTGCCGACGTATTCGTCGACCCGCCCCCGCGCCTCCCACAGCGCGTGCAGCGCGTGCAGCCCGCCAGGCGGCAATTTGAACGCGCCCCACACCCAGTTGCTGCGCGCACCCGTTCGCTTCACTTCGATCTCCTCGACATTGCCGTGCGGATCACAGACCACGGCATCGAACAGCTCCGGCCGGCTGACCGGAAACAACAAAAACCCGATGCGGTCGTCGGGCAACGCGGAGAACCCGTGGACCGGAAACCAGATCGTGTCGGGCAGCCCGACCAGCACCGGCTCGTCGCGCGGGATCAGCGGCAACGCCGAGAAGATCGCGTCGCACAGCCCCCGCGCCAAATCCTGCACCGCGTAGACGATGGCGGTGTCGGCGTAGCGACCGCCGTAATACTGCACGATGTCGCTCTTGGACGGCGCGATGACGAACGCGATCTTCTGCGCCCCCGCCAGGCGCATCCGCTCGACCAGGTACTCGCTAACCGCGCGCGGGCGCTCCTGGCCATGCTCGTCGACGCGGTGGCCGACCGGCAGCAGCTCCTTGCTAAACGCGAGCGGCTGGATGCGCGTGCCGTTGCCCGCCGCCGGGATGATGCCCCACATCAGGCGTGCGCCATGTCTAACGCCGCCACCATCTGCCGCGCCCGCCGCGCCGCCGTGTGGTCGGCCAACGTTCGTTCGCGACCCGCGGACGCGATCCGCGCCAGCTCCGCGTCCGAGCGGTCGAGTGCCGCAAGCGCCTCGTCGGTGGTGTCTGCCAGCAGGATTTCGCGATCTGGCTCGAAAAACGTCTCGATGCCCGTCCAGCGGTCGGACAGCAGTGCGGTGCCGCACGACGCCGCCTCGAACAACCGCCCCGACGGGCACCACCCCGACGCCGCCATCGCCGCGCGGGTCACGTTCAACGTCAGTCGGCCGGCCGCGTAGAACGCGGGGTGATGTGCGGGATCGACGTGACGCACGAACCAGGTGTTCGCCGTCCACGGAAAGCTCGCCGGATACTGCGCCCCGCCGATTGCGAACCGCCGGTCCGGCCGGGCCGCCGCCGGGTCGAGGAACAATCGCCGCAACGCCGCCTGGCGGTCGTCGGCGTAGGTGCCGAGGTAGGTCATCGCACTGCCCGCGATGTCGGCACGCGCCGGGGCCGGCTGGAAATCGCCGGGGTTGACCCAGCCATACAGCGCCAACGCCCGCGCCGCCCCAAGGTCGCGCAACGCCGCCAGCGCCGGGCCACCGGTATACGAAAACACCACATCGAACGGTCGCATCGCGTCGGGGCCGAGCCACTCGACGGGCGCCCCCGACGCCAGCCGCGCCAGCGTCACCGGCGTATCCAGATCGTAGCAGGCGCGCACCACCCGGCGCTCGGCCAGCAACTCGGTCGCCGCCACGCCGTCCGGGCAGAACGACGTCACCAATCCGACATCGGCCCCGTCCAGCGCCCGTCGCGCCAACGGCAGCGCCTCCGCCCAATCGCGGTACAGCACCAGTTCGCCGCCGGGCAGCGCCAGCAAGTCGCGGTTCTGGGCGTAGTAGGGAACATCGCGCTCGAAGAAGGTGACGTGGTGGCCGTCGGCGACCAACGCCGCGATCAGTCCCCGCCACAGCGTCGCGTGGCCGTTGCCCCAGGCGGAGCTGACGGTGAGGCCAAACACGACAAGCTTCATTCCGGGGAGCGCAAGACCATCGCCTCCGAACGTAGCGGTGTCGCGACGGTTGCACGGGCGGGCCACGTCGCCACCACCAGCGACGCCAACGCCAGCGCAAAACCCGCGCCCAACGCCGGCCCGAACCGCTCGTCCAGCACCAGCAGCGCCAGCACCGCCGCCGTGACCGGAAGGAATATCGTGAAGATGCCGGCGAGGCTGGCGGGCACCCGGCGCATCCCGGCGTACCAGAGCAGGTTGCACAACACGCTGGCGCTGATCGCGTGATAGGCCAGCAACGCGAGCAACCGGGGCGACGCCAGCGCCGGCCACGCCTCGGCCAATCGCGGCACGGCCAGCGGCAGCAGCATCGCCGCACTCGCGACCTGCACCCAGAAGATCGCTCGCGCGGCCGGGAAGCGGTTCGCGATCAGCCGCGACATCAGCACGAAGCTCGCCTCGCACACGACCGCCGCCAGGATCAGCGCGTCGCCGCCGACCGTGCCGCGCAGGTCGGCGTTGCGCCCCACAGCCACGAACGCGACGCCGCCCGCCGCCAACCCGACCGCGATCCAGCGGCGCGCCGTCAGCCGCTCGCGCAACGCCACGGCGGCGCCCAGCGCCACCACCGCCGGCAGCGAGGACAGCACGATGCCCGCCTGCAACGCCCCGGTGGTCCGCAGGCCGGCGAGCAGGAAGATGTTGTAGAGCACCGTCCCACCCAACGCCTGCGCCACGACGTTGCCCAGCACCCACCCGCGCGGCGGCAGCGGACTGGGGCGCAGGCCGACCGGCGCCAGGATCGCCGCCGCCAGCACGCACCGGATGAACAGGATCACCGGCACCGGCAGCGCCTGCGCCAGCAGCTTGCCGACCACGACGTTGCTGCCGGTGATCGCCATCGCGAAGGCGAGACTCAGCAGCGCGACGGGCAAGGCGGCTCCGGCTCAGGGGGTGGCCAGAATTACTCCGCTTCGCCCTCGCGGCGGAAGGGACTGGCCTCGGCCATCGCCGCCATCTCAGCCCACATCGCCGGCCGCTCGCGGTCGAGGAAGTCGCCGATCGCCGCCCGTAACCCGGCGTGATTGATCCAGTGCGCCGAGTAGGTCGGCTTCGGCAGGTAGCCGCGCTGGATCTTGTGCTCGCCCTGCGCGCCGGCCTCGACCCGTTGCAGGCCATGCTCGATCGCGAAGTCGATCGCGCGGTAATAGCAGAGTTCGAAGTGCAGGAACGGCCACTCGCCGACGCCGCCCCAGTTGCGGCCGTACAGCGCGTCGGTGCCCATCAGGTTGAGCGCGCCGGCCACCGCCTTGTCGCCGTCGAACGCCATCATCAACACCACCCGGTCGCCGACGTACTGGCCGAGCAGCGGGAAGAACTGCTTGGTGAGGTAGGCGCTGCCCCATTTCCGGTCGGTGGTGGAGCGGTAAAAGCGATAGAACGCCTGCCAGTGCGCCGGCGTGATGTCGGCCCCGCGCAGCGTCTCGAACCTCAGGCCGCAGGCGTTGGCGTCCCGCCGCTCGCGCCGCAGCACTTTTCGTTTGCGCGACGCCATCCGGCCGAGGAAGTCGTCGAACGTCGCGTAACCCTGGTTCTCCCAGTGGAACTGCGTGCCGATCCGCGCCAGCCAACCGGCCTCGACCAGCGCCGCCTGGTCCGCCTCGGTGCAGAACGTCGCGTGCACCGACGACAGTTTTAGTTCCACGCACGCCTGCGCCAACGCCCGGCCCAACGTCTCGGCCGGCAGGTCGGCTCCGGGGCGGACCAGCAGCCGTGGCCCGGGCACCGGCGAGAACGGCACCGCCACCTGCAGCTTGGGGTAGTAGTCGCCACCCGACCGCTCGAACGCGTGCGCCCAGCCGTGGTCGAACACGTACTCGCCGTAGGAATGCGACTTCGCGTACATCGGCGCCGTGGCGACGATGGCGCCGGCCTCGTCGCGCAGCACGGCATGTTGCGGCAGCCAGCCGGTGCGCGACCCGGCCGAGCCGCTGTCCTCGACGGCGGACAGGAAGGCGTGGCTCACGAACGGGTTGTCGGTGCCGGCGCAGGCGTCCCAGTCGGCCGCCGCGATCTCGCGGATGGCGGGATGCAGGGTCAGCGAGAGGGTGGGCGACGAGTCCGGCATGGCTCGAACGTAGGGCTGGCCCGCGTTCAGGCAATCAGCCGGAACATGCCTTCCACCTCGACCGCCGCGTCGCGCGGCAGCGCCGGCACGCCGATGGTGCTCCGCGCATGCCGGCCGGCGTCGCCGAACACGTCCACCGCCAAGTCCGACGCCCCGTTCATCACCGCCGCGTGGTCGTGGAAGTCGGGGCCGCTTGCGATGAACCCGCCGAGCCGCACCACCTGCGCCACCCGGTCGAGGTCGCCGCCGCACGCCGCACTCAGTTGCGCCAGCAGGTTGACGAAGCACAGCCGCGCGGCGGCGACGCCGGCCGCCATGTCGACACCTTCGCCGAGCTTGCCGGTGACGCTGACCGCCCCGCCCGCCATCGGCAACTGGCCGGAGATCACGACGAGGTCGCCCGCGACGACGAACGGCACGTAGTTCGCGACCGGCGTCGCGGGCGTCGGCAGGTAGATGTTCAATTCGGCGAGGCGCGCGTCGATCCGTCCGGCCATGGTTCTGGTCTCCCTACTTCACCAGCCGCAGCCGGGGCATTTCTAGCGGCAGCAGCGGCGGCTCTTCGTTGGCTTCATGGTCCGGCTCGGGCAACGCGAGGTGCGGCGCATAGGCGGCGGCCAGCGCGCGGGCGAGGTAGTCGGCGGGCGACGTGGCGCGGCGGATCGCGGCGTCACCCTCGACCGCGCCGGCCGGGCCGAACCGGACGTTGGCCAAGGCGAGCGCCACCTCCTCGACCGGCACGCCGTGTTGCAGACCAAGCGAGAGCACGTGGCCGAACGCCTCGGCCCAGCCGCGTGCGGCGGGGCTCGCCTGCGGCACGGTGATCGTGACCTCGCCGGGCCGGCCGTCGGCGTAGTCGCCGGTGCGGAGGAACACGCGCTGGCCGCCGATCGTAACCCGGCGGGCAAGTCCGGCGGCGTGCGACGGCAACTCGCGCCGCGTCTCGGGCAGCGGCAGGGCCGGCAGCGGCTTCGGCAGCGTCATACAGGGTGACAACGCCGCGTGCATCGCCGTCCGGGCCGCGTCCGAGGGCGGCGCGAACAGGTCGGTGCCCGCCAGCACGGCCGCCAGCGCCGCCTCGGTCGTCATGCCGGCGCCGGCGACCCGAGCCTGCGCCGCGCGGCTCAGGCCGCCATCGGGGCGCAGCGGCGAGAACGCGGGCGCCACTCCGCCCGTCTCCGCTCCCAGCAACGCCTCGGTCGGGCCGGGCAACCGCGCACGCACGGTCAGCTTGGACCCGATGTCGGCGACGTGCCGGACGACGTCGACCGCGAACGCACGCGCGGCCGGGGCGGCGTAGTCAAGCCGCTCCAGCGCGAGCAGGCCGTCCAAGTCGCACAGCACTAATGTGCCGCCACCCAGGTAGGTCGTGGCCGCCCCGATCGCGCGCGTGGCGGCGGTCAGTGCGGCGCCATCGACACCGAACCCAGGTTCGTGAAAACGCGCCAGGTTGAGCGCAAACCCGTCTGGCTCGCCATGCCACGACCGTTCCAGCGGAGCCACCCGGCGGGTCAGCAACAGGGTATGTAGCTCGGCGGCGAGCAAGGTCGGCAACGGCCGGAGCCACTCGTCGGCCAGCGTGTCGATTCGCGTCGGCAGGTCGGCCGCAATCGCACACAGCGCGTCGGCGGCCGCGTCATCCCAAGTAAACGGGATCCAGGCGGTTCGTGCCGCCGCGTCCGGATCGGAGCGAGCCGTTACGGGTCGCAGCCGGACGCCGTGCCACAGTCTCGAAGCCCGCCCGACATTGCGTTCCATGCGGGCACGCTACGGCGGTCCAGACGGCCGCGCAACATACAGATTGCGAGCACGCTTCTCGAAAGCACAACATGGAGTGGTCGCTGGGCGGGTGTGGACCGCCGCCGACGCCACCGCTAAAAGCCTGCCCATGAACATCGGCACGCGCGTTTTCACCCTGGTGTATGGGCAGCGGGTCGGCCGCGACCGCTACGGCAACACCTATTATCAGCAGCGCCGTCCGAAGGCCGGGCGGATGACCCGGCGCTGGGTCGACTACGCCGGCGAGCCTGACGGGTCGAAGGTGCCGCCGGAGTGGAGTTCGTGGCTGCACCACACCACCGACGCGCCGCTGAGCGAGCTGAACCGTCGTTCGTGGTGGAAGCCGCACCAGCCGAACCTGACCGGGACGCCGGCCGCCTATCGCCCGGCCGGGCACGACTACAAGGGCGGCGTGCGCGCGGCGGCGACCGGGGACTACGAGGCTTGGTCGCCGGACGACGCCCCGCCCGCGCTGGAATCGGCTACCGACGCGCAACAGGCGCTGATCGGCTCCCGCCAACGCAACCACGGCGGCTGACATGGCGGATCGTCGCATCGCCGACTTGGTGGCCGGGGCGGCCGTGTTGGCCGTGGCCTTTGGGTTTCTCGGCTACGCCCTGGCCAACACGGGTCGCGCGGCGCCCGCCGGGATGCTGCTACACGCGACGTTCGACCGCATCGATGGGCTGTCTGCCGGGTCGGCGGTGCGGATCGCCGGGGTCGACGTTGGCAAGGTCGCGGCCACCCGGATCGACGACAAGACGTTTCAGGCGGTGGTCGACTTCGCCGTCTCGCCCGGCCTGAAGTTGCCGGTGGACAGCTCGGCGCAAATTATGAGCGACGGCCTGCTAGGCGGGAAGTTCATGGCCCTGGTAGCCGGCGGCGACGAGAAGACGCTGGCACCCGGCGCCACGATGACCGTCACCCAGTCGGCGGTGAGCCTCGAGGACCTCTTGGGCAAGTTCATCTTCAACGTCGGCGAGTTGTCGACCAACGTGCAGAAATCCCTGCGCGAAAAACCGGCGGCGACCAACCCGTGACCGATTCCGCCCCGACGTGGCCGCAGCCTGACGGGTCGCCGGTGTCGTGCGTGGAGAAGGTGCGCGTGCTCGAGGAGAACCACGCCGAGCTGGCGCAGACGATGCAGGACGTGTTCGAGGACGCCGTGCTGATGGGTGTCGACGAACACGCGATGCGGGCGATCCTGGACAGCATGGTGCAAGGCCTCAGAACGCCGCGTCGCCGCGCCACCGAATGAACCGCGTCGCCCTGCTGGTCATGGTGTTAGCCGTGCCCGCGGCCGCCCAAACGGAGTTGGCTCCCGCCGCGCCACCGCCCGGATGGGTCGCGCGCAACGGCGCGACGCTGGTGGCTCTGGACAAGGTCTTGGCGCGCGCGACTCCGATCGAGGCATCGGTGGGGGAGACGGTGCACTTTTCGACACTCGCCATCACGGTCCGCGCCTGCATGGTACGCCCCCCCGACCAGGCGCCGGACGCCACCGCGTTCCTCGACATCGTCTCTGCGCCGGACGGTCCGTCGTTCCACGGCTGGCAGATCGTCTCGGCCCCCGCCGTCGCCGGGTTCGAGCATCCGACGCTGGACGTCCGCCTCGTGGGATGCCGATGAGCGGCGGTCCGCTCGGGCTGACGCTCCCCGCCCGCGCCGCCCTGCTGCTCGATTGCGACGGCACACTGCTCGACCTCGCCGCGACGCCCGACGCGGTGGTGGTGCCGGACGGCTTGGTCGACGCGCTGCGCCGCTTGCGCGACCGGCTGGACGGCGCGCTGGCAGTGGTCACAGGTCGGCCGGTGGCGCAGATCGAGTTGCTGCTGGGCGACGCGCCGTTCGCCGTTGCAGGGGAGCACGGTGCGGCGCTGCGCCGCTCGCCCCTCGCACCGACCGAGGAGATCGCGCTGCCGACGCCGCCCCAGACGTGGCTCGACCAGGCGGCGGCGGCGGTGGCGCAGTTCCCGGGCGCGTTGCTGGAACCCAAGCGGCGGGGCTTCGTGCTGCACTACCGGCTCAACCCGGCCGGCGCGCTGCTATTCGAGCGGATGGCGCGCGACTTCATCGCCTCCGACCTGCGGTTCGCGCTGTTGCCGGCCTCAATGGCGTGGGAGGTCAAGGCGGTCGGCGTCGACAAGGGCACCGCCGTCACCGCGCTGATGGCGGCACCACCGTTCGTCGGCCGAACGCCGGTGTTCATCGGCGACGACGTGACCGACGAGGACGGGATCGCGGCGGCGGTGGCGCTCGGCGGCATCGGGTTGCGGGTGCCGACGGCGTTCGGCGACGCCGCCGGGGTGCGGGCCTGGATTATGCGGCTGGCCGGCTGACGGCTATACGCCGCGTCTGGCCGGAGTTGCGGCCCGTTTGCGAAGGACGACAGCCATGGCCCGCCGCCGCCAGCTCTACGAGGGCAAAGCCAAGATCCTGTTCGAGGGGCCGGAGCCCGGCACCCTGGTGCAATACTTCAAGGACGACGCGACCGCGTTCAACGCGCAGAAGAAGGGCGTCATCACCGGCAAGGGCGTGCTGAACAACCGCATCAGCGAGTACCTGATGGTCAAGCTAGGCGAAATCGGCGTGCCGACCCACTTCGTCCGCCGCCTCAACATGCGCGAACAGCTGATCCGGGAAGTGGAGATCATCCCGATCGAGGTGGTGGTCCGCAACGTCGCCGCCGGCAGCCTGACGACGCGGCTGGGCATCACCGAGGGCACCCGCCTGCCCCGCTCGATCATCGAATATTACTACAAGAACGACCAGCTTGGCGATCCGCTGGTGGCCGAGGAGCACATCACCGCGTTCGGCTGGGCGGCCTCGCAGGACATGGACGACATCGTGGCGATGACGCTGCGGATCAACGACTTCCTGAGCGGGCTGTTCCTGGGCGTCGGCATCACCCTAGTCGATTTCAAGGTGGAGTTCGGACGACTGTGGGAGGAGGACGATATGCGGATCGTGCTCGCCGACGAGATCAGCCCGGATAACTGCCGCCTGTGGGACAGCAAGACCAACGAGAAGATGGACAAGGACCGGTTCAGGCGGGATTTGGGCAAGGTCGAGGAGGCGTACCAGGAGGTCGCGCGGCGACTCGGGATCCTGCCCGAGGCGGGGGTGCGGGACATGAAGGGGCCGGAGACGATGCAATAGACCTTGCTTGGTCAAGTTAGTTGGTCTAGTCAAAGCTGATGACCGAGATCGTACATATTTACGATGCCAAGACACAGCTTTCCCGCTTGGTGGAGCGCGCGGCGGCCGGCGAAGACATCGTCATCGCGCGGGCTGGATTGCCGCTGGTGCGTCTGATCCCGTTCGTGACGGAGCCTGCCGGGCCGCGGACTCCTGGGCTGCTCGCGCATGTTAAACTGCCCGAGGCCTTCTTCGATCCGCTGCCTCCCGAGGAGACGGACGCCTGGGAGTGAGACTTCTACTGGACACCCATGCCCTCGTTTGGTGGTGGCTGGACGACCGGAAGCTTCCTACTGCGGCACGGTCAGCCATCGCGGACCAGACCAACGAGGTGATCGTCAGCGCAGTCAGCGCATGGGAGATCGCCAACAAGTTTCGTGTCGGCAAATGGCCCGAAGTGGGGAGTTTGGCCGATGGGTTCGCCGGGAAACTCGCGCTGTCCAGGTTTGCGGCGTTACCGGTCAATATTGACCATGCCCAGTTGGCCGGAACCCTGCCCGGCTCTCACCGCGATCCGTTCGATCGGCTGATTGCCGCGCAATGCTTGATCGAAGCGGCGACGCTGGTGAGTGCGGACGAGGTTTTGACGCAGTTCGGGCTTACGAATCTCTGGACTGGGACGATGCACTAGAACAGTCTCTGGCCTACTTGTATCCACCACCGTGCCATCAGGTCGTAGCTGGAGCTTTTCGGAAATACGGCTTGAGACTGCGGTTGAGAAGGCGGTCAAGCATCCGGTCTGAGAGATACCTGACAAGCCGGACAATGATCGCCGCGTCCCGACCAACGGTGTAGCGAGTACGAGGCCGCTTGCGGGTGATCGCGTCCGCGATAACGCGACCGGCCTCCTCGGCAGGCACTCCCTTGGGAATAGCCGCTTGGGCCTGCGACACGACTGCATGCATGAGCGTGGCGTATCGATCATGCTGCGCGTTGGTCATCCCGCCGATGATGTGCTTGCCGATGACACCGACCCGCCCGAGCATGTCGGTCGTGACGGCGCCCGGTTCGACCACGATGACCTTCACCCCAAGCGGCTCGACCTCTCGGCGCAACGCATCGCTGACCGCTTCAAGGGCGAATTTTGAGCCGGCGTAGGGGCCATACGTCGCCATCGCCACCTTGCCGCCGACAGAAGAGATGTTGACGACGGTCCCACGGCTCTCGATGAGCGCGGGCAGCAGCGCCTGCATCATCGCGACGTGGCCGAAGAAGTTGACGTCGAATAGCTTGCGCCATTCGGCAAGAGGCAGCGCTTCTACGGGTGCATTGACCCCGATGCCTGCGTTGTTGACCAGGGCGCGCAGGGGACGCCGCTCAGGATCCTCGGCAACGTGCGTCACGAGTGCGGCGATCTCGGCCGCGTTGGTGATGTCGAGCATGATCGGCTCGAGGTTCGTGGCCCGAAGCGCGTCGGCGTTGGCACCTCGACGCACGCCGGCCAGGACATGGAAGCCGCGCCTGGCAAGCTCGCGGGCGGTGGCGGCACCGATGCCACTCGAAGCACCGGTCACCACGACGATCTCACGATGCGGCTCCATGGCAGTCGTAGTGTCACTCATGAGTTCTGCAAACTCTTGGTCGTTTGTCCCAAGCTAGCGTCAGACATTTCGGATTGATCGTTCCGCGACCGTAGCTGTAGCCTTCCTCCGTGGCCAGAAGGCCGCGCACGGCTTCGCAGGAGCGAAGCCCACGAACGGAGGATCGATCCATGAAAACCAGCTCGTTTCGCGCCGCACTGCTGCTTGGCGGCATGCTCACGCTAGCCACTCCCGCGCTCGCGGCACCGGCCGTGGAGCCCGGGGCGGCACAGCCCTGGATCACCACCTGGGGGGCGACACCGGCGCCCCGTTGGGCCGATGAACTCCCGGCCGCGTTCAACGTGCCAGAGACGCTCGACAACCAGACGATCCGCCAGACCGTGCGCGTCAGCGTCGGCGGCGACCAGATCCGTGTGATGCTCTCCAACGAGTTCGGCGCCCGGCCGATGACGGTCGGTGCCGCGACGGTTGCGGTGGTCGCCGATGGCGGCGCGCCCGACGCGGCCGCGATCAAGCCGTTGACGTTCGGCGGCCGTAGCCAAGTCGTGATCCCGCCGGGCGCGCCGATGCTGAGCGATCCGATCGATCTATCGGTAAAAGCGCTCGGCAGCGTCGCGGTCAGCCTCTACCTGCCGAAGAAAACCGCAATCAGCTCGGTCCATTGGGACGGCGTGCAGACCGGCCTGATCTCCGGCCCCGGGGACATGACCAAGGAGGCGAAGTTCTCGCCCGTCGCCACCACCAAGTCGCGGTTGTTCCTCAGCCGGGTGATGGTCAACGCGACGCCGGCGTCCAAGGCGGTCGTGATGTTCGGCGACAGCATCACCGACGGCTACTGCTCGACGCCCGACACCAACAACCGTTGGCCCGACCACCTCGCCGAGCGGTTGCAGGCGGAGGGCCAACCGAACGTCGCCGTGGTGAACGAGGCATACTCGGGCGACCGCGTGCTGACCAACGGCATGGGCACTAACGCGCTGAGCCGGTTCGACATGTCGGTGCTGGGGCACCCGCGCGTGTCGACCGTGGTCATGATGATGGGGATCAACGACATCGGCTGGCCCGGCCCGTCGGCGGTGACCCCGACCGACCCCGAGCCGAGCGCGGCCGACATTACCGCCGGCTACCAGCAGGTCATCGACCGCGCACACATCCACGGCCTGAAATTCGTCGGCGTGACGCTGACCCCGTTCATCGACACTTTCAAGGGCACGCCCGGGGCCGGCTACTACACGCCGGAGAAGGAGAAGATCCGGCTCGCGGTCAACCGGTGGATCCGCGACAACAAGTCGGCGGACGGGCTGATCGACTTCGACAAGGTGCTCGACGACCCGGCCAACCCCGGCCACATCCTTCCGGCCTACAACTGCGGCGACAACCTGCATCCGAATGACGCCGGGTATCAGGCGATGGCCAAGGCGGTGGACCTCAAAGTGCTCGGCACCGAGTAGCGGCGGACGCATGCCGCGTTGTTGACGCAGCGCGGCATCGCCTGTTGTTTGAGGCGGTCTCGGGAGTCGCCGCTTGAAAGCCATCGTCACCGTCCACCTCAAGCCCGGCGTGCTGGACCCGCAGGGCCGCGCGATCGGCCAAGCGCTGGCCTCGCTCGGGTTCGCCGAGGTGGGCGAGGTGCGGGTCGGCAAGGTCATCACGCTCGACCTCGCCACCACCGATGCGCCCGAGGCGCGGGCGCGGGCCGACGAGATGGGTCGGCGGTTGCTCGCCAACACCGTGGTCGAGACCTACGCCGTCGAGATCGTGCCCTGACGCCGCGCGCCGGCATCGTGCTGTTCCCCGGCATCAACCGCGAGCGCGACATGGCTGCGGCACTCCGCGCGGCGTTTGGCGCAGCTCCGCGTATGGTCTGGCACACCGAGACGTCGGTGGATGGCCTAGACCTCTTGGTGCTGCCGGGCGGGTTCAGCTACGGCGACTACCTGCGCGCGGGCGCGATGGCGGCGCGGGCCCCGGTGATGCGGGCGGTGGCGGACCACGCGGCGCGTGGCGGCCTGGTGCTCGGCGTCTGCAACGGCTTTCAGATCCTGACCGAGGCTGGGCTGCTGCCGGGCGCGCTGCTGCGCAATGCGGGCCTAAAATTCCTGTCGATGGACTGCCGCCTCCGGGTCGAGCGCGCCGACACGCCGTTCACCCACCGCTATGCCGCCGGCCAGGTCATCCGCGCCCCGATGGCCCACGGCGACGGCAACTTCACCGCCGACCCCGACACGCTCGACCGGCTTGAGGGCGAAGGGCTGGTCGCGTTCCGCTACCAGGGCGAAAACCGCAACGGGTCGGCGCGGGCGATCGCCGGCGTCTACTCGCCGAACTTGCGCGTGCTCGGCCTGATGCCGCACCCCGAGGACCTGGTCGATCCGTTGCTCGGCACCGACGGTCGCGCGCTGTTCGACAGCCTGGCGGCATGATCGTCGATGCCGCGTTGGCCCGCAGTTTCGGGCTGAACGACGACGAGTGGGGTCGCGTGCTCGCCATCATGGAGCGCCCGCCGACCCTGACCGAGCTCGGCATTGTTAGCGTCATGTGGTCGGAGCACTGTTCCTATAAATCGTCCCGCGTGTGGCTGCGGCTGCTGCCAACCACCGCACCCTGGGTGATCCACGGGCCGGGCGAGAACGCCGGCGTGGTCGCGATCGGCGACGGGCTGGCGGCCGTGTTCAAGATGGAGAGCCACAACCACCCGAGCTTCATCGAGCCATACCAGGGTGCCGCCACCGGCGTCGGCGGCATCCTTCGCGACGTGTTCACCATGGGGGCGCGGCCGGTCGCCAACCTGAACGCGCTGCGGTTTGGCGACCCAGCCGACCCGCGCACGCGAAGGATCGTCGACGGCGTGGTGCGCGGCATCGGCGGCTACGGCAACTGCGTCGGCGTGCCGACCGTCGGCGGCGAGGTCGATTTTCATCGCGCCTACAACGGCAACCCGCTGGTCAACGCGATGACGGTCGGCATCGCGCCCGCCGACCGCATCTTCCTGTCCGCCGCCGCCGGGATCGGCAACCCGGTCGTCTACGTCGGCGCCAAGACCGGGCGCGACGGCATCCATGGTGCCACCATGGCCTCGGCCGAGTTCGGCGCGGACAGCGAGAGCAAGCGCCCCACGGTGCAGGTCGGCGACCCGTTCACCGAAAAGCTGCTGATCGAGGCGTGCCTGGAGCTGATGCAAACCGACGCGATCGTGGCGATCCAGGACATGGGGGCAGCCGGCCTGACCAGCTCCTCGGTCGAGATGGCCGGCAAGGGTTTGGTCGGTATCGACCTCGACCTCGACGCGGTGCCGCAGCGCGAGCCGGGGATGTCGGCGTACGAGATGATGCTCTCGGAGAGCCAGGAGCGGATGCTGATCGTGCTGCGCCCCGACCGGCAGGATGTGGCGCGCGCGATTTTCACCAAATGGGAACTGGATTTCGCGGTGGTCGGCCATCTGACCGACACCGGCCGGATCGTCGTGCGCCATCGCGGCGTGGTCGAGGCCGACATCGCCCTCGCCCCGCTGGCCGATCAGGCGCCGGTCTACGAACGACCGACCGAGCCGACACCGCCGCAACCACCGCTTGGGCCGGTGGCGGACCCAGTCGGGATTTTAGCGGCACTGAGAACGTTGATCGGCTGCCCGGACCTGTGCTCGCGCGCCTGGGTGTGGAACCAGTACGACAGCACCATCGGCGCCAACACGATCAAGCGGCCCGGCGCCGCCGACGCGGCGATCGTGCGGGTCGACGGCACGCGGCGCGCGCTGGCGTTAACCACCGACGTGACGCCGCGCTACTGCCTCGCCGATCCGCGCGGGGGCGCCGCGCAAGCGGTGGCCGAGGCGTGGCGCAACATCACCGCGACCGGGGCGACGCCGCTCGCCATCACCGACAACATGAATTTCGGCAACCCGGAGAAGCCCCGCGTCATGGGCCAGTTCGCCGACTGCGTGCGCGGCATCGCCGACGCCTGCGTGGCACTCGACTTCCCGGTCGTGAGCGGCAACGTCAGCCTGTACAACGAGACCGACGGCCAGCCGATCCTGCCCACGCCGGCGATCGGCGGCCTCGGCGTGATCGAGGACGCGGCGCAAGCGGTCGGGCTCGCGGTCTCGCCGGGGCAGGACCTCTGGCTGGTCGGCGGCGCGCCGGGCTGGCTCGGGCAATCGCTGTGGCTGCGCGAGATCGCGGGCCGCGAGGCGGGACCGCCACCGCCGGTCGACCTCGCCGCCGAACGCCGCAACGGCGACGCCGTTCGCGCGGCCATCCTGCGCGGCGAGGTCGTCGCCTGCCACGACGTGTCGGACGGTGGCCTGCTGGTGGCGCTGGCCGAGATGGCGCTGGCCGGCGACACCGGTGTCCGGCTCAGCGCCGTGGGCGACCACGCGTTCTGGTTCGGCGAGGACCAGGCGCGATACATCATCGCCATCGCGGCGGGCGGGCGACCCGGTGGTAACGCGCTCCGGCTCGGCCGGACGACGGTCGCGGGCGACGGCGCTGGCTTGGAACTGGCCGATGGTGGCATCATGTCTCTTTCCGAGCTACGCATCGCGCACGAGGCGTTTCTGCCATCGTGGCTCGACATCTAATTTAACGGAGTGTTCGGCATGGCGATGGCCGCAAACGAGATCGAGGCCCTGATCCGCGCCGCCCTCCCCGACGCCCACGTCACCATCGAGGACTTGGTCGGCGACGGCGACCACTATGCCGCCAGCGTCGTCAGCGAGACGTTTCGCGGCAAGTCGCGGGTGCAGCAGCACCAGATCGTCTACGCCGCCCTGCGCGGCCGGATGGGCGGCGAGTTGCACGCGCTGGCGTTGCAGACCTCGACGCCCGATATCATTCCCAGCAACTAGGACAAGGCACCATGACCACTCCGATCCAGGACCGCATTACCGCCGAGATCACCGCCAACCCCGTCATGCTCTATATGAAGGGCACCGCGATGTTTCCGCAGTGCGGCTTTTCCGCCCGCGTCGTCCAAATCCTGACCCACATCGGCGTGCCGTTCGCGACCGCCAACGTGCTCGAGGAGCCGGGCCTGCGCGACGGCGTCAAGCAGTTCAGCAACTGGCCGACGGTGCCGCAGCTGTATGTGCGCGGCGAATTCGTCGGCGGCTGCGACATCGTGACCGAGATGTACCAGTCGGGCGAGCTATCGGCGCTGCTGACCGAAAAGCAGGTCGCGCACCAAGCGGCTTAAACTCAGGCGGTCGGCATGCGGGAGCTGCGGCTGCGCCGACCGCAGCCCTAACGATGGCCTCCCCCGTGCCCGCCGCCAAAGCCTCCGCCATGCCCTCCGCCAAAGCCTCCGCCATGCCCGAATCCGCCTCGCCCGAACCCGCCCCGCCCGAACCCGCCCCGCCCGAACCCGCCCCGCCCGAACCCGCCACCGCCAAAATCGTTGAACCGGTGGAACGGACCAACCTCGAACCCGCTGTCGAACGCGCCGTATTCCGCGCCATACGGCGCGTAGAATCCGGCGCCGGGGTACTCGTCGACATAGCCGCCCTCGCCGACGCAGCCGGCCAAGAGCGCTGTCAGCGGCCCGAGGACCGCAACCGCCACCATCCACCGCCGCGGTGACCGCCTCACTGCGTCACCGCCTTCGTGTCAATCTCCGACCATTCGAACAGCCCCACCGGCGCACCCGCCGGATCCGCGACCACGGCGATCATGCCGCCATGGCGATCCCGCCTCGGCTCGACGATCACGCGGCCACCGAGGGCGACGGCCTTGGCCACCGACTGCGCGGCATTGTCGACGCGGACGAAGTCGAGCCAATACGGACGCAGGTTAGGACGCTTGGCGGGCAGCGTGTTGGCGGTCGCACGGGCGTAGTTCTCGGACGCGAGCAGCAGATGCTTCTCGCCGGACGGCGACGGTAAGGGATAGGCCGCGAAGCCGAACATGGCGCCGTAGAACGCCGCGTCCGCGGCGGGATCGGTGGTCAGCAGCGCACGCCAGATCCAATCGCCGGCCGGCTTGACGCTGTCGGGCGGGTCGCCGCTGGTGGATTCGAGAACCGCGAACACCGCGCCTTGCGGGTCGGCCAGCACCGCTTCACGGCCTCGATCCATCACGCTGTGGGGTGCGACGAGCACCTTGGCCCCGTGGTCGGTCGCCGTCTTGACCGCCGCGTCGGCGCTGGGGACCGAGAAAAAGCTGAGCCATGCCAATCCCGGACGCTCGCCGGCCGGCATCCCGCGCTGGATGATTCCGGCGACCGGGTGACCGTCGCTGTAGGCGATGGCGTAGGGCAGCTTGATGCCGGGCACGTCGCGGAACGACCAGCCGAACAGGCCGGTGTAGAAATGCTCGGCGGCAGCGAGGTCGGGTGTCACCAGCTGCTCGAAAGTCACCGTGCCGGCGTGGCGTATCTGGCTGGGCGGGTCGACGATGGCCGGCACCTGAAACGGGGCGGCCCCGGCCGGCGACGCGCCCGCGCACAGGATAGTCGCAGCCAGTAGCCGGCGAGCCAGACCCTTGCCCCGCATCGCGATCTCCGGTTCCCCGGATGTCATATAGTCGGCGTAACGAACTCCCGCTAGTTTACCCGGCTCGCCACCTCCGCGTGATACAGCGCGCGGTATCGGGCGAGGCGGGCGGGCGTCGCCGCATCCGGATGAGGATCGAACGTCCGCTCGATCGCGGGCCGCACGCAGACCGTCGCCTCATCACCGCCGGCCGCCAGCATCGCCAGGCGCGCGGCCCCGAACGCAGCTCCAGTCTCGGCCCCGGCCGGCAGTGACAGCTCGATCTCCAGCACGTCGGCCAGCATCTGGCACCACAGCGGGCTGCGCGCCCCGCCGCCGACCAGCAGGCAGCTATCGAGCCGCGCGCCGGCATCGCGCAACACCGACAGGCCGTCGGCGAACGCGAACGCTACGCCCTCCAGCACCGCGTAGACCAGCGCCGACGCGCCGTGGTCCATCCGCAACCCAGCGAACATCCCGCTCGCCTCCGGATCGTTGTGCGGCGTGCGCTCGCCGGACAGGTAGGGTAGGAATATCGGGGCCTCGGCACGGTTGCGGGGCGCCGCCGCCCAGCCCTCGACCGTGGCGAGCAACTCCACGATGTCCTCGCCCGCGCCGACCACGGCCGCGATCCACGCCAGCGCCGAGGCGGCCGAAAGGGTGACCGACATCCCGTGCCACCGCCCGGGCAGCGCGTGGCAGAAGCCGTGCATCGTGCGTTCGGGGGACGAGACGTAGCGGTCGGTCACCGCGAACAGCACGCCCGACGTGCCGAGCGACAGGAATCCCTCGCCCGCGTGGATCGCGCCGATGCCGACCGCCGAGGCCGCGTTGTCGCCGCCGCCGCCCGCCACCACGATGTCGGGGGAAATCCCCCAGGCCGCCGCGACCGCCGCACCGACGGTGGCCGACACCGCCGATCCTTCCACCAGCGCCGGCATGTTGGCGCGCGTCAAACCGGTGGCGGCCAGCAGCGTGTCGTCCCAGTCGCGGCGGCCAACGTCGAGCCAGAGGGTGCCCGAGGCGTCGGACGGGTCGCTGACCATGGCGCCCGTCATGCGGTATCGCACGTAGTCCTTCGGCAACAGGACGTGGCGGATCGCGGCGAACACCGCCGGCTCGTGCTCGGCGACCCACAGCACCTTGGGTGCGGTGAAGCCCGGCATGGCGATGTTGCCGGCCCGGGTCGTGAGATCTGGGACGCGCGCCGACATGGTCGCGCACTGGGCGCCGCTGCGGCCGTCGTTCCACAGCATCGCCGGCCGCAACACCACGCCGTCGCCGTCGAGCAGCGTGGCGCCGTGCATCTGCCCGGACAAACCGATCGCCCGCAGCCGCGCCCACGCCTCGGGACTGCTCGTCCGCAACCGGGCCGCCGCCGCCTGGGTCGCCGCCCACCACGCGTCGGGCGACTGCTCGGACCAGAGCGCCTGCGGTCGCTGCACATCGAGCGTCACGGACGCTTGCGCCAGCACCGTCTGCCCGCGGTCGACCAGCAACGCCTTGACCGACGACGTGCCGATATCCAGCCCGAGATAGGTTTCGTCCACCGCGTTTCCCCACGTGTCGTGGGCTCGGTCCTACTCCAGCAAGGCGCGCGCGCAAGCCTCGTCGGTCACCAAATGGTTGACATAGCGGGCGGACAGGGCGGCGCGGATGATCGGCACCTTATTCAGCCCGCCCGAGGCCAGGATCGACACCGGCACCCGCGACAGTTCGGCCGGACTCAGCGCGAATACCTGCCGGTTGAGCGGGTGGTCGACCAACTCGCCGTCGCCGCCGATAAAGTGGCCAAGCAGGTCGCCCACCGCCCCTTTCGCCAGCAATTCGTGCCGCTCACTCTTGACCATCTCAAGCGACGCGATCAACGACGCGTCGGACAGGTCGCCGCAGGTCATCAGGGCAACCTCCACCTCTCGCGCGCGCCGCATGACGTCCGCCAGGCCGGCGTGGGTCAGCAGGGCGTGGCGGATCTCCTCGGTCGGGCAATACAGCGGCGCCGCGAGATACCAGCACTCCGCCCCGAGCGCGTCGGCGAACTGCGTCGACACCTCGAACGTGTTGATGCCCGAGCCGCGCGTGAGCCCGCCCATCAGCCCGACCACGCCGGCGCTGGCGCGGCCGTCCGCCTGCTGCGCGTTCTGCGCGCCCACCGCCCGGTGCGGCAGCCGGGCCAGCGAGGCGCGCAGCGTGCGACCCCAGCCGATGCCGAGCGATTGCCCCTCCCGCAGCACGCGGTCGACCAGCAACCCGGTCTCTTCCCCGATCACCCGCCGCGTCTCGCCCGCGTCCGGCAGCGACGGCACCACCACCGCGTCCGCCAATCCGTACTTGCCGATCAGTTGGGCCGCCAGCGCCGCGCAGTCGAGCAGCGGCAGCCGCACGTCGATACGCACCGAGCCGTCGGCGCGCGCCTGGCCGATGATGCGGTTGACCCGCAACCGCGTGAGCCCGAGGCGGTCGGCGATCTCCTGCTGCGTGAGGCTGCCGACGTAATAGTACCAGATCACCCGGGCGGTGATCTGGTCCGCGTCGGACTCGGCCCGCAACTCGGGCCGGCTCATCGCCATGAGTGGACCCGTCGAACTGGGCTCAAACCGGCCATCCGTCATTACGCTCCTGCTGCATAGGAGCGTTTGTACACCGCGCCGCGCAAATGCACAGCACGCCCGTTCATCATGCTACTGTGAACGGAGCGTCCCTGACGCGCCGTTCACGATCGATCGAGCCTAGTCGCCGACGGCGCGCAGGCGCGGCTGGCGCGCCGCAAGCAGCTCCTCGTAGACCGCCACGTAATCCTCGGCCATGCGGCGGGCGGTCCAGCGCTTCTCGAAGCGGCGGCGGACATGGGCGCGGTCGATCGTATGCAATTGGCCGATCGCCGCGACCGCCTCCGCCTCGTTCTCGATGACGAAGCCGGTGACCCCGTCCTCCATCACCTCGGGTACCGAGCCGCGACGGCGCGCGATCACCGGGCAGCCGCACGCCATCGCCTCGATCATCACCAGGCCGAACGGCTCCGGCCAGTCGATCGGAAAGAGCAGCGCGCGCGCGTTGGACAGGAAGGCCGGCTTTTGCGCATCGTTGATCTCGCCGATGAATTCGACGTTGGCGTCGGCCAGCAGTGGTGCCACGCTCGCCTCGAAATACTTGCGGTCGGCGGCGTCGACCTTGGCCGCGACCTTCAGCTTGACCCCGGCCTGGCCGGCGATGCGGATCGCCGCCTCGATGCCCTTCTCCGGCGAAATCCGGCCGAGGAACGCGAAATAGGCGTCCTCGCCCTGCGCCGGCGTGAGGGTGGTCGGCCGCAGCCGCTTCTCCGGCATCCCGTGCATGACCGTAGCGACCCAGTTCAGGTCCGGCAGCGGGCCGCGCTGGCTGTCGCTGATGGACACCATCGGCACCTCGGGGAACATCCGATACAGCGGCGCGAACTCCGGCAGGTCTAGGCGGCCGTGGATCGTGGTCAGGAACGGCGTCGACTGCCGGGTCATGACCGAGTTCGGGAAGTAGTCGAGGTGGAAGTGCATGATGTCGAACTCGTGCGCGTGGCGACGCGCCGTCTCGACCTCGTGCAGCACGCAGCTCACCCAGTCGCGGATCGACGGGTCGAGCCGCAGCGCCTCCGGCCGCAGCGCGTGCAGCTTGGCCGCGGTCACGCTGTCGCCGCTGGCGAACAGGGTCACGTCATGGCCCAGCCCGACAAGCTCCTCGGTCAGGGCCGACACCACGCGCTCGGTGCCGCCGTACAGCTTGGGAGGCACGGCTTCGAACAATGGCGCGATTTGAGCGATACGCATCGGCACGGATTTCCCCCGGGTGCGGCGAAACGGGAAGTCATTGGCCGCGACACACCCGTTGACGCCGCGACCACGCCGAGCCGCTTACGTAGCGATCATGGCGAAATCGGGGCCGCCGAGAACATTTTTGCAATCTCGTATTCTGATGTTTTCACGCCGCATTTGGGCCGCAATGGACTCCGATGTTTCGGCCTCGCCCACCCTTCCGAAGGCCGATCCATGGTTCCGTCCGTGTTAGCCACGTCCAGTCTGCTCGACCTGCGCCACCGCCCGTTCGCGTTCCTGCTGCATTACGTCCGCCGCCACCCGCGTCAGCACGCGGTCGTGGTGGTGTCGATTGTGCTGGCGGTGCTGGCCGCGACGTCGACCCAGTACGGGATGAAGCGGCTGGTCGACGTCGTTGCCCAAGGGCCGGGCACCGGCGGAGTGTGGGCCGCGTTCGCCGTGCTGTGCGGGCTGATCCTGGCCGACAACCTGACGTGGCGCATCGCCGGCTACGTCGCGGCCCGGGTGTTCGTGGCGGTCACCGGCGACGTGCGCGCCGACCTGTTCCGCCACCTGTGCGGCCACGCGCCGTCGTACTTCGCCGACCGCCTGCCGGGCGCCATCGCCGGCCGCATCACCGCGACCTCCAACGCCACGTTCCAAATCGAGACCACGACGACCTGGAACGTGCTGCCGCCCAGCGTCGCCGTGCTGGTGGCGATCGCGCTGGTGTCGACCGTCAACGTCTGGATGGCCGTGTTCCTGTGCGGCGTCAGCGCCAGCCTCGCGTGCCTGATCTTCTGGCTAGCCAAGCGCGGCACCCCGCTGCACCGCGCCTATGCCGGCGAGGCGTCCGGCGTCGACGGCGAGCTGGTCGACGTGATCGGCAACATCGGCGTGGTGCGGGCGTTCGGCGCCACCATCCGCGAGCACACCCGCATCGGCGGCCGGATCGCGTCCGAGATGGCCGCGCGCCGCACCAGCCTGGTCTACCTGGAGCGGTTGCGGCTGATCCACGCCGGCGTCACCGCCCTGCTGTGCGGCGGCCTGCTCGCCTGGGGCGTGGTGATTTGGCAGCACGGCCAGGCCTCGCCCGGCGACTTGATGCTGATCGCCGCGCTTGGCTTTACGGTTCTCCACGGCACCCGCGACCTCGCGGTGGCGCTGGTCGACCTGACCCAGCACGTCGCCCGGCTCGAGGAGGCGATCGGCGCGTTGCTCGAGCCGCACGGCCTGCCCGACGCGCCGGCCGCCAAGGCGCTGCGCCACGGCGCCGGCCGGGTGTCGTTCGAGAACGTGACGTTCGGCTACCCCGGCCGCACGCCGGTGCTACGAGGCCTCGACCTGCAGATCGAGCCGGGGCAGCGGATCGGGCTGGTCGGCGCGTCGGGGGCGGGCAAATCGACCGTCCTGGCACTTCTACAACGGTTCTACGCGGTGTCGGGCGGCCGCATCGCGATCGACGGCCAGGATATCTCGCAACTGACGCAATCGAGCCTGCGCGAGGTCGTCTCGGTGGTGCCGCAGGACGTGTCGATGTTCCACCGCTCGGTGCTGGAGAACATCCGCTACGCCCGGCCCGAGGCGAGCGAGTTCGACGTGCTGCGCGCCGCCGCGATGGCCCGCTGCGACGGCTTCATCGAGGCGCTGCCGGACGGCTACGACACCGTGGTCGGCGATCGCGGCAGCAAGCTGTCCGGCGGCCAGCGGCAGCGGCTGGCGATCGCGCGGGCGCTACTGAAGGACGCGCCGATCCTGTTGCTGGACGAGGCGACCAGCGCGCTCGACAGCGAGAGCGAGGCGCACATCCAGGCGGCGCTCGACACGCTGATGGAGGGGCGGACGGTGATCGCAATCGCCCACCGGCTATCGACGCTGAGCAGGTTCGACCGGATCGTGGTGATGGCCGACGGCCGGGTGGTCGACGACGGCTCGCCGTTCGAGCTGGCGCACCGGCCGGGGCCCTACCGCGACCTGCTGCGGGCCCAGCACCACGAGGCACCGGAGATGCTGCGGGCGGCGTAAGCGAACAAGACCGTCCGGGAAAGGTCGGCTTCCGGGCCGGTCGCGGCGCCAACATAACGGCATTCCGGTGCCGTCGACCGCCGCAGCAGGTTTCAGTATCTTCTCATTAATAAGTTGATATCGGCATATGTTGTGATGTCCTGACCTTGTTGACGCCGTGCCGGCATGAAGCAATTACACGAAAAACTGCAACCATGGTCACCATGACGCCCACCCTGAAGTCTATCATCGGTGACCGCCGCGGCGTGGCCGCAATCGAATACGCGATCATCGCCACGTTCATGGCCGCCGTTCTGGCACTCGCGGTGCCGCCCCTTGCCACTGTCATTGGCGACTCGTTCGGCCCCGCGGCCGCCCACATTTCAGACGGTAAGTGACCGAGCCGGCTCGCGCGCAGGCGCCCGGTCATCAACATGCGACGGAGCGGGCGGCGTAGCGGCTAAGCGGCCACCCGTTGCGGCGCGGTCGGGACTACGACGCTCCAGCCGAGCAGAGCGGCGACGGCCTGCTCCAATGCGTCCACCGGCTCGCGTCGCATCGCGATCGATCGCCATGCGACGTGCATGTCGGGCCGCACCAGCAGACACCCATCCTCGTCGATTTCGCTGATCCGCGACCAGTCGGCGTAGATGTCCTGCACGTCGCAGCCGGCGGGGCCGATCGTGTATACCGCGATTGGCAGCGCAAACCGCGTCGCGACCGCCGCCGCCGCGTCGCGCCAAGCCTCGCCGCCGATGCCGGTCAGCAACGTGAACCGTCCCGCGCCACACAGGTCGAGCGAGGACAGGCGTTGCCGGTCGCGCTCCAGCCACACGTGCGGCAGGCGCGCGCCGGGCCATGTCGTCGCCTGGAAGTACATCTCGGGATCGCGTTCGTAGCGCGGCTCCTCGGCACCCTCGGGCAACGCCGCCGTGGAGCGGTATCGCTGGTTCAACTCGACGCCGTGCGTGTTGAACTCGTAATTCTTCCGGGCGATGGCTCGTTGATGCGTTTGCGTCGCGCCGTGCCCTCCGGCGTCGCCTGCTTGCGAGACGCGATTGCCGCCTCGGCCTCCTGGGGATCTTTCGACGCGAGCAGGCCCAGCGCCTCGAAAATCGGCGGATAGTCCAGGATGCTGCGGTTGGCGCGCGAGACGATCTGCCGCCCGACCGGCTGGCGTTCGGCGTCGTAGCTGTCCAGCAGCGCCGGCGAGGCCTGCCCGTTGAGCACCAGCGTCAACTTCCAGGCGAGGTTGTAGGCGTCCTGGATCGAGGTGTTGGACCCGAGCCCGTTGGTCGGCGGGTGACGGTGGACGGCGTCGCCCATGCAGAACACCCGTCCATCGGCATAGTGCCCGGCGACCATGTCGTTCACGGTCCACGTCGAGGTCGACTGGATTTTAACCGCAAGCTCGGGGTTCCCCACCAGATCGCGGACGATCCGGATGGCCGCCGCCTCGGTCAGTTCGAGTTCGCCGCGGGAGATGTCGTAGCCCCAGATGGCGATCCACTGGTTCCACGGCCGCACCATGCGGATCACGCCGGCGCCGATGCCGCCGATCTCGGCACCGGGTTGCAGGATCCAATACAGAACGCTCGGCCGATAGCTGACGTAACGGCTCAGATCGGCCTCGAAGATGATGTTCATGCTTCCCGAACGGCCCATCTCGCCCTCCATCGGAAGCTTGAGCACCTCGGCGACCCGGGAGCGGCCACCGTCCGCGCCGATCAGGTAGCGGCAGCGAATCGTCGAGCTCTCGCCGGTGAGCCGGTCGCGGACGGTCGCCACCACGCCGTCCGCGTCCTGGGTCAGGTCGACGAACTCGGTGTTGAAACGCAGCGCGGTGCCACGGCTCGCGGCGGCCTCGATCAGGATCGGCTCGAGGAGGTTTTGCGGCAGGTCGCAAATCGAGGTGGGGCTCGCGAGGTCGTAATCCGCGTTGCGCGACGGGTGGTTGCCCCACGACAGCAGGCGGCCGTACTCCTCGCCCGCGAGGCTGTGGCAGAACACGTTGTTCGCCATCAGCGTCTGGTCGGTCGAGCGTTCGATCGCGCGAGCCTCCAGGCCGAGGTCGCGCAACACCTCCATCGTGCGCTGGTTGGTGATGTGGGCGCGTGGCGAGTTGGCAACCCAGCCGTATTTCGTGACGACCGTGTTGCGGATGCCGTACGTCGACAGCAAGGCGGCGGCGGTCGAACCCGCCGGCCCGCTGCCGACGATCAGGACATCGGTGTCGAGAGTGATTGCCATGGTGGCCTCCGCTATGTCCGGGCCGGTGCGAGTGCGGCGGTGGAGACCGTTTCGCGACGCCAGCTGTCCGGCGCGGTCTCTTTTAGGAACAGCATGGCCACAAACCCGATCACGAGCCCGCCCATCGCCAAGCCGAGCACATGTTCGATACCGAAACGTTGGGCGACGGTGCCGGCAAGGATCGGCGCCAGACCGCCGCCGAACAGCTCGCCCACGCAGATCACCATACCCGAGGCGGTCGCCATGTAGGCCGGCGGCACGCTCTCGACGCTGAGCGGGCCGACCGTCAGCGTGAGCAAAGCGAAGTTGAAGAAGTGGGTCAGGAACAGGAACAGGAACAGCCGCGCCGGGTCGGCGCCGGTCTGGGACAGCGCGTAGATCGAGAGGCACGCGCCGATTGTCCCGGCGACCATCACCGGCTTGCGGCCGATGCGGTCCGAAATCGACGGCAGCACCAGGCAGCCCGCCGCCGCGCCGAAGCCGATCGCCGACATGACATAGCCCATCTGCGGCAGCGACAGGTGCAGGTAGTCCATCAGGAAGCTCGGGAACATCGCGCTGGTCACGATCAGGCAGGTCAGCCAAGCCAGCATGCCAACCATCAGGATCGGGATGTTGCGTTGCCTCAGAACCTCGCGAAACGGGGCCTTGTTGTGAGTCGCCTCGACCCGCTCGCTCACCACCTGGTTGCGCAGGAACAGGATCATTAGCGTCGCCACGACCAGCCCGGGGATGGTCAGCAGCGGGAACACCCAGCGCCAGCTCATCAGCTGCAGCAGATTGGTCACCAGCAACGGCGCGATTGCCAGGCCGAACAGCGGCAGCATCGCCTGTTGGATGCCGATGTTGAGCCCGTGCCGGGTCGGCTTCGATGCGTCGATGCGTCGATGGTGGCCGAGATGCTGGTCGGCGTATACGCCCCGTCGGCCAGGCCCATCAGCGCACGGACGGCGATCAGGCCCATGACACCGGTCGCGAGCCCGCTGGCGCCGATCAGCACCGAGAACACCAGCAGCGAACCGACGATCACCTTGCGGCGGCCGACCCGATCCGACAGCCGGCCCATGAACAGCGCCGAAATCCCCCAGGCGATCGACAGCGCCGCGGTGATGTTGCCGAGGTCCTGGTAGTTCAGGTGCAGGTCGGCCAGGATCGCCGGGAACATCGGCGCGATCATGAACCGGTCGATACCGACCAGCCCGAAGCCGATCGACAGCAACGCCACCGCGCGCCACTCGTATTTCGGGTCCCAAGTCGCCGTCGTCTGCATTTACTTGTTCCTTAAGGACGTTCTCGAAGGCGGCTTCGGTTAGCTGGCGGTCGCATCCTGCCGGGGGCGGACGGCCTGCGGTTCGATGTCGCCGGCGTGTGGCACCAGGTGAAATCCGTGGTCGTCCAGCGTCGCGATGAGCTGGTCGACCAGCGCGGACAGCGACTCTGTCGTGGTGGCACCGCCGAACAGGTAGTAATCCGGCCGCATGACCATGCCGACCGCATCGTGCGCCGCCATGAAGTCGCGATACTTGCCGTCGACATCGACAGTCTCGTCGAGCCTGACTGACGACATGCGTTCCAAGCTGCTCCAGGTCGCGCAACTGGTCCGCGCGCAGGATCGTCGCGGGATCGGCGTCGCGCACCACGACGCAGAAGCCGAGACCCACAACCGCGTCCCAGCGCCCTTCGCGGCCCCGCCAGTGGACCGTCCCGTGCGGCGACAGCAGCCCGGCCATCGCGGCCGGTATCCCGTCGGCCTCATGCGCCAGCAGTCCGGCGGTGAGGTGCGGGAACGGCGGCGGCGGCGCGGCCGTTCCCGCCTTGTACGAGCGGTCGCGCTCCGCCGCCTCGGCCGGGTCGGCGATGCAGATGATCCGGCCCAGGTGGATCGCGGCGTCGATCACCGCCATGACGTGCGGCTTGCGCTCGGTCGTGTAGCTGTCCAGCAGCGCGTCGCCGGCCAGGCCGTGCAGCACGTCGTCCAATTTCCAGCTCAGGTTCCAGGCGTCGCGGATGCCGGCGCACATGCCCTGCCCCATGAACGGCGGCATCGTGTGCGCGGCGTCGCCGACCAGCAGCACCCGGCCACTGCGCCACGTATCGGCGACCAGCGAGCGAAAGGTGTAGATCGCGTGGCGCACCAACTCGGCCTGGTCGGGCCGCACCCACTTGGTCAGCAGCTCCCAGACGTGCGCCTCGTCGGCCAACGCCTCGCGCGTCTCGCCCGGCAGCCGCATGAACTCCCACCGGCGACAGATCCGGCCGTCCTGCACGCCGCCCGGCACCATGGTCGTCGGCCGCTCGGGGTTGCAGTATTGGCCGCACGCCGGAATGTCGAGCGTGACCCCCGGGTTGAGCTTCATGTCGACCACCAACCAGTCGGCCTGAAAGCCCATGTCCTCGCGGCCGATGCCGAGCGTCTCGCGCACCAGGCTGTTGGCCCCGTCGGCGCCGACCAGGTAGCGCGTTCGCAGGGTGCGGGTCGCCGTGCCGTCGAGCTCCCGCAACCTGACTTCAACGTGATCGCCGTGGTCCGTGAAGTCAGCTAATTCCCAGCCGAGGTTCAGCTCGACGTTCGGCTGCCTGGCGACCTCCAGCCGGAACTCCGCCTCCAGGCTCGGCTGGTGGACAAAGTTGACCTCCGGGCCACCCGACACGGCCTCGCGGCTCCAGTCGAGGCAGAGCAGCTCCTCCCAATCCGCGTTGAACCACTGGTAGAGCGGGGCCGGGCGGGACACGCGGGCCAACCCGTCGCCGAGCCCGATCGCCTGCAGGATGCGCGCCGCTTCGTGGTCGATGCACACCGCGCGTGGCAGGGCGTACGGCTCCGACCACCGCTCGACCACCGCGACCTTGTGGCCCTGCCGCCCGAGCATGAGGGCAAGGACCTGGCTGACGGGCCCATAACCAATCTGGACGACGTCGTAGAGTGGCTGATCCGGCACGGGCGTTTCCTCGTGTTTTTGTTTTGGGAGTCAGACGTGCGTTAGGCCGCGACCTCGTGGTTGACCGTAAAATCGCGCGGCGGCTCCGGCCCCCACAGGTAGAAGCTGTTCTCGATGCCGTGCGAGCCGCCGTCCCAGTCGGTGTTCACCGACACGTAGTCGATGTCGCAGGAGTACTCGCAGTAGCTGCCCCAGGGATCGCGCACGTAGTGGAAGTAGTTCGACCCGAGGACGTGGCGGCCGAGGCCCCAACCGGCGCTAAACCCCTTGTCGGCCATCTGTGCCGCACCCACGCCGATGTCGTTGATGGTGCCCACGTCCCAGCTGCAATGATGGAAGCCGGGGCCGTCCGACTTCGCGAACGCGACCATGTGGTGGTCGCTGCCGTGGACACCGTGCAGGAACGCGATCACGCCGCCGGCCTCGTCCGACAACCGCAGCCCCATCACCCGCGTGTAGAACGCCAGCGTGCGCGGCACGTCGCGGGCGAACAGCAGGACGTGCGCCATGCGTCGCGGCTGCACCGGCATCGCCTGGCCGCGCATCGGCGCGCCACGCATATCGGCGGGAGCCCCACCCAGCCCCGCGTCGGACTTCGCGTTCGGCGAGGATTTCTCGGCGACCTTCAGCTCGACTAGCGTGCCGTCCGGGTCACGGAACCAGAACCCGTTGCTCTCGGCACCCGGCGGCGGGTCGAGGCGCACGACGTCACACTGTTTCAGGTGCGCGTGAAAGCGTTCGACGTCGTCGGCGAAGATCCCGAATGAAAGATGCTGCAGCGCCTTGCGCGGCCCCTCGCTCAGCACGCCCCAGCGGTGCGGGTGGCCATGGGTGTAGAGGTCGAGCGCCGCGCCACGCTCGCGCACGTCGAGGCCGAAGCCTTCGTAGTAGCGCTGGGCGTCGCGCAAATCCGGGACGGCGAGCGCGAAGTGGTCGAGCGAGTGGACGCCGAGGGCGTTCGGGCGCCGCGACGGCGCGATGTAGTGACCGATCTGGGTCATTGTTGCCTCCCCGTGGTCTGATGTGCGGCTATGCGGCGTAGCTCATCGACATTTCAGCCGCCTGATCGACGACCGGGTTGCGCAGGACGCCGATGCCTTCGAGCTCGACCTCGCACACGTCACCGGGCTTCATCCACAACGGCGGCTTGCGCGCGAGCCCGACGCCGGACGGCGTGCCGGTCACGATGACGTCGCCCGGTTCGAGCGTGAACGCCTCGCTGAGCACCGACACCAGGGTCGCCACGTCGAACACGAGGTCGTCGGTCGAGGCGTCCTGGACGACTTGGCCGTTCAGCCGCGTCTGCAACCGCAGCCCCTTGCAGCCGGGCGGCAACTCGTCGGCGGTCACGAGGTATGGCCCGAAGGCGCCGGTGTCGTCGAAATTCTTGCCGACCGTCCACTGCGGCGCCTTGAACTGGAAGTCGCGGATGGAGGCGTCGTTGAACAGCGAGTAGGCGATGACGTGGTCGAGCGCCCGCGCCTTCGGGATGTCGCGGCCGCCGCGTCCGATTACGGCGACGAACTCACCCTCGTAGTCGAGTTGCTCGGAGACGCGCGGCCGGACGATCGGGGCGCCGTGGCCGATCAGGCTCGATGCGAACCGGCCGAAGATGGTGGGATAGCTCGGCACCGCGAATCCGCTTTCCGCCGAGTGGTCGGCGTAGTTGAGGCCGACGCACACAATCTTTGGCGGTGATGGCAAGGGTGGTAATAATTGGACCGCGGCGAGATCGACCTCGGGGCCGGCGAGCAATGCGGCGCCTGCCGCCATGAGATGCTCCGGGCCGTGCGCGACCAGGGTCGCAAGCGTGCCGGGATAGCGGGCGTGGCCGGCGTCGAAGCCGCGAAACGTGCCATTGCCGTCGCTTGCGGCCAAACCCTCGACGGTTCCCCGCCGGTACGCTGCGAACCGCATGTGCGTTGCCCTCCCAAGGCTTGTTGCAGATCAAGTGCCGAACCTTCGCCCGAAAGTCAAGAAAAATCTATTATTTTGGCAGATATGGTTTTTCGCGGTAACTCGGCTTAGGTGTCGGCCATGGCTCGCATTGCCCGCACCAGCTCAAGCCTCACCCAGGACGCCTATGAGCGTCTGCGGGCCAACCTGCTGGCGTGCCGGTTGCAGCCGGGCGCGCGACTGAAAATCAACGAGCTGTGCCAGGAGCTGTCGGTCAGTCTGAGCGCCGTCCGAGAGGCGCTGTCGCGGCTGACGTCGGAAGGCCTCGTCGTCGCCGAGCCGCAACGCGGCTTTCGCGTGGCCCCGATCTCGACCGAGGAACTGCGCGACCTGACCGACGTGCGCGCCCACATCGAGGGTTTGTGCCTCGAACGCGCCATCGCGGCCGGCGACGTCGGTTGGGAGTCGCAACTCGTGGCCGCGTTCCATCGGCTGTCGCGCACGCCGGAGCGGGAGCCGAAGGGTCCGGAACGAATGAACGAGGCGTGGTCGACCGCCCATGCCGCGTTCCACGAGGCTTTGGTCGCGGCGTGCGACAGCCCCTGGCTGCTGCGGATACGGCAGAGCCTATACGCGCAAAGCGAGCGCTATCGGCGTCTGTCGGTGCCACTGGCCGAGGTCGCGCGCGATCTGAACCGCGAACACCTGGACATTATGGAGGCCGCCCTCGCCCGCCGCGGCGAGGCGGCCAAGCTCGCCATGCGGCAACATCTCGAAACGACGACGCGCATCTTGCTGGAAAGCTCGTGGCAGCCGACCCGCTCGGCAACCTCGATTCGGGCCGCGACCCGGGCCGTCGAGACCATGTGACATGGAGCGGGTGAAGGGAATCGAACCCTCGTATGCAGCTTGGGAAGCTGCCGTTCTACCATTGAACTACACCCGCGCCGGGCGCTGAACGCTGCTCCCGTATAGCGGCGCGGCATTGACCGCGCAACGCGGGCGCGGCTAGGTTTTGTGGTTCCCGGGGGACCGGGCCTCGCGATTTGTCGGCCGGATTGCGGCGAGGGAAAACAAGCGCGCTAAACAGGCCCTCGTCGCGTCCCGCACGACCGGGCAGCGCGCCGTTGGCCGACCTGGGCGGCCGGTCCATCGATTGGAAGGAGCCGCTCGTGGCCGATATCGAACAACCTGCCCCGCACCACCCGTCCACCGTCGCCGTCCACGGCGGCATCGAGCGCACCGGCTACGGCGAGACGTCCGAGGCGTTGTTCCTGACTTCCGGCTACGTCTATGACAGCGCCGAGCAGGCCGAGGCGACGTTCGCCGGGACCGCCCAGCACTACCAGTATTCCCGCTTCGGCAACCCGACGGTCGCCATGTTCGAACGGCGGCTGGCGCTGATCGAGGGCGCCGAGGCGTGCCGCGCGACCGCGACCGGCATGGCGGCGGTCCACGCGGCGATGCTGAGCCACCTGAAGACCGGCGATCGCGTGGTGGCCAGCCGGGCGCTGTTCGGCTCGTGCCATTGGATCGTCTCCACTCTGTTACCCCGCTACGGCATCGCGACCACGTTCGTCGACGGGGACGACATGGCCGGCTGGCGGGCGGCGTTCGCGACGCCGGCGACCATGGTGCTGCTCGAAAGCCCGTCCAACCCGATGCTCGACGTGCTCGACATCCGCGCGATCTGCGACATGGCGCACGACGCCGGCGCGCTGGTGGTGTTCGACAACGTGTTCGCGTCACCCGTGCTGCAGAAACCGCTGACGCTGGGCGCCGACATCGTCGTCTACTCGGCGACCAAGCACATGGATGGCCAAGGCCGCGTGCTGGGCGGCGCCGTGCTCGGCCGCAAAGCGTGGGTCGAGAACACGGTGCAACCGTTCATCCGCAATACCGGGCCGGCGCTCTCGCCATTCAACGCCTGGACGTTGCTGAAGGGATTGGAGACGATGCAGCTACGGGTCGACGCCGCCTCGCGTAGCGCCGCCGCCGTCGCCGACTACCTCGCGACCCGGCCCGAGATCGCGTTCGTGCGCTATCCCGGTCGCGCCGACCACCCGCAACGGGCGTTGGCGGAGCTGCAGATGAGCGGCGGGGGCACCCTGCTGGCGTTCGACATGCGCGGCGGCAAGCGGGCGGCGTTCGCCTTGCTGAACGGGCTGCGGCTAATCGCGGTCTCCAACAATCTGGGCGACAGCAAGAGCCTCGCGACGCACCCGGCAACCACCACGCACTACAAGATTGGCGCGGAGGAGCGGGCGCGGCTCGGCATCGGCGACGGCGCGGTGCGGCTGTCGGTCGGCCTGGAGGACAGCCGCGATCTGATCGCCGACCTCGAGCACGCGCTGGTCGGCGCGGCGGCGTTCGCATGATCGACACCGCGCGGGGCGTCTATGTTCAGGTGCGCGCCCAGTTCCTCGACGACCAGTCTATGCCGCAGCAGGGCCGCTACGTGTGGGCGTACCACATCCGCATCCACAACGGCGGGCGTCTGGCGGTGCAGCTGCTCCGGCGGTCGTGGGAGATCACGGACTCGACCGGCCGCACGCTGCGGGTCGAGGGCGAGGGCGTGATTGGCGAGCAGCCAATGCTCGATCCCGGCGAGACGTTCGAATACACGTCGGGCACGCCGCTCGAGACGCCGAGCGGGTTCATGGTCGGCCGCTACCACTTCGTCGAGACCGCGAGCGGCGACCTGTTTGACGTGCCGATCCCGGCGTTCAGCCTGGACAGCCCGCACGAGACCGGGCTGCTGCACTGACTTGCCGCGGCCTTACCGGCTGGCGGCCCGCACGCCATATGACGGTGACGCTGCCGTAAAGGTTTGCCGAATGGATATGCCCACCCAGCCCAACTACAACGCGGTCGAGCACGGCCGCCCGAGCCGTGCCGAGGCCGAGGACGCGGTGCGGACGCTGCTGCGCTGGGCCTGCGACGACCCGACCCGCGAGGGGCTGCGCGACACGCCGGCGCGCGTGGTCCGGAGCTACGAGGAGTTCTTCGCCGGCTACGCGATCGACCCGGTCGCCCTGCTGGAGCGCACGTTCGAAGAGGTGGAGGGCTACGACGAGATCGTGCTGCTGCGCGACATCCGGCTCGAAAGCCACTGCGAGCACCATCTGGTGCCGATCATCGGACGGGCGCATGTGGCGTACCTGCCGGACCGGCGCGTGGTTGGCATCAGCAAGCTGGCGCGCGTGGTCGACGCCTACGCCAAGCGGCTGCAGATCCAGGAGAAACTGACCGCCCAGATCGCCGCCACCATCGACCAGGTGCTAAAACCGCTCGGTGTGGCGGTGATCATCGAGGCCGGGCACCAGTGCATGAGCACACGGGGCGTCCACAAGCCGGGCGTGTCGATGGTGACGAGCAAGATGCTCGGCGTGTTCCGCAGCAACCCGGAGACGCGCCGCGAGCTGCTGGCGATGATCCCGCAGCCGACCTCACGCAGCTTCGACTGAGCGCCTCCGGCCCAGCCGGAGCAGCCGGCCGTCGATGCAGGCCAAGCCGAGCGCGATCACCGCCATGCCGGCCACCGTCCGCAGGCCGATCGGCTCGGCGAGCAGGACGGCGCCGAACAGCAGGGCCGAGACCGGCACGAGGAGCGTGACCAGCGACAGGTTGGTGGCGCCCGCCCGCAGCAGGATGCGGAAGAACAACACGAATGCCAGCCCGGTCGATAGCAGGCCGATGCTGAGCAGCGCGGTCCAGCCGCCAGCATCGAGCGGCGGCAGGGCCCAGGGCGGGTCCAGCACCAGCGTCAGCGGCACCGCGACGACGCTGGCAGCCGTCAGCTGGCCGAACGCGAGGCGCGGCGGCCCGAGGTGCAACAGCGTGCGGCCGAACGGCAGCGCAAATCCGTACATGATCGCGGCAAGCAGGCAGGCGAGCTGGCCCCAGACGTCCTGGCCCGACAGCGCCTCCGGCCCGACCAGCACGGCGACGCCCGCAAACCCGCAGCCGATGCCGACGACGCGGTTCGCCGTCAGCCGCTCGGTCCGCAGCAGCAGGCCGGTGACCAGCAGGGTGAAGATCGGCGTCGTCGCGTTCAGAATCGCCGCCGTGCCGCCGTCGATGCGTCGCTCGGCCCAGGCGAACAGCATCCAGGGTAAGACGTTGTTCAGCAGCCCGAACGCCAGCAGGCGCGGCCAGTCGCGGCGCGGGATGCGCAGGTCGACGCCCTGCAGGCGGAACAGCGCGGCCACGAACGCCGCCCCCAGCACCAGCCGTCCGGCGACGGTTGCGATCGGCGGCAGGTGCTGGTGCGCGAGTTCGCGGTAGGCCGGAAACGAGCCGCCCCACAGAACCGACAAGACGATCAGCAACCCCCAGTCGCCCGCCGCCATGGTTGTGCGTTGTCCGCTCATCGGCGTGGTGTGCGCCAGGCTGGCCGGCGCGTCACCCCGTTGTTTGCGCGGTCAGTCCGCGAACGCCTCGGTCGGCTTCGGCGCAAGGGCGGAGACGACGGCCGCGACGACCACGTTGGCGACGATCGCCAGCAGGCCGGTGTAGACGACCACGCCGTCGGCCACCGCGTGCAGCGGCTTGAAGCCGTCGCCGGCGATCAGGATGGTGCCGAGCGCCATCCCGGCCGCCCACCCCGCCAGCAACCCCGGCGCCGACAGACGGTGCAGGCCGGGGATGCGGAACAGGCCGAACACCACGGACGGGAATGTCTGCAGGATCCACATGCCGCCCAGCAGTTGCAGGTCGAGCGCGTACTCGGTCGGCACGTAGATGATGACCAGCAACGCGCCAAGTTTGACCAGGATGCTGGTGATCTTGGCGACGCTCGCCTCACCCGCCGGGGTGACCGCCGGATCGACGTAGGCCTTCCAGAAGTTTCGGGTGAACAGGTTGGCCGCACCGATCGACATCACCGCCGCCGGCACCAATGCTCCCACCGCGATGGCGGCGAACGCGAAGCCTGCGAACCAGCCTGGGAACACGGCTGCGAACAGCGCCGGCACCGCGTCGTTCTTGTCGGCGACCTTGATCCCGGCCGCGTGCACCATGTAGCCGAGCAGCGCGATCAGCCCGAGCAGCAGGGTGTAGATCGGCAGCAGCACGGCGTTCTTGCGGATCGTGTTGGCCGACTTGGCCGCGAACACGCCGGTCAACGTGTGCGGGTACATGAACGCCGCCAGCGCCGAGCCGAGCGCCAGCGTCGCGTACGGCAGCATCTGCGCCGGTTTCAAGACCAACCCCGTGGCGCCGCCCTTGGCCGCGAAGACCGCGTTGGCGGCCTCGAACATGTGGCCGTAGCCGCCGAGCCGCAGCGGCACGACCACCACGGCCGCCAGCACGACGATGTAGATCATCGCGTCCTTGATGAACGCGATCAGCGCCGGCGCGCGCAGGCCGGAGGCGTAGGTGAACACCGCCAGCACCACGAACGCGATCCCGAGCGATAATTCGGCCGGCAGCCCGAGCGCCTTGATGACCACCGCCATGCCGACCAGCTGCAGCGCGATGTATGGCATGGTCGCCAACACGCCGGTCGCCGCCACCGCGAGTTCCAACGGGCGCGAGGACCAGCGGCCGAGCACCACGTCGGCGGCGGTCACGTATCCGGCGCGGGCGGCGACGGTCCAGAGGCGCGGCATGATCGCGAACACGACCGGGTAGACGATGATCGTGTATGGCAGCGCGAAGAAGCCGTAGGCGCCCGCCGCGTACACCGCCGCCGGCACCGCGATCACGGTGTAGGCGGTGTAGAAGTCGCCGCCGACCAGGAACCAGGTGATCCAGGTGCCGAACTGCCGGCCACCCAGCCCCCACTCGTCGAGATGGGCCAGCGTCGCCGGCCGCCGCCAGCGCGCCGCGACGAAGCCCAGCACGGCGACCAGCACGAACACGGCGACGAACACGACCAGCGCCGGGACGTCGGTCACGCCGCTCATTTCTCGTCTCCGCCGGCGAACTCGCGGTAGGCGAGCCAGGAGATCAACATCGACGCCGGCACCCAGGCCAGCTGATACCAGTAGAAGAACGGGAAGCCGAACAGCGACGGTTCGAGCCGGTTGTAGAACGGCACCCACAGCAGGCCCGCGAACGGCAGCAGCAGCAACCAGCGCATCGTTCGATCCCATCCCGTCGCCCCGCTAGCAAGCAAGCGGGACGCGAGGCGTCAAGCGGGCAGCTTCGCCTTGGCCTTGTGGGTGGCCAGCACCGCCTGCGTGGTGGCGTCGACTTCCTGCAGCTGGACCTCGTAGCCCCAGAGTGCGGCGATGTGGTGCAGCGTCGCCTCGGCGTCCTTGCGCGACAGCAACTGCCCGGCCCGGGTGCGGTGTTCGAGCATCAGCCGCCGGTCGCCGGTCAGGTCGACGTCGACCACCTGCACGTCGGCGTCATGCAGGCCCATGTCGTACGACCGCGCCAGGCTGCGGCGGATCTGGCGGTAGCCTTCATCGTCGTGGATCGCGTCGACCAGCAGCATCGGTTCGGCCACGTCGTCGTGCAGCCGAAACATGCGGAAGTCGCGCATCACCTTGGGCGACAGGAACTGTAGCAGAAAGCTCTCGTCGCGGTAGTTGGCCCAGACGTCGCGCAGCGTCGCGATCGCGTTCCCGTTGCCGGCAATATTGGGGAACCAGGCGCGATCCTCGGTCGTCGGCTCGTCGCAGACGCGGGCGATGTCGGTCATCATGGCGTAACCGAGCGCGTACGGGTTGAACCCCGGGCCACCGGCCGGATGGTCGAAGCCGGGCTGCATGATGACGTTGGCGGTCGAGTGCAGCACCTCGAGGAACGCGCCGTCGTCGATCCGCCCGGTCTCGTGCAGCCGCCGCATGATGGTCTGGTGGACCCAGGTGGCGCAGCCCTCGTTCATCACCTTGCACTGCGGCTGCGGGTAGAAGTACTGCGCGATCAGCCGTACGACGCGGATCACTTCGCGTTCCCACGACTGCAGCCGGGGCGACGACTTTTCCAGGAAGTAGAGCAGGTTCTCCTCCGGCAGCCCGAGCACGCGGCGTCGCTCGGTCAGCTTGTCGGTGGCGATCGCCAGGTTGCCGTTCGGCAGGGTGCGCCAGAGGTCGTCATAGACCCGCTCGTCGTACTCCTGCCGCTCGCGCTCGCGCTTCTCCTCGGACCGCAGGTTCAGCGGCCGGCTACCGCCGCCGTTCCGATGCACGCCGTGGCGCGACAGGCTGTGCGCCGCGTCCAGCACGCGCTCGACCGCCGCTACTCCGTGACGCTCCTCGCAGCTCGCCACGTAGCTGCGGGCGAAGCCGAGGTAGTCGAGGATGGCGGAGGCTTCCGTCCATTGCCGGAACAGGTGGTTGTTGCGAAAGAAGTGGTTGTGGCCGAACGCCGCGTGCGCGATCACCAGCGCCTGCATCGTCGCCGTGTTCTCCTCCATCAGGTAGGAGATGCACGGGTTGGAATTGATCACGACCTCGTACGCGAGGCTGGTGTAACCCCGGCGGTAGCTGCTTTCGTGCTGTAGGAAACGCTTGCCGTAGGACCAGTGCCGGTAGGTCAGCGGCATCCCGTGCGCGGTGTAGACGTCGAGCATCTGCTCGGACGTGATCACCTCGATGCGGTTTGGGTAGCAATCCAGGCCGAGTTCCTCGACGGCGATCCGCTCGATCGCGTCATAGGAATTTCGCAGCGTGCTGAAATCCCAATCGGTGCCCTGGTACAGCAGCGTCATGCGGCGACCGGCCGGCGCGCGAACAGGTGGCGGAACACGGGGAAAATGTCACGCTTCTCGGCGACCTGGCGCATGGCGAGTTTCGGCATCCGTTCGGACAGCGGCGCGTAGCCCCGCCACAGGTCGGTGGCCCCCCGGACGATGGCGCCCGACTGCGCCACCTCGATGTAGGCGAAGTGCTGCACGATCGGCAGGATGTCGGTCTCCAGGATCGCCACGGCCTTCGGCGTGTCGCTGCCCTGGTTGTCGCCGTCCGACGCCTGGGCCGCGTAGATGTTCCACGACCCGATCGGATATCGGTCACGCTGGATACGGGTAAACTGGTCCAGCGCAGTGGACACCACCGTGCCGCCGGTGCGCGGGTCGGTGAAGAACACTTCCTCGTCGACCTCCTCGGCGACCTCGGTGTGGCGGATGAACACCAGGTCGACGCGCTTGTAACGGCGCTCCAGAAACACGTGGAGCAACAGGAAGAAGCGCTTGGCCAAGTCCTTCATACTTTCGGACATCGAGCCGGACACGTCCATCAAGCAGAACATCACCGCCCGCGCCGACGGTTTCGGCTGCATCTGGAACCGGCGGTAACGCAGGTCGATCGGGTCGACCCAGGCGACGCGCGCCAGTTTTCGGAGCGCCTGTTCCAACTCGACGCGCAGCATCCGGAGTCGGTCGGCGTCCTCGGCGCTGGTCTCCAGGCGCGCGATCTCGGCTTCCAGCTCCCGCACTTCCGGCGTCTTGGGACGGCGCAGCCCGATCCGGCGCGCCATCGACTGCCGCATGGTGCGCGACATGTCCACGCGGGACGGCGAGCCGTCCATGCTGATGCCGGCCCGCACGGGTGCCGACTGCTCGGTCGCCACCACCTGGTTCTTGACCAGGTCGGGCAGTTCGAGGTCTTCGAAGAACAGGTCGAGAAACTCGTCGCGGGTCAGCACGAAGCGGAACTCGTCCTCGCCCTCACCGTCACCCTGGCCGTCGCCCCGCCCGCCCTTGCCGCCGCCGCCGCCGGACCGTTTAAGCCGGTCGCCGGCCGAAAACTCCCTGTTGCCCGACAGGATCACCTGCCGTTCCCCGCTGGTGAACACCGTGTGGAACGAGGGTTCGTGCAGCACGTCGGCCGGAATGGTGACCGTGCCCCCTTTGCCGAGTTCCCGAAGGGTGCCCTTGTCGATCGCGTCGCGGGCCGCCTTCGCCACCGCCTGCCGCGCCCGGGTCAGCACGCGCTGACGGTTCTCCAGGTTCTTGCCGTGCGGGTTGGGCCGTCTGTCGATGATGTCCAAGGTTGCCCTCAGGCCGATTGCTTGACTCGCATATACCACTCCACCAGCCGCCGTACCTGCCGTTCTGTGTAACCTCGCGAGACCATGCGAGCGACGAAGTCGGTGTGCTTCTTGTCGGTGTCGCCGTCCTTCTTGGAGCCGAAGCTGATCACCGGCAGCAAGTCCTCGACCTGTGAGAACATCCGTTTCTCGATCACCTCGCGAATTTTCTCATACGACGTCCACGATGGGTTCTTGCCGGCGTTGGCGGCGCGGCTGCGAAGCGCGAACTTCACCACCTCGTTACGGAAATCCTTCGGGTTGGCGATCCCGGCCGGCTTTTCGATCTTGGTCAGCTCGCCGTTGAGCAGCTCCCGGTTCATCATCTGCCCGGTGTCGGGGTCTTTGAAGTCCTGGTCCTCGATCCAGGCGTCGGCGTAGTCGAGGTAACGGTCGAACAGGTTCTGGCCGTAGTCGCCGTAGCTCTCGAGATACGCCTTCTGGATCTCGTTGCCGATGAACTCGGCATAGCGCGTGGCGAGCTCGGACTTGATCGTCGCCAGATAAGCCGCCTCGGTCTCGGGCGGGAACTGGTCGCGCCGGATCGCCTGCTCCAGCACGTACATCAGGTGGACCGGATCGGCCGCGACCTCGTTCGACGAGTGATTGAACGTGGCCGACAGCACCTTGAAGGCGAACCGGGTGGACACGCCGTCCATCCCCTCGTCGACGCCGGCGGTGTCGCGATACTCCTGCATGGTGCGGACCTTCGGGTCCGTCTCACGGATGTTCTCGCCGTCGTACACCCGCATCTTGGCGAACGGGCGGGAGTTCGCGTGCGGCTTCAACCGCGACAGCACGGCGAACCGCGCCAGCATCTCCAGCGTGTGCGGCGCGCACGGCGCCTCGGCCAGGGTCGAGCCGCTGATCAGCTTGCGGTAGATCAACGACTCTTCGGTAACCCGCAGGCAGTAGGGTACTTTGACGACCGACACACGGTCGAGGAACGCCTCGTTGGTGCGGTTGTTGCGGAAGGTCTGCCACTCCGCCTCGTTGGAGTGCGCCAGCAGAATGCCCTGGAACGGGATCGCGCCGATGTTCTCCGTGCCGAGGTAGTTGCCCTCCTGTGTGGCGGTTAGCAGCGGGTGCAGCATCTTGATCGGCGCCTTGAACATCTCCACGAACTCGAGGATGCCCTGGTTGGCGCGGTTCAGGCCGCCGGAGAAGCCATACGCGTCCGGGTCGTTTTGGCTGTAGGTCTCGAGCTTGCGGATGTCGACCTTGCCGACCAGTGCCGAGATATCCTGGTTGTTGTCGTCGCCCGGCTCGGTCTTGGCGACGGCGATCTGCTTGCGCCGCGAGGGATACAGCTTGACCACGCGGAACCGCTCGATGTCGCCGTCCCATTCCTCGAGCCGTTTTAGCGCCCACGGGCTCGCGATGCCGGTCAGCGCGCGACGCGGGATGCCATACTGGTCCTGCATCGCGTCGGCCATGATCTCCGGATCGAACAGCCCGAGCGGGCTCTCGAACACCGGGCTCAGCTCGTCGCCCGCCTTGAGCACATAGATCGGCTCCTGCTCCATCAGCAGCTTCAGCCGCTCGCCGAGCGAGGACTTGCCGCCGCCGACCGGTCCCAGCAGGTAGAGCACCTGCTTGCGCTCCTCAAGCCCCTGGGCGGCGTGGCGGAAGAAGCTGACGATCCGCTCGATCGTCTCCTCCATGCCGTGGAACTCGGCGAACGCGGGGTAGAGGCGGACGGTGCGATTGAGGAAGATGCGGGCCAGCCGCGGGTCGCGCGACGTGTCGACCAGCTCGGCCTCGCCGATCGCCCGCAACATCCGCTCGGCGGGACCGGCAAAGGTGGTCGGATCGTCCCGGCATGCGCGCATGTACTCCGCCAGGCTCATTTCCGTCTCGCGACGGCCATCGCGCAACGAGGCGTGTAGGCGGAAAACATCGGCGGTTGGGAGCATCGAAAAACTCCTCGGTGGACGATTCTAGCTTTTCAGCAACGACTTGCCGGCACTGTTTCGCGTGATTGACGAGCCGTCATCATGACTTGGTGAACAGCGGTTCCAAGGCAAGATCGATTTCAGCCACGTCTCTTGCTGCCATCCGTCGTGTGTCGAACGTCCGGACACCGACTTTGGATGCGTCGCTTTCTGACCAGGCCACGCCTCGCATTCGGCCCGGAGTCGATACGTTCCCCGCTATTGAGTTGACCAGAAGGCGATTGCGCCGATCAAGCCTTTTCGGGGACTTCCGATCAGTATTCGAACTGGTACGTGACCCCGACGTTGGTGCCGTTCGAACTGTCGGCAGACGATCCTTGCGCGCTGCCGCCGCCCGTGCCGACCGAGCTTTCCAGCTTCAGCCCCTTGGTGATGTCGATCTGCACCGTAGCCTGGGTGCCGCCGCCCGAGGTCGCCTGCTTGGCGCCGACATACACGCCGCGCGCGACATATTTGCCCGCCTGCACCGCCGCCCCCGAGCCGCCGGTGCCGCCGCCGACCGAGAGGCGGTCGAGCCCCAACCCCTGCCGCACGCTGCCGAGCGGGTCGAAGCCGCCGCCGGCGACCCCGGTCAGCTGAGCCAGCGCCGCCGCGATCGAGGCCAGCTGGAACGGGCCGAGCGAGGCGGCGCTCTGGCCGAACAGCAGGTGCGCCAGCACCTCGTCTTGCGGCAGCTGCGGCACCGACGACAGCACGACCTTCGGGTCGCTCGCGTAGCCGGTCACCTGCAACGTCGCTACCACGCCGGCGGTGGTGTTGTTGGCGACGAAGTCGAGCGTCGGGTCGATCTTGCCGCTGCCGTCGAAGCCGACCTTGCCAGTGGCGAAGGTGAGTGTCTGGCCGGCCACACTGATGTCCCCGCGCCGCATGGTGAAACCACCCTCCGGCCGGGGTGCGGCCGCCGTGCCGGTCACGCGGAGGTCGCCGGACAGCTCGGCGTCGAGGCCCCGGCCGCGCACGAACACCTGCTGCGGCGCCCGGATGTCGAGGTTGAGGCCGATGTCGGGGCCGGGTGCGGCCGGCGCTGGCGGCTGCTGGCCGGGATGGCGGATGTCGAGCACCGCGACGCTGGCCGGCAGCTTGTCCGGCACCCGGATATCGGCGCGGGTGACGGTGACGGTCCCGCTCGCGTCGAGCCGCCCCGCGAGCTGCCCACGCAACGAGAGGTCGGCGTCGAGCACGGCGGTCAGCAGGTCCGACGACAGCGGCCGCGCGCCGGCCATGGTCAAATGCAGGTCGACCGGCCTGCTCCCGCCCAGGCCCACCGTGCCATTGGCGCGCAGCGTGCCGGTGCCGGCGCGGGCGGTCAGGCTGGTCAAGGTGACCGTCTGGCCGGCGGCGTCGACCTGCGCCTCGATGTGGTCGAGCCGGGCCCCCTGGGCAAAATCCTGGAACTCGCCGCCGGTCAGCCGGGCGCTGCCGACGGCGTTCGGGGCGGCGAGCGTGCCCGTGACACCCGCGTCGACCGCCAGCTGCCCCCGCGCACGGCGGCCGGACGCGGCGAGAATGGGGTCGAGCGCGGTCAGGTCCACCGCTCCGACGGCGCGCAAATCCATGGCTCCGGTCGCGGCCGTGGGCGCGGTTCCGGTGACCGCTAACGTGTTGCGCCCCGCCGCGAGACGCACGTCCAGCTGGGCGGTCGTGCCGCGCAGGGTGGCGTTGGCGAGGATGGACGCGGGCGGCAGCGAGGCGGCCGTGCCGGAACGCAGCCGCAACCCGCGCGCGTCCAGGTGGACCGTGCCCTGGGGTGCCGCCGGCGTGCCCGTCAGCCGCGCGTCGGCCGCCAGCGTGCCGTCCGCCTGCAGCGTGGGGTCGGCGATGCGGGCCAGGTCGGCGGTCACGTTGGATAGCCGCGCGGTCAGGTCGAGCGTGGGCGACGCCCGTCCCGCGACCTCCAGCACCGCCTGGCGCAGCCCGAGGCGAAGGCGGTCGACTGAAATCTCGGAGCCGAATTTGATCCGCGCCGGCGCCAGCAACTGGGCGGTGTTCTGCCGCGCGGTGGCCGTGAGTTCCGAGACGGCGACGCTCTGGCCCGGCACGTCCAGCACGGCGCGGGCGCGCAGCGTCGCGGGGCCGCCGGCGAGCTGGCGCGCCCGGATGTCGGCGGCGATGGCGAGCGCCTCGCGCGGCCCCGCGACGGTCGCTCGCGCGTCGGCGGCGATGCCGGGCGCGACGATACCGGTGGCGACCAGGGTCGCGTCGACGCGACCGAGTTTCGCCGGATCGTCGATCTTGGCGTCCAACGTCGCCAGCGCGACCGAGCTGCCGGGGATGCCGGCCTTAAGCACCCGCAGCTTGGCGGTCGCAACCGGATGGTCGGCGCCGGCGATGTCGACCAAGAGGTCGATGGCGCCGGTCAGCGCTTGCCCGGTGACGCGCCGCAACTCGTCGAGGCGCGCCATCCGGAGTGCGATGTGCCCGGTCGGCACAATGGCTCCGGCGGCCAGCGTCAGCGCCCCCTCGGCGTGGGCCGACTTCCAGTCGGCGCGGTCGATGGTGACGCGGGTCGCGGCGGCGTCGCGGGCGACATCGGCCGACAGCGTCACCGGCGCGCCGTCGAGCGTGCCATCCGCGCCGACGTGGCCGGCCGGCGTCGACGGCAGGCCGGTGGCGCGCACCTGCGCCGTGACATGGCCCTTCGGCACGCCGGTCGTCGCGACGTCGCCGGCGAGATCGGCGTCGAGGGCCAGATCGTCGGTCGTGCCGGTCGCGTGCGCGTGCAGCGTCGCGTCGCCGGAGACGGTCGGGGCGACGGCATGCAGGTCCGACAAGGCGATGTCCGCCGTCGTGTCGAGGCGCTGGGCGACGAACGTGCCGCTCGCGGCGACCGTCAGCGCACGGCCGCGCACGTCGAGCTTTCGCAACATGACGTCCTGGCCGGCGACGTGGGTCACGAGCTCGATCCGGCCATCCGGGCCGATCAATGCCGGCGCTGGCGCGATGCCACCGACAATGCCGAGCGTACCGGCCACGGTGGCGTCGATCGCACCGGCGGCGTCCTGGCTCGCCTTGAGGTCGAGAGCAGTGTTGCCCCGTATGTCGACCTGGCCGACGGCGGCGAGCGGCGCCAGGTCGGGCACGTCGACATGCGCCTGCACCCCGAGCGCCGGCCGGGCGTGCGCCACGCCGCGCAACGACAGCAGGTGGTGGGACAAGGCGAACGCGACCGGCAGGCTCGCGTCGGACAGCACGGCATCGACGGTCAGCGTCAGCGGGTCGGCCTCGAACAGGTCCGGTCGCGGGCCCGGCACCCGCAACCCGTCCAGGTGCGCCGCAAGCCCGGCCCGGCCCTTGTCGCCGTACAGGTCGGCGTCGAGCCGGTGCACCGCGGCACCCGCCGCCACCAGATTGTCGATCGCCAGCTTGCCGGTGCCGGTTGGGGCCGCGAACGGTCCGCCCACCTGCGCGTCGAGCGCCACCGCGTCGAACGAGATCCCCGGTGCCGGAGCCATCGCCGGCGCGTGGACCGCAATGGCGAGATCGGCCGCGTGACCCGTCAAGTCGAGCGTGCCGTGCGCGTCGGCCCGCAACGGCCCGGCGGTCGCGGCCAGCGTCGTGGCGGCGCGGCTCCACGGGCCATCCAACCCGAGTTTTAGCGACAGCGCGCCGAGGTCGGGCAGGCCGGCAAACGAGGCCAGCAGGCCGTGCGCCGGCTCGTCGTGGGTCACCGCCAAGTGCAGCGTCGCCGGATCGACCTTGCCCGCGAGGTGCAGCGAGCCCGGCGCGTCGAGCCCGGCCACGGTCACGTCGGCCGCGGCGTCCTGCAACGACGCGACAATCGCGCGACCGTCGATCGAGATCGCCAACGGACGACCCGCGACCGCTGCGCCAACGTCGATCCGGTCGATATGCAGATGCTTCAAGTCGACCGCGACCGGCAGGCCCGAACCGCCGCTGGACGATCCCGAGCTCCCGGATGACACCGGCAGCCGCGTCACCTGGACATGGCGGGCGGTCAGCGCGTCGATCCGGGCGGTGCCGGACAGCAGCGCCAGCGGCGAGAAGTCGAGCGCCGCGTCCTCGATTACCAGCCACGGCCCGGTCGCGTCGCGCAGCTCGATCCGGCGCAGCCGGGGACCGCCCGGCAGCCCGCCCGAAAGCCCGTCGAGCCGCACCATCCCGCCGGACAGCGCGCCGGCCTCGGAGGCAACGAAGCGTTGACCCGGCCCGGTGTTGATCGCGCCCAGCACCACCGCGAGCAGCACGACCGGCATCAAGACGATGGCGACGAGCAGCCACCCGAGCCAGCGTCGCATCAGAACGCCTGGCCGAGGCCGATATATGCTTGCACGATGTCGGTCTTCTGGTTGCGCTGCTTGTTGAGCGGCACCGCGACGTCGACCCGGACCGGGCCGAACGAGGTGTAGTACCGCACCCCCGCCCCGGCCCCGACCTGCAACACGCCGCCGCCCGCAAAGCCCGCGTTGCGCGCCGTCACCTCGCCCGCGTCGGCGAACACGACGACGCCGTAGCTGCTCAGGATGCGTTGCCGATACTCGACGCTGCCGGCCGCGACTTTGGTGCCGCCGACCGGCCGCCGATCGGCGAAGCGCGGACCGATCGACTGGTAGCGGTAGCCGCGCACGGTGCCGCCGCCGCCGGCGTAGAAACGCTGGTCGGGCGGCACGCCAAACGTGCCGGCGCCGGTGATGTCGCCGACCAGGCCACGCACCGCCAACACCTCCCGCCCGGCCCGCTGCCCGAGCGCCCAGGCACCGATGTCGAGATAGGTCGAGGCACTCGCCTGTGCGATCAGGAACTCGGACGTGCGCGAGTTGGCGGACGCGCTGCCGAGGCTTGCCGTCGGCGTCACCGTGACCGCCGCACGGATGCCGTGGACCGGGTCGAACAGCGAGCCGGTGCTATCGTAGGCGACGCCGAGCGGCAGTTGCGGCAGCGTGTAGGTGCGGGTGGTGCCCTCCTGCTTGATCCGTGCCTCCTCGAAGGCGACGCCGCCGCTGATCGACAACTCCTTCGTCAGCTTGCGGGTATAAATAACACTGCCGAGCGCCGCCGTGCGGTCGTAGGCGTCGAGCGACTCCCGCAGCAGCCGCGCGTCGTAGGTCAGCGTGCCGCCGTACCACTCCGGCACCGCCAGCAGCGCCTCGATCCCGTACCCGGGTGTCCGCGAGGCGGAGCCGCCGATCTGGGTGGCGCCGGCCGACAACGTGAGTTGCTCGCCCTGCCCAAACACGTCGCGGTCAATCCAGCTCGCGATGGCACTGCCGCCCTGGTCGGTCGAGAAGCTCGCCCCAAGGTCGACCGCGTGCCGCTTGCGCTCGGTGACCTGCACCGTCACCGGCAGCCGGCCCTGCGCGTCGAGCCGCGTCGCCGGCAGAAAGGTGACGCCACCGATCGCGGGCACGGCGGACAGGTCGGCGCGGGCCTCGTCGAGCGCCACCGGATCGAACGGATCGCCCGGGTGCAGTTTGAGCCGCCGCCGGATGAACCGCTCGTCGAGCCGCCGCTCGCCACTAATCGCGATCGGGCCGACGTCGACCCGCGGGCCGGCCGCGACGGCATAGGAGACGTCGACCGTCTTGGCGGGAATGTTCAGTGTCGCCACCGGCGCGTCGACGCGGGCTAGCGCCCGCCCCTGCGCCAGCAACGCCGACTGCAGCCGTGGCCGTGCGGCCAGCACGTCGGCGGCAACCGCAGGCGCTCCCGAAGACAGGGCGAGCGCCGCGACGCCGTCGGGCGGCACGTCGCCGGTCAGCGTGACGCGGCCGAGGTGGAACAGGTCGCCCTTCACCGGCGTCACCTTGACCACGACGCTGCCCCGCGCGGCATCCAGCGCCGTCGGCAGCGCGGGGTCGTCGAGGTCGCGGTCCTGCCCGTCCAGCGCGACGGCGAATTGGGCTGAGCCGAGGTAGTAGCCGTAGCTGTTCAGCGCCGCGATCACCCGGCCGGCGTCCGAGCGGGCGCGCGCGACGAGCGCGAACGGGCCGACCGGCGCCCGCTCCCGCAGCGTCACGAGGGTGGCGGAGTCGCGGATGGCACCGTCGAGCGCCGCATCTCCGGTCGGCGCGATTTCAACCGTGTAAGGCTGGGGGTCGGCGGCATGGGCGCCGCTGCCCAGCGCGATCAGCAACCAGGCCGCCATCATCGAGCAGATCGAGTGAGCGAACGGCCGCATGTCGCAGCACAACGCCTGGAACGCGCCGTCCGCGCAACCGGAAAGCGCGGCGCGCCTGCTTCGACTTGTCACATCGCCGTCGTTGTGGCGGCGCGGCACGCGGGCTACGTCATAGGCCCATGGACGTGACCGAGGCCCCTCGCCGGCTGCGCGCCAAGCGGAGTCCGCTGTTGCGACGGCGTGACCCGGCGTTGGACGAGAACGGCTTTGTTCTCCCCGCCAACCCGAGCCGCCGCATTTCCAGGCCGCTTCGCGCGTTGCGACGCGGCGTCACGATCGCCGTCTGGACCGCCATCGCCTGCGCGATCCAGGCAGGGCTGCTGTTGGTGCCGGGACACGCCAAAATCGCGTTCGCGCGCGTCTACTGGGCCGGCATGTGCCTGCTGCTCGGCTTGCGGGTGCGCGCGGTCGGCACCCCGGCGCGACGCGGGCCGGCCGGCGCGGAACGGCGGCCGATCGTGTTCGTCTCCAACCACTCCTCCTGGCTCGACATTCTGGTGCTCGGCGGCCGGCTGGAAGCGTCCTTCATCAGCAAGGAGCAGGTCGCGACGTGGCCGGTGATCGGGCTGATTGCCAAGCTGGGCCGCACGCTCTACGTCCGCCGCCGCCGCTCCAGCACCGGGGTCGAGCGCGACGACATGCAGGCGCGGCTCCGGCAGGGCGACAACCTGATCCTGTTTCCCGAGGGCACCACCAGCGACGGGTCGCGGGTGATGCCGTTCCGCTCGGCGTTCCTATCGGTCGCCGAGTTGCCCGCCACCGCCGCCGGCCTGCCGCCGATCGTGCAGCCGGTGTCGGTCGTGTACGACCGGCTCGGCTACCTGCCGACCGGACGCGCCAGTCGGCCGGTGTTCGCGTGGTATGGCGACATGAACATCGGCTCGCACTTCTGGCGGCTGGCGCAGTTTCGCGGGCTGCGGGCGACGGTGCTGCTTCACGCGCCGCTCGACCCGCGCGATTTCCCGGATCGCAAGGCGCTGGCGGCGGCGACCTGGGCGGCGGTGGCGGACGGGGCGGCGACGTTACGGCAGAACCGTTCGGCGCGGCCGATCCGAGCGGGCGACCTAGTTGGCGGGGTCACGCCCGAGATGGCGATTTCGTGACGACTCGCGTCCGCGCTTGACGAGGGCAGGTCGCAAAGCGCGATGCTGACGCTGATGCAACATCCCGCTCCGGGTTCATAACCTGCGCCAGCACGACTTGCCGAACGAACCGGCACGTCCCATCCCTCGTGCCATCGAGGGGACCACGCCGTTGAACACCAAGCGCCTGCACGTAATCACCCACGGCTGCCAGATGAACGTCTACGACAGCGGCCGGATGGCCGACGTCCTGGCGCCGATCGGCTACGCGCCGGTGGCCTCGCCCGACGGGGCCGACATGGTGATCCTGAACACCTGCCACATCCGCGACCGCGCGGCCGAGAAAGTGTTTTCGGAGCTCGGCCGGTTGCGGCTGTTGCAGGCGCAACGGGCGCTCGACGGCGGGCGGATGGTGCTGGCGGTGGCCGGTTGCGTCGCCCAGGCCGAGGGCGCCGAAATCCTGCGCCGCGCGCCGTATGTCGACCTCGTGCTCGGCCCGCAATCGTACCACCGGTTGCCGGAGATGGTGGCGCGCGCGACCCGCGCCGTGGGCGCGGTGGTCGAGACCGACTTCGCGGTGGAGGAGAAGTTCGACACGCTGCCGGCGCAGACCGGGCCGCAGGGTGTCACCGCGTTCCTGACCGTGCAGGAGGGTTGCGACAAGTTTTGCTCGTTCTGCGTCGTCCCGTACACGCGCGGCGCCGAAAGCAGCCGCCCGGCGTCCGCCGTGCTGGCCGAGGCGGAGCGGCTGGTGTCGCTCGGCGCGCGCGAGGTCACGTTGCTAGGCCAGAACGTCAACGCTTGGCATGGCGAGGGCGCCGACGGGTTCGCCGGTCTGGTGCGGCGGCTGGCGACCATCCCCGGCCTGCTGCGGCTGCGCTACACCACCAGCCACCCGCGCGACATGGACGACGCGCTGATCCGCGCCCATGCCGAGGTGCCGGCGCTGATGCCGTTCCTGCATCTGCCGGTGCAATCCGGGTCGGACCGGATGCTGGCGGCGATGAACCGCAGGCATACCGCCGCCGGGTATGTCGCGATCATCGACCGGCTGCGCGCGGCGCGGCCAGATATCGCACTGTCCAGCGACTTCATCGTCGGCCACCCCGGCGAGACCGAGGTGGATTTCGAGGCGACGCTCGAGCTGATCCAGAGGGTCGGCTTCGCGCAGTCGTTCAGCTTCAAATACTCGCCGCGTCCCGGCACGCCCGCCGCCGCGGCTCCGGCACAAGTCGACGAGGCGACCAAGGATCGCCGGCTGCAGACGTTGCAGGCCTTGTTGCGCGAGCAACAGGGCGCGTTCAACGCCCGGACGGCAGGGCTCGACGTGCCGGTGCTGTTCACCGGACCGGGTCGCCGGCCAGGTCAGATGTCCGGCCGCACGCCCTGGCTGCAGCCGGTCCACGCGGATGCGACCGGAAACCTGACCGGCACCGTGGCGATGGTGAAGATTGTCGCCGCCACCCCCACTTCCCTCACTGGAATGCTGCACCCCGACGCACAGGAGCGAGCTTGCGCTTAAACCCACTGTCCACCGACACCGTCCTGCCGATCCCGCTGCCCCCGTCCTTGCCGGTAGCCGCCACCAAGAACGTGACGCTCACGTTCAACGACAACGCCTTGCTCGCCCTGTTGCTCGGCGACCACGACCGGCATCTGGTGCGACTGGAACAAGGCTTGGGGGTGCGCTTGTCGTGCCGGGGCAACCGGGTGGCGATCGCCGGCGAGCCGGGCCGGGTAGACGCGGCTCAGGGTGTCGTGGCCGGGTTGTGGCGACGGCTTGAACGAGGCGAGGGTGTGGCGATGGCCGACGTGGACGCGGCGGTACGGATGCGCGAGGTGGACGACCCCCGGCTGCCGCTGGCCGACGTGCCGGCGATCCGCACGCGGCGCGGCCCGGTCGGCCCGCGTTCACCGGGTCAGGCGACCTACATGGACCTGCTCGGCAAGCACGAGATGGTGTTCGGCATCGGCCCCGCCGGCACCGGCAAGACCTATCTCGCCGTCGCCCAGGCGGTCGCGATGCTGCAGGCAGGCAAGGTCGAGCGGATCGTGCTGTCGCGCCCGGCGGTCGAGGCCGGCGAGCGGCTCGGCTTCCTGCCCGGCGACCTGAAGGAGAAGGTCGATCCCTACATGCGTCCGCTGTACGACGCGCTCGGCGACATGATGCCGGGCGAGCAGGTGGTGCGCCGGATGGGTACGGGCGAGATCGAGATCGCGCCGCTGGCCTTCATGCGTGGCCGCACGCTGTCGCACGCGTTCGTCATCCTCGACGAGGCGCAGAACACCACGCCGGTGCAGATGAAGATGTTCCTGACCCGCATGGGCGAAGGCACCCGCATGGCGATCACCGGCGACCTCAGCCAGGTCGACCTGCCGGTGGGCACCCGCTCCGGCCTGCGCGACGCGCTGGATACGCTCGAGGGCGTCGCCGGCATCGGCGTCTGCCGGTTCGACAAGCGCGACGTGGTGCGCCACCCGCTGGTCGCCCGCATCGTCGACGCCTACGAGCAGCGGGCGGCGGCCGAGAAGGAGACCCGTGCCCGGGTGCGGCCGGCGGCGGAGGTTGCCGGCAAGTAGATGGACGACCCCGGACCTAGTCCGGCCACCCCGCTCGCGGGTGGCCGGATCGCTGTGGACGATGCCGGGTGGCACTCGCTCGTGCCACGCCTGGAACGGGTCGTTGCCCGGGCGCTCAAGGTGGCTGGCATCGCCGCCGATGTGGTGCTGACCGACGACCGCACGGTCCGCCGCCTCAACGCCGAGCATCGCGGGCGCGACAAGCCGACCAACGTGCTCACGTTCGAGCCGGCGGCGCCGGGTTGGCCCGGCGAGGTCGTGCTTGCGCTGGGCGTAGTGCGACGCGAAGCGGTCACAGCGGGCAAGAAGCCGGCGCACCACCTGGCGCATCTGGTGGTGCACGGCGCGCTTCATGTCGCCGGTCATGAACATGAGCTGGCCGGCGGCGCCCGCAAGATGGAGATGGCCGAGGCGCGGCTGCTGTCGCGCATCGGCGTGCCGAACCCGTGGCGGCCCCGGTGAGTTCAACCGTCGGCACCGGGTTGCTGCGGCGGTTTGGCTTGCGGCGCGGCCCGGAGCAGGGCGTGCGCGAGAGCATCGCCGAACTGGTCGCCGAGGCCGCCGAGAACGCCGGGCCGGAGGGGCCGCACGGGCACGGCGGCGACACCCCGGGACTGGACCGCCAAGAACGGGCGCTGATCGCCAACGTGCTGCGGCTGCGCGGCACCACGGCGGACGACGTGATGATCCCGCGCGCCGACATCATCGCGATGCGGCTCGACGTGACACTCGACCAGGCGCTGGCCCAGCTTCGCCTGGAAGGCCATAGCCGGCTGCCGGTGTATCGCGAGCAGCTCGACGAAATCGAGGGCATGGTCCACATCAAGGACGTCTTTAGCTACGTCGGCGACCCGGCGCAGTTTCGGCTGGCGACCCTGTTGCGGCGGCCCTTGATGGTGGCGCCGCAAATCCCGGTACTCGACCTGCTGCTGCAGATGCGGCAGTCACGGATGCACCTGGCGCTGGTGGTCGACGAGTACGGCGGCATCGACGGCCTGGTCACGATCGAGGATCTGGTCGAGACGATCGTGGGCGACATCGCCGACGAGCACGACGAGGTGATGGGCCCGATGGTGACCGAGCGCGCCGACGGGACGCTCGACATTGACGCCCGGCTGCCGACCGAGGAGTTCGAGCGCCGCATCGGCTTCACGCTGACCGACGAGGAGCGCGAGGCGGACATCGACACGGTTGGCGGTCTGGTGTTCGGGCTCGCGGGGCGGGTGCCGGCGCGGGGCGAGGTGCTGCGGCACCCGTCGGGCGTGGAGTTTCGCGTGCTGGAGGCGGATGCGCGGCGGATCCGACGGCTCAGGGTGCGACGGGCGCCGCCGCCGACGGTGGAGGCTGGGAGCGGTTGATCCGCTTTTCCAGAAACACGCTGAGGGGGTCGAGGCCGTAGCTCCAGAACGGACCGCGCTCGGCATAGCCGAACCGGCGGTAAAGGCGGAGCGCCTCGACGAACGCGACACCCGTCTCGATCAGCAAGTGACGGACACCCTCCATGCTCGCCGCGTGTTCGAGCGCGTCAAGGATCTGACGCCCGACACCGTGGCCGCGTGCTTCGGGTCTGACGAACACTCGTTTCAGTTCGCCGCGTCCGTCCACGCCGACGACGTATCCGCCGCAGCCGATCGCCATCCCGGCGTCACGCGCGACCAAAAACCGCACGTCTTGCGACAGCAAATCGGCCACTGTCGCTCCGAACCGGCTCTCGGCCGGGTGAAGCGCCGCCGACCTCGCGTCGGCTTGTTCGAGTAACCGATGGACCTCGGGCTGATCCGGTGTCTCTCGCTCAATCGACAGCATATTGGTCCCTAGCGACCCACCTCTACCGCGCCCAAGCCCGCTCCTAGCAGTCGCCTCAACTCCGCTAGCGGCACCGCCACGCAGCCCTCGGTCGGGGCTAGATCGGCCGTTGCGACGTGCAGGAAGATCGCCGAGCCCCGGCCTGGTACGACCGGCGCGTCGTTCCAGCCCAGCACCGCCAACAGGTCGTATAGTGCGTCGTCTCGCCACAGCCGCTCGTGCCGCCCCGAGTAGGGCAAGCGGATCAGGCGGTTGTAGGACAGGTCGCCAGCATCGTCGCACCAGCCGTCGTCGGGGCCGATCGGCGCGCGCGGCAGGCGGGTCGCCGGCACAGCGATCCGGTCGGCGCGGTACAGCACCCGCCGCAATACCAGTGTGCCGGCGGGCGTGCCGCCGTCGCCCTCGACCTTGTGCGCCGGCACGCCGGCGCGGCCGATCGCGCACGGGATGCGCTCGCCGCGCCAGTCGAGCCACGCCGCCCCGAAACCATGTCGCAGCGTCGCGGTTTCCATCGCTACCCCACTCCCGCCAACCGTTGCGACAGGCTGTAGGCCCCGATCGCGCGACTGACCACGGCCTGCGTGGGAGGCGGCGCCACCGCCGGCGCTGGCACCGCCGCGACCTTCGCCGGCGCGTCGTCGCCCGCGATCATCGTGTGGGCCGCGGCCTCGGGGTGGAACATGTTCTCAAACCACGCGCCCGCCATGCTGGTGAGCAAGCCGAGCGGGCCGCCCATCAGCATCCCCGTGACCATCGAGACTCCGGTGCGCAACGCCGGGCTACCCTGGTCGCCGGTCACGACCCGGTAGATCGTGCCGATCACCGGCAGATATTGCAGCGGGTTTAGCGCGCCCAGCACCTCGCGAAAGGTCGGCAGCGGTTCGCTGGCGGTGCGCGCCGGCGTCGCGACCGAGAACACGCCCCGGTCGCCGTCGTAGCCGTGTGGTCCCGAAACCCCGTTCGCCGCCATCGCCACCTCCGCCTGCGCCCCCGCACAGCAAGCGCCGGGCCATGGTCACACGGTGTGGTGGCCGAACCGCGCCAGCTTGGTCGCCAGATAGGCGTCGTTGGTGCCGTTCGAGGCGAACAGGTGGCTGACCCGCTCGGTGGCGATCCCGGCCGCCGTCAGCGCCGCGACCTTGGCGGGGTTGTTGGTCAGCAAACGCGCGCGCGAAATGCCGAGCGCTCGCAGCATCGTGGCGGCTACCGCGAAGTCGCGCTCGTCGGCACCCCAGCCGAGTGCGAGGTTGGCGTCCAGCGTGTCCATGCCGCGATCCTGCAGCGCGTATGCGCGCAACTTGCTGGCCAGCCCGATCCCCCTCCCCTCCTGCGCCAAATACAGCACGACGCCGCCGCCTTCGGCCGCCATGCGCCGGATCGCGCCCTGCAGCTGGGGGCCGCAGTCGCAGCGCAGGCTGCCGAGCACGTCGCCGGTAAAGCATTCGGAGTGCAGCCGGACCAGCGGCGCCGGCGTCCCGGGCCGGTCGAACGGCGGCGTCCCGATCAGCACCGCCACCTGCTCGGCGCCGCCGTCGCGCGGGCGGAAGGCGACCACGCGCGCGTCGGGTGCCGTCTCGAGCGGGATCGCGGCCGCCGCGACCTCGACCAGGTCGGCGGCGAGGTGGGCGGGATAGGCGTCAATGTCGGCGGCGCCGACCGACAGCGTGTCCGCGTCGGTGACGCCGTCGCACAGCAGCGCCGGCAACAGGCGGCCGTGCTTGGCCAGGCGGATCGCGAAGGCGGCCAGCGGCGGCGGCGGCACCGAGACGAGGCGCTCCGGCGTGGCGCGGCCGAGCGACGGGTCCGCCAGTGCCCGCAGGTCCACGACGGAGCGCGGCAGGCGGACCGCGACCACCGCCTCGGCCGAGAGCGGATCGAGCGGCAGCAGGGCGGCGCGCGAGGCGGCCAGCAGCAGCACGGCCTCTGGCGGCACGCTGTCTTCGCCGGCCGTCTCGGCGGCGCGGACCGCCAGCGTCTCGCCGGCCGGCCCGGTCAGCCGCACCGCAACGCCACGCCGCAACTCCGCCAGCGCGCGCTGCACCCGGCGCACGACCGGTTTGATGTCCTGCATGTCGCGCGGGGTCGACTCTGGTGGCATTGTCGGATCCGGATCGGGACGGCGCGCATCCACCGCCCACGCGGAAGTATATCGCGTGTCGATCATTGGCCAGGCGATGCAACTCACGGAGACGTGCGGACGTTGCCGCCACCAGGCTGAGAGTGCATGGTGGCTCTGGAGCGTTGCGCTCGCGCAAGATTTGTCTTTCGTTACTTTAAGGTGATCCGCGACCGGCGACCGGGGCGGCACAGGAGAGCTTTGATGGCGGGTGAGCGTCCGATCCTGATCGTCGACGACGACGCGGCCTTATGCGAGATGCTGGCCGAACAACTTGCCGTAGACGGTGAGTTCGCCGCCTCGGAGGTGCATACGCTGGCCGACGCGGAAACCCGCATGACCGCCAAGGAGGCCCGGTTCGACGCGGTGATCCTGGACGTCGGCCTGCCCGATGGTGACGGTCGCGACCTGTGCGCGCGGCTGCGGCGGCAGGGCGTCAAGGTGCCAATCATCATGCTGACCGGCTCCGACGACGAGGCGGACGTGGTGCGCGGGCTGGATAGCGGCGCCAACGACTACATCGCCAAGCCGTTCCGCCTTGCCGAGTTGCTGGCGCGGCTGCGGGCGCAGCTGCGGATTTTCGAGAACAGCGAGGACGCGGTGTTCACCATCGGTCCCTACACGTTCCGCCCGGCCGCCAAGCTGCTGCAGGAGCTGCAGCGCAACCGCCGCATCCGGCTGACCGAGAAGGAGGCCGCGATCCTGAAATTCCTGTATCGCGCCGGGACCCGGCCGGTGGCGCGGCAAGTGCTGCTGAACGAGGTCTGGGGCTACAACGCGGCGGTGACGACGCACACGCTCGAGACGCACATCTACCGCCTGCGCCAGAAGATCGAGCCGGACCCGTCCAATGCGCGCCTGCTGGTGACCGAGGGCGGGGGCTACCGCCTCGACCCGTCTGGCGTGAGGGCGGCGGCCTAGCGCCCTTTTAGCAGCCGCCGGTCCGACGAGAGCTTCACCGGCTCGTCGGACGAGGCCGCGAGCGAGACAGGCTGATGCGAGACCGGCGGATGCGAGACCGGCGGATGCGGGGCCATGGCGACCACCGCGTTGGCCGCCCGCGAGGCTTCCAGTTCGCGCTTCAAGGCCTCGATCTCGGACCGCATCGCCGCGAGTTCGGCGTCGTGGGCGGGGGGGGCGGGCGGCTCCGGCTCCGCCTCGCGTGGGCCGAACGGTGAGAACAGGGTCATCGCCCGCTCCATCATCGCCATGTTCTGCCGGCCGAGGTCCTCGATCGGGAACGGGATGAACGGCGCCAGC
>JAABUX010000440.1_pt1 | contig 70623 bp, 66 predicted proteins | sample 5561851 | NCBI WGS metagenome assembly JAABUX01 (sample SAMN10711883, study PRJNA513361) | rock metagenome | isolation source: Antarctica rocks | place: Antarctica: Victoria Land, Richard Nunatak red sandstone | collected 2016-01-03
TTTTGTCGTTCATTTGATTGCTGGGCTTCTTGCCTACAGCCATCAAGACAAAAAACCGGGCTTGCATCTCGATGAGCGTGCTCTCCTGGCTGCTTGATCCGCTTGGCTTATCCAGAACTCACGTTACGTATTAAAACACGAAGAAGTTTACAAGGCACGAATAATGCTCTTTGAATTTTTCATATAGGGACAGCTTTTCATTGGAACTAGGGCGCCCTTGCTCGGCATCAACACGCTCTTTTCATCTTTATACTCACACTTATAACGGTATTTCTTGTGGAATTCAACAAAACCTAAAAATCACCCTCGGCAACCTGCAGAACCGTGAGACCCAGGCTTCGCCAAAGTTCTACAACTTGATTCCGGTCATCCAAAACGAACTTTATTGTATAACGTCCCCGCATATGTTGCTCGTATATCTCGCGTTTGACGATGGCATCTTTGCGAAAATCGCCTTCGACACGCATATAGAGGGCGTTGTACTGAATGCTATGCTTTTCCAGCCAGCGTTCGGTCCGGGGCCTATGTTGCTCACTTCGTCCTGATGCAAGCAAAATGGTGTAGCCAGCCAGAAAGTACGTTTTCAGAATATCGGCGACAGGCTCATTCACAAGGTCCTCTTCACATCGGGCGGCATCATATGGGTTGCGCCCATTGAGCAGCGCAAGTGTACCATCGAGGTCGCAGATGATCGCCGTCGGTAGCGTGGGATCGAACTCAAGCACAGGGGGCTTGGGCTGTAGAAAGTCGCGATACATCTGCCGTATCACTCTTTCGCCCACGTAGTTCGGACGCTTGCTATCACGCTGAATGCACATCTCGACATCGACATGCGTAAAGTCTTTAATCTCGATGGTCGCAAGGTCGCCGACAAGGGCGCGAATATCGTTCTCATGCATACTGTGAAGATTGGTGTCGTCAACCAGAACGCTATACCCATTGTGCAGTGCCGCCAGGATCAGCGCATTACGAGCCTCACGGATAAACACCTCTCGATGTTTGCTATACTTGCCATTATCCAGCATAGCTCTTAACTTATCCTTACTCACAATCTTATATTTGCTTGGATATTTCTCCAATTGCTCCGTACACCACGTACTCTTCCCGCTCGCGGGCAAGCCTTTCATAATCACACACGTTAGCTTGTCCAAGTCAATTTTCCTCGTCTACAACAAAGGGCCGTGAAGCCTCTGGATATAGCAGTCGCCAGATCATATCACGATAATTCTTGTTATCGAGCATAGCAAATACAATGCCTGGATACTTTTCTTTCGTGACAATCATCGCCTGCTCTTTACGCGTCGGCAACTGCTCGACACGCCCCATCGCCTCTCTACACTGTGCCTCGATAATGGCGAACTGTCGCAACAAATCGTCACGGGTACGCCTCACCCACACGAAAAACTCGTCCGGCACACGCTCTAACAGCGGCTCCAACGGTTGGTTATCGCGCAACAACTCCCAAATAACGCGAGCATTCACATGTGTAATGATATGGTGCAGGCGCACATATTCGGCAAACTTGAGCTTCAAGTGCAGCCCACTCTCGAAGCGAATCACAAAACCCTCGGCATTGTCCCGCTCTAATGCTCTCAACGCGTCAATATCACTGATGCCATCGAAGCGTTTCACCACAGGAAAGGGCCACACGTCGTGCCAGATATCGCGCTCCTCGCCCGTCTCCGTCTCGATCACGGCCAACAAAACCAAGTCTTCCTGCCTCCCATAATCCACAATGATACGATTTTGCGGATAAATGATCTCGAATAGGTAGGTATAGACAGGCAAGAACTGAAAATCGCTATAGCGCGTTTGCAACATAACATTCGCCCGTACCGCCTGCTCACTCGTGAAGCTGCCACGCGTAGCAATCTGCGGCTTACCATCGACGGAGAATAAAATTCCAAGGGAGCCGTCAAGCTTCTCCGTCGCGGTAAACGGCTCCAGCGGCAACTGCCCTGTATACTCCTCATAGTTAAAAAACTTCTCGAACGCTCGCGCCACCACCGTCCCATCGGTGCTAGTAATCAGGCCGCGACACATCAACGTCTCCTGCGTCCAATAGCGTTCAAACTGCGTCTTAGGCGTATAATTCCAGATCACCAGCTTCGCCGTAGGATGAGGACGTGCCGTGAGATAGCCACCGTTCACAAGCTGTTGCAACACATCAATATTGACCTGCACGCAATCCTCCTGTATCTATAAAAGTCGAATATGTACAGGGATGAGTATAACACGAAATGAAGGGTTATATCATAGGGAATTTTTGAACGGACGCCCTTGCTCTCATATCGAATTTCTGAACGACCTTTAACCAACTCTGTGATATAATACCCTCAATACACCACCTTCACTTGGATGGAAGAGATTACAGGGGCTTGCCACATGACTACATTTCTCGATGCACTTTCCCAACGTGTTCTTATTTATGATGGCGCGATGGGCACGAATATACAACGTTATCAATTGACCGCTGAGGACTATGGCGGTCAGCCTACCGAGGGCTGCAACGAGTATCTCGTCCTCACCAAGCCCTCTGTCATCGAAAAGATTCACGAAGGCTTTCTCGCTGTTGGCTGCGATATTATCGAGTCGGACTCGTTTACCGCTAGTCGCCTCAAACTGGACGAGTACGGCATCGGGCATCTCACACATGAGGTCAATCTTACTGCTGCACGGCTCGCACGCCGCCTCGCAGATAAATATAGTACGCCTGAACAACCACGCTTCGTTGCTGGCTCCGTTGGACCAACCGGCATGTTGCCCTCGTCTGATGACCCGACGTTGAGCGATATCACCTATCAGCAACTCGTCACCATCTTCCGCGAACAATCGGTAGCACTGCTCGAAGGCGGCATCGACGTATTCCTTATCGAGACAAGCCAGGATATCTTAGAGGTTCGCGCCGCCATTACGGGTATGCGACAGGCGATGCAAGATGCAGGACGCACGGTGCCCATTCAGGCGCAGGTCTCGCTCGATACGAGTGGACGTATGCTGCTGGGAACGGATATCGCGGCGGTGATGAACACGCTGGTCGCGCTCCGTGTCGATATCGTCGGCCTCAACTGCTCGACTGGACCCGATTATATGCGCGAACCTGTGCGCTACCTCGCGGAAAATTGTCTGCTACCAATCTCGACGCTTCCCAACGCGGGCATTCCCCTGAACGTCAATGGCCTCGCGGTCTACCCGACGGAGCCGGAGGCAATGGCGGCGGCCCTACGCGACTTCATCACAGAGTTTGGTGTCAACATCGTGGGCGGCTGCTGTGGCAATAGTCACGAACACCTACGAGCCATCGTCGATGCGTGCCGACCAGTACAACGCCATGCACGTCCTATCGCCGATAACAACTTCACACACAAGGATTTCAAGTACATTACACCTTCGTTCGTCACAAGCGGCATTCGCGCGACCTCGCTCACTCAGGACCCGCCACCAATGCTTGTTGGTGAGCGCGTCAATGCACAGGGCAGCCGCAAAGCCAAGCAAGCCCTGCTCAACGACGACTACGACACGCTACTCGGCATTGCACGTGAGCAGGTCGAGGGTGGAGCGCACACACTAGACGTGCAGGTTGCCTTGACCGAGCGCACCGACGAGCCGGAGCAAATGGCGAAGGTCGTCAAGAAGCTCTCAATGGGCATCGAGGCTCCACTTGAAATTGACAGCACCGAGGTCAACGTCATTCAAGCAGCCCTGGAAGTGTATCCGGGACGCGCGATTGTCAACTCTATCAACATGGAGACGGGACGCCAGAAAATCGACAGCATCATCCCGATGGCACTTGAACATGGCTCAGCAGTTGTCGCACTCACCATCGACGAGATAGGCATGGGTAAGACCACGAAGCGTAAAGTCGATATCGCGCACGCGATCTACGATATCTGTGTCAACGAGTACGGGCTGGCACCCAATGCACTCATATTCGACCCACTCACCTTCCCGATTACAACGGGGCAAGAGGAGCTACAAACGGCTGGCATCGAGACGCTGGACGCCCTCAAACGCATCAAAAAAGAGTTGCCAGGAGTATTAACAATCCTGGGTGTCAGCAACATCTCATTTGGCCTCAAGCAACATGCACGCGCCGTTTTGAATAGCGTCTTTCTGTATCACGCGGTCAAAGCTGGCCTCGAGCTCGCGATAGTCAACCCGACGCATATCACGCCGTATGCCGAGCTTGACACGGAACAACGTCAGCTTGCCGACGACCTGATCTTCAATCGAGCCGATGCCTTGCCACGCTACATCGCCTACTATGAAGAGCATGGGCCGCAACAAAACAATGATAACGCGAAGGCCGATCCAACCGAGGGCATGAATGTCGCCGAGCGCATTCACTGGCAAATCCTGCATCGACGCAAAGAAGGCATCGAGCCGCTCGTTGACGAGATTATTCAGGAACGCGCAGAAGGCGAGCAGATTAAAACAGGTGAGTCGGCGGTAAACGTCCTCAACACTGTGCTACTGCCAGCGATGAAAGATGTCGGCGACCGCTTCGGGGCAGGTGAACTGATTCTGCCGTTTGTGCTACAGTCAGCTGAGGTTATGAAACGCGCCGTTGCTCATCTCGAAAGCTACCTGGAAAAAGGTGAAGGCTATACGAAGGGCAAGGTTGTGCTGGCAACGGTCTTCGGTGATGTACATGATATTGGAAAAAATCTGGTCAATACAATTCTGAGCAATAACGGCTATACCGTCTATGATTTGGGTAAGCAGGTTCCGCTCAACACGATTATCGACAAGGCCATTGAGGTACACGCCGATGCAATTGGCCTTTCCGCTCTACTTGTCAGCACCTCGAAACAGATGCCACTCTGCGTCAAAGAACTACACAAACGCGGCCTGAACTTCCCTATTATTGTAGGTGGAGCAGCCATCAATCGCTCCTATGGACGCCGCATTCTCTTCGTCGATGAGCAAACGGCAGATGCTATCCCCGTTGTGTATGACCCCGGCGTGTTTTATGCCAAAGACGCCTTCGAGGGGCTAGAGATCGTTGACAAACTTACCAATCCGCGCATAGATCGCGGTACCTTTGTGCAACACATCAAAGACGAGGCACTATCCGAACGACAGAAGAAAGCCGCGAAAACAGGAACAGAGAAACCAGTCGATAGCACTAATGCAGAGACGCCTTCCGCTAGCGTTGAGTCAGCCCTTACAATACCGACTCCGCCTTTCTGGGGACCACGTGTGCTGGAACGTATCGGACTGGAAGATGTCGCGGAATGTATGGACCTCAATACGTTGTATCGCTTACATTGGGGCGGCAAAGCACATGGTGCCGAGTTCGAGCGACTTGTCTCTGAAGATTTTCGCCCGCGTTTAGAGCGTATGGTGCGCGAGGCACGCCAGCAACGCTACCTACAACCAAAGGCCGTGTATGGCTACTTCCCCTGTCAATCGAGCGGCAACGAACTGATCGTCTACGATTACCAGGAACTGCAGAAGAGCGGCACATGTAAAGAGGTGACACGTTTCCGCTTCCCACGCCAGGACGAGCGTGAACGCCTCTGCCTCGCCGATTACTTCGCCTCGGTGCAAAGCGGCAAGATTGATGTTGTCGCGCTACAAGTGGTCACGATGGGTGAGCCAGCCAGTACAGCTATCGACAAACTACAGCAAGCAGGGAACTACTCCGAAGCCTACTTCATGCATGGTCTCGCCGTTGAGATGGCCGAGGGACTCGCGGAATATACCAACCGTATCATCCGCCATGAGCTAAAGATCGGTGATATAAGAGGACGCCGTTATAGCTGGGGCTATCCCGCTATTCCCGACCTTACTGACCACGAAAAGGTGTTCGCCTTGCTGCCTGTCGCCAGTACCATCGGCGTCGAGCTAACCGAGGCATACCAGCTTGTACCAGAACAATCGACTGCTGCCATTGTGGTGCATCACCAGCAAGCGTCGTACTTCGCGGTGCGAACAGCAGCAGAGGTAGCACAAGTGTAGGTTTATTGCAACTAAGGGCATGACAGAACAAAGAAGGCAACCAAAGCAGCAAACCTCTCTTTTTGATACAACGAAATAGGCAAAGAAGAGAACCACCAGAAAGCAGAGCATGTCAGTAGAGGAAAATAAGGCCATCATTCGCCTCATCTTTGAGGAAGCACTCAATACAGGAAATCTGGCAATAATAGATGGGTTATTCGCGCCTCGATTTGTCGATCATTCAACGCTTGAGCAGGTGCCTGGTCCTGAAGGCGTGAAAGAGTATTTCGCCCAGGTGCGCGGAGGTTTCCCAGACATACACGTTACCATCGACGACCTGATTGCAACAGAAGATAAAGTTGTGGTGCGTACCACTTGGCACGCTACTCATCAAGGACTCTATGAGGGCATTGAGCCAACAGGCAAACAGGTGAAACGAACCATGCTTCAGATATTCCGCATCAGTGATGGCAAAATACAGGAAGAGTGGAACGAGGGACCAGGGCTGCTTGCATAAACTGTACAAAGGTACAGCTCATATACTGTCCTCTTGTTCGATGTACCCTTTCCACCCCCTTTGATATAGTAGGACCATGCAACAGACCACTTATCCAAAAGGGAAATATACAATGACATATTCCGATCCTCACACACCTCGTACAGCTCTCATCACGGGTGCTTCTCGTGGCCTCGGTCTTGCACTTGCGCGTCAACTTGCACAAGATGGCTGGAACCTTATCATAGATGCTCGTGGCGAAGAAGCACTTAAAGCCACTCAAGCGGAACTATCACAGTTGACCAACGTTGTCGCCATCTCTGGTGACGTGACAGAAACAGCCCACCGTCAAGCCCTTGTTATGGCCGTACGTACCATCGGTACTCTGGATGCAGTAGTAAATAACGCCAGTCTACTCGGTCCCAGTCCGCAGCCAAACCTGCTAGAATATCCGCTTGACGTGCTGGAACGCGTCTATCGCACAAATGTAATTGCACCGCTAGCACTTCTTCAGGCATTACAGCATCAATTGAAGCCTGGTGCCTGCATTCTCAATATCACAAGTGACGCGGGAGTTGAGGACTATCCCGGTTGGGGCGGCTACGGATCAAGCAAGGCAGCACTCGAACAACTCTCGCACATTTTCGCCGCAGAAAACCCTACTCTCCGTATCTATTGGGTAGACCCAGGTGATATGCGTACACAGATGCAGCAGGAGGCATTCCCTGGTGAGGATATCAGTGATCGACCGCTACCAGAAGAGAGCATACCAGGACTGCTTGCATTGCTCGAAGGGACACATCCAAGTGGACGATACGCAGCACGCGCTCTCACAACAAAGGAATAAATCTATGGCACTTCCTCAAACAACACACCCGGCATCGTTTCGTCTGCTCAACTCTGAGTTTGCAAACTTTGATATGCTGGACTTTGTACTACCAGCAGAACTTGAAGCAGGCATGCCACCAGAGGCGCGTGGCTTGATGCGCGACGAAGTGCGCCTGATGGTCTCGTATCGCTCGAATAACCGTATAGTGCATACTCACTTTCGGAATATCACCGACATCCTGAAAGCTGGTGATCTGCTGGTTATTAACACCAGTGGTACAATGAACGCTGCCCTTCAAGCAACTCGACCAGATGGCACAGCACTCGAGTTACATCTCTCCACTCATCTACCTGCTGATCTATGGATTGTAGAGGTACGCACGCAAGCAGGAAAAACGACTCGCCCCTTTTATGATGTCAAGGAGGGCGAGACGCTCCGTTTGGCGGATGGTGCTGAGGTCACCTTGCATGTCCCCTACCTGCATAGTCGCGAGGCAATCTCAAAGGAATCACATCGCCTGTGGATCGCAACGCTCAACCTGCCGTGTCCACTGCAAGAGTATCTCACACGCCACGGCTTCCCAATTCGCTATAGCTATGTGCAGGAATCATGGCCGTTGGACTATTATCAAACCGTCTACGCTACAGAGACAGGTAGTGCAGAAATGCCTTCAGCCGGACGAGCCTTCACCCCCGAACTGATCACAAAATTGGTTGCCCACGGTGTGCAGATCGCACCATTACTGCTGCACACAGGCGTTGCCAGTCTTGAGGCTCATGAACCACCATATGAAGAGTTTTACCGTGTACCACCCGAAACAGCACGTCTAGTAAACGCTGCACATGCCGAGGGCAAGCGCATAATAGCCGTTGGAACAACAGTTGTACGTGCGCTAGAAACCGTCACCGATGACTCAGGCACCACACACTTAGGCGAAGGCTGGACACGTCTCGTCGTAACGCCTGAGCGCAGTATCCACTCTGTCAACGCCCTCCTTACAGGATTACACGAACCACATGCTACACATCTGTTCATGTTAGAGTCCCTTGCCAGCATCGAGCATCTCAAACTCACCTATCGTGAAGCCTTGCACAAAGGCTACCTCTGGCACGAATTCGGCGATCTGCACCTGATTCTCCCGTAGGGCTACAAAACCTAGTTCCCATCTCCAACATCCTATGTTATACTACGCATATCGAAAATGAGGATTATACGAAGAATTGTTGGAGAAGATTGTGAACCATCGTTTTAGAAAGCAGTTCTGTACCTGTCGTTACGTTTATAGAGGCAGCATAAAGTAGTTCAGCCCTCTGTGAACGTATCGTTAGCGTGCCTTCCAACAGAAACGTCAAACACACTTCACTCTGTTTTCTCGCACGTCTCCCCTGCCTGAGCTACGAACCTTTCCTATACATCATTCCCAGGTACAAATTACTACATGTTCAGAGGAGATTTGCTTATGTCAACCACTAAACCTATATATCTGTATAACACACTGACACGCAATAAAGACCTGTTTACACCGCTTAACCCCGAACGTATCGGCATCTATGCATGCGGCCCCACCGTCTATAAAGACATTCACCTCGGCAATTTTCGCACCTTCATTATGACCGATTGGGTACGACGCATGCTCGAATATAACGGCTACAATGTGTTCCTTGTCAGTAATATCACGGACGTTGGACATCTACAAAACGATACCGATGAGACAGGCGAAGACAAACTGGAAAACGAGGCACGTTTGACAGGTCGCAATGCCTACGATATCGCGGAACATTTCACCGCGCAGTACCTGCGTGACTCTGACAAATTGAATATTCTGCCACCACAACTGCGTCCAAAGGCAACGGAACATATACCCGAAATGCAGGCCATGACTGAGGCTCTTATCGAACGGAAACTGGCCTACACGACTGATGAGGGCAATGTCTACTATGATGTGAACCGTTTTCCCAGCTATGGACAACTCTCCGGCAATACAGTCGAGAAGTTACGTGCTGGGGGACATGGCCGCCAACAAATGGAGGTTGCGGAAGATAAGCAGGCTCCCGAAGATTTCGCGCTTTGGAAACACGGTAGCGAAGATCGCCAGATGAATTGGGAGAGTCCGTGGGGTACTGGCTTCCCTGGCTGGCACATCGAATGCTCCGCGATGGCAACAAAATACCTTGGTGAGCAGTTCGACATTCATACGGGTGGCATCGACCTTCGCTTCCCACATCACGAGGATGAGATCGCGCAAACTCAGGGTGTCACTGACAAACAGCCCGTGCAGGTCTGGATGCACGGTGAACATCTCGTCCTCGGTAGCATCAAGATGTCGCGTTCAATCGGCAATGTGTTGTTGTTGAGCAAGCTACAAGAGCAAGGCATCAACCCGATGGCCTATCGCTACCTGTTGCTCACAGCCCATTATCGCTCCAAGCTGAACTTTACCGACGACTCGATTACTGCCGCCCAGAACGGCCTGAACAACCTGCGGGCTGATATTGCCTCACTGCCTGCCGTTTCAGCGTCCCATTCTCAGCAGAGTTGGTCGCAAGAGGCACAGCAAGTACACGATGCCTTTCAAGAGGCCATCAACGACGACCTCGACCTGCCAACCGCTCTAAGCCTGACACGTGAGATGGTGCGTAACAACAAAATCATCCCTGAAGAGCGGCACCGTCTCGTGCTAGACTTTGATCGTGTGTTTGGCTTGCGGCTAGATACCGTCGAAGCGAAGGGACCACGCTCTCTAAGCGAGGATATACTGACGTTAGTACGACAACGTGACGAGGCACGCGCCTCACGCAACTGGAAACGGTCCGATGAGATTCGTGATGAACTCAAGGCGCAAGGCTACGAGATTCGCGATACACCAAAGGGCACAGAGGTATTATAAACATTGCTGTATAATACTGTGGTTGCATCGCGATGCAACCACAGTATTATACAGCAATGTTTATCAAAAATTTCATTCATTATTATGTCTATACAAAGGGGTATACATTATGGCGTCACGTTGGCGAAAAGCAGCATTTACAATAGCTGGCCTTGCAGGGTTTGCAGGGGCGGCATACGGCACATATTATGCATTTACGCGCCGTCCTCTTCCTAAAACAAAGGGCACGTTGCATCTACATGGCTTGCACGCATCAGTTGAGATTCTCACAGACACGTATGGTGTCCCTCATATTTACGCACAGAACGAGGATGACCTTTATTTCGCTCAGGGCTACACTCATGCACAAGAACGGCTCTGGCAAATGGAACTCAATCGACGCGTCGGCTCCGGTCGTCTCTCCGAGCTATTTGGCGATATCGCCATAGAAACCGACCGTTTCTGTAGACGCCTGGGCATGCATCGCTCCTCGCTTGAAGAGGCCAAACACCTCTCAGCACGTAATAGTCGCGTTCTCAATGCCTATGCACAGGGCGTCAACGCTTTTATTGACAATAATAGACAGCGACTTCCCGTCGAGTTCACCATACTTGGCTTCAAACCATCATCGTGGAGTCCCGCCGATACGATTCAATGGTCGAAGATGATGGGTTGGAACCTCGGCGGCAACTGGGAAACTGAACTCATTCGCGCTCGTATCGTTGCAAAGGTCGGTTCCGAACGCGCCACACAGCTAGAGGCTGGTTACGACGCACAACACCCTTTGATTGTTCCCTCCGGCGTCGCTTATCAAGGTATCAATCTCGGCCTGTTAGAACAATACGAGCAACTCAAGGAATTGAGCGGCTTTGGCATGCTTGGCGGCAGCAACAACTGGGTCGTCGATGGCACAATGACGGAATCGGGTACACCAATTCTTTGTAATGATCCTCATCTTGGACAGGCCGCACCCTCTATCTGGTACGAATGTCACCTTGTTGCAGGAGACATCGACGTAGTTGGTGCTAGCTTTCCTGGTGCCCCCGGCGTTGTCATTGGACATAATCAACACATTGCATGGGGCGTCACGAATGCTGTTTCTGATGTACAAGACCTGTATATCGAGAAATTTCATCCAGAAAACCCTCACCAGTACGAATTTCAAGGACAGTGGGAAGAGGCAACTGTGGTTCGCGAAGAGATTCGTGTCAAAGGGCAGAAAGAGCCGCTCATCGAAGAGGTACTGATTACACGGCATGGTCCGATCTTGACCAGCGTTCCTCAAACATCGAATAGTACAAGCCAGAATGGAAAACATGCGCCACAAGAACTCCCGTTCGCACTACGCTGGGTTGGGCTAGAGCAATGCAATATTCTCACCTCTATCCAGGGTATCAATCGCGCGACGAACTGGCAAGAGTTCCGCGACGCCCTACGTGATTGGGACGTACCAGCGCAAAACGTCGTCTATGCCGACAAAGAGGGCAATATTGGCTACGTCATGGCAGGTGCCATTCCCGTTCGTGCAAAGGGACAGGCACTTGTGCCTTCACCGGGATGGACAGGAGAATACGAATGGACCGGACTTATTCCATTCGACGAACTGCCACAAAGCTTTAACCCGGATCAGCATTTTATCGCCACCGCTAACAATCGCGTCATCGACGACAACTACCCACACTACATCACCAACGAATGGCTGAATGGCTACCGCGCCCAGCGCATCAGTAATCTGCTCACCAGCAAAGAAAAGTTAACGGCGGCGGATATGGCACGCATTCAAGCGGACCAATACTCATTGCCTGCCGTCGAGGTTGTGCCACACATGCTCGGCATACAGACCATAACGGCGTTAGAAAAAGCTGCACAGGACACGCTACGCACCTGGGATTTTATACTTGCTCCTAAGAGCGCGGCGGCTGCTATCTACACCACATTTTTGAGACGATTAGAATTTATGGTGATGAGCGCGGCACTCGGCGACGATGAAACGCTGCTACAAGCATACATGGGCAAAGGCTCGAACATCCTTGCCTCGACCAACGGTTATGCCAGTCGCAATAAACCACTGCTTATTCGCATGCTCAACACACGTGACGATACGTGGTTCACAACATCGGTGATCTCGAACGGTCCGACTTCATGGGACTCAGCCCTCAGCCATGCCTTCTCCGCAACGATAGAAGAGTTGCGTGAGACGTTTGGCGGCAATCTCACGACGTGGAACTATGGAGCCATTCACACTATGACCTATAATCATACGCTCGGTAGTGTGAAACTACTGTCGCCCTTCTTCAATCGTGGCCCGTTTCCGGTTGGTGGCGATATTGATACGGTCAATATGGGGGCGTCTCTGCCTTATGACCCTAAGACGGTCATCACCGTTCCTTCATATCGTCAGATCGTCACGCTTGCAGACCTGAATGATTCGCTCTCCGGGCATGCTCCTGGACAATCAGGCCATCCCGCGAGCAGACATTATGATGACTTTATTTCGATGTGGCTCCGCGTTGACCATCATCCAATGCTTGTTGAGCGGAAGCAGATTGAAATGAAAACACAAGGAACGTTACATCTAGTACCTCAAAGGCCATAGGGGCTAAAAAAGTCAAAACTTTACAATTTTTTGAAATATTGTTGATGTACAGAGAGTATAGTAATAAGAGAGAGCCGTGATATGCTCTCTCTTTTTAACATGGTCATTTTTAACAGGAGTAATTATGCAGAAAGATATACGTTTGGTCCCTGTACAGCAGTGGGCACTTTTGCCACTCCGCCTCTTTCTGGGGATAACATTTGTATATGCAGGCATTCAAAAAATCACGGATCCCCAGTTTTTCCAGGTGTCTGCATCTGGTTTTATTGGTCGCCAGATTGCACGCTTCGCGATAGGGTCGCCAATTCATGGCCTGCTCGTCAATTTCGCCGAACCTCATGCAAAGTTCTTTGGTCTTGTCATCATTTTTGGTGAAATTGCCATTGGTCTCGGTACACTCTTCGGCTTTCTCTTCCGACCTGCGACCTTCTTTGGCGCGTTGCTAAGCCTTCTTTTCTTTCTGTCTGCTTCATTCCATGTCTACCCATATTTCTATGGTGCCGACATCGTGTTTACCTTTGCATGGCTCACCTTAATGTTCTACGGTCCCCTCAACACTGGCCTACCCACATTAGATGAAATACTTACGCTACGTCTAATCCAGGCGGCTCCCGTCCAGTATCAACAACGTGTAGCACTTCTTGCTAACATTATATTAGGCATAGGCAGACCACGCACACAAGATGTTGGCAACGTCGTCGCATCGCAAACGCCACAACAGTTTCCCCGCAAACAACAAAGCCGACAAAACATTCTCGCCCAACAGAGACAAACGCGCCGTACCTTTCTCTGGGGATCGCTTGTCGGTGGTGCAACGGCATTAGGTGTTGTTGCGCTGGGCTATGCGTTCCGTATCATGCGTGGCTCTGATGAGGCAACCACAGGCGGTGGCGTGAGTGCGGCAACTCCAGCAGCAACTAATGCCGCCGGTACAGTCACCAGCTCGACACCCGCAACGGGCAGCACAATAGCACAAGTGAGTGCAGTTGCAAAGAATAGCGCAATGCAATTCACCATCCCATCGACAGGTGATCCCGGCGTTCTTGTCCACCTGAATAACGATCAGTTTGTCGCCTTCGATGCGCTTTGCACTCATGCAGGTTGTCAGGTCTCCTATAATGCAAGCAGCCAGCTTCTGGAATGTCCATGTCACGGTGCCGCCTTCGACCCAGCCAAAAATGCAGAGGTCGTCAGCCCACCAGCTCCTAGTGCCCTGGCAGGAGTCACAATCCATGTGGATAGTGCCACAGGTGCAATCTCGCTTGCCTAAAAATAGGACTTTTTCTTTTCCTCTCACTTTCCCTTGACAGAGCCATTGCAACCAGCTATACTAAATATAGCAAATAGCTATGTGAGGTAAGCGATGAATTTAGCGGAGAAGATGAAACATTTACGAGCAGTCGAGGGCGATCTGCGCGGTTTAGGGCGACCAATGACTCAGGTCGAGGTTGTCAAAGCCATGCAGCAAGAATTAGGCGAGAAGGTGAGTCAGGCGTACCTCTCGCAACTCGAACGCAGCAAGCGACTGCACCTGACCGCATCCAGTCGTGATATCTTGTCGCGCTTCTTCAAAGTCCATCCAAGCTACTTGATTAGTGACCCGCCCGATTATAGCACCGATATTATGAGCGATATGGGCACAGAAAGTGATCGACTCACGACATGGCTAACGGCAAGTGCCCAGGATTGGCGTATAGAACCAGAGATACAGGACTTCTTTCAGCAGTTAGCAGATGTAGAAAACCCACGCCGATATCTCGCGCTCTTCATGAAATTGATGGGGCTTTCTATAGATGAACTCGAAGCAATTGTCGATGCAGTTACAAACATAAGTGTGGATATTGACTAGCTCAAGAACTCAAATTGTAATTTCATAAGCATGCCACGTCTATTTATATGAACAGTGTTTCTTACGGAAGTTTGTGTACGACAAACAGGGATATAGAGAACACCAGTGATTTGAACAACACAAGGAAGGAATACAATGCTTCAGGGACAAAAAGAACCTCTCGCTCATCGGTATCTTGTGGCTCAGAGTCCGTTACGCCAACGTCATCCTGTACTGACGCCTGTAGTCCTTCTCGCTAGTTCGCTACTACTGGGGGCCGTCAGTCTCTTCTCAGATACACTATTTCCGATACTCGCGCTTGTAGGAGTTGCAGTAAGTACATCGAGTACACTGGTACTTCTGTGTTTACTGGTTGCCTCTATAATGGGCATTGCTGGTGTTTTAGCCAGCATTGTTGGTATCCTTGAATATGCAGATCGACGTTGTGCAACAACGGCTGTATCGGTCTTGACGTTATTGAAGCTAAAGGAGCAAACCTATGCCAATCGTCACTGATCCACTTTCTTTAGTATTCATTGCCTGCTTCCTCTTTGGGCTGCTCTTTATGGTAGCGTCTGCCCTACTGGGAAGCTTTGGACACGGTACGCACGCGGCTCATGGAGTGCATAGTGGTACTCACATCCACGCCGGACACATTCACGTGAACAGTACACATCATACTGGACAGGCTGCACAGCATACGGGAAAGGGAGCGATTGCAAAGACAAGTAATGCGTCCAGCAACACCTCCACACTGTTTGCTTATGCGAATCCCACCTCGATTGCTGTGTTCCTGCTAGGCTTCGGGTTTTTCGGTTATATCTTTTACAATACTGCTGGTTTCATATTGCCGCTTACCCTTGTGCTGGCAGTTGTTGGCGGTCTGATTATCACCGCACTCCTGCTCGTTCTCTTGAGCCGCTTCTTCGGAGATAGCGAAGGCGAGACCATTCAGGATGTTTCAGACCGTACAGGCATGCTGGGCAAGGTCAGCATCACCATCCAGGAAAATGGCCTCGGCGAGATTCTCTATGTCTCCCCTGGTGGCATGCGTAAAAGTGTTCCGGCTCGGAGTGTCGATGGTCGCCGTATGGAGCGCGACCAGGAGGTCGTTGTCGTAAACTATCAGCGTGGCATCGCCGAGGTGGACACCTGGGACCATTTTGTCAATCACGTAGATCATGGAGACATCCCATCTGAGGCAGTGCCAGATGAAGATGAACTATCGGCACTGCGTACACTTCTTGAGGAACCAGAACCAAAGGATACCCAATTTGTTATGCGAAAAGATGCCCAAAAGGAGTAAATAATATGAGTCTTCTAGCAGTTGGCATTGGTGTTGTTGCACTTATCATCGTTATCCTAGTCGTGTTCCGCATTAGCGGCAACTTGCTCCGCAAGGTTGGTCCGAACCAGGCACTTATCGTCTATGGTACTGGCGGTACAAAGGTTATTACGGGCGGCGCACAGTTCGTAATTCCTCTGTGGCAACGCGCTCAAGAATTTCCGCTTGAGTTGATGTCGTTCGATGTTGCACCGCCACAAGACCTCTACACTTCACAGGGTGTCGCGGTTAACGTCGAAGCGGTGACACAGATCAAGGTACGCTCCGATGAGCAGAGCATCAGAACCGCCGCCGAGCAGTTCTTGAGCAAGCCGCAGGAAGACCGCGAAAATCTGATCCGTCTCGTCATGGAAGGTCATCTACGCGGTATCGTCGGTCAGCTTACCGTCGAAGACCTGGTGAAAGACCCCGAAAATGTCGGCGGCAAGATGCTCAAAACTGTCACCCCCGATATGGAGAAGATGGGACTAGAGGTCATTTCATTCACCATCAAGGATGTACGCGATAAAAACGACTACATCGCGAACATGGGTCGTCCACAGATCGTCGAGAACCGCAAACGAGCTGATATCGCCGCCGCTATCGCCACACGCGACACGCAGATTCAACAGGCGAACGCCTCCCGTGAAGCTGCAGTCGCCAAATCGTCAGCCGATCAGGAGCGCGTGAAAGCCGAAACCGAGTCACTCGCACTACAAGCAGCATCACAGAGAAATCTATCGCTGAAAAAAGCCGAGTTCGATGGCGAGGTCAAACGTCAGCAAGCCTCAGCCGATAAAGCCTATGACATCCAGGCCAACGTCTCACAGCAGCAGGTCATCGCCGAAGCCATCAAGGTGACAGAGGTCGAAAAGATCGCGCAGATCAAGGTGCAACAAGCCGAAATCCAACGCCGTGAGTTAGAACTACAAGCGACCGTGCAGAAGGCGGCAGAGGCCGAGCGTCGCCGTATCGAGACGGTTGCAGAGGCCGAACGCCAGCGTCTCACGCTTGAGGCACAAGGTCAAGCCGATGCATCGAAGGCACGAGGTCAAGGTGATGCGGAAGCCAACCGTGCTAGAGGTCTCGCTGATGCAGACGTTGTGCGTGCTAAAGGTCTTGCGGAAGCCGAAGTCATCCGTGCCAAAGGTGAAGCAGAAGCTGACGCAATGAAGGTCAAAGCCGCAGCCTTCCACGAATACAATCAGGCCGCCGTGTTGGATAAACTCCTCACGAACATGCCAGAGATTGTACGCGCCATTGCCGAGCCACTCAGCAAGGTTGACAAGGTGACAATCGTCTCTACAGGCAATGGCAACGGCACCAATGGCAACGGCGGTGGACTTGGTGCCAGCCGCCTCACTGGCGACATTGTAAACATGGTTGCACAGGTACCGGCCCTTTTTGAACTGCTCAGTGGGACACGCATCGGTGATCTGATGAACAACATTCCCGCGATGGCAAATCAAGATGGACAAAACGGTGCTAATGGCAATGGAAACGTTCATGTCAACGGCAAGCTTAGCACCATTGACGCGACAACACCTGACAATAAGTAGGGGAGAACGCGAAGTACTGCACCGTTTGGGGGCGGTACTTCGTATTCATAGTAGAAGCACGATATATATGCCGACTTCATCTATCGTGTTTCATCAGGTGCGGGAAACAAGAAACATTCATCTGGCATCCTCCCTTGGTGCCAGATGATACCCATACAGTCTGGAGTTTTCTATGAATTTGTTGGAACGTGTGCTCACTCTCCTGCGTGCAAATCTCAATACAGTAGTTGAGAAGTCCGAGGACCCTGAAAAGGTTCTGCGCCAACTACAACTTGATATGCGTAACCAATTGGTACAGGTGAAAACACAGGTCGCTACCGCTATCGCAGAAGATCACAAGCTGCAAAAGCGCAATAAAGAGCGTGTAGTAGAGGCAGACCTGTGGATGAAAAAAGCTGAGCAGGCAATCCAACAGGGCAATGACGATGCAGCACGCTCTGCCCTCACTCGTCATAACGATTTCATGAAACAGGCCGAGCGCTATCAGCAGCAACAAAAAGAACAAGCGCAACTGGTGACAACCATGCGCGGGGCGCTCCGTCAGCTAGAGGCGAAAATCTCAGAGGTCGAAACAACCATAGACCTGCTCGTCGCACGCAAACGAAATGCACTATTGCAGCAACGTGTCTTCGACGCGCTCAATATGACAGGTAATCCAAAAGATAAAGAGCGTACTGCAAAAGCGCAAGATGCAGTCATAGAAGCCGAGGCGCGTGCCCGTGCTCTTGCGGATATACACAATCGCAACCTCGATACCCAACTCGACCAACTTTCAGAAGAGCAGGTTGTCGAGCAACAACTTCGCACCCTCAAACACAAAAACGGCCTCGCACAGGAGCCACCATTGTTACCAGAAGCTCATGATCTACAAGCTGCTTCACTCCTGCCACCTCAACCAGTGCTGAAAACTCCTGCCAGAAAACGCATTGACAAGCAGGTAGAACATGAAGGCACCAGGAGTAACGGTAACGAGCAAAAAGAGCAGGACCTTGCACATCTGAAAAAACTAATCGAGAGTCGCCAGAACAAAGAGCAATGAAATTGCGTATAGACGTTTGTTGCTATACGCAATTTCTCATCAACATTTATCTATATGCGCTGCTTTAGTGATTGAATAAAAGCACAAAAGCAATCATAATTACTATGACAATCACAATGCCCACGATAAACGAAAAGCTATTATTCTTTTTCTCTTCCTCTGTATGAGGAATCTTCTCATACTCATCACTCATGCTATTTCATCCTTCTCTTGTATTAGTGCAGAGCGGCGGTTAGTGCGCCCTCGACATTTGCCATCACTGCATCACTTGCAACGGGATTTGCCGCATGTGTTGTTATAAGTACCTGGAATGCCTGGCGGTCACCACCAATGGCACGCAGAAGCACATAGCGGTCGGCACTCGTCAAAACGATATGTTCGTACTCACCCCACGCACCTGTGTCGAGTGACTGAAATGCGCTCTTTATAATCATACTAAAATGTTTGCACATTGGGGACAAATCCAGATCATCTACCGCAATCTGTGCAATTGGTTGTCCGTCAATACTTGCCACTGCCGCAGCCACAAAACCATTAATGGAATATCCTAACGTTCGCAACGCAGAGACAAGGGCAGTAGAATTATGATTCCTTTTTGCATTATCACCAAGCGGCATAGCCTGCAAGTTGGATGAACTTGTTCTGTGCATGCCATTCGTGATCTGACGACGCGACATCGGAAGCGTGGTATTCGATGCATCAAGGTCTTGCAGTGGTCCACTTTGCGGTTGACCTTCTCCATCAGATGGCTGCCAATCAGGAGATGCAGTTTTCCGACTAGCCGTGTCTACCTGTAACGTTTTTTGAGGGCCAGTCATCTCCTTTACCCTCTGCTCCGCCAATTTTCGTGGTGTGCGTACCGAGGGGCGTGCTGGTTGCCATTCCGCAGGTGTTGGCACAACAGGCGTTATGGGAGAGGATGGCCTGAAATTTCTTGCAGGGATGGACGGTAAAGAGTCGTGTATGACGGGCATATCGGATGCCGTCGGTTGATCTGTTAACCAGGAAGGCAGGTCACGCCGTTTCGCTGACCCATGTTTGCTATCATCGCCATTGCTTAAATCGGTTGTTGTCTTTCTTTGAGTCGGAGAAGGCACATTCTTCTCATCTTCTTCGATCTGTGTTTCGACAAGAGGCGTCACTGGCACATTCGCCGCCAGAGGGCGCATACCAGCACCGGAGAATTTTCCCGTTTGCTCCCACCATTCTTTTTCACTTTGACTCATATCATGTGTGCCATCCCTTCCTTGCATCCTCTGCTCTTGTACAGGATGCACCGTATGTAGAGATACGAAAGCATCCGTTTGAACAGGAAATGGTTCTTGTGGCTCATCGCTAACATGTTCTGTCAGCACTAAGAAAGGAGCATCTTCATCTTCTACAGGGGGAGATGGCGGAAGTTGTATATGCTCACCACTGAGTTGTTGCTGTATCTGATTGTATTTTGTGCGATATTGAAATGCCTGTAGGATGAGCCGAGATAACGGTTGTGTGACGTTCGGTGTCACCTGCTGATTCCACGGTTGGTGAACGACGGTACCGTTCTTATGGGCCGCCAGCGCAAAAAAAGCCTCTTCGCCGCGCAATGTTCCATATTCCGCCCACACAAGATTACCATTGTAAAAACACAACATGCCGCGCTCTTCCAGGCCAGTACTCACTAGCAAGGCAATATTATTTCGGCTCACCGAAATAATTTGAATCACATCCAACAAATCGAATGAGTCCAGGTCAGCAGAAAAGCCCGTCTGCACAAGAAGGCGTCGCAACTCTTCCTTCAGCAGATGCAGGTCGAGCGGCTTTTCCAGATAGCCGACCGCACCACCTTCCAACGCTTGCGTGCGGAGCGTGGGGACCGATTCGCCAACAAGTATTACGCGTGTGTTTGGACGATAGGCACGCAACCACTGCAACAGTTCAAAGCCTTCTGCCCCTGGCGTATTCAGATCGCAGATAACAATATCGTGCTCCTCTGCCCATAGGGTACGCACAGCATCACGCCCATTGATTGCGCCATTGACAATGTAGCCATCTTTACGTAAAGAATTAACAATATTACGGTTGAGGCTCTCTTCATCTTCAACCACAAAAATACGCCATTGTTCAGCCATGTTTCCTACCGCCTGAAAATAGTTCCCATAGGTGTTCGCGTTGCCATACCTAGCAACATTCGTTGCTCTCCGTATAGCCCATCACGATAGCTAACCACACAAAAATTGCATGGTTCTCTCTTGCACCGTTGCTTTCTGATTCCTTGCAAGAGTGTATCACGATGCTGTAGGGATAGCAAGATGTAGCACGTTTTGGATTTACGCTTTTCTACTATCACCTCTTTGAGTCGCATCAGATACACCGTACCAGAAAAAGGCGAGATGACCAAAAGTACAATAATAATGGTATACTCCTGTAAGAGCGTTTTTCTCATCTTCACTATCAGATAGAGCAGAACAGTATATATAAATTGAAGAGGTAACATGCAATGATGCCACACAATATACAACAGGATACATGGAAGCAGATGGCCGGGACAGCGGCGGCAAAGCTGATCGAGGACGGCATGGTTGTCGGCCTTGGCACCGGCTCGACATCGAATTTCTTGATATACGCATTGGCACAACGTGTGCAGGCAGGTCTGCATATTGTCGGGACCATCTCCTCGTCAAAAGCTTCGTGTGATCTAGCCGCCAATCTTGGTATTCCTGTCACCGACCTCGATGCTCACCCCACGCTGGATATTTACATCGACGGTGCCGATGAGATCGATACCCAACTCAACCTGCTTAAAGGCGCAGGCGGTGCCCTGCTCCGTGAGAAAATTATCGCCTCTGCCGCTCGTCGCTTTATTGTCGTCGCCGATGTTACCAAACAAGTAACGCATCTGGGACAGAATTTTCCGGTTCCCGTTGAGGTTGTACCTTTCGCCATCGCACCCGTTGGCAAGCACCTGACAGCATTGGGAGCCAACGTTACGCTACGCCAGATCGCAGAGAAACCCTTTATCACCGAAAATGGCAACATCATTCTCGATTGCGCCTTCCCCAACGGCATTTCAGACCCCATCGGCATCAACGCGAATATGCATAGCATTGTTGGTGTCGTCGAAACAGGTCTATTCCTGGAAATGGCAGAGAGAGCGTTTATCGGTGGTCCTGATGGTGTCCTGACATTACCTGAATAAAGGAAGAGACGACACATATGGAAGGAGACCGCAAGAGTATCTCTTGTTTCCCTAAACATAGCCCTGGACGTAGCAAGAGAAAATGTGTACAATGATATCAAGACCCATATGTACGTAGTATCCACACGCAAAGCGAACGCAATGAAGCGACTGCCATGATGACGTGACACTCATCATGACGGTCGCTTCTTTATATAGAGCAGCATTGTGTACTTTCTCGTTCGTGCGTGGGAAGATGGAGCATGCATAGTCAATCCGTATGTGTAATCAGGTTTAATCGGAGGTCGTATGTCTTTCAAAGCCGACGCCAACCAGCACTCTCTCTCTGCTACAACAAACGATGACGGACATGCAGTGGAACAACTGCGTAAAGAGAAGGCTGAACTACAACACGCGCTTGAGGTACGGACACAGGAAAATGTCTTGCTCAACGAAGTGCTTTCTACTGTCGGCTCAACGCTGAGACTCGATGAAGTGTTGCATCACCTTGTGGACACCGTTGTTCGCGCTACACAGTGCCAGATGGCATTTATCTACATGTATAACAAGGAAAAAGAGCGTCTTGTCCTTGCCAGCGCAACACAGCGTCACCAGCATCTCGTTGGTAAGATCGAGATGGCTCTGGGTGAAGGCATCGCAGGCTGGGTCGCCCTTCATCGTACAACGGTATTTTTGAAGGACGAAGCGATGGATGATCCGCGCTTCTACTACTTTCCAGAGCTAGAAGAGGAAAAGTTTCAATCCATCCTGACCGTCCCAATTATCACAAAGGAGCGTCACTTGCTCGGCGTCATCACTCTACAGGCGGTGGCACCACATGAGTTTACCGAAGAACACCACCGCTTTGTCAGCAGTATCGCCGCACTGGTAGCTAGCGCGATAGAGAACGCACAACTCTATGAAAACTCGCAACGCAAATTGAGCATCTTAACCTCTTTGTCGATTCTGAGCCAGACCATCAGTTCAGGCTTATATCTCGATGATATGCTGCGCTCACTCGCAACTCTGACTGTCCAAATCATGGAGGCCGATCTGTGCGTTATTCTGTTGATGGATTCGTCACGCGAACGAGAGTTAGAGACGGCACGGCACGCCAGGCGGCTCGTAGTACGTGCGACCTCATCAAACCTTAATGAGCGAGCCAGTTTCCAGTCGATTGACATTGACCGCACTGTTCTGGAGCAGTTACACGAACAGGACGAAGGCACCCTCAGTACGCACAAAAGCCAGAATGGTGTCCTCCCGGACATGAGCGAGCATGTGCTTTCACAACTGAATCCATTACAAGATATATCCTATAGAACGCTGATCTCTGCTCCACTTGTCGCTGGTACAGAACAACTTGGACTTATCAACTGCTATTCCAGTAGGCCGCGACGTTATTCGGCTGAAGATCAGACGCTGCTCACGACTATCGCGAATCAAGCGGCTATTGCCATCAAAAATAGCCACCTCATGAACCAGTTAGCACAGAAGAATCTCGTGAAAGGATTCTTCGACGATCTGATGCAGGGTGCATCAGAATCGGAAGATTCACTACGACAACGTGCCAATTTTCTCGGTTGCGATCTTACACGTTCACATGCGGTCGTCATTATCGAGATTTCCCACTTAGAGGCTCTTGCTGAACAGCCACCTACCCTCACGACCAGCAGCAGTAAAGAGAGCAAACGAACACAAGAAGTGACAGCGAACGATAGCTCTCCACAAGGGTCGCAGGTACAGGCAATGTATAAACGCATTGGCGGCATCTTTCACCGGCGTATTCAGGATAGCTACGCTGGTTCATTACTCTACGAACATGAGAATATGATTACCTGTGTCATTTCGCTCAGCAAAGATCCAACGGGAGCGCGACTCAAAACATGGCTCTATGATATTGCGCGTCAACTGCACCATGAGTACAATGTTTTGCTTTCTATCGGCATTGGGAATACATGCAATAATAGCAGGGATTATCGACGCGGTTTTGCTGAAGCTAACGAAGCGATACAGATGGGCCAGAACTTACAGGCAGACGAAAACGTGATACGTACCGAACCACTTGTAACTCACTTCAACGATCTGGGTGTCTACCGTTATCTATACAAAATCGCACGTATGGACGATTTGCGCGATGTCTATCAGGATCAGATTGCACTCATTGATAGCTACGATCAGCGCAAAAATACTGATCTGCTCGGCACATTGGAAGTGTACTTAGAGTGTGCTGGAAACTTAACCAAGACATCGGAGCGGCTCTTTGTACATCGCAACACGCTCATCCAACGTCTGGAACGTCTACAGTCCCTGTGCGAGATTGATCTACAGGAGCGCGGCAACTGGCTCACTCTGCAAATCGCGATCAAGATATATAAATTGCGTTCGGGAAGTGTGTAATAGAGAGGAAACGGAGCATATTCACAGTGTGGCATCTCTGTTTTCTCTACGGAAATTACTCTTTGCCACATTCGCAGTTTTCACCAGTGCGAGCTTCGTGGAGAGCTTCGCGTCCCTCTTGTACGATAAAATAGATGAGGACAAGTGCAGCAAGCGGGTCAGCCCACCACCAGCCTAAGAGTGCGTTAAGAAGTAATCCAGCAAGCAACGCTAAGGACATATAAGCACAGGTTACACTGCACACGGCGTCGGCTTTCAAGGCGGTGCTTCCAATACGTCGTGCAACGTGAAGTTTTCCTCGCCACAAAACAGGCATGATGATAGCGGCTGCGATGGCAAGTCCAATGCCCCACGAAGACGATTCAGGTCTGCTTCTTGTGAGAACGGAGAATATGCTATCGCCTATTATATAGAGGGCAAGAGCAAAAAGACTCATTGCCACCACCCATGAGGCACGGCGTTCAGCTTGCTCTACGGCTTCAAATGAACCACCACGCTGCTCTAGCACTAAACGCCAGAGCAGCACACTTCCTGCAATTAACTCGATCACGCTATCAATGCCAAAGCCTTGCAGTGAAACGCTATGCGTCGCGAAGCCAATGCCTATTGCAACACTAGCCTCAACAATCATCCAGAGCAACGAAGCAAGTTCAATCCAGATACCTAATCGAACCTGCCCTGTACGTGACATAATTGAAGCATTCTCAATATGATTTGCCACTATTGCCCTCCGCGTTGCAAAACATCCAACTCAGTTGAAACCTCTTTTATAGAATGCTCTTCCTGGCAATTACAGTCATCTTCTTTTTTGGCGGCACCCATGCAACAATACAACTCGCTCTCGTCGCAACAGGCACCCTGCATGCTACACTCGAACTGAATAGTTGTATGGTCAACATTATACTGCTCATGCAACATCGTCTTTAAGCTTTGTAAGATGGGCGAACTGCCACTAGGTGGCAGGTCGTCGATAAGCACATGACATGAGAGCGCGTACATACCACTGGTGATACTCCACACATGCAGGTCATGTACCTCTTTGACACCGTTGACACGCTTCATATCCGCTACAAGTTGTGGTAGTGCAATAGTTTTAGGGGTAGACTCCAGCAGAATATCCGCTGTTTCACGCAGAATAGGCCAGGAACTGACCACTATCAGGAGTGAAATGGCGATAGAGAGAATAGGGTCAAGTGGCGTCCACTTCGTCAAAAGAATGATGACACCTGCCACAATAACGCCAACAGAGACACCAACATCACCAAAGACGTGTAGGGCGGCGGCGCGTACATTGATATTATGCTCCTCTTTACGCAAACCGAAGCCAATAAACAGATTGATCGCGATACCAATACTCGCCGAGAAAAACATCACCAACGGCTGAATCGGCTCTGGATGCTGGAAACGCTGTACGGCCTCCCAACAGATAACAACAGCTATAAGAATGAGCGTTACAGCATTGGCTAATGCGGCTAAAATGCCAACGCGATGATAGCCAAATGTCTTCTGTGCATTCGCAGGGCGTTCTGCTTGCACTGCTGCAAACCACGCCAGGCCGAGCGCGAACAGGTCGGTAACAACGTGGCCCGCATCTGAAAGCAGGGCCAGCGAGTTTGCAAGGAAACCACCAATCAGTTCAGCTAACAGAATAAGTATTGTAAGCATAAAGGCTATACGAAGCGTTTGCTTCGCCATACCATGCGTATGATTATGTCCAGCGTGTGTGTGAGTGTGACTGTGGGTATGCCCAGCATGACTGCTCTGAATACTGCTCATGCTGACACCTCGATTTTTTCCTGTGTATGCACAGGATTACTTTCGCTCGCGTGTGCAATACCCATACGAAGGAGTTGACGAATATGCTCATCGATCAAGCGGTAATAGACGATACGACCAGCTTTACGCATAGCAACCACTTTCTGGTTGCGTAGCACGCGTAACTGATGTGAAATTGTTGTATCGTCACGACCTAGCCCTGTCGCAAGGTCACAGACACAAAGCTCTCCCGTTGGCGCATGCAATAAAGCATGCACCACTTGCAGACGTGTCGGGTCGCTCAGCACTGAAAACAATGCCGCTATCTCAGTCGCATCTTCATCGACCAATAGATTACGACGCACCTCTAGCGCGTGTTCAACGTGTATCGTGCGCTCCTGGCACATATCACCCTGTATATATGGACTCACTATCGCTGTCTTAGCGGATCGAGTAGCCATAGCAAACGCTCCTTCTTTGAATGAATAGCTGTACAAACGTGCAACTATTCTTCACTTAGTATACCATATAGCTCCTCTATATTCAATACATCGGATTATTTTTCGGCTTGCATAGAGATACGCTGACATGCTACACTTAGACGTGTATATTTCTCCGCGATCTACAACTGAAGCATGGTGGAAGCACCTACGCCTCCGGTTCATGATAGGCTATATTGTCGTCGCGCTAGTTTTGTTAAATATCAGCGTCATAGGACATATACGCCTACTTAGTGAAGTGGGAAACACGTTTGGTGGCTTCATTTGGGCCGTCGATACAGACGGTCAGGTAGTTGTTGTCTCCACTCCTGCTCAATTGCCATCATCTGACGCTACAGCGAACTCGCTCACGAATAATACGCATATCGTGAGCGCAAATAACCAACAAGGAGCGGCAGGGCTTGAGCGCGTCTATGCACATGCTCATCCTGGAGAGGCCATAACCTATACGCTTTCAAATAGCAATGGCTCTCGTACAACCTTTGCGCTTCCTGCCCAGACTTTCACCTGGGATATGTGGTGGCAAAACTATGGTCTCGCATTTATCGCCGGTGTCAGTTGGCTTGTCATTGGGGCAATTCTGTTGATGGCCGCTCAGGAATGGGCAGGGGCAGTCGAAGGCATTACATTACTGCCACCCGCAATGTTGCTCTTACTCTACAGTCATTGGGGGAATGTGCAACATGCATATCCGGCAAATGTTGTTTTTCAACTATTATGGATACCGTCTTTTGCACTACTTGGTGCCGCTTTTATTCATCTCAGCTTAACGTATAGACCAGAGGCACTAAGTACCTCTCGTATGCCTCGTATGACGATAGATGCACTGCCCTATCTACCAATCCTCGCGTTGCTAGCCTATGAATGGTGTTCATACATTTTCTTTGGACAACACGTTCCCACGCGCCCCAACCTTACCATTAGCCTGAGTTACAGTGTACTAGGTGGCCTTATCAGCTTTGGCATCGGCATACACTCGCTCATCCAAACAGGCTATTTGCTACCGCAAGGAACGAAAAAGCAAGGGCGCGGTGCCATTCCCACACATGTACGCAAACGTGTGGGCGATCTCTTGACCTTATGGATCGGTGGTGTTGGCTTAGGTTTTTGCTTTGGCGTTCTCCCTATCCTTCTCAAAGGTCAAACGTTGCTACCACTCCCAATTTTTTATGTGCTGGCAACAATTTACCCGATTCTTCTTTTGTATGCCATCCGCACGTTACGCCTTGTTGACCAACTACACATCACGCTGGAGCAACGCGAAACGGCCCTACAACAACAAAAGCGTACAGCGGAGGAGTTACGTCGGGTCAATAGCGAGGTACAGCAGGTGAATAGAGATTTGAAACAGGCTACATCGCTGTTGCTACATGCCGATGCTCACCTACGTTCGCTCCTGTCACAACGTATCCACGATCAACCCAAACAACAGGCTCTTCGTATTCGTTCTTTACTTGGTCACTGGCAACACAAATTGCGCGTCGAGGCCGAGCATGATCCAGAACACAAGGTTGCCGTACAACCAATTGTCGAGGCATTGGGCAAGGTTCGCAAGATTAGTGAAGAGCTAGAGGGAGACCTGCGCGGCTTACAGCTTCTGGTTGAGGATGCATATCAACGTCGTAGCCTCGGTCTGCGCCTCCATCTTGAGAAGCTTATTCGCGAGGACCTACCAGCATTGCATTCTGAATCGCTTTTGAAGGTGCAATCGGACCTATGGGCACTCGATACGCTGAGTCCTGACCTGGAACAGACAGAAGAGGGGGCGAAGGTTGCCGAAGCTATTTCCTATACGGTAACGCAAGCTCTGCTCAATATTTACAATCATGCAGGTGCAAGCTTCGCAACGGTACGCACAATCAACGCAAACGGGTTGTTAGAAATCCTCATCACCGATGATGGGCGAGGCTTTGATCCTAAAAGCGTACCACCGGAGAAAACAAGTCTTTTCAAAGCGCAACTCAAGGCGAAAGAAGCTGATGGTGCGATTGCTATCAAATCCATTCCACGCTCACAGCCCGATCACGGTACGAAAGTGCTGTTACGTATTCCTCTTCCCACAATGGAAAACAATATCGAGACGAATCCACTTCTGGAGTCGCACGTCCAGCAATAACATTATTCTGCTTCTTCAGAATCCTGGGAATCCCGACGTAAACCTGCATACGCTTCGTATGCATGGGCAAGCAACACACGTCTTCCGGGGTCGCTAGGCGCACCATCTATCGTAAAGAAGTTGTAGAGTTCGCTTACAATATTTTCCAGGGGGCCAATATTCGGCTTTCCTCTTGTGTTGAGAAAGCCCATGCGAATAGCAATATCGTCGTTACTGAAGCCTTTGGCAATAAGGGAGGCACATTCTTCCTGGCGTGGTGTCAAACGCTGCCCACGTAGCCGTTTAAGAAGATAGTTAAGAACTTCAGGGTCGATGAAGGTTTCGTTGCGATAGACAACAGTTGCAGCGATGCGCTCAAGGTACAATGGGTCCATATTGTTGAAGAGCGCATAACCATGTAACCCCTGTGTACGTTCTTGTCTCCTGGTCGTGCTGCGGAGTGTGCCCCGTTTGGTATATTCCTGGCGAAATACCTCGGCGGCAAGTGTCCAACTGGGGTCTTGCGTATAGATGACGATGCGCAGATTAGGAGCTACGTCGAGCAATATCCGACCTAGTTCTACTCCATTGCCATTCCCTAAACGAAGATCGGAAAGAACTAACCAACGTGGTACCTGAGTTCCCTTGAACTGCTCCTGGCTCAGCGTCTCTATGAGTTTGATCGCGCTGTCGATATCACCTACCTGTGCGTAGAGCGAGAGTTGTGGCGTCTCCTCCACAAACTCACACACTCCGCGTCGCTTGACCGGCGTATCGTCGATTACAATAACGGGAATCTGCTCTTCTGTCATACTCTATAGTATACTTCTCACGTACCTGTCAATGCAATAACTGAAAAATGAAAAAGGCATTCCTTGGTAATGGTAAAACTGCCTATAGTAGCATAAACAGCTTTACCATTTTACAGCCAGTATTGTCTAAGGATTCACGGGTATCAGGCCAGTTAAACTACATCCCCGCTCGCGTACTGTAGAAATTTCAAGGTCAAATGAATGAAGCTTGTTACGCAATGATGATAGGGCACGACGCAGGGGTCTCAACTCTTGAGGCCAGGTTCCATCTTTCTGAGCCACCTCTAAGCGCTGCCGCCATTGTTTAATTGTGTTCTGTGTCACACTCGCTGATGAGATATTCGCTAACAAAACATCATAGGGGCAATATGTGGGAAAAGCTTTAAGAATAGGAAGTAACACACGTAACTCACAATCTGTGAGTTGCTGCTGCTCAATAATTAAAGGACCATCAGTAACAAGGGACAATGAGCGTATCTTGACATTTGAGGCCAAAAGGTGGCCTGTTGGCAGTAGACCTTGTAACGAATAATAGAAAATAGAGATATCCCTATTTTCTCCCGTTTGTTCGTACATACGTGGGATGTTCCGCATGATATTTCCTTGCGTTCAAACTAGATCATATACATCTACTCATAACTAAAAGACGTGCAGGTACACGATTAATTGCATTAATTTTTCACTATCCTCATAAAGAAGTTGCGTGGTGCTTTTAATTGCGAAGAATTTATATGTACAAGAATAACACAAGATACGAATGACTACAAACGTTCCTCTGAATGGCATTTTCCGCCCAAAACGTTTCATCATACTTCAGCTTATATCTTTTCGACTTTTTTTTTGCTCAATACCCAAATAATCGACCATCATATCCTCTTTTTTGGGTATCATTCAGCGAAAATTCGGTCATTAATACCGCATAATTAGGTTACTATTGCAGTAAATTTTATTGATTACATCGTTATCGCGACGACACGAAACCTCAAAAAATCGGGAATCATAGCGAGAAAAGTCGGTTATGGCTACTAAAAAATTTAGTCATTAAATAGTATATCTTTTTTCATGCATAAGGTAAACTTCTCTCTATAGCTTCATTTGCATTTTCATCACATTTCTCTACAAACAGAGAATGGTTTTCATGCATTTGCTTGAGCAAAATCACTTATTTCCGCCCAAAACATGTAAAACAAGTTTCTTTTAGAGTGTCTCTTGCCTATAAACCTATCGTTAGAGAGAAAATGGAGCTATATGGACTATTCATCCATCTCTCATAATAGTGTTAGTACTCCTTCGCCAAAAAAGAGAGAAACGTTTAGCGGTACTTCTCTTGTGAGCGAACAGATAAAACAATATACAACCTGGTTTGTCAAAGATGCCGAACGCAACTGCATACTTAACGATCAACAAAGGATTAAAGAGTACCAGGACGAGGCCCTGCAACCTACCACTATCAACAATCAGAAAATACAGCTATTTGCTCCTTTTCATCCTGATTTCTCCGCCTTACAAACATTTACACGCGGACAGGTTTGTATGTTCAGTGGAATCGTTTGTGGTTGTCTGCTTGGCATCTTTTTTTTCCACATTGGTATGGTAGTAGCAATTATTGCATTTGTATCGATAATTTACCTTACGGACCTTTTAATTACCGCTGTGTTAGCGACACAGACACTCAATATCTCAGCAGAAGAACATATAGATGATGCTCTTGTTAACACTCTGGTAGATGTAGAGTGGCCCCGTTACACTATTCTCTGCCCACTCTATCATGAGGTTGAGGTCGTACCACAATTTGTGCAAGCGATGCAGAAAATCGACTATCCCATTACCAAACTTCAGATTCTTTTTCTTACAGAATCTGATGATATAAAAACCAGAAGGGCGATTCAATCGCTGCATCTTCCGCCACATTTTTCGATTATCACCGTCCCTGACGGGAAACCGCGCACAAAGCCTCGTGCCTGTAACTATGGCTTGTTGTATGCAACAGGAGATTATGTAGTCATCTTCGATGCAGAGGATATTCCAGAACCGTTACAACTCAAAAAAGCTGTGCTGGCATTTGCCAATCGAGACGAGAAAACGGCTTGTGTGCAGGCAAAACTCAATTTCTATAACTCGACGCAAAACTTACTGACACGTTGGTTTACAGCAGAGTATTCCTTGTGGTTCGATCTGACTCTTCCAGGATTGCAGAAACTGGGGGTTCCACTTCCTCTAGGAGGTACATCCAACCACTTTCGCACGAGTACGCTACGTGAACTTGGAGCATGGGATGCTTACAACGTAACCGAGGATTGCGACTTGGGGTTACGTATGGCTCATTACGGATACAAAACTCTGGTACTAGACTCGACAACGTATGAAGAGGCAAACCCACAATTCAAAAACTGGCTGCGACAGAGGTCGCGCTGGATCAAGGGATACATGCAAACGTATCTGGTCTATATGCGGCATCCCCAGGTCTATTTGCATCCTGAACGACTGGGTGAGTTTTTCTCGTTACAGTTCTTTGTCGGTGCGAAGACGGGGGTACTCTTCGTCAATCCCTTTATGTGGGCACTTGTCGCATGTTACGCTCTACTACATCCAATAGAACTCTATCACACATTGTTTCCGGGGCCGATACTTTATATGGGGGCCATGTGTCTCATCTTCGGTAACTTTTTCTATACCTATTCACATCTGCTCGGTTGTATGAAACGTGGTCACTACCACCTTGTAAAATGGACACTTACCATTCCTATTTATTGGGCAATGGCAAGTATTGCTGCGTTCATAGCACTACAACAACTCATCTTCAAGCCACATTACTGGGAAAAAACAACGCATGGTCTTCACCTTCACAAAACCAACTCGATGACAAAGATCACGGTAATAACCGAAGATGCAGAAGCACCAGAAGAGATAGAGCAGTTCGTCACTATCTTGCGAGCGAAGGGACTTTCGGGCGCACTACAAACGACAACTAGCCTCTCCTCAAATATCTCGATTACCGATGATGACATTGAGATCGAGTTCACAGAAAAAACGGTACGGCTGAAGATGCATGTGAATGCAGAACATTTCGTGCAATTAAAACTCTTCGACGATGCTGATTTTAACGAGACTACGATACGTTTGCCTCAACTAGCTTCTAAGTATTGGCAAAAACTGCTCTACGCTTCATCTATAAGAGGGATTCAACAAAAGGAAACAAGTTCCGTTTTAGCTGAAACTACTTCCATACGTGCTACCACACCCATACAACTTGTGTTATTCGAGGACGAGGAGCAATGATGATTCGGCAATCACCAGTAGCTATCTTCGGCATTGTGGCTACAGAGATACATACAAAGATATCAAAAAAGCAGTTCAAGGCAGTAGAACCACCTGCAAAAAGGCAGCAACTACCTCGTGATGGATGGTTAACCGCGACTATTCTTGTTGCTTACATTGTTAGCATCAGTGCCTTCTGGTACTTCTTCCAAAAGCATCAGATTGTTCTCTATGGGGATACCTATGCACATATGTTGATTGTGCGACGTGTCTTCGATAATACAACACCTGGTCTCGCGCAACTTGGAGGGGTATGGTTACCCCTACCACATTTGGTCATACTGCCATTCATATGGAATGATTATCTCTGGCGTACTGGCATAGCTGGTTCTTTACCTTCGATGATTTGCTACCTCATTTCGGCAATCTATCTTTTTCTTGCAGCACGTCGATTAACAAAGGATAGTCGTGCTAGTTTTATTGGTACGCTCGTCTTCATTTTGAATCCTAATGTATTGTATCTACAGAGTACTGCGCTCAGCGAGATTGTACTCATTGCCACACTCACCGCTTCTTCGTATTACTTTCTCGCATGGGCACAGGATGATAAGCTGAATAATCTGATCTTAGCAGCACTGGCAACCTTTCTAGCAACCTTAGCACGATATGATGGCTGGGCCTTATTTCTCGCAATGGTCGCTCTGATGATAGTGATTGGCTTCCTGAAACATATTTCGTGGGCACAGATTGAGGCAAATGTGATCGTCTTTTGTTCACTAGGTGGGCTAGGTATCCTGCTCTGGTTGCTCTGGTGTGGCCTCATTTTCGGAGATATGCTCTTTTTCCAGCGTGGCCCCTTCTCATCACAGGCACAACAAAAAGCCTTGATTGACGCGCACGTACTATTCACCTATCATGATCTCTGGCAGTCTATTCGCTACTACACAATAGATTCAGTACTCAATGTGGGGCTTGTTCTCTTTGTATTAGGTGCTATTGGCGTAGTGTTTTTTGTTGCACGACGACGCCTACATGCAGAGACAATGGCGGCACTGGTGTTTCTCGTTCCTTTCGCTTTTTATATTGCCTCGCTCTATCTTGGTCAGGCGGCACTCTATGTTCCTGGAGCAGTTCCACCGGACCTTGAACACCAAATTTATAATGCACGCTATGGTGTGCAAATGGTCGCGCCTACAGCACTTTTTCTTGCCACATTGATAAGCAATCTCTCCCTGCCTCGTTTGCACAGGTTAATACAGTTTGTCATCATTGGAGTCATTATAGGGCAAACGATATGGACCGCCTCTACTGGCATTGTCTCTCTTCAGGACGGACAATTTGGCCTCTCCTGCGCTCGTTCACATCAGGTTATTATCTACCTTGCTCAACATTATAATGGAGGAAAAATTCTGGAGGATCTCTATGATACGAAGATCGATGCGCTCAATCCAGAAGCTGGTATTGACTTCAAGAATGTTATCTACGAAGGATCGGGAAAATTGTGGCACCAAGCTCTACGTAACCCATTTTCAACGGTAGCTTGGATTATTGTCAATCCAGCAAACAAATATGATCAAGTAACACAGCATCTTACTCCCGTGTTCAACAAGCAATATACACGCGATATCGAGGAGCCTGATGGATTGAGCTTATATCACCGTAATGGGTTAGTATTGTCAACTCGTCCCATCCCAACCTTCCTCATTGCTCAACATAGCTTGTGCGTCGATGCCAGTTCGGCAAACACTAGTAGACAACCTACACCTGGCGATTTACTTGCCACAGTTGTAGAGCAATACAAATATTACTCACTATTGTATACCACAAAAAGTATGTTTTCTAGCACAAATCAGAGGCAGACATGAAACAGCGAATAGTCAATAAACCTTTATGGACGCTTGCAACACTAGCATTAGTACTCACTCTGTCACTTGTGCTTATACTCTCGTATACGCCACAACTGCTTACAGCTACAGGCACGCCACCTCTTGCTCCTGGCGACGATTGGCCGACCTATTTGCATGATGTACAACGTACAGCAGCGAGTGGAGAGGTTCTCCTTTCGCCAGCGAATGCAACACAGTTAGGGATTTCGTGGCGGTTCAAAACAGGTGGTGGCATTGCCGCTTCGCCTATCATTGCAAAGAACACTGTCTACATCGGCTCGTGGGATGGCTATGAGTACGCATTAGATTCACTAACAGGATATCAGAAATGGAAAACATATTTGGGAAAAACGCAGGGTAACTGTGTTCCGCCTTCGCTTGGAGTTACCTCGTCTGCAACAGTACAAAATGACATTGTTTATGTTGGCGGTGGTGATTCCTATTGGTATGCGCTTGATGCCTACAGCGGTGCGGTACTGTGGAAAGTATTTACAGGAGATAACAGTGCTGAAAAAGGGTTCTACAACTGGGCAAGCCCGCTTATCTATAAGGGATATGCCTATATTGGAATAGCAAGCAATTGTGACAATCCGTTGGTCACAGGCAGACTACTCAAAGTCAGTTTAGCCTCTCATCAAGTTGTAGCTAGCACATTATTTGTCAATCCAAAAGAGGTTGGGGGTGGTATATGGACCTCACCTACGGTTGATGCAGATACCAACACTATCTACGTGACCACCGGTACGCAAAATCAGATATGGCAAACACTTTCGCAAGCTATTATTGCGATAGACGCAAACACGATGCAAATAAAAAGTTCATGGCAGATACCGCTCTCCCAATCTGGGGGTGACTATGATTGGGGTAACTCTCCTATCCTCTTTTCTGATGCTCATGGTCGCAAGATGGTAGCAGGTACCAACAAAAATGGCTTCACCTATGCGTTTGATCGCACGAATCTTAGTGCCGGTCCTCTGTGGGAGATGCAAACAGGTATTGGTGGAGAATGCCCACCGTGTGGCGAAGGCAGTGTTTCATCCGGTACATTTGCTCACGGCATACTTTATATGGCGGGCGGTCATACCACTATTCATGGTGTAGGATACCCAGGTGCAATACGTGCAGTTGATCCTACTACAGGAAAATATCTCTGGGAGCATGGTGTTCCTTTTCCTGTTGTGCCCGCGCTAAGCTATGCAAATGGACTCGTCATCGCTGGCGAAGGTGCTACGATGGAAGTGCTTGATGCAATGACTGGCACACGGCTTTATAGCTATGAGACAGGAGGTACACTTTATGGGCCAGCAGCTATTTCGCGTGGCATCATCTACATGGGATCAATTGATGGCTCTCTCTACGCATTTAGTTTGCACAACAGCGTTGTCCGATCCGACTCAAGCTGCCTTAGAGAATGGCTCTGTCAGGACATTGGGGCACCAAGAGTTAATGGTTCAGAGGTATTAGCAGACAAAATATGGAGTGTCTCTGCAGGCGGCACAGGTATAGGTGGGTCTGGCCTCTCTTACGATCAAATACGTTTTATTAATCGTAGTATTAGTGGAAACATGCAAATCACGGCTCAGGTTGTATCTCAGCAGGCTGTTGGGCTAGCATCACAAGTTGGACTTATGGTGCGACAAAACACAGACCGAGGCTCGCCTTTCTACGCCATTATGCTAACACAGAAGCGTGGATTAATCGTTCAATATCGCACTGGTTTCGCAGGTGCAGCAATAACTACTAACGCACTTGGAACACCAAATATCCAAGAGCAAGCACGTTATCTGGAGATACAGCGCATAGGTGATACGTTTCAGGCGGCAGTATCTATGGATGGTGTAGTATATACATTGGTGCCGGGTAGTACTGTGACATTAGTCATGCCCAACAAGGTTTCTGCAGGACTTGCCTCAAGTTCAGGAGTCAATGCAATGTTGGGAACCGCCACATATGCACATGTCACACTGAGTAAGCCAAGTAATGTTCTGCTAACCTCTCGTCCCCTCTCGCCCTGTCCACATGGTTGGGCTTGTGGCGATATCGGAAATCCTGCATTAGTAGGAGATCAGCTAGTCAGCAATGATGGTATGGCTCTAGTAGCATCTGGTAGAGATATCTGGGGAGTTTCGGATCAGTTTCATTTTGTCTGGCGTTCACTTGCGAATAACAGTACCGTAAGCGCACATGTTACTGCTTTACAACATACAGATGCTCTGGCAAAAGCAGGAGTCATGCTACGAACGAGTACCGATAGTGATGCTCCTTATTATGCAGTTTTTATCACGCCTCATAATGGGATTACAGTGCGCTACCGCACGATCAAAGGATTGAACGCACAGGTTATAACAACCAATAGTGTTTTTCAAGTGCCGACATATCTGCGTGTAACACGCTGGAAAAACATCTTTACAACCTATGTTTCTCCAGATGGCGTCACCTGGAGTGCTCTGGGCGGTTCGAGTGTATCTATGGATATACAAGGACCAATGTTGGGTGGAGTAGCCCTTACATCACACAATGCTGCACTTATGAGTTCCGCTAAGATCGACTCATTTAGCGCGACAGATACAGCTGTAGTTGCACCAACAGCTTGCCCTGATAAGTGGTCATGCGCTGATATCGGTTATCCTTCCCCACACGGTAGTCAACTCTTCAGCAGAGCTACCGCTACCTGGACATTACAAGGTGGTGGTTTCGACATTTTCTTTAAGACTGATCAGTTCCACTTTGCCTGGCAGCAAATGAACGGCGATGGTGTTCTTAGTGCTCACGTAAACTTTGTTGCTCAAACAGGGGTAGATGCACAAGGGGGAAATGATTACGCGAAAGGAGGACTTATGCTACGTAAAAATACTGATGCAGGTTCTCCTTACTACGGCGTCTTTATCACGCCCCAGCATGGCGTCATGGTGCAATATCGCAAAAAGCAAGGAGATAACACAGGTGAGGCCATCTTGCCAGATAATCCCGGAGGGGCGGTATACCTGAAGATCGTGCGTAGTGGCAATATCTTTACGGCGTACACTTCCAAAGATGGCAGCGACTGGATTGCTATCGACGGTTCAAGCATTGAAATAGACGAAGGCGGTGCGATGATGGCGGGTCTAGCGGTTACATCACATAATCCTGGTGTGGCAAGAGTTGTCACCTTCGATACATTCAACATTTGGAACACTTTGTAGGGAGCCAGACAATGCAACTTCTACGTTTTAGCCTGGTCGGAGTGATGAACACTCTTATTGATGTTGTTGCTTTCAATCTCTTTGTGCTGGGATTTCCTACAAAAAATGTAGTTCTATTGCTTGTTTACAACTCGCTTGCATATGCACTGGGAGCATGTAACAGCTACCTGCTAAACAAGTACTGGACATTTCAGCAAAGACAGAACGCCACAAGTGGTGAAATTATGCGTTTCATTGTCGTGAGCGTATGTAGCATCATGTTTAACAACCTCATACTTTGGCTTATAGCAGGAATAGCTCATCCCTTTATTAGCAATATTGTTCTCTGGGCAAACATTGCTAAAGTAATCTCCATCAGTGGAACCTTCTCTTTATCATTTCTTGGCATGCGTCTCTGGGTCTTCGCAGGGGCAACGCGTAGAATGCTCCTGTATTACAATAGCGTTGTGCTGAAACAACAAAGTGTCGTTACAGATAATAAAGGTGTGCTGCACCATACCACCACATATTCTTATGCATTACAAGAGGAGAATAAGTTAAAAAATGGCACCATAAGGAACAGCAGAAAAAGAGATGCATCTTTGAGGTCAACCGTCTCCTGTGATACACCTGAAGAGGGATGAGATGAAGAAATTGTTTCAAATATACGCGTTGGTAGAGATCAGTTTACGCGATATGCCTGTCAATGATGCACACAAAATGCGTCAGCCTTCATGGAAGGTTATGCTCTTTATAATTCTAACAATCATGGCAAGCAACCTTTCTGCTTGTGCAAATCCCTTTCAGGTTAAAGCAAACCACAAAACGATTGCAGGCGATATAGACATAGCTACAGGTTCGCCACTTTCAGCAACCCTTCATTGTCCTCAAAATCAAAGAAATACCTTACCGATGACTTTTGTCAAAAAAGACGGTACACACTTCATCTATCAAAATGTACCGCTCAAACTCTATGGATATACCTTCTATCGAGGACCATCTCACTGGCAGAAAGCCAATTTCACCAATGAGATCGATGCAGCCCTCACGATGGGTGCCCAGGCGGGACAGAACCTTGCACGCCCAACCGACTTCTGGGACCAACAGACTCCAAACCAGCAAACCGGAGATACTACAATCTGGAAAAATATGGATTACCTCGTTTGTACTGCTCAGCAGCAAGGGATATTTGTCGTCATGGATATTTCCGCTTTCCGCTGGCTACTCATAGGTAAAGGGCGTGACCCCTATGATTTTAACAACTGGAAAGCTTTCCTCGACAAGGTGGGTACACATTACAGGAATCAATCCTCCATTGCTTTTTACTCTATTTTTGGTGAACCGTCCCCACCAAAGACAATTGAAGACACTCGCCATCTTGTTGACTTCTATCGTGCTGCAACTGATGAATTAAGCAAAGCTGATCAAAGACATCATCTTATTACGGCTGGCGGCTTTAACCATATGGAAGATGAAACACCACAGACCCCCTGGTGGCACGAGATTTATGCATTACCCCACAACGATATTGTCGCATTCAAAACGTACTCGCAAAAAGATATTTATCTGATTCCAACTATTTCCTCCTTCGCCCAACAGTTAGGGAAACCAATGGTCGATGAAGAGTTTGGCTTGCCACAGGGTATGGGAGATGCAACTCCTACAGGTGAAACTTACAACGAAATCTTCATGGCTCGCGCCCAGTTCTTTGAACAAATCTATACTCTTGGCGAAAGAAATGGTGTATCGGGCTTTGTCTTCTGGGATTTGGGATGTGGGATGGGGCAAGAAAGCTATCAAGTCAGCCCCAAAACACCCATAGTATGGCATGTGATTCAGGCCCATGCACCAAAAAAGATTGCTAAGCCAGGAATTTGCACATGAAGGCATAGAACCACAAGGAAGGTTTTTAGCGTGCATATCTTTAATCAGCGTGTACTCAAATTTCCAAAGCTCAAATAGCTAAATAGTTTTGGCAAAGTCGTATGATGCGTGGTACAGTAACAAGATAGTACAGTTGTGCAGATGAAGAAGATACGAGGAGTTTTCGCCATGAGTGGTGCATATAAACCTGAAAATAATCGGCAAGCGAAAAAAGACCCTATCCTGGGTCAAGGGCATGGACTTTCTGACACAGAAGGGCAGGCGATTCAGCAGATGATTCGCGAAGAGCAACACAGCTCACGCCAGTTGTTTATTCCTAAAGAGGACCTCGCGCAAGAGGCTACAACACAGATGGCACCAGAAGTGGCACGAGTCATCGACGCCAGCCGCGTGCGCGACGTGCTGAACATGTTCAATCGCGACTATCTCTATGGACAGGGACGTTTCGACGAATATAGCGGCGGCTTGCTACTCAAGTGGGGTGATGGCTATTCACGCAAACATATCTGGATGACCGTCGAAAATGGCAACCTGATCTTCGAGACAAGCCACTTCAAGAAGTGCGACAAACCCTATTGCACTGGTACGCACCATGTATTGACACCTGATCTCTACATGAACATCGACGTGATTAACCAGGAACTGGGCGACCTCTTCCGCCGTCCCGTATATGAACGTTCAGATGATTAGGATACAACGGTGACAACACGTATACTAGCGTTAGAAAAAGACCTTTTCTTCTCTGTGAAGATACGCGACACATTGCAGCATCACGACATGAGCGTGACAACGGTACGTACACTGCCAGCCTTCGAGCAGCAGCTTGTATCCGACGAGAAACCAGCCCTAGTTCTCATCAATACAGCCACTAAAGGCGTCGATTGGGAAGCCGCCATTCGTGTCGCGACAAATTATGGAGTGTCTGTACTGGCATTTGGTTCACATATAGACCTAGAACCTCGCGCCAAGGCACTGCAAGCGGGAGCCGCGAAGGTAGTCGCAAACTCGAAGTTCACTAGCGATATGGTAGGTCTGGTGACACGTATGCTCGACAATGCGGTAAATATTACAAATGCCGATGATACAGAAGATTTGTAGGAACTATAATTCATTACGCCCTGAATTCAGGACGTAATGAATTATAGCTCCTACGGTATTCGCTTATCGAATTTTATCAAGCGTATCGAATAAGCAGACCACGCACAAATTTGTAACTCAGCGGCACAAAAGAGAGACTATAGCCGGGGGAGTGTTTTTCAACCTGTGGTGACTGGCGTCGATACACCCAGTGATTGCGAAGATATTCTTTCGTTGAGTGGCGTGAGGGGTGTATATGTTTGAATGTGCCGTGATAGCGGGGACGATGTGCAAGTCTATCGCTCATGAAAACTCCTTAACTATACGTTAGCAAAAGAGAACACACATAACGAAAACGATTTCCTCTGACATAAATACTACGTCAGGGAAAACCGTTTTTTCACATTGTCAGCTTGCGCTTGAAATGGTTGCATAAAGTCAAAAAAGCGAGGAGACCGCAAGGGTCTCCCTGCTACCTTAGTGGCCGCAACCGCAGCTTCGTGATTCGCCGGTATCAGCGGCAGTTTTGAAGGAATGTCCACAGCCACAGGTTGAAACTGCATTAGGATTGTTGACAGTAAAGCCAGCACCCATCAAGCTATCGACATAATCCACTTCGCTACCAGAGATGTAACCAATGCTCATCTCATCAACGAAGACATTGACTCCATGAAGAGCGATGGTGGTATCGCCTTCCTGCTCTTCGTCAAGCGTCATACCATACTGCAAGCCAGAGCAACCGCCGCCAGCAACAAAGATGCGAAGGCCCAGGCTTGGATCATTCTCTTGTTTGAGAAGCTCATCCACCTTGTCTGCTGCCGCCGTTGTCATGCTGATTGTGGTTGTCTCGACCGCCATTTGCTGGTTCTGCTCGATCATGTATCTTTCCTCTCAGAAAAGAATTGACAATTCAACCCTTTTGTTGTTCTACACTTGGATATCGGATGTTTTTGACATTCCATTTACGTCTATTATAAGCTACACGCAATGAAGCGTCAAGATAGACACACGGATATCCCTCACTACAATAATTGCAACATCCTATAAACGCAATTTTATTCCCCTTACAACCCAAAGCGTTGCTGCACACGGATGACATTGGCAAGCAGACCTGGTACATCGGGCACCGACCCGAATAGCATATCACCGCGCCGCTCTGGACCTGATGAGAGGCGCGTGATAATGTTCGACGCCGACCAGCCCTGGGACATGAGGTGTGTGGCAAGACCACTCACAATAGCCGCAGAGAACGAGGTGCCAGACCAATCAGCCCAGCCAGAAATGTTTTGCTCACCCGTTGGAAATGTGGGTGCGATATACACACCACGTACCGCGTCGGGAAGCGCATTACTATCCATCACTCCTGCACCGTCACCGCCAAAGGTTGCAACTCCCGCATCAAAAGGTGGGATGCTCGCAGAATTTGCGAAGTTCGATGGTGCATAGATACTATTCACGGCAGTCACACCCAGCGTCGTTTCATAACGGGCAGGTGCGCGTGGTGGACGTGGTGCGTGCCCTTGTTGTATTGCACTTAATGAGTCATTTCCTGCTGCCGCAATTACGAGGGCACCATGGGCGTGCAGGCTCTCGAAGAGAAGACGCAACCCCTCCTCGATATGATTGAGAACACGCATAACGCCATACAACTGTGTCGTCGGCCACTGCCTATTGTCGAACCATAAGAAGGGTAAACGCCGAATATCAGGCATCACCGTCAGGCTCAGGTTAATCACAAGGCGGCGAATTGAACCGGAGACAAGCTCACGCTCAAGGTCTGTCAGAGCCGCGAACAGGTTGTAGAGATCACAACCACCATAATCGTTCAGAATACGGATTAGGCGAATACGTGTACGAGGCGCGACATCACGAATCAGGCCAGCGACCGAGATGCCATGATCGGGCATCGAATAGTATTTGGCGTCGCCTTCACGATCACGCCCCGAACGCACGTCACTAGTGATCGGATAGCGATCATACTCTATAGAGAACGAACCATCCTCGTTGCGTAAATCAGAGGCGAGACGCTGCAAGAGCCAGTTGCGACGAAGTTCTAGGCGACTCGCAGCACTACGAACACGATCAGGATGATGGGCGGTATCGAGAATAGCAACCAGCACATCTTCGCCACCCCTCGCATCTAAAGGAAATGCCTGTTCCCCAAGTGTGATACGCCACCCCAAAAGCGTGTTATTAGGTGTAGGCACATCGAGCGCGGGTGCAGGAAGCGGTGGTGTCGCCGCTCCACCATCTGCATACATAAGTGGCGCGGCACTCACCAACCAGTTAGGCATCGCGGAAACAATATGCAAACCGACCTTCGCCAACTGCTCTAAACGGGCCTGCATGTGTGATAAAGCAAGCGGCAACGGGTCGGGTACAGAAGGATTTGTGCGCCGTGCATGAAAGAAAATAGCTAATAATGGCTGCTTTTTGTGTAGACCGAAAATAAATGAGCGGCGTCGGACCGGTGGCATCGTCGGTGTTTCTGCCCACCGTCCATATGTGCCATACGTTTCGAGGGTGACGCCGTAGGGCGCGAGAAACGTATTGAGTTGTGTGCGAACCTGTCCTGCTACAATATCCTGCGTGTCATCTATAGGGATACGGGGCAAACGAACAATCACGACCATCTCATCGGGCACCCAGTGAAAGAGTTCATCTGGTATTCCCATTAACTCTGTTGAACTACGAGACATGAACGAAAGTTCCCCTTTTACATAAAATATATAGTGTATTCATGCATATGTATAAACCACCTGCCGCCATAGTGAAGCAGGTGGATTGCATAGACAATAGCGAATAATCTTCTTAGCGCATTATAGCTGAATAGCACTCAGGAAACAATGAGCAAAGATATTTCTTATGTGATAGGCTATAAAGAAATAAAATTTGGTAGAAGAAATCTGTAGGGGCCTTTATTCATAACGCCCTTGTTCGATCATATCCAGCACAGGGCGTTATGAATAAAGGCCCCTACAGATTAGGTATCTATCCAAGTGTATTTGTTAACGTGCAGAATTACGGCCCCACAGATACCTTTTGCGATTTGATTAGAATCAATGTCCTTGTGGGTGCTCTGTTTCTCAGCTATCCCACCAGGAAGGTCACACAATGTCTTTTGATCGTCTCACTCAAACGCTTATCGAAATTATCGGCATCCCTAGTACATCGGGGAATGAAGAGCAGGTGCGCCACTATCTCGAACAGCAACTTGCGGCACTTGAACTATCTACCCATGTAGACGAAGCAGGCAATCTTATCGCAACATATGCAGGCGATGGCGAAGAGACATTGCTACTCAACGCGCATATGGATCGCGTACCGCCTGGCCTGGGACACACTCCAATACTACGGAATGGTATTCTCTATAGCGATGGCACAACCAATCTTGGTGCCGACGATGCTGCTGGGATTGGAATTATTCTCGAAGTGTTGCGACGCGTTGTCGAGCAGAAACTACCACATCCACCACTCTTGATCGTGTTCACGGTACAGGAAGAGGCGGGTATGTGTGGGGCAGGTGGCTTCGATAGTTCGCGCTGGTCTGCACAACACGGCATCGTGTTCGATAATGCCTTCGATGCAGGCGTTGTCGTCTCACAGGGAGCCGCGTACAAAGCCTTCGACGTAACCATTACAGGTCGCACAGGACACCCCGGCAAAGACCTCTCGCATACCGTCAACGCATTAGAAATCTTTCGACAGGCGCAGTATCCATTCGGTTCGCTTGCCAACGACCAGACGCGCATCAGCATTGGTCGCATACACGGTGGGAGCGCACGTAACGCCATTCCCGCTCAACTTGTCCTTGAGGGAGAGTTGCGGAGCTTCGAGTCTGCGGAACGTATTCAGCACTACGAACAAGAACTGCGACAAAGCTTCGAGCAAGCGGCGCAACGGCTCAGCGGGCAGGCAACGATCACCGCCACAACGCATACAGATGGCTATGTCATTGACGAACAGGAGCCATTGTTACAGACATATAAGAACGTATTAGCGCAACGTGGCGAGAAGTTGCGTCTACAACCCACATTTATTGGCAGTGACACTAGCGGCTTCCGTCCAGCTATACAAGCGTTTACGCTCTCAACAGGTGTAGTAAACGAGCATTCGACCGAAGAGTATGTGCCGCTTGCACCACTCGAACAGGTGGTAGAAGATACATTGTATTTGTTGAGGTTATTAGTGAGATAACACAATTCGGGAATAGCCCCGTGTTATCATTAGTGAGAGAAATAATAAAAACTCATCTCTTTATGAAGCTTGTACTATATGGCATAAATTTACACTCATCTGTGTTACTATAGACGAAAGCTAAACAGCAAATTATTGATAAGCGAGGATATCTGCAATGGCAAAAGTTTATGGTGTTATTATTATTGGGTCGGGGCCGTCAGGGTATACCTCGGCGATATATGCGGCACGTGCAAACTTGTCGGTGCTGATGTTCCAGGGTTATCAGGTCGGCGGCCAGTTGATGACGACGAGCGAGGTGGAGAACTATCCTGGTTTTGAGGATGGTATTCTGGGTCCTGATATGATGGAGAAGTTCGAGCAACAGGCACGTCGCTTCGGCACAGAACTGGTTGCAGAGGACGTGACCGCAGTCGATTTCAGCAAACGCCCCTTCACCGTGACGACCGACTCCGGCGAATACCAGTCCGAGACCATTATCATCTCGACAGGTGCAACCGCGAAATGGCTGGGTCTGCCGAGCGAGAAGCATCTGCAAGGGCGTGGCGTGACAGCATGTGCTACCTGTGATGGGTTCTTTTTCAAGAACAAAGAGGTGATTGTTGTGGGTGGTGGCGATACCGCGATGGAAGAGGCCACGTTCCTGACGCGCTACGTCAATCATGTGACGATGATTCATCGCCGCGATAGTTTCCGCGCCAGTAAGATCATGCAGGACCGTGTACGCAACAACCCCAAGATCAGCATTATGTTCGATACCGAAGTGACTGAGGTACTGGGTGATAACGCGGTAACAGGCGTGCAGTTGCGAAACGTGAAAACGGGTGAAGAGCATAAGCTGCCCGTCCAGGGCGTCTTCGTAGCCATCGGACACCAGCCCAATACGTCGCTGTTCCAGGGCATTCTAGACATGGATGCAACTGGCTACATCGTACCAAAAGAAAACACGATGACCAATATCCCTGGCGTCTTCGCGGCGGGTGATGTCACCGACCATCGCTATCGTCAGGCTGTCACGGCGGCGGGTGATGGCTGTCGTGCCGCAATCGACATGGAACGCTGGCTGGAGAGTCAGGGCGAAGATGTCGGAGTCGAAAACTGGAACTAAGATTTACAAGACAACAAAAATGGAGTTCAGCGTGTGCTGAACTCCATTTTTGTTGTGTAGAAATATATACTTGCTATATTATCGGCTCATCATTATAATGTTGACCACATACCTCTAACGGTAGATATCCGCATCGTTGCGCTATTTTTTGGAGGGTCAACAAACTATGGAAATGACCGATAGGCCAGATATCAGTGTAAGCACACAGGTACCCGCAGAGCGACGGCGGCTGTCCGTCTTCGATCAAGTCAACCTGAATGTCTTTTGGATTGCGAACAATTTCCACTGGCAAGCCCTACTCGCTGTAGTCATTCCTAGCATGGTTGCCACGTTCTTAGATCCAAGCCACAAGGATATCAACCTCGCGCTGGTCGTCAATGCGGGAACATTGGTGGCGTTTGTCGTCAATCCACTGGTCGGTGCGGTTTCAGATTATGCGACGTTTCGCATAGGCCGCCGTCGCCCGTTTATGATTGCTGGCACAATTGTCAACGTGCTTGTACTTGTCCTCTTCGCGTTTGCACCTTCCTGGTTCTCTGCTGGTGCGCTCCTCTTCACGTTCGCACTCCTCTTCGTCCTCTTACAATTCAGCAATAACCTCGCGAACTCACCTTGGAGCGCGATTATTGCCGATAAGGTACCCTACAATCAGCGTGGTCTCTCTTCTGGCTTCAACGGTCTCTTTACACTACTCGGCACCATCCTCGGCTCAGTTGTCGCAGGCATTATCCTTGGTGGCAAACAACCATTGCCGCTATATCGTAATGCTGTCGTGCAAATATTCTTATTGATCGCAGTGGTGCAAATCGTGTTTGTCACCTACACGGTGCTAATGGTGAAAGAAGTGCCCTTGCCGCCAGAGCAACATGTCAGGTTAAACCTCGCCTCTTTCTTCAAACGCTTCCTGTTCAAACCCTCGCAGTATCCCGATATCTCCTGGGTATTACTGGCACGCTTCCTGGTAATGGCAGATAGGCACGCTTACACATGATGAAGATATCACCTCTGTCCTACGTGAACTCCGCGCACTACTCGCAGCATAACCGATTGCCCTTACTTGTGTATCAGGTAGGGGCTTTTTCCATATCTCGAACAGACCATACACGCATGATAAGGCTACTTATCATGTGTTTCAAGCACAAATTTACAATCGAAGCTTTGCTACGTTTAATCCTATATACTCATTCAAGCAGTATGGAAGAGAGGAAATGTAATGGTAGCAAAGTTTCGTTCTTGGTGGAGGGATAAAATAAAGCCTTCAAAAATCATCACTATAATCGCACCAGTCATAATTGCAATTATAGTGATTTACGTAGTAATCCGTAATGGAACAGGATTTGATGGATACAACCAAGTATCGGTAGTTCATACCAATGGAGTTATCACAAGAACTGAAACTTCACAACCAGGAAAAACACTTTGGGATTTGCTGCAACTTCTTATTATTCCGTTGGTCATTGCAGGTAGTGGGTATTGGTTTAATCTTACAATGAGTAGAAATGGACAAAGAAATGCGTTAGATAATCAACAAGATACAGCTTTGAAAGACTATATAGATAAAATGTCTGAATTATTGCTTCTCAAGGAATGGAACGAGTCTCAACCAGAGAACAAGGTACACAAGATAGCAAGAACACGCACCCTCACAGTGCTTCGTAGATTAGATGCAAACCGTAAAAGCATCGTACTCCAATTCTTGTACGAAAACGGCCTTATAAATAAAGATAAATTTATAATTGACTTACAGGAAGCTGACCTGAGTGAAGCTTATCTAGGTAGTAACAACCGTTATCATGGTGCTAATCTAGGTGATGCTCATTTACGTTATGTCAACCTGAGTAAAGCTATGTTGCGTTTAACAATCCTGCAAGGAGCAAACTTACAGCATACCAACTTACGAGGAGCAAATCTAATTACTGCATTTCTGCAAGGAGCAAACTTACAGGATGCAGACTTGCAGGATGCTAACCTACAAGGTGCAGACTTGCAGGATGCTAACCTACAAGGTGCAGACTTGCAGGGTGCTAATCTACAGGGTGCTAATCTACAGGGTGCCAACCTACAAGATGCTCACTTGCGTGATACCAACCTACACAGGGCCAACCTACATAGAACCAATCTACGTAATACTTTTCTATGTGGTGCTAATTTACGTGCAGCTACAGTCGATAATAAACAACTGGATACAGCCATACTTGATGGTGCAACTATGCCTGATGGAGTAATTCACCCTTAGCACCTTACTTTACATTTTACGAACACCTAAACACTTCATTCATTTTATCCGTTACAAATTGCTGCATCGAAGGCAAGACATAAGAGTACACGTATGCACCTCCTAACGAAAGTAGTAGTAAGTTTTTACCTCTTTAATATCTTTCATGCGTAATGGTATACTGTTAGAACAAAAGTTTTAACTAAAAGTATGCAAAGGAGAACAGTATGCAACCTAAAGAAGAAATCAGTATGCTAAACGCTATGCTGGACTACTTGAACACCCACGCTCTACTAGACCTACTTGATAAAAACAAAGAATTGCTGAATAAAACGGACAAACTCTTGAGAACAGGGACGCAACAAACGAATGATGGCACTTTAACAAAACATCGAGAACTACTCTCTATTCGACAAAATATATTGCAGCGATTAGGTGAAAAGACCGATAGAGAAAAATGGTTTCCTACGCATAAGCTTTGAAGGAAAAATTAATGCGACACATGATAATACGCGATGCGCGGAACACTCTTAAAGAAGTAGAGGACCATTTCCTCTATATCTACCGCGATGGTGATACGGTTCTGTACGTGGGAAAATCAATACATCCATTCAAAAGGCTAAGACAACACATCCAGCATGGTATGTTTCGCGGTCTGAGTATGTATCACTGCACCATTGAGTTGCTCACGCTAGAAGATTGTACTTCCACCGTATACAGGTTCGGTGGAACATTTGGCGGTCCAACAATATCTCATGGGGAGGCATTCTATGACAGTTACAGACGTTTTGCTCACAATAACCCCCAGAGCAGGGCGAGGTGCATGGACGCTGCCGAAAAGTGTCTCATCAAAAAGTACGCACCGTTGCGTAACGTAGCATGGAACACGCAGGTACAACGCGAGAGACGATATGTAGCGTTCAGAGAGTTACTGAAAAAAAATAAGGAGAGACAAGAAAACACCCTCTAGGAGATATAGGGGTGTTTTTTTGTGGCAATGGGCAACGTGTAATGTGCCAGCAATCGAGAAAAGGCAACACACTACTCTATCGTTATCGTCTATCAGCTTATAACAGGTCAAACGCACGCGGCGCGACGGTGCCGATAATACTTAATGCAGGGCATATTGCCTGTTCTAGTGATACCCATTGCCCTGTTGTTAGATATACCACCAATGCAAGGTCTCCCCTCACCAGTACAGACACCCTATCGCTGAACGTGCCAGCATTGAGTACCCCCTGTTCTATCGTCAATTCTCCCATATTGTGATGTGAACCGATACTGGTCACCGTCTGTGCTGCTGCGAAGTCTGATGTTCCCCCCATCTGTACCTGCTTGCCATCATAGACGCCATAGAATATTTTTCGTTGTGCCATTCTGTCTCTCACTTTCATACACCTTCGGCTACAATGCCATTCTACGCGTCCACACGGCGCACAGGTGGCCTTGCGTGTTTAACATGTCCAGATACCACTCTGCTAGCGCAACCCCCCTGAGCGGCGTCTGGTGAGTCCATTATAAGCGAACAGGCTGTGATATACTAGTGACAATACATGTGAAATAATAAATGGGGTGTTCGTATGGCAATGCAAGTGATAGAGAGAATGTCGGCGTTCTTAGAGGCGTCGGCTGGTCATGCAGTGAAGACAAGCGCGGCTGCCTATGCGCCCGATATCAGCATAAGCTCAAAAGGTATTATTGAGGGGCGGCTCACCGTCAATAAAAATGATGATGGTTCACCTGTCATCGACCCTTACGGAGATATGACTGAGCCTAATATGTTCTCAGCCAGTTACAAGAAACTTGATAATGTCCGTAGACAGCGCGGTGATAGCTTTCTTATGCCTCTGCTTTTTCAGCACAATCAAAACGAGGTGATAGGCGGCGTCACTCATATGGAACAAGATACAAAGGGATATGTCTATACTGCACAAATGGTGTTAGGCATACCGCTTGCAAGGGATTGTTTTGAACTGTGCAAGGCGCGTAACATCTGGACGAGCTACGGGTATTCTCCAACGAGAGTATCCTATAAGGGCAAGTGTCGTGTGCTGAATGAAGTTGATATCAGGGAAACAAGTCTGGTAACTTTTCCAGCCAATGGCCTAAGCGGTATCATTTCTGCCAAAAGCACCTTTGCCTCATATCCGAGTGTGAAGAGTGATGCAGCATGGGCGCGGCTAAGCCCTCACAGTACCGCTACAAGTGGCCTTACTGCTAGTTCACGTACCGCTATCAAGGCACTCGATAGACGGTGGGACGCCCTAGCACCTTCTCACACGTCCTACAGCGCGTCCAGTGCATGGACAACACTTGCACCTGAAAACAAGGACGAATATACGATGGATGACTTGCGTAATAGTGTTCACGGCTTGATGAAGAAAGGATAAGACGATGACGATGTTCACCAATAAGGCCGATGAGTCTTATATGCACAACGCGACTCGCAATATGGGCGATGGCATGAGCGAACAGCACACCAAAGAAGCGGCTGCGGCGTGGAACAAAGCCTTCAAAGACATCGCGCCAATTGACACGGCTGGTTTCGACTTGACCATTAAGACGAATGGCGCACTGACCATGAGCAAAGGCGTTGACCACATTACAATGAGCTTCACCGAATTTCAAACCGTCGCGCAGGCCGCCATGAAGTTATACGCGCAATTCAGCGACCAGGAACAGACACTTTCACTGAGGGCGAAACCATAGGTTTCTTTCTCGCTTATGGCTCGTTCTTGCTAACACGAAAAGGCCACTAGTGTACCCGTAGGGGGGTGCATCACCAGTGGCCTTTTTGTTGCCTGATGTTTAGCTAAGCATCGTATTTTGATAGGCGTAAGTGGTATTTTGACGCTTTACAGTTCGTGCGACATCAATCCATTGGCCGTTGTGCAGCCGTTGTGCTGCTTTACAGTCAACGCGGTTGCACTTCCTGAAATTGTCGCCTGTCGTCGTCTGCCAATCGTGGCCTGTATCTCTGCATAGCCTATTCATGGTGCTACCTCTTCTTAGAGATAAAGGTCAAAAGCACTACGATCACCAATGCCCCTATGAGCCAAGTTAGCTGTAGGTGTATCGTGACAATGTTGTTTACTAGGGACATGTCCATCTTAGTTATCCTTCCACTGATAGCCACCATGACCGTCTGGTACGAGGGACGCGGTATATATCCCTGCAACGTTCACATCGACATTCCCACCGTCTTGTGAGAGTGTGACAAGCGCGTGAGTGCCAGCACCACGTACAACCGTCGTCAACACTTGCGTATGCTGGTTATCAGCACTACTCACCACAATCTTGACGGTATTGTTTTCATCCTGTGTGATGAAATGGTGCTGGTTAAGGTCATACGTTGCGATACGTGCATCGCCATATTTCAACTGGTTGCCGATGTCCACAATCACAGGCCATAGAAGGCCATTGAACAGGAACGCGAGGCATAGGAACAGCAACAGGTACAAGCCAAGTCGCGTGCTGCCGCTCACGCGATGTGTGACAATCGGTGCGACAATCGGCCCCGTTGTCGGCGTCTGTGCTGCTTGTGGTTGTGTTGAACGGAAACGGATTGCTGAACGTGGCATACTACCTACACTATCATCATCATATTCTTGGTCAATGTCCACAGGTTTCGATGCACGTTGTGGAACGGTTGCTGTTTTCTGCATGGTTACATCTCCGCGCACGCTAAAGCCTTCGCGTGCTAAAATCTGTAGTGAGAAACAAAAACTAGTTGAACGCTTGTCTACGTTTTCTTGTTGCGGCTCATGGTCTGCAATACCGTGAGTCGTATTTTCTGTCAACATCTTACTCAATTTCAAAGTGTCCTTCTGCTTTGTGCCAGACAGGGATACGTCCCCTATCCCAACACGCTTGCATTTCTTTTTCATACGCTGTACTCACCTCCTGCAACGCTTGGCATGTTGCCACCGTTTGAAGCCTTGCGTGTTCAGCATCAGCATGTTTATAGCGTGCTTCTAAGTCATTGAGACGCGCTACAGTGGCTTCTACGTCTTGTTCGTCGGCGTGTTGCTCCGACATACCCCCCCCTTTCTTTACTCCTGTTACCTGATAGTGTACAATGAGCATACACTTTACGTGTATAGTTAAGACTATACAGAATAAAATGGCTAGTGTCAAGTGGAATGAACTGTTAGAATGAAAGGAAAATTTTTATGAGTGAGAATAAAACGCAGATGATACGGCTTAGAATTAAGGAGATAGCACAAGAAAAAAAGATTTCTATGAACAAGCTATCGCGTCTGTCGGATGTATCCCTCAACACGGTTGCGAAGATATACAAAGACCCCCACTACAACATCAATTCGCACACACTCGACAAGATAGCGCGTGCATTAGGCGTAACTCCAAGCTCGTTAATGGAGCAAGAACCAGACCCCCCAACATCCTCACAAGAGCAAGAGTAACAGGAGCATACCATGTCTCAACTTGTACAGAATAAACAGTGGAAGCATACCGCAATCCAGCGTAGTGAGACGATAACCGATTTATGGGACGTGGCAAAAGTCTATTTGGGGCGCGGCGCGGTGGTGGTGCTGTTTATGTGCATGATTGGTGACGTTATCCAGGTGTTGCCAGGGGGGTTACTGCAACAATGGGTGATATCCACCATTCTAGGGGTACAAATCGTCACGATAGACGTGGCAGGATTTGGCTTGCAATCAATCGCCGAGGCCGCACGTCTGAATGGCGATGAGAAGGGCTACAGGAAGGCCATGTACACATCCTACGCACTTATCAGTATCATGATGATAACCCTGTTCTTGCTCACGACAGCACAAATATGGCCTGATACAAGGGGCATAGTGAGCATTGCAAACGATGTGTTAATTCTTGTGCGTGTCGGCATGACGGTTTTGTATGGACATATTGTTCACTCGCTAGGCAAGTCACAAAGTCATACCGTACCGTCTCATATTGCAGACGAACTACAGCAACAGATTGAACGATTGCGACATGAGGCTACCAACGAACGGACGCGCTTAGAAAAACACTACGAAAGCGTTCTTGAAAACACAAAAGCGTTGTTAGAACAGCAACAACAACAGCGATTAGAGGACGCGATAGAGGGCATAAAACAACAGTTTTCTAGGGGTGTTGTTGAAAGCGTTGTTGCTGTTCCTGAAAACGTTGTTGCGTTCCCAACAATAGTACAACAACACCCAACAACACTCGAAAAACAAGAGGCCGTGAGCGACGGTGTAGAGCCTGTACAGGGCGTTGTTGAAGAAGACAAAAACGCTATCATAGAAGCGTTCAAACAAGTGAAGTCAAGACGCAAAGTATGCGCCTTTCTCGGTTGGGGAACGGGCAAATATGAGGTAGTGAAAAGCGTTCTTGATGAATACGAAAACACCCTAGTAAACGCTTAAAAGCACTAGGGTATAATCGGTAGAAACAGGGGTGTACAATGATCGATACAAGAGTAAGGGATACAGTAAAATGTGTCCCTTACTCTTGTATTCTCCGTAAGAAACAGATTAAATAAATGATATACATGGTTGCTCATAACGCAAAAGAGCGATAAAAAAGAGGCTCCTACACCATTTGGGGGAATGCGTAGAGCCTCATCAAAAAAAGGAAGGGTGTCTTCTAACGTTTTCCCATCAGGAACCGTAAAAATTTCATCGGACCACTATAATAACCAGCTTGACGCAGTACACGACGTTTAGCATTACCAGGAGCGCGAAGTGGACGCATTACCGCCGTGATGCCTAGTTGTTTTTTTATGCGCTTCTTTGCTTTCGTCACTCCAAGTATTGTTTTTACTGATGGTCGTCTGTAGCGGAATAATCGTATTTTTGCCATATCATGCCTTCTTTCTTTAATGTGAGTATAAAGGTTGTGCTTCGCCGCCATGCCGACTACACGCGCCAGTAACACCGCCCGAATGTGAATAGGTTCCATCTACACATTCATCAACATAGCCGTTTGTGTGGCTCCAAAAGCTAGCAATGCAATTAAAATAATTACATATGGTCGCTGGTGGATTGTAGATTAAGTTTCCAGGAGCAGTTAGGTTGTACCCCCACGGATTACCGTTTAGCCCCGTTGGTGGTTGTGTTGGTGCGGTTGTTGGAACGGGTGCTGTTGTTGGTACAGGTGTAGCTACAGGTGGCTGCGTCGGGGCAACAGTTGGTACTTGCGTTGGTATTGCTGTTGCTTTCAATGTTACCTGTGTAGGCTCATCAGTCGGGATAACGGATGGTTGAGAGTCAACAACACTAGTAGGCGATGCATCTACTACAGGAGTGTTTGTGCTAACTGTTGTGCTTGCACTAGTCGCAGCTGAACTTGAGTACATAACAAACGCAAAGAGTGCTACAACCGTACCAACAACTATACCTATTCGAGGTCTACGTGATGTAGGTGCTATTTGCCACTGCGCCGCCGATGCTTGACGTGAAGAGCGAGAATACGCAAGAGCCTTGCGAGTGAGATAAACACCTAGCACAATCATAAAAAAGAAGACGTGAACACACCATACCCAGAAACGGCGTGACCTTCGCATCTGTTGCCACTTCACAAGTCCCTCTATTGTACTATACCCGCGCCAATCCATAATCAGGATACTAGCAAGAACACCTAATAGAAGACTTGTACCAAGTCTGCCTAGAAGCGTTGCAAAAGCATTCGACGAAGCTGCACCAGAAATAAAACCAAATATCCAAAATACAACGTAAAGAGCAATAAACGTATTGAGTATAGACCTACTATAAGGCCGAGGGTGAGCGTTTGGTACAGGTGGCTGATTATAAAATTGTCCAGGCATAGGGGGAGGTGGAGGATAGTTTCCTTGAAACGGTATTTGTGATGGAGGAAGATTGCCCCAAAAAGAATTAGTTGGGGGTGCAGATTGCCCCATCTGCGTTTGGTCATTGTAGAAATTGTTTCCCTGATTGTTGTTGCCCCATTGATTGTTTCCTTGATTATTGTTTCCTTGCATCTTCTTCCCTCTGTCTACAGCTATTCATAAAATATACATACACATTTCTATCTATAAAACGTGCGAATAACAATAGAATAACTCTCAAAATATTACACAAGATGACAAACAATGGCACGTTAAGAGTATATGGGTATAACAAGCAAGAGAAAAAGATGTTTCTATCACTTCTACTGGAAACACAGAAACACCATAGAAACAAAGTGAGTAGCACATAGGGAAGGGCGTAACAATCCTTCCCTTTTTTTATGTCCTTACGTTGTTGCCTATCGCGTCGGATTAGTCGCCAGTTAATTCAGACTCGACACTGTTCACGGCTTCGTTATTGATGCGTTCCAGTTCAATAATCAGCATCTCCAACACATCACTATCCAATTTACGGATATCGGGGATAACGAGACTTTTGTCTGTGACCTGTATCCCCGTATTCATACTGTCATCAGGACTCACACGAAAATCTTTAATGTATGCCCTTGCCAGTAACCCTAGCAATTGGTCACTATGGCGCGTGACCATCACGGGATTACCGTGTGCATCCATCACTAATTGGCCTCTGCTGACGAGCGGCGTCTGTGTGCCTGTAATGGCTCGTTGGTGAATTGCATCTTTAATGGTATCCCTGTAGCCCTGTATGGCATCAGCAAAGGCTTGGGAAAAGGCGATATCGGTATTGAGCCAGTCATATATGGTTGACCTGTGTACCTTGACCTCGGACGCGGCGCGGCTTATTGTGCCGAATGTCGAGAACGCTTCTAAGAATTTTTGTTGCGTCAGGGCGCGTGCATCGCCTCTGGTAACTAAATCAGTCATATCAATTTTCCTTTATGCATATATGTTATAATCGTTATGTCAAGTATACGCTATCCGATTTTTTACGAGGTGCCATGAACAAAAAACAGACATGGATTGAAATTATGGCCTTTACCATTCGAGGCACAGACTACACGCTATACGCCACGCAACAAGGCACATCAGGCGACCACAAAGTCGTGAGAACTCGCTTGAACCAAAGTGCGATCATCAGTCAGGGCGGTTTCGACAAGGTGAGACAAGATTTATTGAACACGATACGAGCCAGCACGCAAATATGATAAACCGTATCTGTTGTGCCTTGCGCGTCCGTCAGTTCATCGACACTACACGGTTTACCTGAAACTATCGTATCATGGCAGGGAAGGCGGCATCAGGATATAAAAATTATTTTGCATCCTGTTTTCGTGTCACTAAACCTACCTCATAAAAATTTATTCATCTTCACACCGTTTTCACACGCCCTCTTGATTGTTCGCTCTTCATAGGTTACATCACGGCCTATACTTTTCTCTCACTTATACGAAGTTACGAAATTCTGCCAAACGCTTTATATGCCTCCACATAGTCTCTAGCCTAAATTTACGACCATTTTTTGTGGTTTTGTGGTTACACCTAATGGATATACTCTTCATCCCTCTTCATCTCTATCATCATCCTCAATCCATACCTCAAAGCATGAGCGGCGACGATTTTTTGCAATTTTCGCTCTATTGCATCAAGGTTTGCACCTTCTTTTGGCAAAATCGAAAATCCGTCATGCTGATGCAATACGATTTCAAAATCGTTGTTCCTGGCCTCTTTTTCGCGTACCACAAGTTTGTAGCACGATGTTATGACGGCTAGTTCGTAGCTCTGCACAACGCACGAAAAAATGCTCTCTACTTTGTCTTCTCCTAACTCTATCCAGCCGTATGCAGATTTCATGCCGCCATTTTCCTTGATGCTTTTCTTCGCATCGTCAACTACCTTCGCTATCTCCCGTACAATCGGGTTCTTTGTAAACTTCTTGTCCCACCAGATGCCTCTGCATCCCAGTTCCGTTTCTAGGTCATTTTGCGCGAGTGCCTTGCTCTTCCCAAACACAATGCTGTAAAGTGCTACCTTCAAAAATTCTTTTGCGTGTTTCCTTTTCTCTGGTTCAATACCCATATATTCCATAATTTCTTGCCAAAACGATTTTCCTGTCTGCAAAAACTTTTGGGTGTGTGGTGCGTCGAAGAGATATGCAATGATCGCCAGATGACAGTTTTTTAGGTCAAAATCTATCCAATCAGGATACAATGCGTGTCGAATGACTGACGGCATGAACATAAGCTCGGAGTTAAAGAAGCGAGGAGTCTTTGTTCCTTCTTTGGTTGAGGTTACATAAAATGGTTTCCACATATCGCGCACAGTTAGAAGCATGCTCTTATGACGGTTTTTAATCAAAGACTTTGGGTCCTTTTCCGCTATCCGATTGTCTAGGATAGTTGCGACCTCCAATGCTGCATAGAAATTTCCTTCTGCAAAGATGCTGTATGGAAGATTGTTCAGATACGTTGCACAAAACTCCTGATCTTCGTATTTCCACTGTATTTTCAGCACCGCTTTCTTTAGTTGCTTTGCAAGCTGTAGTTTTACTTTGTTTGTTGCTTTGCGTAACGTACCAACCAGCACGCGCTCTTCTGCAACGTCTGTTGTCAGTTGGTCTAGGATGTGCTGCAATCCAGTGTTTGTTATCACAGTGCAAAGTCCTTCCGTGAATTGGTGTTCCTTCCAATCAAGGCCAGGGAGAAAACTATCTTTGCATTCTTGCAGAAACTTTGTGAGTCGCACTGTGTTCGGATGTACTCCAAGAATACTTGCGTACATGTTTCTCGAAAACTTAATTCCGCCTGTTATCTTGCACCGTTTACGTGTTTTTGATAGCCAAACAAGAAAGAGTAATTGGTCCTTTGTAAGTCCTGGCATAGTTAACTGAATACTCTCTGAAAGCTTTCTCGATATAGAAAGTGTTTGCATTCGCATTCGGAAGTATTTTTGCTGTTGTGCTACGCTCGGCGTATCGTCTATAGGAGCTTGTACATACGTTGTCATATGTCGATGTGCCTTTTTGATAAGACACAATCATACTTGCGGATATGCTTTTCTTGATGTACACTTACGGCGTGTTTCATCTCCATAAGAGATAGCGTGCATTTGCGAAAAGATGTATACTGTGCAAAGTAGATTGCATCATTGCCGTTGTTTGATTGTGGTTAGCTTGCGACTTTCCACTGTCCTAAAAAGAACTTGGACATCTCCATAGCCTGTGGGGGTGTTCTTTTTTTGTGTACTGTAGGGCGTCTCTCAAAACTTTCGTCACGGTCTCTACAAGGCGTGTGATAGGTGTTACGGTGCCTAAACCGTCACGGCGTATCACGAACACCTGCAAAGGGCAAGATACCCCACAAGGCTTATAATCACTATACAACGTGTGTCTATGCTTGTGGCGCGTCATCATTCACTATCAGGTCTGTTACCTGTACCCCAAAAAGAGTAGCGTATCGTTGCAATATGACGAAGCTCACCATAGGCGATGAATTATTCCAATATTTACGGTTAGTGTTACGGTCTACCTTCGCAGCCTCCGCGACTGCCTCTTGCTTCATACCACGTTCTAGGGCAATCTCTTTTATGCGTAGACGTGCCATTGGCTTATCTCCTTGTTTTTATACTCAACATTCTTGTATTGTATCATGCTTGTGATATCATGTCAATAGGAATTGACACACAAACGTATACATGGTACAATAAGGCTATACCGAACGTTGAAAATCATCTGTTTAGCAGATAGGGGATACCATGAAAGCCACTTGTCAAAGCGAGAAATGTACAAATAAATATGACCTTGATGTATGCCTTGTCTGTCATAAGACGATGTGCAACGCGCACACCCTTGTCTGGAAATTGCCGATGGGCAAGAGTGACCATCTCACAATGGCGTCTTGTTCGCGGCGTGCGTGTATGTTAGAAGCAATCAAACGCTGCATGATGTGGAATGATATGGTGTCCGTTCCTAGTGACGAAGAGAGGGCTGCATAAATGCATATCATCAAGACACAAGATGAAATAGCGCAAGAGCGCAAGAATAAACATGTGTTGGCACGTACCCATTATCCAATAGATAAGAAACTTATCATACTAGGGCGTCAGTCAAACGCAAAACAGGTCATACAAAACAGAGAAAGCTACGAGCAACAGACAGTAGAATTGCTAGAAAAAGCTCTTGATTTGAGTTGGAACCAAGAGGATGTCACAATTTTGTATGAGAACGAATACGATAAATTCGGGCAAAAGAGCGAGAAACCGCGAGATGTATCTGGTAATTTATCCATAGATGAGAGACCCATACTAAAGCTTATTGTGGATACCATAAAGGGCGGCGGCGTTGGTGCTGTGATGTTTTGGGATGTGTCAAGACTCACAAGAGATATTGACGTTGTGGACGGTCCCTACTTTGCAAAGGTATGCCGTGACTACGATGTTATCATTCTCACGAACGATGATGAGTTCGACTTTAACAGGCGAAAAGATGATATAGACAAGTTTGTCACGCTTGCAATTGAGGCAAAAAACTACAGACAAAATCATATCATGAAGAAAGTTTTGCCAGCGCGTGAGCGTGTAGCGCGGCGTGGCGAGTTCTTCGGGCATAGCATCCCTGTAGGTCTGATGCTTGACGATGCAAGAAAGTTTTACATCTCTAATCCGTATTGGTCTCCTATCGCTGCACGTCTGTTTAAGCGGTATCGTGAACTAGATGGAAGTTTCGCGCTCTTTCATCGGGAAATATACGGGCGTCTTCTGTTCCCTGAATTGAATACGATACATTTTCCTGATGTGCCACAAACTATTCTTGATGATATCCTTGAACGTATCGGACGTATCCAATTGTCGAGGGTCGAGGGCGGCTACACTATCAAAGGCCGCACGTCTCTACAAATGTTTCTTACGAACGTTGCCTACATCGGACACATAAACTATAACGGGCAACTTATCAAAAATACACACCCTGCAATCGTGAATGAAGAAGACTTCTGGTTTGCATTTAACCGCATTAGCAATACAGATATTGAGGGCAACCCCATTGAACGGGAAAAGCGTGTAGTTCGCTATCAACAAGAGACCGATAAAGAGCGTCAACAAGCCTTGCTAGAAGGTACGAGAGACAATGGGAATTCTGTTATCACGTCGCCTGAAAGAAGTGTCTATGTCATGCGTAGCGAGACTATCGACGCTCGGTATAGGGCGCGGAATTTACGAGCGTTTGAACTTGAAGAAATTGTTATCAAGGTGCTAGTAGTTGACGCTCTGGTAGAGGAACGGCTATTCTCTCATGTTGAAGATGAACTTAACGCAAGTGATGAACTCTCAAAAGAAATTGCAGAACAAGGTGTCACACTGGTACAGAGTTTTGAGGTAGTAGATACCCAAGAACAAACACCCGTTACCACTCCTGACAGCCGCATAGAAGAGATAGAGCGCAATATTGCACGTCTTGACCGTGAATACAATGTTACGTTTGATATCATGAGTGATACCGATATTCGAGAAAACAGAGCATCTAAGGCGCGGCTTATCAAGCGTCTTGATGATGTGAAGAAGGCACAAGAACATACGGCACAAGAGCAAAAGGACATGCAAGAGGCAGTAGACCTTGTGGCATCTGGCAACCTACAAGAGAAGTGGCACAAATGGAAGATGGAGAAGAAACAGAAATTTATTCGACTCGCAACGCAAGATATTATCCTAGAACGGGTAGCGGATAATTGGCTGACGCTGACTATCAAGTGGCGTAGTTGGATACAGAAAGAAGCACCACATAGAAATATACTGTTAGTGGACACGGCGTATATCTTGCGTAGTAGCACATGGCAAGCTGCATGGACGCCTGATGAAGATGATATCATACGTGCGCTCTATCCTGATACATCGCGCTCTGATATGCTACAGTGCTTACCGCGTCGGTCATGGTGGAGCATACGTGTTCATGCATCAAGTCTCTCAGTGCTACGGCAAACACGTACAAACGGAAGTGATATACCATTTGACCTAAGTGTTAATGATGTAGCATTTTTACAAAAACAGCATCTTTCAACAGAAAACTATCCAGATAACCGCGTTTGGTGGACGTGTGAAATGTGCAATCTTGACTCTGCGTCATGATGGGCATTTGGAGCGTCTACTACTTCCTGCTGTACTACTTCGACGATGTGCTTGGCGGTAAAGGCATTAAAACGATTGTGCTAGGCACACCATTCTCTGGCGCACAATTCAACGGCGTACTGTTCCAACCCGTGCTACTGCTGCTTGCGTTACCAACCTCGATTTTCGCGGGCTGGGCCTCGGACCGTTGGGGACGCAAGAGCCTTGTCTATCTATCAGGCGTGATGATGGCGGTGGTGTGTGTGATCTTCATTCTCTTCCAGAACCAGTATGCGGCATTGATCGCGGGTGCATTCTTCGGCATTGGCTATGGGGCATACACAAGCGTTGACTGGGCACTGACAACAGATGTGTTACCACCAACTGATGAAGCTGGAAAATTCATGGGTATCTGGTCGGCGGTCGGCATTCTGCCACAGGTGGTTGGCATTACCGTTGGTGGTGTGATATTACAATTATTACAGGCATTGCCCAATCATCTTGGCTACACCTCGCTGTTCGGACTGACGGTTATCTACATCGCCCTGGGCACGCTGGTTATCAGACAGGTAAGAGGTGCAAGGTAACGTGGTATAGTAGTGTAGTAATGGCAAATGTCATCCTTACCATTGTAGCGACATGTCTATATTTCATGAGAAGAGCAAAGGAAAAGTAAATGGCACAACAGTGTACACATCTTGACGAGATTAGAGAAGTTACGCCAAGCGCAAATGGCTGCGAAGACTGCCTGAAAATAGGAGATACATGGGTTCATCTGCGCCTGTGCCTCGAATGCGGACACGTCGGCTGCTGTGACTCATCGAAGAACACGCATGCGACCAAGCATTTTCATGCCACGAATCATCCCATCATGAAATCGTTTGAACCCGGCGAAGATTGGGGTTGGTGCTATGTCGATCAGCTAGAACTCGAATTCGCAGAATAACATCGCTAGGTAGAGAGACTCTTACGGTCTCCTTGTCCACGAGGGAATGAAAACGCAACTACTCGTTGTTGCAAAGAGTAATGGGGTTAGGAGCCACTAGTAGTGGCTCCTAATATCTTGTAAAGATACATTTTTTTTGCAGGTCGTCCACTATGGCAACGTGGCTTACGTGAACGCACATTTTATGCTCTGTCAACACAACGTAAACCACATAAGGAGTAGTTTTATATATGGACACCTTCACCCGCACAGTCGATACACCGCAAGAAGTATCATCAAACGATAGCACAGCACAGAGCCAGAACACATCCAGTAAACGCTCTTTACTCGTGCTTATTTTGTTATGCAGCGCACAGTTTATGGTTGTACTCGATTTCTCTATCGTCAACGTAGCTCTGCCTGCCATTCAGCGTGACCTCGGCTTCACCACACAAAACTTGCAGTGGATTGTCACTGCCTACTCGCTGACATGCGGTGGTTTTCTCTTGCTCGGTGGGCGTATCGGCGACCTCTTTGGACGCCGCCGCCTATTTATAATCGGCCTTGTAATCTTCGCCTTCGCCTCATTTATGGGAGGCGTCGCGCAGTCGGCGCTGTGGCTAATTATCGCACGCGCGGTACAAGGCATCGGGTCCGCGATCATCGCGCCGACATCGTTCTCGCTTATCACGACTACGTTTCAGGAGGGACCAGCACGCAACAAAGCGTTAGGCGTTGTGGGTGCGGTCGCCTCCACTGGCTTTGCCGCTGGTGCTTTGCTTGGTGGAATTTTAACGGCTGGTCCTGGCTGGCGTTGGGTCATGTTTGTCAACGTGCCCGTTGCCATCGCCGCCATCATTCTTACCCCCATCCTGCTGCAGGAGACAGAGAAAGAGCAAGGACTGCGACAGGTCGATGTATTCGGTGCCATTACCATCACACTCGGTCTGGTAGCACTTGTCTACGCTCTTGCTCAAGGCAACCAGATTGGTTGGGCAGCACCCCAAACCTTGCTATTGTTGGCAGTCGCGCTTATTCTACTTGCTACCTTTGTATGTATCGAGGCACGCGTCAAAGTACCCCTGATTCGCCTTAGCATCTTTCGCTTACGCACGCTTACAGGTGCAAATCTCATCGGTATGCTGGCCCCTGGTGCATTAGGTTCGACGGTGTTTATCGTCACGCTATATATGCAAAAAGTGCTTGGTTATAACCCAATAGCTACAGGACTGGCCTTTCTTCCCATGGCCTTTGTCCTCATGATTGTCTCGAACGTTGTCTCCCGTGTTGTACCACGCTTCGGTGTACAACGGCTCCTCGTCGCAGGTATGATCGTTATGGCGGCTGGTCTGCTCCTACTCACACGTATCTCTGTAGACAACAACTATTGGGGTACGCTTCTCCCGGGTACGTTGATTGTGGCATTGGGTATCGGCCCTTCCTTTACCGCAATGGCAATAGCAGCAACGGCGGGTGTTAGCGATAAGGAGCAAGGCTTGGCCTCTGGCCTATTGAATACAAGTCAGCAAGTAGGTTCCGGTCTTGTGCTGGCGGTTGTAGCTGTTGTATCAGCCGCACGCACGGCAGCGTTACAGCAGGGAGCAAGCGCATCAGCAAAAGTTGCCCTTGTCGGTGGCTTTCAAGTCGCGTTTATTGCCTGTGCTGTTTTTGCACTTCTGGGTGCATTAGTCGCCATTTTTGTTATTCGCCAGCAGAAGCCCACTGCGAATATGAAATAGAGATACAGATGAGGCAAACGTATACGTTTGCCTCATCTGTATCTCTATTTCATATTCGCAGTATAACTACTTTTGTGTCTCCACGATCTCTATAGCGTCTTTGCCACCATAGAAGTCCCACCAGGGTTTCGCGCCCTTTGCTAGAACCTCGTTCAAGTTCTGGATGTTCCGCACCCCTTGATCTTCAAGCCAGCTATGTAGAGCCTCGGCACCACCCTGTGCATATACCTTGATGCCATCCTGCCATGTGGCACGACCGCACAGGACACCTGCAAACGGGGTATCAGCTTGCTCCGCAAGTTCCAAAGTTTCCAGGAAGACTTCGTTAGTCACACCTGCACTCAAGTAAATGAATGGAATAGTCGTGGCTGAGGCGGCATCTCTGAAAGCTTGCTTTGCCTCTTCCTGGGTATATGCAACCTTGCCATCAGTATTGACTTTCGATCCCTCGACATACGCCATGTTGACGGGAACCTCAACCTTCAACACATCTACGCCATAGCGTGGCTGCGAGAACACATGCATATATTTCTTGACCTTTTGCGGCTTGACACGTGCAAACTCAAGGCTCTTTTCGTCCCCTACAGTATCACTATAAGCCAACACTTCCAGGAAGAAGGGAATGTCGAATGCACGACATTCGGCACCAATACGCTCGATAAAAGCCTCTTTAATCGTATTAATCTGCTGCGTGTCATCTGGATCGTAGTACAACAGAACTTTAATCACGTCGGCACCCGCTTCAACGAGTCTCTCTACCGACCAGTCATCGAGCAGATCGGGTAGGCGTCCCTTCTCGTTCGCATCATAGCCCGTTTTTTCGTAGGCCAGGAACAAACCTGTACCCTGAGCGCGATGTTTGGCAGCCTCCAACCCATATTCAGGGTCCAGTAGAATAGCGCTTGCATAGCGCGTAAGAACTTCTGCTACCTGGATTTTAAATTGACTTAAATCATTATCCGTCGCATCACTTCCTCTGGCCTTTGTAATCGCCTTTTTGAGTGAACCACGTTGGTCCATAGCAGCAGCAGTAATTACACCCGTTTCATTCGCTACCGCATTTATACCATTAAATTTTCCGCGAGTCATGCGCGTTTTCGTTTGTTGTTGCATAAGGCTCCGTCCATCTCCTGTTAACTTCGTGTTCTCCTGAAACACGTAGCGGATGATACACACGACATTGTACTGTATCGTTGCATCTTTATTGATAACGATTTGAGAAGGCGTACCGTTGCACGTCCCCGTTATCATTGTACAATGTAGAATGGTGACTTGCCTATGCTCATAACTATCTTCCAGACGAACTAAAAAAGCATCTTCCACTCCTTCTTTGTGTGTGCGTCGGGGCAACTCTGCCGCCTCAATGCATACACAAAAATTTGTTATGACGCCCGGTATCTGAAAATAGACTACTGTGAGGCGTTTATTTTATTACCATGTTATCTGCATACAACATATGCACATCTTTGTATGAACAAGAGTACAACAAACGTATGTTACTTGTATAGAAAAACCACTACCATTGTTACTTGAGGCATTTTTACACGTCTCTATACAGAGGATAGTAGGGCATAAAACTACGTAGATATACAGGTACCTATTTATCAGCAGCCAGTACTAGTGTTCAATATGTAATGTTACATGTTAAAGGAGTTTTATATGATGGGTGGGAGCAGCTTTGACCTAATTGCACAAGAGTTACTCAGGCAAAAAAGTATGATGGATCAGATGGAAAATGAAAATCGCGAATTACGTCATCAACTTGCCGACCTACGCGCAGGTCGTGGTTTCTACATAGAGATCGACGGCCAACGCTTCTCACTCCCCGCTGAAACTATGCTTCCTGCTCATGCAACATCCCTTGCGGCTCAGCCTGTTTCCATCGAGCCAGAAGTCGAAGCACAGCAAGAGCCAGTCATAGCAGAACAAAGGGTGGCATCACGTCAAACCAGACAACTTGTGATGGATGCAATGGATGCCCCGGAAGTACAGCCAACCTCAATCTTGCCAATACAAACCGAAGAGGAAACGGTGCAAGAGGATCAAGTATCCCCAGGAGCAGGTCCAACATTCCTCGAAGAGGTTATGATCGACGAGTTTACCTCCGCTGCCACCCGCCCTCTTTCAGTCTGGTCGGCCCCACAACCTGAACAAGAGACTCAGCCCGAAGCCACAGAAGATGAAGAACTGGCACTACTCCGCCGTCAGCTTATTGGTAGTTACCTGCTCGAATAATAAAAAGTGATGAAAGATGCAGAAGCGGCGAGAACTTTATTCTCGCCGCTTCTGCATCTTTCATCACTTGAAAATTAGAGACCTGATTATTGCACAAGCGTCGTGTACACCACTAAACGTAGCGTTGTCTGGTGTTCAGCAGCAACCCAGGTACCGGAACAGGTAATCAGATTGAGATAAGTGCCACCCGGATCGCCAAAGATCTCTTGTAAAGGTGCAGCTTGTGGTGGATAAGCGGCGGTCCGCGTTACGCGAAATTTCAATGTTTTCCCGCTCGCGTCAACAATCATCACCATGCCGCCAACCTGCACCTTGCCTAAATCCCAGAAGACAGCAGGAAAACCGCCCGGACGGTCCAGGTGTCCATCAATCACCGCACTGCCCGCCTGACCTGGGCGCGGCCCATTATTATACCAACCGACTCCTTCCCACGGACGCTGCTGCGGGGTTCCCAGGTCGCCATTCGACAGGATGCCAACATTCTCGACCGATGCATTCACGTTGATACTAGGAATGATAAGGTGCGCTGGCACATCTGCCGCAACCGTCACCACTGGCGAAACTACAATCGTTGGGATCGCCTTTGTGGGAGTTGGCGCAAGTTTCGACGCAACCGTTGGCTTTGCCGCAGACGTGTTCGTTGACTGAGGAGAGGTACCGCAACCAGCGAACAAGAAGAGGATAAACACCATTCCACAAAAAAAGTTTTTTTGTACTGAACGCATACAATAAACGTCCTTCAGTTCTCAACAATATATACTTATAATTAGCATCTTATACGACCATGGTAAACTCACAGATTACCCTGCATAAAACAAGCTCGTGTAGTTCTATTATACTACAACGAGCCTGCTCAAGCATATTCACATACTCAGGAAATCGAACCTCTTACCCTACTTCTCACGCGTGTAAGCAAAACGACGCGCTACGAAGCTTGAAGCAAGCAAGAGCATGGCAAGCGCACCCAGGGACCAGGGCAATACTGGATTACTACCAGCATGTGTCACCGGATGAGGATCGCTACCTGTCGCTGGCATACCAGGGACACCCGCAACAGCACCGATCTTAAAGGCTAATGCGGGCGAACCTTTGAGCAGGCCGACAGCAAAAACGCTGTAGACCATGCCACCTGTGAGATTTGCCGCAACAGGAACGGTTGCGCCCGCCTGTGTCGCGGTGACGTTGAACGTGTACGAGCCGCCTGGAACTGAAAGGTAGCCGCTCGCATTCGTGTACGTCAGACCACTGATAACCGTGCTACCACCAGTAGCAACGTTGACTGGACCCGCATCAGGCGATAAGTGATACACACGGACCTTCGCCATCGCACCGGAGAGCAAGTTGTTATCTCCAAACGCTGCCAGCGAGAAGCCAGTTGCCGCCGTGCCAATTGCAGCGACGGTATAAGGTACACCCGTAGCAACAGTCACAGTCTGTGTGATGACCGAGGCACCGATACCCTTACCAGCAGGCGCAACCTGGATTTTGTGTGTACCAGCAGCAACAGGTACGTAGCCGGTCACAGTACCAAAAGTGAAATTTGGTAACAGGGCAGCACCATCGACAAATACATCAACGGTTCCTGCACCGGGCGAGGCATGCACCACACGCACATACGCCATGCCAGCAGCAGGGGCAGCAGAAGCTGGTGTGAATTGCAGTACCATACAGACTAGAAGCGCGAGTACACCAAGTAGTAACGTACTACGATGTATAAACATTGTTAATGTGTGCTTTACACGCATTATTTAGCATCTCCTTTACATATACCAAACAAGACATTCTGTTCTCCGTTTGTACGTATTTTCGTGCAGGTATAGAGGCCACCTATAGCTACTTGAAAGGAAGACGGAGAACAGAAAGGGATGGAAGTTCGCAGTACTAACTGTCTTGCAGTAGCACTGCATAAAGAGTAAGATGAACATGCATCGATGATGTTCTGTCATATAGACGCTTGCTTTTGGCAAAAGTAGTAAAAGCAACAAGAAAGTGGTAGTACCCTTTTTTCAAAAGCTCTGCGTCAGGACAATATGAAGAGGAGCAAGAGCATCATCTCGGCCTGAGCATAACGCACCAATCAATAGACTCTCACTATACTATGTAGTTCATGTTCAACGAGAGGTAGATGGACGTGTCACAAGAACTACCAGAAGACAAGCTGGTTATCAAAGATGAGACGCCAACATTCAGGCAGAGCCAACATACAAGACAGGAAGATGGCGCAATGGAACAAGCGAATGGCCTTTGGCAGGCAGAACAAGTGGCGCGGTGTCTTGCCGGGGATGAAGATGCATTCGCAAAGATCATTGATACATTCGGCAACTTACTGCTTCGCACAGCGTATCTTCTTGTACGAGACGAGGAGGCGGCGAAAGATATTGTACAGGACTCTTTCATTCTTGCCTGGAAGAACATAGCAAAGTTGCGTGAGCCAGCTTTTCTACGTGCTTGGTTACTAAAAATTGTCGTCAACCAGTCTATGAGTTGGAAACGACAATGGGCAAGGAAGACCGCCCTGTTACGCGAGCAATTTACACAAAGCTATATAGATGACACCATTCAAAGCGCAGATTTTGCACGGGGACGTATGGAAGATCGCTTAGACGTTGAGCGAGCGATAGCGTTGTTACCGCTCAATCAGCGTGCCGTGCTTGTCTTATTTTATTACCATCGTATGACGATGCCAGAGATAGCTACCCTGCTCGGCGTCGCTGAAAATACACTACGTAAACGCTTGCAAGTGGCTCTGGAAAAGACGCGACGAGCATTACAGGTAGAGTTAAAAGAAACACAGAATCAGTCAGTAGCAACAGGTGAGAATGTGAATACGCATATCAGTATGCACAGAGGGGGAGTTTGATGAATGAACATGGTGCCGACGATCATCAACGACTTCATGACCATAATCATCAAGGAGAAGATGTTGAAACCATGCTTGAATCACGCATTTCCCATGTGCTGCACAATCAGGCAGAACAAATACACCTCACGCCGAAACTGCATTCCAATGTCATGCAGCGTATATCGTCACGCTCCAAACGTCCCTTTGTTTTCGCACCGACGTTTATAGCTGTGATCGCAGCCATCATTCTCCTCTCGCTTACAACATATCTCTTGTATCCTTTTCTATCACCTCATGCAACGCGAACGGCTTCTATTCAATACGTAGTAACTACGTCCTTAAATACACCCGACGAATTAGCGCATGGCGGTGAACTTGTCTCGCTCGACCCGACACAGCAACACTTTGTCTATCAAAGCGGACCAGGAGTCATGTATACAGCGGACGTGAGCAACCCAGCGACCAGTAATGTGCTTGCGATGCGATACGCACGTGATGCTGTCTGGTCCCCTGACGGTTCAGCACTGGTAACAACTATCTATCCAGTGGGCGTTACAACACCTCTACTGGCCCTTGTTCATACAGGCCAGTATATGGATACACTGGGACATGAAGCACTTGCAGCAAGTTGGTCGCCCACTGCAAAGCAAAAGATCGTGTTTGTGACACAGCAAAACGGAGTAACGCAGTTATGGAGTACCATACCAAGTAAAGGGCAAACACCTACACTCTTAGCGACGATTTCACTTCCCCCATCTTCGCTGGTACAACATCTGCTCTGGTCTCCCGATGGGCAAACACTGGCACTTGTAACGACACAGAGCGAGAAGCCTTCGCCGCAATCGCTCGCTCAAGCAGGCAACGCGATTTTCGTCATGAACATGAAGACGAATGATATACACCAACTTGCTCTGGGAAAGAACGCTGCAATTGGCACGACACAATGGTCGCCCAATGGACATTTCCTTACCTACGAACAGCTTGGTACACAGGATTCCGTCACCTTACGCACGATTGATATGACCAAACAACAGGTCGCTTTTACCATTGCACCACAACATATGTTGCTTGGCTGGAGCTGGTCGCCTGATAGTAACGCACTTGTCTATAGCGACAATGGCATACTATCGGCTCATGTGCTACATGGAGCGCATCTTGTCTTTCCTAAGACAAACGCAACATATCCGCTCTGGCTTCACGATGGACGCATTCTCGCGGTAAATAAGACCAATGGGTCAGGGAAGCTAGAAGTTCTTTCGCGTACAGCAACCAAATAATCACTCGAATTAAGACGAGAGTAGCACACATGGCAAGGAATATACGCCTTGCCATGTGTGCTACTTTCGCCTATTCTTTTTCAGGTATAGCTATTGAATCTGGAAATCCACAGAGGTTTGTGAGACCGACCCTGAAGAATTAGCCAGTAGAATAAATGTGTACGCTGTGCTACCTTGTGGCACAAGAAAAATTGCACTCGCGGTCTTCCCCGACGAGCCAGCCGGCAAGCTCGTTGGGAAATCGCTGTTCGAGTCGGAAGAGCTTACCACATCGCCCACTTTGAGACGCATATAACTGGGCCAATATTCACTCACATCGTTCTGAGAGGGATTATCAATCTTAAAGTCAACGGTGATGTACACCATGCCTTTCTTCGCCTGTGTAGCCTTGCTACTCCAACTCATTGTTGCATCAGTCATAGTCCAGTTCAAGCCCTCATGCTGAAATGTTTTGTTGGGGCTTGCGGTCTTCGGCTTATACTTTGTAAGGTCAGCACTTCCTGTCAGGGGAATGTTCATTTGTGCATCGTCATCAGCACCTAATACTAAAGTAACGTGAGTTCTGGATAAGCAGACCCCTCTCCGATGAGTTAGAATAGGAGCCAGATAAACAGCGTCTATTCATCATCGGAGGGATCTCGTAATGAGTGTACTCGAATTATTTTGTGATGTCGATG